>CENX01108481.1_pt1 | contig 80473 bp, 80 predicted proteins | sample 361321 | NCBI WGS metagenome assembly CENX01 (sample SAMEA2619678, study PRJEB7988) | marine metagenome | isolation source: saline water (ENVO:00002010), including | reverse complement strand
ATCATAAACACCACTTGCGCAATCATCACCACCATCATCTGCTGAAGCATTACCAACAGTTAACTGTTCTGGAGCTACAACATTACCTAAAACCATATCTGATACAAAATCATACTGTTCATCAATATCATATACGGTATCTGTTTCCGAATCATAAAATTTAAATGTAATGGTCTCACCAGATGCCTCATTACTATAAATTAGTAGAAGAAAAGCATAACCTCCTCCAAGTGGTGGAGGGACAGAGCTAGCTGTAACATATCCTCTTTGCTCCCCATCTACAAAAGCTGCTAATGCATCTCCATCTGAGCCAATTTCAAGACCATCCAAGTATGCTCTTGAAGTTATAGAACCACTATTTTGATATATATTTATATCATCAAATAATCCATCAGCATTTGAATCCCAATCAACAGGTGGATCAGCTAATAGAAAACTTGTAAAAAATAAAGTAAAAAAAATTGTTCTTGGTAACATAAAATATTTCATAAAAAGCATCTCCTTTTTTGCCTTTTTAATTATAATAATAAATAGAGGGACAGGCAAATATAATAAAGTAAAATTATGTAACGCAAACTATATAATAATTATTGAAAAATAATTTACTTTAAAATTGGCCAATAAATTGGAATGTAATAGCTGGCAATTAACCAAAAGATAATCGTTAGAGGTAATCCAACAAGTAAAAAGTCTTTAAACTTGTATTGACCTGGACCAAAAACCATAAGATTTGTCTGATAACCTATAGGAGTCATAAAACTAGCAGAAGCACCAAAACATATTGCCATTAAAAATGCTCTGGTAGGATCAATTAAAAGTTCTGGATTTGATATTTGGAAATGATCAGATAATAAAATTGCTAATGGAGATAAAATTATTGCAACAGCTGCATTCGAAATAAATGCAGAAGTGATAAAGGTTATAAAATATAATATTGAGATAACATATTTAATCTTTAAAATTGGTTCAAGATTCATACTATTTACATAATTTAAAATAAAATCACTTAGATAGTTCGCTGCACCAGTATTTTCCATAGCAGTTCCAATTGGAATCAATAAAGCAATAAGAAAAATAACGGGCCAATTAATTGCCTCATACACATCTGTCATTGAAATTGATTTTAAAACAAGTAAAAGTATAGCAGCTAATATTGCACCTTCAGTTATTGAAATAATCTGGAAAGATGCTAAGAACATAACAACTGGTAATAATAAAATAGAAAGCCACCAATATCTTTCATATCTCAAATGAATATCTAGCTCTTCCAAAATTATTAGTTCATTTTTTTCTCTTATAGATTCAATTTTATCCTTAGGAATCATTATAAGTAAAGTATCAGAAAAACGAAGTTTTATGTGGGCTACTTTATCTCGCAATAATTCTGACTGTCTACTAATTGCAAGCACAAATGAACTGTACATTTCTCTATAATTGAGTTGACTTAAAGTTTTTCCTATTATTGATGAATTCTGTGGAACTAGACCTTCAACAAGAACATGATTATTACCAGTTAATTGATTTTGAGATAACTTTATATCTGAAAGTAGCAATAACCCTAAATCTTTTTTAAAATTTAAAATATCTTTTACATTAATTTGAATAAGCAACACATCATCTTCTCTAATAATTGTATCATTAAGAGCAATAGTTAAATCTATTTTATTTCTTATAATTTTCACAATATCAAATTCATATTTATCTTTTACTTTAAAATCAGAAATAGATTTTCCAATTAAATTTGAATCTGGCTCTATTTTAAATTCTGTTAAATAAGTACTCATATGATATTTTTGAGTTAAGGATGAAGTAATAGCTCTTGATGGTAAAATCCATTTTGCAATAAATAGATTATAAAAAATTCCAACAAAACAAAAAATTGCACCTAACTTCGTAAACTCAAACATTTTGAAAGGCTCTATAGATGAATTGTTTTCAATAAAGGAGTTAACTATCAAGTTTGTTGAAGTTCCAATCAACGTCAACGTTCCTCCAAAAATAGCTGCATATGATAATGGAAGTAAAATTTTTGTAGGACTAATATGAAATTTTTGACATAACTTTAAAGCTAAAGGTATAAAAATTGCAACTGCTGCAGTATTATTAAGAAAACCTGAAATAATAGCAGTCGTTACAAAAAATATTGAAAATGTCAGCCACTTATTATTTCCTCCAAATTTATAGAGGTAATCAGATAAAACTTCGAGGAAACCGGTCTTTACTAACGCTTTACTTATTATAAAAATTGCACCAATAGTTATAACAGCCTTATTGCTGAAACCTGCTATTGCTTCATCAATATTTATAATATTACAAATCAATAATAGACCAACAGTTCCCAGCGCTGTTACTTCCATTGGAACTATTTCAAAAATGAACGAGATAATCATTAAAGAAATGATAATCAAGAACTGCAAAAGTTTTGGATCTAATTCAAGCATATTGACCTTATTAATTAATTTAATGAAATTTTCATTAAATAATTAAGGTCTTTATTTATTTAGATTAATTGCAAATAGTATTTATAAGTGCAAAACATACTTCATATGGGTCCATATTTGCTGATGGTCTTCTATCTTCCAAATATCCACAACCATCATTAGCTGTACCCATAGGTATTCTTATTGAAGCCCCTCGGTCACTTACACCATACCTAAAATCTTTAATACTGCATGTTTCATGAAGACCTGTTAATCTTTCTTCATTACTAGAACCATAAACTGCAATATGCTCTTCATGCTTTTTTGATAATTTTTCACAAGCTGCCTCAATTACTTTTAGTCCACCTTTTTCTCTCATGGATTTTGTACTGAAATTAGTATGAGCACCAGCACCATTCCAATCACCCTTCATCGGCTTAGGTTCTATTGAAACAACTACACCCCAGTCTTCGGATACTCTTCTTAACAACCATCTAGCTATCCACAATTGATCAGATACATCAAGGGGTCCTAAAGGACCTACCTGGTACTCCCATTGAGCAGGCATTACTTCTGCATTTATACCAGATAATGAAAGTCCTGCTCTTAAACAAACTTCAAGATGTTCTTCAACAATATCTCTTCCATAAACTTGCTCGGAACCTACGCCACAGTAATACTTTCCTTGAGGAGCAGGATATCCATTTTCTGGCCAACCGTATGGTTTACCATCTAAATCTAAAAATGTATATTCTTGCTCAATACCAAACCAGCATTCTTCAGATGCAAATTTTTCTGATAGCTCTCTTAAGTGTGCTCTATGATTACTTTTGTGAACAGTTCCATCTGCATTAAAAACCTCACACATAACTAATATATTATTTCCACCTCTAATTGGATCTTTAAAAATAGATACAGGCCTTAATAAGCAATCGCTATCATTTCCATCTGCTTGTAATGTACTTGAACCATCAAAACCCCAATCTGGTAATTCTTTCACATCAGCTACAGGGCCATTTAAAATTTTTGTTTTACTTCTTAAGTTCTGCGTAGGATGGTATCCATCTATCCATATATATTCAGCTTTTACTAAATCCATTTACTTCCTCCTTTTATTTATAAGATGATAATATTATCTGCGTTTCAGTTCTTCTAACTCCAGGCCATTGTTGAATTTTTCTTAATAATTTTTCTAATGAATCTGTATTTTCAACATTAACTAAAAGTACATGAGAACCGTTTCCTGTAGTTGTAAAACATTTTTCAATAAATTTCTCTTTTACAGCTTTACTAACCAAATCACTGTATTGCGCTGAAGATTCTGAGATTATAGTTATAATGGCAGATACATCATAGCCAACTTTCTTATTATTAATTATTGCTCTGTAACTTTCAATTACTCCTGTTTCCTGTAATTTTTTTATTCTATCAATAACAGTTGGAACAGATACTCCTATTTTCTCAGATATACTAGAAGCAGGTTCTCTTCCAGAAACTTTTAATATATCTATTATTTTTTTATCTGTTTTATCAAGCACAATTATATTAGGTGATTATTTAATAATTTAAAAAAAAATATTATTTATCTGCAAATAATATAAATATTTTTTATTTTTATTTAAATTATTTAAATTAAATATGATTTATAATTAAATATAAAAATAATCAATGGAAATAATAATATATCATAATCCTCGCTGAAAAAAATCTAGAGAATCCGTGAAGATTCTAGAAAAAGAAAAAGTTTCATTTAGAATAATCGAGTATTTAAAAAATAAAATTAGCAGAACAGAGATAGATAATATTTTAAATATTTTAGATATTAGTATTGAAGACCTTATAAGAAAAAATGAATTAGAATTCAAATCAATAAGCGATGATGATAAAAAAAATAAAAATAAACTAATAGAATTAATTCTAAATCATCCAAAAGTTATGCAACGACCAGTCATAATTAATGATAAAAAAGGAGTCATTGGACGACCTCCTGAAAATATATATAAAATATTATAAATCTATTATTGTGTTAACAATTGATATTACATCAACAATATTTACTGTTCCATCACTATTTATATCGGCGGCACAAAGCTGAGCATCAGATGGATTTAGCGAACCAATGATGATATTTACAACAGCAATAACATCAACAATATTTATTACACCATCTAGATTAAGATCCATTTGCAAACATAAGCTACTTTCATAGCCAGTTGTAAATTTTATAGCTAAATCTTCGATTAAAGTATTAGGAGAATCTGCCCATGAAGAGCCTAGTCCTTTTTGATTACTAAATAGATACTGAATACCATCATTTTGATTGGGAGATTCTATACCAATAGTAGAATAATTACCATTAGCATCAATATCATAAATTTCTTTATACTGAAATATTATTTCTCCATCTCCAGTTAAAGTTGGATAGTATTCTGGATCTAGCAAGATAACTTGAAAAGATTCTTTAATGCAATTTGGACAATTTTGATCATCTTCTCCATTTGAAACATTGTCCCATTCAATAATCATCCTATTATTTTGCATATCATAGAAGTAATATACATTGAATGGCTCTGTTCCATCATTATCATCTAAATCATCCATAAATGGAGCAATCATTGATGATGGACCCATTGGATTAGGTATGGAAAAATTCCAGAAATAATCAATATATGTTTCTTCCAAAGAAATCCAACCATTTGAACATACAGTTAGGTTATCTCCTTGTTGATATTCAATACCATAATATTTAAAATCAAAAGGTAATTGAACTGATGTTAAAGTATCATCTTGAAGTAATAAATTTTCAGCATCTTCAATTTCGTTAAGCTCAATCCAATCATAAAGGGGGAAACCTTCAAAATTGGTATCATTACTATCAATAGCTCTATAACCATAATCACATCTTGGAGATGGAAAATAATCGTAATACAATAAATCATTATCACTTACAATTATATCGTATAAATTAGAAGTTAAACTAAAATTGGAATTTGAAAAAATCGGATTAAAAGATATCCTATCACCAACAACATAACTATCAGAAATTAAGATTGAATAATCACTGAAAACATTAGAACTATTTTCAGAGATTTCAATATTATTAATTTGAAGGGTATTATCTCCAACATTAATTAATAAATCAACAAGCCCTATATTAAATTCGTTAGGATTATTTATTTCTATATTAAAATTATAGAATTCACCAGATACTGCATAAGCATCTCCATTTATATTAACTTCTAAGCTCGCTGTAATAGTTTCAGTATATGACTCTCCGTCATCAGAGAGATAATTGAAATTAATAGCTTTTTGAAGAAATTGCGATTTATTTAAATATAACTCAAGAGATGAAGATTCATTTAAATCAAAATCTATAATTAATAGTCCATTAGAATCAGACACTCCTCTAAATATTGAATTACTATCATCCTTAAATGGCTCTCCATTTTTAAATAAAACACCAACCAAATCACTAATAGGACTTCCATTTTCATCATAAACATAAGTTACTAAGTGTGACGATAGTAAACCTTCATCAGCAACTCCATCATCATTTAAATCTAAATCTGATAGTATATTATCAGGTTTTTTCAAAGTTACTGGTAAACTCGGATCTCCAATAACACTATAAACATGATGATAAAAAACGTCTATAATAGTTCCTTCAACTTCTAATCCTGAGAATTCGCTAATTAGAGACTGCTTACCTAAATGCAAAGCTGGACCAATCTCTGGAGTTGCACCACTTAATAAACCATCCCACATAACTCCACACATTACATTATTAAACCTTGTATCAGTATCTAGGTCAGATGGACCAACCATCGCGACAGCACCTTTAGGTGAATTAATACTTCCTGCTGTTATTAATACTTCACCAAAACACTTATCTAGACCAGTTCCACTGTAATCATTACCAAAATCACCTGTATTACATACAAAGCTCATCACTACTGGTAACCTCCATTGATTATCAAGTGATAAAACCTCTTCACGATGAAAATATGGTTTATGCCAGCCATTAGCATCGCCCCATCCTCGATAATTAATTATTCCAACACCTTGATTCCACTTATCTTCTATTAGCGGATTATAAGTTGCTGTTTGATAATTATATTGATGAAAAAAAGCAGTATCTATTTGAGAATAACCAAATTCATTTAATTCATCTTGAAGCCATAATGAAGTCCAAACTGGAGTAACAGGCCACTCACCTGGACTCACTTCAAGACCGTCTGCAGTCTTGTAATTACCTGCAACAAGCATAGCATTATTATAAAAATCTAAATCATCTCCAGATAATAATAAATTTTCGTTGGTAATATATTGAATACTTCTACTTTTAATATTTAAAAACTCAGGAATTGTTCTTATTGGCCATCTTCCAATGAAAAATTTAGGTTCATATGGATTTTCAGTAAATGTATATGGATAATCTGTAACATCTATTTCTTGCTCGTTATAAGAATTTATAGTAAAAGTTGGTATTTCATATTGACCATTAACATCTCCAACTAATAACACATATTCTAACATACCATTAGAGCTTTCGTTATATTGTATAAGATATTCTTTTAACTGTTCAGCTGATGTAAAACCTTCTTGATCTAAACTTATAACTTTAACATTAAATCCTTGAGAATTTTTAAACTTTACAAAGTCACCACCTAAACTAGGATTTGGATTTGTAAGATATGTTTCAAGCTGTGATGAGGCAAGGACTATAATATAATCACCTCTTCCATAAAAATTATCATTTAAACCATAATCAAATGCCTTAAATGAAATAGGACCAGAACATAAAAAACAAAACAAAACATAAAAAATATTTTTTTTCATAATTAATTCTCTAAAATAATTTCAACAACACTTACCAAATCAAATATATTTACAATATTATCATTATTTATATCAGCTAAACAGTTTATAAATTGAATATTATCGCCGTCTAAAATAAAATCTACTATCATAATAATGTCCGATATATTCAATTCACCTGAACCATCAATATCACCTTTATCACCTCTACATTCATACAATAATTCCAAGTTATGAAAATTAAAACCTCTATAATTAACGCTACTATCTGTACTCAAAACAATTTCTAAATATTTTCTATCATCTACTATTTTAAAAGGAATATTAATTTCATACCAATCGTAATTATGATTTGATATTTCTTTTAAAATTAAATAAGAATCTGAATTTAATGATGATAATCTAAAAACTAGAGAATCATTATCCCACTCTAATTCGTTTTTCAAATTAACTTTTAAAACATAATCGACATTATCAATGTAGGATAAATCTTGATTCAGTCTAATAGATTTATTTTCATTATATCTGTAAAAATCTGAGGCTTGACTTTTTAATTGATTATTTTCAAAAGAAAAACCATTATTATTAATCCAATTTGAATCATCTTCAAAAGAATCGTAAACAAGAACTCCTTTGTTTTGCATATTAATATCTAAAACTAAATCTTGATTATGACTAATGTTAATGAAATATGGTAAATAATCTTCTGATTCAATAAAGATTTGATAATCTCCCTGTGGTAATTGATTTTCACCTAAAAGATTTAATTCAAATTCGTTTTCTTGATATGTAACTAGACCGCTAAAATTTTCAAGACTTTCTAGATTTAAAAAATTAAAACTGAGATTATAAACTGGTAGCTCATTTAATATAATATCCAATTCCGTAACTGAACTACTTGATGGACTAATAGAAGAAGTAAACGTTTCATAGCCAAAAGCTGAAACTACTAAAGTGTACAAACCTTCCCTTAAAATTCTTCTAAATCTACCAAATTGATCTGTCATTCTAGGCTTAAGAATAGAGCCATGATTTTCTAAAATTTTAACCTCTGCATTTAAAGGAATTCCATTTACATCTTTTACTAAACCTGAAACTTGATAAATATCAGGTCCATCTTGAATAGAAGTGCCAGCACCTTTTTTTAATAGATATAAAAGTCCTTGCATATTTCTACCAATGGTGTCCTCAATAATATTTAGTTCATCAGACTGAATATCACTAGTTCCTACTTCAATTAAATACTGAATACATCCAGTATTTGCATAAAGCCAATCATGAGCATTACCTCTCATGCTTTTGCTATTTGTAGGATAATAATAACTTTGACCATCTTGTGTAGGAATTCTTTGAGCAATTTCTATACCAAGTTCAGATATTACATCTATATCTGGAGCACTTTTTTCATTTTCCCATATCCATGGATATATTACTTTTTCTGCAACACAGCCTGAACGAGAACTATGATAAGCTATAGATAATAAAAAATTATTTGATAAAGTAAAATCTCGAATAGCTTGAATTTCAGGTTCTGAAAAAGGAGCTGGACCTCTAAAATAATCATAGTTAGACAGATACGATGGATTAGAGCTACAACCGGTATCAAGCTGGTTAAATTCATCTCCATAAACCCAGTTTAAATCGTAATTTCTATTTAAATCTACTCCATCAATATCATCTCCAATTCCAAGAACGAAATCAAAAATTCCATTCATATTAGCATCATACTTGTTTTTTCTAAAAGACTCATCTTGCTGCCAAACATTATTAATATCATAATACCCATGTACTACCTCAAGTCCCTCTGGATTATGGGTAGGTACAACCCATACCTCAGAATTTGACATGATTGAAAATATAGATTGTAAATAGATAGAATTTTCAGAATTAAAAGGATCTAAAAACCATTCAATCAATTCAATGGCAATTTCTAATCCATAAATTTCCTCAGCATGACATTGACCTAAAATTAGCGTCTTAGGTTCATCTTCATCAATGTTAGCATTAAAAGAAAGTTTTACTGCCCAAATAGGCAAATTATCGACTCCTGAATAACCAATAATTTCCTGATGATAAACAATTCCTTCGTTTTGAATTTGAGGAAAAGGATCTGAGTTTGAACCAAATAATTGATTCCACTCATTTAGCTTTTCTTCAAGCTCATTATATGTTGTATAACGTTCTGAAAGAGAACTTTGTAAAAAAGCAAAATTAATTATTAGAAAAATTGATAGTAAATACTTCATTATCTTATACAAATATTATGATAATATTAGATTTATTAAACTAATTATATCAGTTACATTTATAATGCTATCACCATTTAAATCTGCTGAGCAAAAACTACTACCTTCAAGATTTGTATTTCCTATGATATGATTAACAGATGATATAACATCAACAACATTGACTACACCATCAGCATTAACATCTCCATTACTGACACATGAATCATCACTATCAATTGTAATAGATTGTCCATAGATATTTACAAGATCAGCCTTGCCTGAACTTCTTAAATCATTCCAATAGATAAGATAAGAATTTGAATCCTCATCATATAGTTCAATTTGAGGATTATTTTGAGAAAAATCAGCATTACAAACTGGAATACCGTTTTCAGAAAAAACTACACCATTAGATGTTAGCAGCTGTAAAAAAATATCATCATTTGGCGCAACAGTACCTGCATAATTCCTAGAGTCTTGCCAAGTAATTAAATAACTTCCATCTAGAGTCGTAAAAACAAATGGACTAATTTGATTAGAATTTACTGTACTTGCAATGGGAATAATATCAGATTGATAAAAAGTATCAGTAAAAATAGACTTACAATTAATATCATAATAACTATTGTCAACATAATCTTCCCAGCAAACTAGAACCTCATTAACAATATCAGATATCATATCATTATAAGCGATTGATGGATTTTGTTGATAGCTATTATATGCAGCTATCGGCTCTCCAGACGAATCACCCAGCAAATTACCATCTATATCAATAATCTGACCGTAAATATCATCACCATCCCCCCTACCATCATTCCAAACAATAAATATCCCATTATCTGTAAATACTGATTCTAAATAGTCTTGATTTGAATCAACATCACTAACTCCAATACCATCATTCCAACCTGGCAAAATATTACCATCGTAATCAACTGCCATAAGCTTAACTTTTCTACCAGTTAACCAGCTCTCTGAATCATAGATAACAATTAATCCATAACCTGGAATATCATGTATCTTTCTTACATTTTCATCTGCAGAAAAATTTGTTGTTAATGATAATGGACTTGAAAAAACGGAACCATTATCATCAAATTTTTGTAAAAAAACATTAAATGCAGCAAAGTAAACTTGCTCCGAGAAAGCCAAAAATGTTCCATTTTCAGTATCAACTAGACTGAAAGAGTTATAAAATTGAGGAGATATTGAATTTGGATTAACTAAAGATGATTCATTTGATAATAAATTCAAATCTTGGTCTAATATATGATACTTTAACTTAACTTCACCTGAAACATCAGGAAATACATGTACAATATTATTATCGAGATTTTCTAAAATCGGATAATCTTGAGCTTCAGCATCACTCAACAAGAAACCATCTGAAAAATTAGAATCTAGCCACCCACTATAAATTTTTTGACCAAAATTTTTCAAATTTTGTCCAAATCTTTGATCTGTCCATGATACGGCAAGTTGATTATTTCCCATATATAGCGCAGAAGGTTTGCTTGCATAACTACTAACTGTATTACCATCGATTCCCCAATAAAATTCTGTTCCGTCATCAATTAATGAAATTGAACCATCACTTTGAATATGTTGTGCATAAATACCAATACTGCCATTTCTTTTATCACCCCATACAACAAATGCTCCTCCAAAATTATCACTTCTTACAATTGGACTCTCTTGTCTTTTATCTGCATCAGAAACAATTAAGCCATTTTCATTGAAAGAAATATCTCTATTGCTACTAATTAGTTGAATTGAAATATCATACTCACCTTCAATACTACTATCATTCATCCAAGTGACATATGCGTTGCCATTTAAATCAACGGTCAATCTTGACTCTGTATTATCAGGTACGAAAGATAAATTATCATAAAAACTACCTCTAGCTACTGGTAATTCATTGTCCCACTCAAGGCCATTTTCGATAGTTATTCTTTGTAAATATATATCATTATTAACAGGTGTAGCACCCATATTATCTCTCAAATCATACCATGCTACATAAGCACCTTGACTATTTGCTTTAACTCTTGGTTTATACTGCCTATCAACTCCTGAAGAAACTAACAATCCAGAACTACCATAAAGAACCTGTCCATCCATGCTTAAGAATTGAGCATATATATCATCATTTCCTGATCTATCATCTTCCCAAACAACAATAGAGTATTGTTCATTATAATATGTTACTCTTGGAGATTCCTGAACTCCATCACCCTGATAAAAAGGAATTCCTCCTTCTTGAGGTGAAGACCAAAGAGTATTACAAGATGTATCTATACGCTGAGCGTATAAATCTTCATTATTAGAGCCTACTGTATAAGACCAAACCAATAAAGCTGAACCTGCACTAGCAACCTCCAAACTTACTCCACCATAGGACAAATCTGATGAATTTAATAATACACCAATTCCTGGATTAAGGACAGCTTCACCTAAATGAGTACCATATAAATCAGGTATTCCTGATCCCTGAGATTCATCTTTCCATATTGCAAATGCACCACCTTGACCATCAACGCATAAATTAGGGGAAGTTTGTTTACCAGATACTGTAGTTAAAGGAACCCCTAAAGGATCCCATGCTAAAGAACCATCGGATAAAATATGCTGTGCAAAAAAGTCTCCATCATCTGGTTCATATCTATAATCTTTCCATATAACGTATGCCCCACCATTATTGTCGGAAACTAATTGAGGATCTTCCTGCCTTCCATCTGCCTTTACCACAATCTGACCATCTACATCCCATACATCATTTCCATTTTGGTCTATTTTTTTAGCATAGATATCTCTTCCACCATCTCTAGTGTCGGACCAAGCAAAAATCACTTCACCTGACAAACCTACATCAGCTGTTCTTTGCCATTCGATATGATATCCTTGTCTAAGCGCAGCACCATTATCATTCCAGTCAAACTGAGCAATTAAAAAAGAACTTAAAACTAAAATTAAATAATTTATTTTAAATATTTTCATAATTATATATTTCTACTCCATATTTTGTTGCAATAATTATATACTTATTATAGAACATTCTAGCAGAATATGCATGTGAAGAAACAATATGAGCACTAAAGTTTGGATACAAACTTAATCCATCCCAATTGTAAACTAATACACCTCCACTTCCTAAAGATAAAAGTAAAACCTGATTATCTTCATCATAATAAATATCATTTACTGTAAAACTATTTGAACCTTCTAATTTAAGTAAGTTATTTGTATTATCTCCAAGTAACGTAATGTAACATCCATTACCATATAGACCAGCTAAAATATAATCATTAAAGTTATAAATGGATTTAACCTTAGATGGAGTTTCAATATCAATATTAAAGTCAATGTAATTGTTGTTAATATTATAATCATATACTGAAAAAGTACTTGATGCTTCACTAATCAATCTAAAATTTTGGTTTGTATTTAAGTCAATTAATGTACCACAGTTGCTTTCTATACTAGATGTTATAATAGAGTAACCGATGACTTTATTACCAGATATTCCAACAGAATAATTATTATTACTGCCTATCTCACCTTCAAAACAATTTGACGAAAATTGAATGAAGTTACCATTATCTTGCACATTTAAGCAGTCAATCGAATTAACTAAATAATTAGATAAATCACCTCCAATTAAATTAAATTCAAAATATCCTATATCTATTTGAGAGTTGTATAGTAACTCTCCATTATTTGATAGATATATAGAGTTTTCAGGAAGACTACAACCGTCTATTTGCTCATCTTCATTTTCAACAATTGAAAGATTCAAATTATTTCCTAAAGCATCCTTAAATACAAATTCGTTGTAAGGATTTGCTATAAACACTTTATCGTTCCTAAAAAATATATCAGTAATATTGTAATCAAAATGAGGACTTATTGTTGGCGCATAATCTATGAAAAACTCACCATTACAAGCTGATTCTGTTCCTAAAAAAGATGGGTCAAATAGAAAAGAATAAGCGCCTAATTTTGATGAGGATGTTTTTAATGGTGGAGGAAGATTTTGTTGTGATATAATGCTTGAATTATATTTAATTAAATATAAAGCTTTATCTAAATTATTTTGATTTGATTCATCCATAACAACTTGAGTAGAATGCAGATTAGATATATCAGTGAAAGTTTGTAATGGTATAGGATCCCATATCAAATCAGAATCATAATCATAACATTCTTCATTGAAAGATTTAGTTGTACTTTCTAACAGACCTGGTAACCATGCATTATATATATATTCAAATTTATCCAAAATATATAGCATCTCTGAACTATCAGAATAAAGCAATGTTCTTAATTCTAAGTCATTTTCAACACTTGACTCATCTAATACTTCAAAATTACTATTTTGATAAATTTTATTTAATGAAATATCATTATCACTATCAATGATTTGGTAGATAATAAGACCTTCTTGATATTGATTGGCAACAATCAATAAATCATTTGATTTAGAAATACAGCTTTGATTAAAATTGCACCAAATATCATCTATGCAATCTTCCTCTGATAAAGTACTACAATCAAAAATATCAAATTCTATATTTTCAAGAACAATAATATCTCTTGATTCACCCATTAAATTTTCTTGTAAATAAATGCTATTATCTCCTATAAATGGATTTGATTGTTTATCACAAGTAAAAAACAATACAGTTAAACATATAATTATTTTATTTTTCAATTTATACATTTTTGCTAAACTCTCTTTTTTTTAGATAGATTATGTATTCGAAGATTATTTTATCAAAAGTCTTCAAATTTTCTACCCATGAATATTCTGAATCAGTAGATCTCTTTCTATACTTCAAAAGAAATTTACTTTTATTTTTATTTTTAGAAGTATACCATACTGAGATTTGTTCATCTTTGTGTTTTCTGTTAAAATGAAGTTGATCAGCATCTATATCAGAAATATATTTTCTTGAAAATGAACTAATAGAAAATCCTACTTTATTTTCATTTAAATAATATTCTGAACTTATAAATAAATTAGATTCAGTATATCCTCTATCCATATAATCAGTTGATATAGTATTATCATTTATAGTGATATTTTTAGCATCAGAAAATGTATACGAAATACTATATTTATTAAATTTATTTTTTTTTGAATACTTCATTTTGTAGCCATTTATTTCTAAATCAAATTCAGTAAAAAAAGGATTATAGAACTGAGTCTGATATAAATAGAATAAATTTATTTTAGATTTTTTTATTTTTAAAGGTCTTTCAAATCCTATACTATATTTAGAAAAATCAAAATCGCATGAGGTACCTTCATAAATATAATTTAAAATTCCCTGATCAACATCTACATACTCTCTTAAATATATATCATTAATATAATTGTATGAAAAATCTAAAAAACGATATTTACCTAATGGTTGCCTTAACTTTAAAGCAAAACTATAATTTGACTTATCAGAATAATCAAAATAGTAATTTTTTTTAAATGATAAATTAAATCGTGTTGCTCTATCTAATATTTTAAATTTTGTTGATATTGATTTATGAGTTTTAAGAAATCTAGAAAATATAATGTCTTCATTATCAGAATATTTAAGGATATTGTTATCATATCCAAAATTATAGCTGCTATTATATTCAATAGAATAAATAAAATTAAGAAAAATAATAGGAATTATATAAAATATTTTTTTCATTTCTAATCATTTAATGTAGATTCAACCTTAACTAAAGTATTTCCATTAGAACCTTTAATATTTTTAATTAGATAATAATTCAATCCTTCTGGAACATTTAGATATGTTGCATTATATTTTGTTAAATCCATTTTATTTTCACTTTTGTCTAAATAATATGCATTTTTTTTTGATTTTATAATTTTATGATTTTGATTAATCATGAATTTACCATTTTCAAAAACTTTATAACCATAAAACTCATCATCTGAAAAAAGATTATCAGTTCTTGAAATTATTTTTAATACTAAAGGTCCATTTACTTTAAACTGAAATTCATTTTTTTTATTTATAGAAAACCATTTATTTGATTTAATATAACTTGAATCTTTTAAAAAATAAACAGTGTTTGACTCTAAAACATTAACAGGATTTATCTCATTAATAAATTTATCATCTTTAATTTCATTAAATACAACTCTTACATCAATTTCAGGACTTCCTTTTAAAGGTTCAATTAATAATTTTGTTTTAGAATTACCCCTGAATTCCTCTAGCCAAAATCCTGCATTAGTATATGAAAAACCTCGCTTATTTGGAACTTTAGATTGAGATACTTTCTTTTTAAATTTCAACTCTTTAATTGTAGTATCTTTTCCTTCGATAATATTTAAAACATAACCAAAAGATTTACTCGAATTACTATTTTTAGAAATTTTTGTTCTAGAAATAATTTTAACAGCATAATTTTTATCTTTATCAAATATTTTATTTAATTTTGGATAAACCAAAGAATTTTTCTTATCGAGATGATAATAAGTTCTTGTTTTATTTTTATCTGAAATTTTAACAATCTCTAAATTTTTACTATTACTAGGCTTTATTGGTAAAGAAAAAGCAAATGTTAGAAATAAAGCTATTTTAAATAATTGATTCAATTTCATCCTCCTTCATTTTTTTTCGAATTTCATAATGACTATAAACACCTACTGATAATGACATCAAAATTGAAATAATTAAAGCAAACCAAATAGTAACTAAATTAAACTTTTCAATATCATAATATAATTTACCTTTTTTTATTTCATTTAAATCAGGATTAAGTAAATATTCCATTCCGTAATCTTTAAGAAGTAAATTTATATTTTTAATATTAATTAAAGGTATATCATTATTTAAAAAATTATAAGATATTGATTTTTTGAATTCCTTTAAATAGGTATCATTATTTTCATTAAAATAAAAAATTTCACTAACATCGTCTTTTAGCAAAGGATTAATTACACCTCCCCTTATATAATTTTTACCCTTACCCTGCCCAAGCGATGAAGCATTACCACCTATATTAACAAATGCTGCAAACTTATTTAAATCACCAAATAAATCAATTTTTTTCAAAACATTCTCTTGCAAGTTTACCTCATTAATAAAATTTATATCATATTTTCCAATTATATCTTCAATTATTTCGATACCTTTATCTGTTAAATTTTCTCCTAAATCATTCTCACCACCTATTGAAGAAGCTATACTCATATAATTAAAAATATTATTTTCATTTAATTTATTTTCTATATCTATCCAAGATTGATTTATATTATTAGCTCCCCAAGATGAAGCACCAACTGAGGAAATAATTATTGGATATATCTCCATTGCTTTGCAAGCAGATAAAACAGCGATATTTGCTCCAGGAAAAGATCCCGTCATTGTTACAGCTATTGTATCTCCTTGCTGTAAATTTGATTCTTCAAATAAGTCAATAACAAAAGCACTAAAATTAGGGCTAGTAGTTGCAATTTTAGATTCTAAGAATGAATCATCAGTAGATAGAATAGTTGTTATATCTGAATTTTTTTTACCTATCAAACCGGTTCTATATACATCATATGATGAAATTTCATTATCATAATTAATAATATCAATTGATTTTTTCATTATATCCACAGCTAAGTGCTTTTTATCCACATTAAAATTATTAATGTATGTTTTTGAATTTGAAACAAAATATAAAAGACAGGTACTAATTAAAGCCATGATAACAAGAACTTGAGTTTTTTGTATTTGCGGTCTAAACATTTAAACTATAAACGTAGATTAACATTAGCAAAAAATGAACAATTGATGATTCAATAATAACTACAGAAATAGTCCTAATAACACCCTGCTTATCCATCCAAGAAGCTATAAGTCCAGGTATAATAAAACCAATGTATTCCATATAAAGGTAATCTCTAAAAACTAAACCTATTAAAAAAGCTATCAATAACGAAAAAATAACTCTTCTTCTACCAAAAATCATTATATAATTTGATAGTATTTTTATTATTAAGAATGTTAAAAATCCTATAAAAAAAGTAATAAATACTGAGAAATAATCCTGAAGATGTAAGGCAAAATAACCAGGAACAATCAATCCACCTCCCATAACACCCAATGTTTCACTAAAAATTAAACCAACTAACATTCCAATACCAATTGCTAAATAGACATATTGTACATACGGTAAAACAAAACTATCTAACGGTAAAACTAAATTCATGCTTTATAATTTCTTAATTTATTTATAAACTTATCACCCCAACCAACTATATTTCCAATTCCAACTATTGTAAATTGATTTAATTCTAGCATGTAATTTATAACATCATTTTGGTTTGATTTCATTGTAAATTTTTTAATTTTAGTTTTATCTTCATACTTATGTAATTCTCCATCAACATTATCACCTCTAATTATAAATAAATCAGGCTTTATTCGATTTATTACTAAATCTATTAATTGAACAGTTCTATATCTTCTATCATCTCTACAATTTAAAAAAATACATTTTTTATAATTATCTTTCGTTTTTATTAATTCCCATACCCTAAAGGTTGAATCAGGATCATTTGCAGCAAATGCGCTTATGAATTTAAGATTATTTTTCAATGTCCAAATTAATAATGCTCCTGGATCTGGCGTAGTTTTAAGCATTCCTGCTAATGCTTTATCTTTACTTACACCAGCTTCAATACATACAGCTAATGCTAATTCTACATTATCTTTATGCTCGATATAAGGCATTTTTTCTAAAAATTTTAAATCAATATCATAATTTTTTGATTCAATTATTTTTGAATTTCTATTGGATGCGATATTTTCCAAAAATTTAAGTGATATTTTTTCAGAAGTAAATACTTTAGAATTAAAAGGAATTGTATTTGATAATGATTTAGAAATATCTTTTATTGTACTACCCATTTCATCTATGTGATCTCGTCTAACATTTGTTATGACACTTAATGTTGATTTAATAATCTTATGTTCTGAAATCCATTGATACTGTGGATTGACTGCCATACATTCAATAACCAAAGCATCAGGTTCTTTTTTTCCAAAAAATCTAATTAATCTTATCTGTTCACCAATAGTAGCTGTTCTTAATCGATGCAAATTTATATCTCTACCATTTTCATTAATAATACATGGTATAGTTCCTGTAGTTTTGGCATAGGTTTTTAAACCTCCAGCTCTCAAACCTGCAGCAATTAATCTTACTACACTTGATTTTCCTCTAGTTCCATTAACATGAATTCTTACTGGTATTTTGTTGAGTGATATTTTATGAAGTCTGGATTCAATTAGACCTAAAATAAAAAGAACTAAAATTATACATATTAATGCATTTATTGATATTAATGATAATTCCATTTGCTTTTAATTAGATAGTTATTATGAATTAAGTATGATATTTATGATTATAATTACATCAAGAATATTCACATTACCATTTCCATCAACATCAGCAATATAAACACCCATTGGATCTAGTGATTCAGCATTAATAATATGATTTACTGTAACAATTACATCTAAAACATTAATTTCTTCATCCTGATTTGGATCTCCAACTAAAGTTTGTATAGGATTTCTTGTTGTAATAAATATTGCAGTTTGATCACTTAAAAGCATTGAGGTTTGAGGATACTCATTGTTGTAAGTATACTGCAATCCATCATTAGATAAATGATTTTCAATACCTATTGTACAATAAGCACCATGAACAGGTGTACCCCAACTACCATAACTTCCTGTAGAAGTATTATTAAATTCTTTGTACTGTATTTTAATTTCATTATCGCCAGTTGGTGTTAAATAAGATTCATCATAAAGTATAATTTGAAATGTTTCAATCGAATTACTATTATGCGTCCTCATTTCTGACCACTGTATTATCAACTGGTTGTCACTTTCATGCTTATAAATTTCAGCAGAGGAAGTGGTTTTTAAATCATCCCAAAATGCTGCAACCATAGGAGAAGGACCACCTGCTCCAGGAATTGGATAATTCCTAAATGAAGTAATATTTGATTCACCAAATGTAATCCATCCATTTGTATTTACAGTAATTAAATCATACGTAATACCATAAAACTTAAAAGGAAAAGGTAAATCCATTGTAAATGAACTATTTGCAATTCCGTTACCATCACCACTATCACTCATAGGCAAGAGCGTACCTTGCCCTCCATAATCCTGATCTATCTCAATCCAATCATAAATTGGACATAAATTGTACCCTAAATCATTAGAATCATAGATATAATAACCATGTAAATCTGGACCAAGGGGATCTTCTACTGAAGCCTGCCCAATATTTAAAGGAATAATTATATCTTGATTATAACCATCAGAACTAACGATATTTGCAAAAAGATTAATAACAGAACCGTTTATTACATTTGAATCAACTAAAACTATTGCATTAACACTGCTTGGCTCAGAAATTTGACCAGCATAAAGATGTTCATAATTTACAATGCTTTGGATAATATCAATTGAATACCCAGAATGTAATAAATTTAATTGAATATCATTTAAGTCAATACTGCCTATATTTTTTAAATAAATTTTTATTTCAGATTCTAAACCAGGACCTAGGATGGAATTATCAATTAATTCTATATGATCGAAAATAATATTTGAACCATATACATCTAATTTAATACTAGATTCTAAAAAATTCATATCGTTATCTGAAATATTAAGTCTTAATAATAAGTCTTGTTTATCTAAAGTACTATTATTTAACTCTAAATGGTATAGAACATTACTAATGTCACCTGGATTAATTTGTTCTATTGAATCAATATTATTTGCAATATTTAATAAATTGATGCTAGTTATTAACTCAGCATCAATATTATAAAGAGTTTGATTACTATTATTGATCAAAGGTATTGAGAGAATAACTGATTCTCCTGGATTTAGTAATCCATCATTATTACCATTTGTTATTTGACCAAATGAATCATCAATAATAATATTATCATAATCAATGTTAACCAACACATTATTATCTTCAATTAGAAAATTACTTTCAACAGGTATGTAATTTTGCTTAATAGCAGTAACATAAACCTCACCAGAATTAATATAATCCAAATCAAAAGATGCAATCCCATTAATATCTGTTGATTGAGAAATAAATATTTCATCATTTCCCTTTAATAATGTAATCAGAACACTTGAGATAGGTAATCCTTGATCATCTGTGGCATTAACTTCTAAAATATTTGTACCATTTAGAATGATCTCATGATGATTTAAATACATTGTTTTTGGTGAGTCAGTCCATAATAACAAAGCAGGATCTCCAATTAAATTGTTCCAAAAAGAAAATATGCTTACTCTATCATTCGGATTATCAGGATATGTATTTAATAATGATAATTTACCATTAGCAACTACAGATCCAGCTAATTGTAGATTTTTTGAAAAAATACCATCATACATTCCCATACCAACAATATTATTAAACATTGTATGAGTACCACTTGTTGCAGTTCCAATAGCAGCTACTGCTCCCTTGGGGTTATTTAATGAGCCAGCCCTAAAAAACTCTTCACTTAAAGATGTATAATTAAAATCACCTGTTCCACAAGTTAAAAAAGTTGCAAACGTATTTTTATAGCCATTATTTGCACTATTAATATTTGATTGTGTAAATCCACTCACTCCAATATAGCCTCTATAATTCATATATAAGGAACCACTTTCTAATTGATTTTCCATCCAATTAGAATAATTACCGCTTCCATAATTTGTATAAATATTTTCAACACCATATTGATTCATAATATTTTCAATATATTGATTTGTAATTATAGTAGATTGTCCAGAAGAGCTTGGGTCACCACACAAAGCTGAACGCTCATACCATTCACTACCTGTTTGAGATAGATATGTAGCTTTTTCATAAGCAATTGTTTTATTTATAACATTGTTTAGATCACTATTAGAATTAACTGATATTCTACCAATCAAAACCTCAGGCAATAAATCTGTTCCATCTAACTGAGTATATGGTAAATCTCCAGCACCACCATAACCTGACCATACTTCTGTAAAATGTCCAATACTATAACTACCTCCTGTATCTCCAATTAAACCAACAATTTCAGGAGGATTATCCCAAGTATCATAAGCATCTTGAATGTAATTTTTAACGCTTGATGAACTTGAACCAATTTCATTAGTAGATATATGATTAACTATATACCCACTTTTGTGTCTCCATTCAAATAAACTTTGGACCAGAGAATTTTGACATGCTGATCCTCCACAAATATATAAAATTGAAGGAATTTGATAATCTTCATTCCTGTTTGATGTTTCATAATTAATAATTAGATCTTTATAAAAATTTTCAAACATTTTTGATTTCTTAACCTGATTGAAATTTCTATATGAATCTGATTCAATTTCTTCTATAGAAATATTTATATTTTCATTGATTTGAACTTCTCCTGTAGATAAATCAATTCTAAACGGATAGTAGGTTATCTGCTTAACAACTATTCCTCTAAAAACCATTTCTTCAGACACAATTAAATTTTTTGAAGGAAAATAACGATTTTCAGAGTTATAATTTTTTAAAATTTTTTCTCTTTCTAAGTTATTTATTTTTCCAGCATTTATAAATTTTTCAGATGTACTTGATACATTTATATCCATATTATCATGAATTTGATAGAACGATGAATAAGAAGGAAGTACTAATTCGTCAAAATGTAATTTTTTTGACTCTAATTGATTTTTAAAATGTGAAATTTTATGATGAATATCTTCTTCATTTTTAAATGAAAAAATATTTCTTTTATTATCAAAAACATTAAAATTAGCTGAAGCCAAAATGAATGATAAAATTACAAGTAAAAAGGTAAATATGTTGAATTTTTTAATCATAAATAAAATAGTTATTCTAATCAAATTTATCATACAAATAACATTAACATTAATATTTCTTTGTATCAATATGTAAATATAATTCCAATTATCGTAATAATTTAATTTATTATTTGAAAAATATCTTTAAGTTATAGTGATTTTATACTACTAATATTCAATTAATGAATTAGTTAACATGTTGTTACATAAATTATGTTAATTAAATAGTGGCTATAACATAAATTTGGCTCTTAGTCAAAACTCAAGGTTTTATTTAAATTGAAATGGGAGAAATAAGAATGGTTAAAAATCTTAAAAAAAGATTAGAAGAGGGTTTTACCCTTGTTGAAATATTAATTGTTGTTGTAATTATAGGTATATTAGCAGCAATTGCGATTCCTACGTATTTTGATTATGTAGAAAGAGGTTATGCATCAGATGCAAAAGTACAAATGAAAAATATTTTAGAAAATTCTAAACTATATTATTCAGAAAATGCAGAGTTTCCTGAAGATGTAGAAACAATGAACTCTGAAGGATATGCAAATGTACCAAGATCAACATTAGATAAATGGAATTTTACAATTGATCTAAGCTATGATGATAGTGAAGGTATAAGTGGTCAAATCACTGCTGAGAGTACTGATAAAATGAAAGGTGGTGCTGGTCAAAGTATTATCTTTGAACTTAAAGATGGCAAATTTTATGGCTATGGTGCCGAAGAGCAAGAAGGCAGCTAAACAATAAAATGAGTCAAATCAACGAGTTATTAGAATACTCCATGAAGTCTGGAGCATCAGATCTTCATTTGAGTGTAGGTTCTATACCTATGGTTAGAATACATGGTATAATGAACAAATTACAACTTCCAAAAATTGATATTGAAACAATGGAATCAATTAAAAAAGATATACTTGATTCAAATCAACAAAAAGCCTTTGAAGATAAATTAGAAATTGATCTTTCTTACTCTTTGAAAGATCTTGGAAGATTTAGAGTGAATTTTTTTAAACAAATAAATGGTCTTTCTGCAGTTTTTAGAACAATACCTTCATCAATTAAAAGTAGTGAAGAATTAGGAATTGCTCCCATTGTTAATCAACTGGCATTAAAAGAAAAGGGATTAGTTCTATTGACTGGACCAACAGGAAGTGGGAAATCTACCACTTTGGCGGCCATGATCGATCATATAAATGAAAATAAAGCTTGTCATATTATAACTATTGAAGATCCTGTTGAGTATTTTCATTCTTCAAAGACATCAATGATTAATCAAAGGGAACTTGGTCAATCAACTCATTCTTTTGCAAATGCTTTAAAATCAGCTCTTCGTGAAGACCCAGATGTTATCCTAGTAGGTGAAATGAGAGATATTGAAACTATTCAACTAGCTTTAACAGCTGCTGAAACTGGGCATTTGGTATTATCTACATTGCATACTTCCAGTGCTGTGAAAACTATTGATAGAATTATCGATGTATTTCCTTCAGGTAAAAAAGCACACATTCGTTCTATGTTATCAGAAAGTTTGTTAGCAGTTATTGCTCAAAAGTTACTGCAAACAAGAAATAAAGATGCTAGAGTTCCAGCTTGTGAAATAATGGTTGCAAACTCTGCTATAAGAAATTTAATTAGAGAAGATAAAATTTATCAAATTCCAACAATTATCCAAGCAGGTGCTCAGGAAGGAATGCACACCCTTGATCAGGATTTACAAAGATTAATTCAAAAAGGTAATATTGATAAAGACTCAGCAATTAAAATAGCTGATAATCCTGAAATTTTTGAAAAAGGTATTTTTTAATGTATGGAAATTCACAAAAACACATACGGATTTACTCTAGTTGAGACTCTAATTGGGATACTTATGACAACAATTATTTGTTCAACATTATTTTTAGGTGTAACTCAAGCAAAACTTTACTTGGAATCAATTAGAATTAAAGAAAAAGCATTTTTAGAGCTTAAGAATTTTACCAATGAATGGAAAAGCATGGTAGCAGCTGGTGTAAGTAATTTTCCTTCAGATGCAAACTCAGGTAAATCAGTTCCATTGCAAATTGATAATAATGGTAATACTACTCTTGAGGGTAATTTATATAAAAAAATTACTAAAGCAGCTAATTCTGGTCAATATTCTGTTTATTACAACATTCAAACATATATTACTTGGGATAAAAAAAATCTTTTTTTCAATAAAGAAAAAGCTCTTTTAGATACTCTTTCATTTAATACATATCAAATTCAATTTAATATTCAATGAAAAAAATAATAAATAAAAAATTAGACGGTTTTACACTTATAGAATCATTAGTAAGTATCTTAATTGTTTCTTCTATTTCATTTTCTATGTTTTTTGCATTTTATCAACTTCAAAGAAATTTAGTAAATGAAGACTACAAATCTGATATGATTAATTATGGAAACAGAGTATTAGATGATATGGAAAATGAAATATCAAAATCATATCAGTTAGTCAAAATAAATCAATCATTAAACAATACAACAATTGAATTATATTTTAACAATACTCAAAAAAAAATTAAATATTTGATTAGTTTAGAAAATGGAGTCAAGAAAAATAATGGGGAATCAAATAGGTATACACCGATTGATATCTATGTTCCAAAAGATGATGAAGATAGGTATAAATATAAAATAAAAAACTTTGAAATAAATCAGCCAACTCTTACATCAGGAAGTGTATTTTCTTATGAAGCTAATATGGCTAGATTTGCATCATATGAAATTAATTTAGAGATTGACTTATATAATTATCCAAATGAAAAAGTTATTGAAACATTACAATTTAATAGAAGAATTTTTTCCCCAGCAAAATATATTTATAATATAAGAACTAATAATGCTTAAACAATTTAAACAATATCAATCGGGTATCACTTTACCAATAACTATCTTATTCTTATTTATAAGTTCAGGAATATTGTTTTCATTTATTCTTACTGTTTATGAAAAAGATTTTCAAGTAGAATATAAAATTGCTCAGACAAGAGCTCTTTACAATGCTGAATCTGGTATCGCTCTTGGTGCTTACTCAACACTGTATAAAAAAGATTATCTACCTGACCCAACAACTGATTCTACTAGTTATGTGTATATTGATGATATGGGTTATTACTCAATTGGATTATTTGAAGGAATTGATCCTGAAACCGTTCAACCAATCAGAGGGGCTAATGCAACAGGCTATGCAAAGGTAAAACACGTACTTGGTTTAAAAGAAATACAAATTGAAAGACAGAAAGTACTCAATCTAGGAAATAATTCTTCCCTATCAGATTATTTGTGGTTAACAGACTCAGAACTTGCAGGAGGTGCACCTTGGTCATTTGATAATGGAACACCATCATTTAATACACGTAGAGAAAATAATTGGGGATCTGGTGATCAACTAAATGCTAGCTGGGAAGGTGATCCAATATGTGATGTAGGATTTAAAACAAATGGGACATTTGTAACAAGTCAATTTGGCTCTCCAAGTTTTGATATAACAGTAAGCGTTGTTGAAGATGAAAACGGAGATGTGCATTATCCTGACATTCAATCAGGTAGTGCAACGCAAATATTCCAAGGCGAACCAGCATTAGATACTGTAAAAACTACGTGTCTTCCACCCCCTGGCTATGAAACAATGAAGCGAGTTATTCAAAATAGTAATGAACACTACACTTTTGATGCTACCAAAAAGTTAAACTATAATTCTGCTACCGGTTCTCGAGACACATTGATAATGACAGATATTGAATTTTTTGTAGAAAACTCTGTTCATGGATTTAGAGTAAAACAATTTTGGTTTCTTAAACCTCCCTATTTTAAAGAAGACTATAATGTTGGTTATCCATATATGTTCAATCTTCTAATTGAAAATTTTTCATCGGATTGCCCCACAATAGGTGGTCAATATGATATTAGAACATGTCCAAACTACATAGAACAACTTGAAAATTTTCATAGTAAAACAATAAATACAATTACAGGTAATGATGCCTTTGTAGCTCCTGATTATTGGGGAATTGTTTCTAGTACGCATGGATTCCATCACTATGATTTTCCTTATATTTATAATACAAATGGAGAATGGATTTCACAATTTGAAATCGATCAAAATCCTCCATTCAATAGTCCAGATCAATTACTACCAGAATATATGGCTGGCGGAGGTGTTCAAACATTCAACTACTCTCAACCAACTGCGATTTATGTTAAAGGTGGTCCTGTTAGAGTCCATGGTAGATACAAAGGTAAATATACAGTTGTTACTGATGAATATACACCTTATACCAGGCATGCATGGCTATCTACTATGGGTCCAGCAAAAATAGATACTCTATGGAATAATATTTGGATTACTGATGATTTAATTAATGATGATGCTACAAATGGAACATATAGTTTATTTAATGCACAACCTGATGAAGAGTGTAATAATGGTACTGAAAATAATATGGGTTTAGTATCAGGAGCTAATGTATTTGTTGCAAATACTGAAAAAAATGGAGCGCATGATGGTGGTTACAATAACTGTAACGATAATATTTGTGATATCAATATTCATGCCCACATTATAGCTTTCAATGAATCATTTGCCGTACAATATTGGCAAAATACATATAATTCAAATAACGGATATTATTCTAGGCCTCCATTTGGTGATGGTCAAGGAATACAAATTTATGGTAGTTCAGGTAATGATGATACAAGAGGTAAAGTCAATTTATGGGGCGGTGTTGTTCAAAAATTTAGAGGCTATATAGTAAGAAACAATCCTGGACCTTATAATCTACCACAAGGAAATATTGGATATGATGGAAAAGATTATAATTTTGATTGTAACTTAAGGTGCTCTTTTCCTCCATTATATCCCGAAAATACAACATGTGATGAGGGAGCAGATGAATTGCCATGGAGCGTAACGGCTTATTATTAAGAGATAAATTATGAGTATTGCATTAGATATAGGAAAATTTAGTATAAAACTAGTTGAGCTTGAAAAAGTTAATGAATCTATTAAAGTTATAAATCTTAAAACAATTAATATTATAGAGGATTTAGATACTTATGATTTAGATAAATTATCAAAGTCACAAATTTCAGCCTCAATTCAAGACTTAACTAATAATCTAAATATTAAAATAAAAAAAGTTAAAAACTTAATAACTTCTCTACCCGGTTCAGATGTTGATACAAGGCAAGTTAGTATATTGGATATGCCAGATAATGAATTATTACAGGCTTTAGAACTTGAAGCAAAAAAACATGTGCCTTTAGATGGAACAGAAGCGATTATTGATTATCATCATATAGGTAAAGATGTTCATGAATTAGATAAAATTAACTTATTATTAACAACTACAACAAAAAATAAAATTAAGGATCATGCAGATATTTTAAAGAATGCTGGCTTTAAGCCAGGTATTTTTGATTCAGACCCTATTGCTCTTTGTAATTTATTGCAATTTTCATATGAATTACCTGAGACTGGTGCAAATGTAATTTTAGATATTGGTCACTCATCGACAACTCTAGTTGTTTTTGGAAATAATATAACATATTTTTCTAGAGAAATAGAAATTGCAGGTAATCAAATTAGTCAATCTTTAATAAGAAATAATAAAATTACATACAGCGAAGCTGAAAATAAAAAACATGAAAAAGGTATTGCTATTTTTGAAAAAGCTAATGTAGAAAGCGAACAAGCTATATCTGTAGAACAAAGAACAGTTTTAAATGATTTAGTTGATGAAGTTAGAAAAACATTAAGATTTTATATGAAAAATAACTCTCAAGCATTTTTTAATCAATTTTATCTTTCTGGTGGTTGCTCAAAAATGATTGGTCTTGACTCATTTATTGCTGAAGCCTTAAATGTTAAAGTTGATATTTTAAATCCATTAAATAAAATTGATTATGATAAAACTATTGATAATCCTGGAGAATTTTCTGTAGTAATAGGTTTAGCATTAAGAGGTCTGTTTTAAATGAATTTTATTAAAATAAACTTAAATCAAACAGTTAGTAAAGCTCAAAAAGATTTTATTGAGCAAGAACAAAAAAGATGGTATATATTTTCTTTTGTATGTGTACTTTTTGTTTCAACTATAATATGGTTATTTTTTATTAATTCAAGAATGCAGTATGTTATTGATGAAAGAAATAATACTATTGACAGAATAATTGCTGATACTGCTAAACTTAAAAGCTCTGGTCAAATAAACTTATCAAAAAAAGATATTAATAATTTATATAAAGTAGAATCAAAAAGAATTTTCTGGACAGAAAAACTTATTGCACTATCTAAAATAACACCTGATGATATGGCTATAACTAAAATTGAATTTAAAGGAAAAAAACTTTATATTTCGGCTATATCTAATATTGGTTCTGGAGAAAAAGAATTTACTGTAGTTGAAAACTTTATGAAAAAAATTGATTTAAATAATGAGTTTAATAAAGATTTTAAAGACATTAAGTTTGATTTTCTTGATAAAGAAAAAACAAAAAATGATGAATTATTAAAATTTAAAGTTGAGGCTAAATTAAGATGATTTTAAAAAGAAGTATTATTTTAATAGCTTTATCTATCACCTACTACATTTTAGGCTCTTTACTTTCAAGTTTTATAATCGAAAGTAAAGAAATTAAAATATCTGAATTAGAACAAAAACAAAAAACAGTAAATGAACAATTCATAACTGCTCAGATTCTATCACAAGAATTAGATAATGTTTATAATGTTTTTGAAGAAAACTTAGCTACTTCAGCTAAAGATGAAAAAAATAAAGAAGCTTCAATGGAATTTTTGAAATACTTAACTGATGTAATGGAAAAGTACTCTATTAAATTAAATCAAATTATTCCAGATAAAAAAATTAAAAAAGGACTACTTACAAAAATTCCTTATACAATAAGCTTCTCATGCGATTATGAAAAATTTGGTCAATTTGTTAATCAACTTGAAAGTGCTGATAGAATAATTTTAGTTAAAGAAATTATAATGAAGAATAATATTGATAATATTAAAAATTCTGATGAAAGTGGTGATATGGAAATTGAAATGGAAATTGAAACAATAACTATTAACAAATCTAAAACTATTTAAAATGAACTTAAGAGAAAAATTTATCTGGAATATATCACTAACTCTAGCTTCATTTGCAGTTTTAATTAGTATGTTTAATTTTTTTCAAATTGGTACTAGTGCAAACGAATACTATGATAAATTTAAAAATGAAGAGGTTGGTACTGACAAAGAGCTTGAAAATAAAGTTTTGAACTTAGAAAACAACTATAAATTCAGAGATAATTTAGTCTTTAACATTTCTAGTGATCCAGCTGATTTAAATAGGGTAGTTTCTCTTGAGGGATCAGCTAGTGGTAAAAAAAGAAAAAGTCTTTGGGTTTCAGGTATAATTAATAGAGGAAACAATAATAATATTGCAATCATGAACTATAAAGAGCAATCATTTAATGTTGTTAAGGGTGACTCTGTAGCTGGAGGAGTTATTGTGGATATAACACCTACTGAAGTGATTTTTAATAAAAATGAAAAAACAATTAAATATAATCTTAGTATTAAAAATACTTTAGATTAAAATTTGGAGATATTAATGACAATTATAAATAATTTATCGAAACTACTAATATTAACTATTTTTACTTTTTCTATGGTACTTTCACAAGAGACAGTAACTGATAATAAATCTGAAGATAAAAAACCTTTAGTTTCAATTCATGCTGAAGACACACACTTACCTTCAATTTTAGCGATACTGGCTGAAGAAAGTGGTTATAACATCGTAACAGGTCCAAATGTTCAAAGTAAAAATAAGTTAACTATACATTTGGATGAAGTTCCAATCGATCAGGCAATAAATTTAGTTATTAGAGCTGCAGGATTAAGTTACGAAATAGTTGGTAATTCTATTTTAGTTGCTAATCAATCAAAAATTAATGAAGATGTTGGTGTTTCTCCAGCTGTAATACCTTTACAATATGCTAATGCTGAAGAGGTAGCATTATTGTTGGAAAATATAACTGAAAAAATCTCTATTGATGCTACTGGAAATAAATTATTAGTTACAGCAAGTCCAAAAAAAATAGCTGAAGTTCAAAAAATTGTAAGTGAAATAGATGTTCCATCTATTCAAATAATGTTAGAAGCAAGATTAATTGAAGTTGCACTTAATGAAACTGAGGAGTTAGGAATTGATTGGGAGAGACTTGCATCAACAACACTTATTTTAGCTGAAACAGGTGAACCTCAAAATATTACTGAAAATTTAGTTACAGGTTCATATCTTCCTGGGTATGTTCCTGAAGTTGTTGAAAGTAGTGATGGAACAAGTTCTTTTGTATTTGAGCAAATAACAGGAACAGCTACTGGTGCTATCCCCGATCAAATGGCCTTTACTAGATCTGGAGGAGTAAATTCTTTTGGAAGACAATTAACTGCATTTGATGTAACATTAGATATGCTTCTGAAAGATAATAAGGCAAATGTATTAACAAATTCACAAATAGTAACTGTTAATGGTCACGAAGCTGAGATTCAAATGGTTGATGTAATACCTTACCTTGCATCAAATGGTGGATTTGGTAACTCTAACTTCCAAGTATTAAAAGAAACTGTGGGTATTAAGTTAAAAATTTTACCCTATGTTAATACTGATGGTTACATAACAACATCAATTACTCCTGAAGTCAGTTCTATTCAATCATGGACAGCTCAAGGATATCCTTGGACAAAAAAAAGAGAATCAACAACTACTGTAAGAGTTAAAGATGGAGAAACTATTGTAATTGCTGGACTTATAACAACAGAGTCAATTAATACTGATACTAAAGTACCAATTTTATGGAGAATTCCATTTATCGGGAAAAAATGGTTTACTCATACTGAGTTACAAGATAAAAAAACAGATTTAATTATACAGGTTACACCGTCAATTATAAAAGATAATTATTCAGGTATTGATAAAAAAGATTACCATAAAGATGCTGAGAATAAAGCATTTGAAGAAAATTAATAAGGAGTTTAAAGTTTATGAGATTACTTAAAAATAAGTTATTTATACTATTGTCAACATTTATCATACTAAATTTAGCTTGTGATAGTGATAGTCCAACTCAAGCGATTCCAGATGATGCGCCTTCAGTTTATTGTTTGTCAATGACTAGTATTGTAGAAGGTGGAGAGTATGATTACGTAGATGAAAATGTCACTAGAAGAGCTATAACTATATCATTAACAAGCTCAGAATCTGATTGTAATACAGATAATTTAACCCCTGTACCTAATGCATCTTTAACATTCAATTGGAATATTCAAGACTCTGAAGGTGTTGAATTTGAAGCAGGTTCAGCTGAACCACATTTACAGACGATTCCTAACAGTGGTCAAACAGCTACTGATATTTATCAAAATCAATCATTCACCACTGATGATTCTGGAGAAATTGAATTTTATTGGATAGATGATAATCAAGAGGGTTGTATTTTTCTATATTGCGAATATGCACATTCAGATGGAACTGTATGGTCCTTAGATTTACCTGAAGCAAATTGTGAAAATTCTCTAAATAATCCATTTGAAGTCAAAGCTGCTGAAGCATCTTATGAGAATATTTCTATTTTTTCTCTTTCATCATCTATTGATACACTAACTTATAATGATTTACCAAATAGTATTGATTCTACAGAATCTGTTACTGAATTAAATTTAGATGCAATTATTAAAGACTCTGATGGTGTTGCTCTTCAATATATTCCTGTTAAATTTTCAAATACTACACCTGAATTCGGGACCTTAGTAAACTCTGAAATTATCACTAACTCTTTTGGTCTTGCTCAAAATCAGCTTGTAAATATTAGTCCAGATAATCTCAATAATGGTATGGGCACAATATCAATTAATGCTAAAGTTCTTGATGAAAATGACATAGAAATTATTTCAGAAGATAAGGATATTTTATTTGTTGCAAAATCAATAAAAAAGACGTGGGAAGTAAGTAATTTAGATGCTGTTTTTCTACAAAATATATCTTTAATTAATAATATTAATTTATCTTATTCAGATTCTATAATTGCACAAGTACTTGATGAAAATGATACTCCTGTTAATGGGGTACCTATTCATTTTAGTTTAACCTCCAATGATGTTGGTTACCTTGAAAATGAACTAGTATATAGTGACCAACAAGGATTTGCCAAAACAGTATTTCATATATCTCAAGCTGATTTACTTGAAAGTTCAGATAACATAAATATATCTGTAAGTATCCATGTTAGTGATGAAATCAATCAAACTTTAAATAGAACATATTTAGTTAGTGGTAACGCAAATATTGAATACGATGTAAACCAATTCAATTATTATCCTCAAACAATTGATAATCTTGACACTTACGCCACAGCTGGTTCAAATCTAGGATTATATAATGGTGTTAGAGAAGTTTTACCTTTTATTGTAAAAAGTGAAACTGGTCAAGGTATTCAAGGAGTTCCTGTACAGTTTGAAATTTTTGATCAATCTAGAAATAGTAACGGTGCTTTAAGTACAGCACTAGCATATACTTGCTGCAATAACAATTCTTCTAATGATGGAAGTGTTAATGAAGATACTAATGATGGAAGTGATTCTGATGATGGAAGTAATGAAAATAATAATGAATCAAATGTTTCAGGTGATACGCTATATGATTGGAATGGAGATGGATTAGCTACAGTTGATGAAAATATGGGTATAGCAACTGTAATTTATAATAACTCAGTTACAGGTTCTGTTGATAATATTAGAGCATTCATTTTAGATCCACAAAATCAAACTCAATATATTGATGCAAATGGTGTAGTTCAAGGAGGATTTGAAGAATTTACTATTCAAACAAAATATATTGATGAACTTGCACAATCTGTATTATTAAATACAATTCCGTCAAGCTTAAATTTTGGTGATTCATCTTCAACTACTACTGACGATGGTGGTGTTGCCGATGGAGGACAAGCTGAAGGTACTCAAAATCAAGATAATTGTGCTTCAGTTTATGCTATAGCTTTTAATGAGTATGGAGGTGTTCTTAGTGGTGTACCTGTCAACTTTTCTTTAAATGATATTAATGATTCACAATATGGTATTTTAACTGATTATTATGCTGTTACTGATTCAATAAATGTTGCGCCATATATTGCTGCAGAAACTTCATTTTGTACATTTGAAAATACTGCTCTTACAATTAGTGAGGATATAAATATTCAAATTAATGCAACATTAGCAAATAATGAAAATATTTCAATTAATCCTACTAATGTTACTTTAACTCAAAATAGTAGTAGCCTTGGTATGGTATCAACTATTCAGTATACAGAATTACCAAATAATTCAATTGAAACATCATCGGTAAGTGTAACAGTTACAGATAATGATGGGTATGTTATTGAAAATACTTTAGTACAATTTGAAAGTTTAGCACAAGATGGTAATGGTGAATTAACACAACCTATTGGAAGTTTTGATCCAACATATTCTTTTACTGATGAAACAGGTACAGCTTCTTCCATATTTAATATGGGCAATGACGTTGGACTAGCAACAATTATAACTTCTGTACCTGAATACAATTTATCAGATACTTCCTATGTATCAATCACTGCTTCTGATGCTGAATACATTCAAATTTTACAACCATTTCCAAATGAAATTACAGTATCTGGTGGAGGTGGTCTTGAATCAACAGAATTAACAGTTGAAGTTAAAGATGGAAATGGTAATTTAGTATCTGAACCATATCTCATTTACTTTGAATTAGGTGATAATACTCCAACTGGAACATTTGTAAATGTTGAGGGTCAAAATTATGGTTGCATTGAATCTAGTAATGGTGTTGGTTCAGTTACTTTAAATTCAGGAACACAACCAGGTTCTATTCCAGTTCATGTTGAGTTGTTCAACTTAGGTGTTCCAGAAGACCCTTGTGCACAATTTAATGGAGTTCCTTTACAAGAACAACCAAACTTTGGTGCAGAAATGTGTGGTACGATTTATATAAACAGAAATAATGGCTTATACGATGATTGTGAACTTGCATTTTTTGATGCTATACCAGTAACAGTTGTTACTGGAGCACCAGATTCTGGTGAAATAAACTTTAGTTATGTTGATATCTCTCCAATTGGTGGAGGTTTATATCAAGTTCCATTATCTGTTCAACTTGAAGATGAATGGGCAAATCCAGTTCAAGATTCTACCAATGTCTATATTTGGGTTGAAGGATTTGCAAGATCATTTGATAATTCTATAGATTATCCAAATGAAGGCGCAATTACCGATACTGTTAAATGGGGGATTGAAATCGATGGAGCAATAGATATAAGAGATAGCTTGAGATATGTCCTTCAAAGACCAGACTTATTTACATTAGGCCAAAATCCGAACGAAATGAATGTAAATGCTATAAGCAGCTCATGTAATTGCTATAACAATCAATTATTAGATGAATGTAGTGTTGATGGTCTTATTACAGACTGTGTTTGGGAAATAATTCCAAATGAACCAGGTTCAGTAGTAGGTGAGGCAAAAACTGGTATGTTATCACCAGATAATGCATATGTACCAGGGGTTGCATGGTCCTATGTTTACTTTGGTACTGGAGATATGTTTGAAAGAGTTGTAATCAAGGCACTAACTTATAATTCAGATGGTGATATTTTATTAATAGATAGTAGAGAAAATCATCAAAACAGACCACTAACTTTACCTTTTTGGCCAGGAACACTTAACGTAAGTTCTGCCATAGATGCGTGGGATTTTGGTGTCCAAGGTGCAGGTACTGAATGCTATGAACCAGATTGGGTAAATGATGGAGTTTTAGGAGATGAATCTGGAAGTACTTTATCAATTCCTAATGAAGGTGTAACAATTATAGCTTCAATTACTGACTACTATCAATATCCTGTAAGTGGTGGAACAATTTTATTAGATGCTGATTTTTCAACACCTGATGAAGGTTCTTATAATTATTGTGACACAGGTGAAGCGGAGGAAGATTATGATGATTGCTTTATTCCAAGTGGTCAATCTCAAAATGCATGTACTAATACCAATGCTGTAAATACTGATGATTCAGATACTGCAGCAAATGCACATGACTGGATTGCTTGCGATCCCGTAGATTCTGATGGAGATGGCATAACTGGCGATTGCGACATAGATGATTTTGATAATCAATGTAGCTTATGTGTTGGTAATGGTGGAATTTGGACACCAGATAACGATGATGGTATCTTAGGTTCATTTGATGATGATCAAACAGTATGTAAAACTAATGGAAATGGTCAATGTTTTTGGATTATTCACTACAATGAGAATGTAATTCCAAGACAAGAAAATAATGGTCAATTTACTTATCAAGATAGAATATCTACTATAATAACAACACTTCAAAATCCTTTACAAACGGCAAGTGAAAGTATTGATATTATTTTAGAAAAAAATCCTTAAGATTAATTTAAATAGAAAGAAGTAATATGGATAATTTTAACCCTCAATTTCAAAAAATAGGTGATATTCTTGTTCACCAAAAGATAATTTCAGCAGAGCAACTTAATAATGCTCTATCCGAACAAAAAACCACAAAAGACAAGTTGGGAAATATACTCATAACTCAAGGTTCTATTACAGAAGAAGAATTGGTAAATGCTTATTCCATGCAATGTGGTCATAGATCTATTTCTAGAGATGAAATGCTTAAAGTTGATCAATCGATAGTTTCTCTTCTTCCTGAAGATTTTGCTAAAGAGAATAATGTTCTTGCGCTAAGTAAAAAAGACAATTACTTAGCTATTGCTATGGAAGATCCAGAAGATTTGTCTACCTTAGATTCAATAAGGAAATTAACAAATTTGAGTCCAGAAATATTAGTAGCTGGAAGAAGTTCGATAAAAGATGCGCTTGAAAATTTATATGATAAAGTTAAAAAAAGTGGTGAAGTTGAAAGTGCTATATCTAAAATAAGTATAGTTAGAGGAGATGAAGAAGATGGTGATGAACTTGATTTAGGTTCTGAAAATGTATCAGCTGAAGATGCTCCATTTGTAAAACTTGTAAATCTTATGCTAACTGAAGCTATTAAAGAAGGTTCTACTGATGTTCACATTGAACCAGGTAGAGATAATGTAAATGTGAGAATAAGAATTGATGGTGTACTTGTAACAATTATGTCTCCTCCTATAAACTCTTTAAATGGTATGGTTACAAGAATTAAAATTCTATCAAAATTAAATATTGCAGAACATAGGTTACCTCAAGATGGCAGAATGAAAATTAAAACAGACTCTAAAGAAATTGATGTAAGGGTTTCTATTCTTCCTACCGTTCATGGAGAAAAAGTAGTATTAAGATTACTTGGAAGTGGTGGAAAAACATTAACTTTAACAAACTTGGGTTTTCCTGATGATAAACTAAAAGTTTTTAGAAAATGGATTAACCAACCATATGGCATGGTTATTATATCTGGACCTACAGGAAGTGGTAAATCAACAACATTATATGCTTCATTGATGGAAATACAAAGCGAAGGAATAAACATTACAACTGTAGAAGATCCTGTAGAATATCAAATTCCTGGTATTAATCAGGTACAAATGCATGATGATATTGGACTAAACTTTTCTTCATCATTAAGGTCTATTCTTAGACAAGATCCCGATGTTTTATTAATTGGTGAGATTCGGGATGAAGAAACCGCAGATATTGCAGTGAAATTTGCGTTAACTGGTCACTTAGTTTTTTCAACAGTCCATGCAAATGATGCTCCATCAACAATTGCAAGACTATTAGATTTAGGAATACCTCCCTTTTTACTAGGATCATCATTAAATTTGATTATGGCTCAAAGATTAATAAGAACCATAGATGAAAATGAAAAAGAAGAATACCAACCAAGTAAAAATGAAATTGAAAGAGTTGGTCTTGATAATGATAAAAATATTAAATATTTTAGAGGAAAACCTGCATCATCAAATCATAATACGGGCTATAAAGGAAGAACAGCTATTCATGAAATATTAGAGGTTTCAACTGATGTTAGACAATTGATTTATGATAATGCTTCTCAACTAGAAATGAAAAAAATAGCTATTAAAAATGGAATGACACCTCTTAGAGATGCGGGGTTAGAAAAAATCAAAAAAGGTGTAACAACGATTGATGAAATTCTAAGAGCAACAGTTGAGGAAAACTAGTGCCAAATTTTGACTATATTATCAGGAATGAATCAGGCGCTCGAAAAACTGGTTCATTAAAAGCAGAAAATTATAATGAAGCTGTAAATAAATTGCAAAGTGATAATAATACGGTCGTCAAATTATCAGAATCTGATACCTCTTTTGATTTTATAAAACCCTTTATTAATAGATTAGCACTAGAAACTGAAAAGTTTAAGAACAAAATTCCAATTACAGTTTTAGTATTTTTTACAAGACAACTTTCAACAATGTTTTCATCTGGGCTAACAATTGAGAGAGCATTACACTTTTTAACTCAAGAAGAAAAAAATAAAAAGTTTAAAAAAGCGTTAGATAAAATTGAAAATGATGTAAAAAAAGGATTATTATTATCTGATGCTTTAGAAAGACATCCTGGAATTTTTTCTAATCTCTACATATCACTTGTTAGGGCAGGCGAGGTTAGTGGTAAGCTATCTGAAACACTTCAAGAATTATCTAGTTATCTTGAAACAGTTGAAGATACACAAAGAAGAGTTAAGTCTGCAATGTACTATCCAGTATTTATTTTAATTTTTTTAACCTGTATATTATTTGGAATTTTTTATTTCTTAATTCCTCAATTTTCTACAGTTTATGAACAATTAGGTAGTGAACTTCCTTACTATACAATTTTATTTGTTAATTTTTCAGTCTGGCTAAAATCAAATATAGTCAATCTTATTTTCTCAATTATTATATCACTAATTTCTATTTGGTTTATTACATTAACAGATTATGGAAGACTAGTTAGAGATAAAATATTACTTAAACTTCCAATTTTTGGTAATTTAATTCAACAAAATATTTTAAGTAAGTTTGGCAAAACGTTTGGAATTTTAATTAGTGCAGGTGTCTCAGTTATGGATTCGATGGATTTACTTATAAAAATTGTAGATAATCGAGTTTATGAATTAGCTTTAATTGAAGCTAAAAAAGAAATTGAAAATGGTATAAGCATATCTCAGGCACTAAAGCAAACAAATATTTTTCCTCCAATTTTTATTCAACTTTTAATAACCGGCGAGGAAACTGGAGAAATAGATAACCTAGCATTAAAAGCATCAGATTTTTATAGCAAACAAGTATCTGCAATTGTAGATAGACTTACTTCCTTAATTGAACCAATATTAATTGTTACTGTTGGAGCTGTAATTGGTATTGTTTTAGTTGTAACATATCTTCCTATTTTCAATTTTGGTTCTGCACTAGCTGGTTAATTTCATATTAATGATATACTTATTTTGTTTTTTAATTGGATTAATTTTTGGTAGTTTTTTAAATGTTGTTATATACAGAATACCTAAAAATCAATCAATAATTAGTCCAAGGTCTTATTGTCCTAAATGCAAATCAAAAATTTCATTTTATAATAATATTCCTTTAATTTCATTTTTAATTCAAAATGGAAAATGTAAAAAATGTAAGAAATCAATTTCATTAGTATACCCATTTACAGAGCTTATTACTGGTTTTTTATTTTTAATAGGTTTTTTCTATTTTGAAGGTATTGAATCTTTTACATTTATTACAGTATCAAGCTTGTTATTTGCAATTTCTATAATAGACTACAGATATTTCATAATACCATTAAAATTATCTCTTTTTCTTATAATTTTAATTTTACCAAATTTATTCTTTTTAGCTAAACCATTATTTTACATCTATGGTTTACTTGTAGGTTTGGGATATTTACTTTTTATATATATAATTACCTGGATTATTACAAAAAAAGAACCCTTAGGTTTAGGTGATATTCAATTAATATGTATTCTTGGCTTGTGGTTAGGCCCAATTAAAGTATTAATTACAATTTTTTTATCTGCATGCATTGGAATTATATATTGGTTACTATTATATTTCATAAATGGATATGAAAAAAATAAAAAATTGCCGCTTGGTACATTTTTATCTATTTCATCAATTTTAGTTTATCTTTATTAATTTGATAATTGTCGTTGTCTTTCAAATAAGATAATACTCGTAGCAGCTGTTACATTTAATGAATCAATATGTCCATTCATTTTTATTGTGGCTAAAAAATCACAATTTTTCTTGATTAATTGCCTAATACCTTGTCCCTCACTTCCTAGTACAAATACTATTTTTCCAGAATAATCTAATTCATACCATTGCTTAGCATCTACACCATTCTCAACTCCAACAACCCAAAATCCTTTAGATTTTAAAAATTCAATAGTAGATTTCAAATTTGTTTGCATATATATTGGGATATTTAAAAATCCACCTTGGCTAACTTGCAACACAGTATTTGTAACTTTTACTGAATTATTTTTAGGTATTACAATACCATTAATTCCAGCACATTCGGCAGTTCTAATTATTTGTCCAAAATTTTGAGGATCACTAACTTGATCAAGCATTAGTAAACATTCATTTTTAGAAAATTCATTTTTTAAAAAAATATCATTATAAAAATCATATGAAAATTCAATTGCAATTCCTTGACTATGCTTATTTAAAAAAAGTTTTTTAAAATTTTTTGTATCCAGATACTTGATAGAATATTTCTTATCAGAAAGATAACTATCGAATTTATTCGATTTAAATATTTTTGAGGATTTATCTAAATAAATATATTTGATTTCTAATTTAATATCAGAATTAAGTACAGCAATACAATTATTTACACCATAAACAATATATGACTCTTTTAAATTATTTTTAGCTAAAAATTTATTCACTTAGTAATAATTCGATATTGAAGATTAAATCTGCATACATATTTGGATCGTATTCTTTTAAAATAGCTCCAGGATAAATTCGTTTTATTTTATTATTTTTACCAATCAAAAAAGTTGTTGGGATGGAATATACTCCACCAAATTCAAAGATGATTTTATCTATATTTTCTTGGTCTCCATATAATACTGGATAGTTTATTTCATAAGCTTTTAAAAAATTTTCTAATTGTTTTTTTGTATCTGAAATTGAAAGTCCTAATATATTCAAACCTTTAGAATTATATTTTTCATATAGTTCATTGAAATCTGGAATTTCCATTCTACAAGGTCCGCACCATGTTGCCCAAAAATTTATTAAGACAACCTTGTCTTTCATATCACTTAAAGTTATCAAACTATCATTTTTTACAGATTTCAATGTAAAATCTTTAGCTAAATCAATATCAGCTGTCAGCTCTTCTATTTTATCTAATTGTTTCTGATCTAAATTATTTGTGTAAATAAATGAAATAATAATTAAAAGTAAAAATTTAATCTTCAAAATTACTCCTCGAATTATTTAGAAAATTTATAAAATTATCTTTATTAGTATCCATTCCTGGGAACGTACCCAGAACTTCATCATCAGGACTCAAAATTACATAATATGGAAGAGCTGCAGTACCAAATCTCTCAATTTCTAATAATCTATTTTTTTTATGTACCTCTTCCTTCCCATCTGTGTATAGCTTAACTAATACAAAATCTTCAAAAATTTTCTTAACATCATTTTCTTCAAAAATATTAATTTCCATCCATCTACAGTTAGTACAAGTATATCCAGTAAAATCAATAAAAATAGGCTTATTCATTTTTTTTGCTATACTGTAACCCTCATCTAAATTTTCTATCCATGAATCTTGTTTTGGTGGAGGTAAATATGATTCAATTAATCCATGTAATTTATTATTAAATAGACCGCTTGATAAATATACACCTATAAATAAAAATAAAACCAAAAAACTTATTCTAGAAAAACTAAATTTTTTGATTGGAGTATCAAATGGCATTTTAATAATACCTAACAAGTATAATGACATTAAAATAAAAATTAGTGCCCATATTAGTAAAACTACATTTCTATCAAAAATCCCCCAATTCCAAACTAAATCTACATTACTTATAAATTTGAAGGCTGCTGCTATTTCTAAAAATCCCATAATAACTTTAACAGAATTTAACCATCCACCACTTTTTGGTAGTTTTGATAAATATTGCGGAAATAAAGCTAAGAAAAAAAATGGAGAAGCAAAAGCTAATGAAAAACTTAGCATACCAATAATTGGCCAAAAAACTGCACCTTGACTTGCCGTTGCTAATAATGCACCAACAAAAGCAACAGTACATGTAAAAGAAGTTAAAGTAAAAGTCAGAGACATAAACAATATACCTAAAATACCACCTCTGCCTTCTTGATTTATACTAAACTGCCTTATAAATGCTGGTGTCTGAATTTCATAATATCCAAACAAACTAAATGCTAAATAAATAAATAATGAAGCAATAAAAATATTTATCCAAGGATTGGCAGCTATATCGCCTGCTCCTGAAGCACCAAGTGTAAATGATAGAAGTAGTCCCAATGTTGTAAAAATAAATACTATTCCTAAGGCATATAAAGTAGCGGAAAAAATAGGGTTATTGTTTTCTTTTTCACCCTCTTTAGTAAAGTAAGATACTGTTATAGGAATCATTGGAAAAACACATGGTGTTAATAAAGCTAAGAAACCCATACCTAATGCAAATAAAATAAATGAAAATAAACCTTTATTGATTTCATTTTCTAAATCACTTAATGGAATTTCATCATTATAATCAGTAGGAAATGGTACAATAACAAACTCTTGTCTTTTTTCACCTTCAAAAACTTTGAATATAAAATTAAAATCGTCCCATCTTGGTATGCACATACTCTCATCACAAGCATAATATTCAAAAACACCATTAACATTATAGCTATCACTTTTAAGATTATCTAATAAATTTAAATTTTTTACCAATTGAATACTATCTTCATGATAAAAAATATCTTGATTAAAATTTTTATCAAACTTTTTTAATGGAATAGGTTCATTAATAATACCCAAATCCGAAAAAAAAGTTGAATCTATTATATCAATATATGTAGGACTTAAACTTTTTTCTGGATGAACAGAATAAATGTGAAAACCATCATCAATATTAATATCAAAGATTAAACTTAAACTCTCTCCAGAAAAATAAATATTACGATCAGTTTTAACTTTAAAATTCACGCAATTTTCTAGTTTAGAAATATCTATATCGTTTGAAAACGAGATACTAAAAAATAATATATTAAATAGATAAAAAAACTTATCTAGATTGTTCTTCATTATTTTCATTATTTACTCTGACTTTTGTTATTTTTACAGGTTTTTTAGTTCTATGAATATTTTTTAAACTTTTATTTACATCAATTTTAAATTTATTCTTATTTTCATTTAAAGGCACTTTGATATATCTCTTACTACCTTTATAATTAAATTCAACAAATTGAGATGATTTATCATCTGAAATTTTATCAACTGATTTAGAAATAATATAATCTGCTTCAGATTTTAATTTTTCAATTTTATCTAATACTTCAAATCCATTAATCATAGAGCCAAAAACAGTATACTTATTATCAAGATGACGCGCATCATTAAAACAAATAAAAAATTGACTTCCAGCTGAATTCACATCTTGAGATCTTGCCATTGACAATATCCCTTTTTTATGAGGTATATTATTAAACTCTTGATCTACAGTCCAGCCGGGATTACCTCTTCCATCATTTTCTTTATTAGAATCTCTTGTTAAGATATCTCCTCCTTGAGCCATGAAACCAGGAATGATTCTATGAAAAATTGTTTCATCATAAAATCCGCTATTTGCAAGTTTTTTAAAATTATATGCATGATTAGGTGCGAGGTTATTATAAAGAATGAATTCCATAATTCCATAATTTGTTTCCATTATAATAATATCGTCCTCATTGACTGGTTCAGGTAAAAAATCTTTTGCTTTAGATTTTATTAATTCAATTTCTTGTGGTGTTATTTCTTGAGGCAAACCAGGAATTAAATTTCCTTTAATTTTTCCATCTATTTTTAATCCTTTCTTATTTAATAAAGGATTAGTATAATTTTCTAAATCATTTAATAAAATAATTGAAAATAATATAAAAAAGTAAATCATTTACCTGTACTCCCAGGTTTAACTAATGCAATTTTATTTAACCAATCTGGAATTTCGTTTTCATCCCAACTTTTAACATTTAATGTTAACAATGATTTAAATGGAAAGCCAAAATCTAATTCTTTATTGCTCCTATCTACTAAACAAACTATACCTTTAATATTAGCTTGATAATTAGAAATTAATTCTATTAACTCGAAAATAGAACCACCGGTTGTAACAATATCTTCAACGATAAGTATATTTGAATCTTTATCAATGTTAAAGCCTCTTTTAAATTCCATATTGCCGTTTACTCTTTCACTAAAAATATGTTTACAATTAATATATTTACCTACACCTCCTGATAACAATATACCTCCAATAGCAGCACCTATAACTAAGTTAATATTATCATCATTAAATTGATTTGCCATCTCTAAACAAATTTTATCCAAAGCAACTGGATTTTCAAGTAATCTAAATTTTTCTATATAAGTATCACTATGCCTTCCTGAAGTTAGCTTAAAATGGCCTTTCATTATTGCACCTGTCCATTCCAACAAATTCATTACTTCTTTACTTTTCATATTAAATCTCTAATTTTGAGGGTGTAATTTAAAGTTGCTTCTTTAATATCTTCTACTTGTTTGTTCTTATTTGTCAAAATTCCTCTAGATACATTTATAATAGACAGGAAATTTTCTTCACCTATTTTCAAAGATTTCTCTAAATTTCCACCCTGAAAACCTATACCAGGCATTAACCATGGCATTGGAGATGAAACTGACTCAACATCTTTCAAATCTTTATCATTAGTTGCACCAATAACAAGCCCAATATTATTATATTTATTCATAGTATTACATAGCTTTATGACAAATTTATAAACCGCAACATTATTTACATTTAATTTTTGAAAATCATTCGAACCTATATTTGATGTTAATCCTAAAACAAATACTCCTTTATCTTTATAATTAATAAATGGTTCAATAGAATCTCTACCCATGTATGGAGAAACTGTAATACTATCATATCCCAAATAGTCAAATATTGATTTGGCATAATAAATAGATGAATTACCTATATCTCCTCTTTTTGCATCTGCAATTGATATAGCTCTATTATTTATATACTCAGGAATTTTTTCTAGAATTTTATATCCTTTGGAACCATATCTTTCATAAAAAGAAAAATTAACTTTATAGATAGGACAAAGATCAATTGTAGCATTAATAATATCTTCAATATAAGAATTCATATAATCTAAAGAATTGTTTTCTAATAAGTTATTATCAACGTCTAATCCTAAGCAAAGCCTATTATTTTTTTCAAGACATTTCGATTTAATTTTTTCATTAAAATTCATTTATTCTTATTTTTTTTTTAATTTTCTCTGACATAAATTTACAATAATATTATGAAACAATTATCATTAAATATAGTTAATAAATCAACAACTAAAGTTGTAGCTTCATCTTCATATGATTACAAAATTGAATTAATAAAAAATATTGGTCTTGATGATATAGATAATATATTAGAAATTTCAACAGATTTATCTGAAATTTATGGTAACAGGCTTATTATAAATAAAGATAATATACTTAAATATTTCAATTCTGAAACGCTCCCTTTTATTGCAAGATATAAAAAAGAAATTATTGGGTATATCATAGGTGTTCCTCTTGAATATTTCGTCCAAGAAAGTTGGTCACATTTTGATACTAATTTAAATAAAAATAATACAATTTATACTTATGCTTTTTATATGAAAAAGAAATTTAGGAAAAAAGGTGGATTTTCTAAAACATTAAAAATGATATATCTTAATTGGTCAAAAAAAAGAGGATTTAAATATGTTTCAGGTCATGTAGTTGAAGGAACATCTAAACAATTTTCTAAGGAAACAGAAATAATAAAAATATTTTCTAATTGGTATGGTATAAATAAACCATATGAATATTACAGAAGAAAGTTATAATTTAATACAATGATATTAATAATCTTACTCATAAGCATTAGTTTACAAGCACTTTCTTTGCAAGAAGTATATGATAATGCAGATTCTTTTGAAGAATATGATAAATATCTTATTCTATCGAATGATACCATTTACACAGGAGGATTAGGATTATATGAAGGTAAAACATTTATAGATTGTAATGGTTCGATAATTAATCTTCAAGATGGAAATGGAATATGGGTTTATGGTGATGAGAATAATACTACAAATTTAGATATTCAAGAATGTATTATTACAAATAGCCTATACTATGGACTAAGCTATAGTGGCGAATCTAATGGAAATATAATAAATTGTAATTTAGTTAATACTAATTTTGGTCTAAAACTTTTTGATAATGCAAATATTTCAGTAAATAATTCTATTTTTTCGTCAAATAATTCAATGGGAATTGCAATTTATACTGAAAGTCCAATTTTAAATATATCATATTCTTTATTTTGGAATAATGAAGATAATCACTTAGAAAACTGTCCTGGTTGAGGGAATATATGGACTCAGTTTGAGTTAGATTCAGGTTTTGGTATAATATACTCTGATCCTTTATTTATAGATTTTAATCATTGGGATTTTAATATAAATTCTGATTCTCCTTGTATTAATTCAGGAGACCCATTGATATATGATTTAGATGGAAGTATATCTGATATAGGAGCTTTGAACTTTAATTTAAACTGTTCAAATTTTGGTGATTTAAATAATGATAATGATATTAATGTTTTGGATATAATTAATTTAGTGAATTGTGTACTGCATGAAGAATGCAATGTTTGCTCTGATTTAAATTATGATGGAATATATAATATACTAGATATAATTGACCTTGTTAATTTTATTCTTAACTAGATTTATAAACTTCTAAACCATTTTTAAAAATCTTCTTTATTTTACTCTGTGAATCAAACCAATATGGTATTTCTTCTAATCTATTAATATCCCAAAAAATAAAATCTGCTAAAAATTCTTTTTTAATTAGACCTCTATTTTGATGCCTATTTAAAGATTTTGCTGCATTATATGTAACAGCTAAAAAAGATTCTTCAAGTGTCAAACCACAATTTTGAATGGATAAGTGCATTATATTTGGAAGTGATCTTATAGTGCATGTACCAGGATTAAAATCAGTAGCAATTGATAAATTACAACCACTATCAATTAATTTTCTTCCATCAGCATATTTTTTTTTATTTAAAAAAAATGTTGTACCAGGTAATATTGTAGCTATTGTTTTAGAATGAGATAAAGCTTTAATTCCTTTATCGTTTATAACCATTAAATGGTCTGCAGATAATGCATTCATCTCAGCAGCAAGTACAGAAGCTCCAAAACACTTAAACTCGTCAGCATGTAATCTAGGAAGTAAATTATATTTTTTTGCAGTTTCTAAAATTTTTTTACTTTGATTAATATTAAAGTAACCATCTTCACAAAATACGTCACAGAATTCTGCTAATTTTTTCTCAGAAACTTGAGGAATCATTTCTTCACATATTAATTTCACATAGTCATCTGAATTATATGCCTGGGGTATTGCATGCGCCCCTAAAAATGTTGGAATAATATCTATAGGTAATTCATCATTGATTTTCTTAATTACCATAAGAGATTTAATTTCATCTTTTACCGATAAACCATAACCCGATTTAGCTTCTAAAGTCGTTGTACCATGATTTATAAATGGTTTTATATTATTAATTGAACTTTCAAATAGTTCATCAAAAGAAGAATCTTGCACTTTTTTAATAGAACTTAAGATACCTCCACCAGAATTCTTTATATCTTCGTAACTAAAACCTTTTGATCTATTATAGAATTCTTTTGATCTATCTCCTATAAAAATAGGATGAGTATGTGAATCAATAAAACCAGGAGTCAAAGAACAATAATTAGCATCAATTATTTTACAATCATCATTTATATTATTTTCAATTTTAACAATTGAATTATTTTCAATTAAGATTTGTTTATTTGTAAGAATATCTAAAGAATCTTTTTCAGGATTCCATGTAAAAATTTTATTAATATTAATAATTTTAGTTTTCAAAACTAGGAAGGGATTTTTAGATTTTTATCCTTTGCTACATTAATGGCTTTTTTATATCCAGCATCATAATGTCGAGCTACACCTAATCCAGGATCATTTGTTAAAACTCTATTGATTCTTTTTTTCATTTCATTAGAACCATCAGCAACAATTACAACTCCAGCATGAATTGATAGTCCCATACCTACTCCACCTCCATGATGTAATGAAGTCCAACTTGATCCACCCGAAATACTTAACATAGCATTTAAAATTGGCCAATCAGCAACAGCATCTGAACCATCTTTCATAGCTTCTGTTTCTCTATTTGGAGATGCAACTGAGCCACAATCAAGATGATCTCTACCAATAACAATTGGAGCTTTCAACTCTCCTGATGCAACCATATCATTAATAGCCTCACCAAAAATATTTCTTTCTCTATAACCTAACCAACAAATTCTAGCAGGTAAACCTTGAAATTGAACTTTTTTTTGAGCTAGAGTTATCCATCTTTTCAAAGCTATATCATCTGGAAATAACTCTAAGACTTTTTTATCTGTTTTATAAATATCTTCAGGATCACCTGATAGAGCAACCCATCTAAAAGGTCCCTTACCCTCACAAAATAAAGGTCTTATATATGCTGGAACAAAACCTGGAAAATTAAATGCATTTTTTAATCCTCCATTTTCTTTAGCCTGTCCTCTCAAATTATTTCCGTAATCAAAAACGATTGAACCTTTTTTTTGAAATTCTAACATAGCATTACAATGTTTAGTCATAGATTCATAAGATAGTTCAATATATTTTTTTGGATTATTTTTTCTTAATTCTATAGCTTTTTTATAAGTAAGATGGTGGGGAATATATCCATTTAATTCATCATGAGCAGACGTTTGATCAGTTACAATATCAGGAATAATATTATGACTTAAAAATTTAGGAAATAATTCTGCTGCATTACCCAATAATCCAATTGATAAAGATTTATTATCTTTTTTTGCTTTTAAAGCAAGTTGAAGAGCTTTATCAAATCTTGTTTCTTTAATATCAAGATATCCTGTTTCAATTCTTTTATCTATTCTACTTTCATCAAATTCTATTGTTATATTTACACCTTCATTCATTGTTACAGCAAGTGGCTGAGCACCTCCCATACCTCCTAATCCTGCAGTTAAAGTTAATGTTCCTTTTAAACTACCGTTAAAATTTTGTCTAGCAACTTCAGCAAGAGTTTCATATGTACCTTGTAAAATACCTTGAGTTCCTATATAAATCCAACTTCCAGCAGTCATTTGTCCATACATCATCAAGCCTTTTTTATCTAATTGTCTAAAATGTTCCCAGGTTGACCAATTTGGGACCAACATAGAGTTAGATATTAGAACTCTAGGTGAATGCTTGTGAGTTTTAAAGATCGCTACAGCTTTACCTGATTGTATTAGCAATGTTTCATCATTTTCTAGATTTATTAATGAATTTTTAATTTTTTCAAATTCATCCCAATTTCTTGCTGCTTTACCAAATCCGCCATAAACTATTAAGTTATCGGGATTTTCTGCAACTTCTGGATCCAAATTATTACATAACATTCTAAGAGCTGCTTCTTGATGCCATCCCTTACAGACTAACTTAGTACCTATATTTGATTTTATTTTTTTCATATCTAATCTATATAAAAGTTCAAGGTATTATAAATAGATTCATACCAATTAATTGTATCTTTTTCTAATTCATAAGGGAAAAGTGCAAATTTTTTAAATCCCTCAAATCTCGATAATAAAATTTTATTTGATATCTCAGTTTGATTCTGATTAAATACTGATATGCCAATAGAAATTTTATCCTTATTTAAATTCTTTGAATTTATGATCCTATTAATATTATTATATTTTTCAAAATTATCATAATAGTTCATTATAACACAAAAATCAATTATATCTTCATTTATCCATGACTCCCAATCTTGATACCATCTATATTTTGCTTCTAAAATATCTGGTTTTACGGCTGCACTAACTTTTAGATCTAAAGAATTACTTAACAATAAATATTTTATTGATCGTACAAATTCAGTTATCTTACTAGATTTAAATTTTTCCCAATTTGTATTCATTGAATCAACGTATGATTTTGAATAACCAAATCTTTCAGAAATAATCCCTCTTTTTAAATCAATTGGGTTAATAGAATATTGATTTTCAAATTCATTTAGTCCGTATTGATTATAACCATAAAAATTATCTTGATATCTTATGTAGTCAAGATGAATTCCATGAATTTTATAGTTTGATATTAATTCATTAACAACATTCAATAAGTGAGTATTAACATCGGGATTAAGAGGTGAAAGATAAATACCCTCCCATGATTTTGAATGAATTTGGTGTAAAGGAATTGATATATCAGATTTTCCATTTAAATCTACTTCAAAACACTGATCACAATTAAAGTAAAGATGATTGCCATCAATAGGTTTTTTATCTGAGGACCAAAGAATATATGTATTAAACCAAGCATGTATTTCTATATCAGTACTGTCTGTTTTCTGAAGAATATAATTTAAAGGATCAAATAGTGAATCTAATTTCTCATGTTTTGGGACTAAATTTGAATTATATAAAGCATCACCTCTATACCTAACTTGATAAAATAGTTTATTAATATTATTTTTAACTGCAAAATTAAAAACTGAATCAACACTACTACTATCTAAAATACTTGTTGATTTTACCCACAATGAATTATCAACTATTTTAGGTAAAAGTGTATTAGGAAATAGATTTAAGGATAATAGTGTAAAAACAAATAAAGATAATTTTATTTTTCTATAATAATAGTTAATCAATCTCTCTATTTATCTTCTTCTTTTTTTTCTTTTTTGGTAGATGTTTCAGCATCAGTCTCATTTTCATCTTTCAATTTAAAATCAACAAATTCTAATATTGAAACTTTTGCATCATCATTTTTTCTATTACCAACTTTAATTATTCTTGTATAGCCACCTGATCTTTTTTCATAATTAGGAGCAATTTCATGAATCAAAGTATTTGCTATTTGTTTCTTGTAGCTACCTTTTACTTTTTTTAAAATTAATCTTCTACCATGAATACTATTTTTTTTGGCATAAGTCACTAATTTTTCAACAAATCTTTGTACTTCTTTAGCTTTCGGTAGAGTTGTAGTTATATGCTTGTGCTTAATTAATGCGCAAGCCATATTACTAAGCAAAGCTTTTCTATGACTTGATGTTCTGTTTAATTTTCTACCTTTTTTTAAATGTCTCATAAAAAGTACCTATTTAATCTTTCATAAATTGACTTATATCCATACCAAATTTTAAGTTTAACTCACCTAATTTTTCATTTAATTCAGTAAGTGATTTTCTTCCGAAATTTTTAAATTTCAACATTTCACTTTCATCTTTACTTACCAAATCAGAAATTTGGTGGATACCAGCAGCTTGCAAACAATTATGGCTTCTTACTGATAATTCCATTTCATCAATACTTTTCATTAAAGTTGCTTTTATTTCAATTGCTTGATTTGCTTCTTCATTATCAATAGCTTTTATTCTAGTAGCATCATCAAACATAAAGAAAGATAAATGTTGAATAAGTATGCTTGCAGCATGATTTATACAATCTTTAGCAGAGGTTGATCCATCAGTATCGACCTCCATTAGTAGCCTCTCCTGACCTTCGGTAGAAGCAGGAATTGGAATAACTTCCCAAGCAACATTAAGAACAGGATTAAAAATTGAATCAATAGCAATTGTACCAAGAGTATCATCAGACCTTTTATTACTTTCAGAACCTACATATCCTTTTCCTCTAGAAACACGAATCTCAACTTCTAAAGAAGTTTTTTTATTAAAAGTCATTAGTGGCAATGAACCATTAATGACTGAAAAATTATTTAAATAATTATTTAACTCTTCTGCTTTTAAAACGCCAGATGAATCAGAATCAATTTTAAAAGAAATTAACTCACTTGCCTGCTCTTCATTCATCTTAAATCTAATTTTCTTAAAATTCAAAATTATATCAGGTAGATCTTCAGAAACACCATCAATAGTTGAAAATTCATGAGAAACACCATCGATTTTAATTGATGTAATGGCAGCACCAGGTAAAGTAGTCAGCAATGTCCTTCTTAATGCATTTCCAACTGTTACAGCATAGCCTCGATCAAATGGTTCAACACTAATTTTTGCATAATTTTTTTTATTGTTTTCGAACTTAATATTTAAATCATTAAAATATTTAACTGACATAATTTATTTCCTTTATTTTGAATATAACTCAACTACTAATTGTTCATTTAACGGTTCTGATATTTCATCTCTAGTTGGAACTTTATCGAAAGTACCGATTAATTTACTTTTATCTAAAGTTAGCCAAGGCATTGGATTATCACTTTTTATTCTTCTCATTGAATTTAAAAAAATATCATTTTTTTTGCTCTTACTTCTAACCTCAATAACATCTCCATCACTTAAACTATAAGAAGGTATATTTACTACCTTATTATTAACTAAAAAATGTTTATGAGAAACTAGTTGTCTTGCGGCACTCCTAGTATTAGCTAAGCCTAATCTGTAAACAGTATTATCTAATCTAGACTCAAGCGAAATCAGCAAATTGTCACCAGTAGCACCAGATTTATTATTAGCTTTTTTGAAATAATTTCTAAATTGCTTTTCTAAAATACCATATAAATATTTTATTCTTTGTTTTTCTCTAAGCTGAACACCATAATTTGATAATTTTCTCCTCCTAGATTGTCCATGTTGACCGGGAGGATAATTTTTTCTTATTGAAGAAAATTTATCTGATTCAAACACAGGAAATTCTAATCTCCTACATATTCTTGCTCTTGGTCCTCTATATCTTGCCATTAAATAACTCCTTAAACTCTTCTTTTTTTAGATGGTCTGCAACCATTATGAGGAATTGGTGTTAAATCCATTATTCCTGTTACCTTTAATCCAGAAGCCATCAAAGCTCTAACTGCAGCTTCTCTTCCTCCACCTGGCCCCTTAATCATAACTTCTATGGTAGTTAAACCTCTGGACATTCCTTCAGTTGCAGCTTTTTCTGCTGCTTGTGCAGCAGCAAATGGTGTATTTTTTCTTGAACCTTTAAATCCAACCATTCCTGCGCTTGCCCAAGAAATTGTATTTCCATATTTATCAGTTAAAGTAATTACAGTATTATTGAAAGTTGATTTAATAAATCCTATTCCTTCAGGATCAACTTTTACTTTTTTCTTATTTGATTGTTTTGCCATAAATTAAACCTCTACACTGCCTTTTTCTTATTTGCTATAGTTTTTTTCTTACCTTTTCTAGTTCTAGAATTATTTTTTGTATTCTGACCATTAACAGGAAGTCCTTTTTTATGTCTTAATCCCCTATATGTACCAATATCAATTAATCTTTTAATATTTCTTCCAACTTGACTTCTCAATTCACCTTCTACAAGATAGTTTTCAGCTAATTCATTTCTAATCTTTAAAATTTGTTCTTCATTTAATTGATTAGTTTTGGTTCTTGGATTTATATCAATTGCATCCAAGATTAACTTAGATTTTGATAAACCAATACCATATATATAAGTTAAACTAATTAAAATTGATTTATTTGCTGGTAAATCTACCCCTGATATTCTTGCCATGCCTATCCTTGCCTTTGCTTATGTTTAGGGTTTTCACATATCACACGCAAAACGCCGTTACGTCTAATAATTTTACATTTTATACAAATTTTCTTTACAGATGCTCTTACTTTCATAATTTTACCATTTAATATCTAAAAACTATTCTTCCTTTACTTAAATCATATGGAGACATTTCTATTTTAACTTTATCTCCAGGCATTAATTTTATATAATGCATTCTCATTTTACCTGAAACATGAGCCAAGATTACATGATCATTATCCAAAACTACTCTAAATGTAGCATTAGGTAATGTTTCTTGTATTTTTCCATCTACTTCTATAGGTTTTTCTTTCGCCATATTCTTTCTAAATTGTTAAAATTTTTACTTTATCATCAAAAAATGCTACAGAATGCTCAAAATGCGCTGAAGGCAAACCATCAGCAGTAGAGATAGTCCAATTATCATTCTTAGTATAAACTTCAAAACTACCCATATTAACCATTGGCTCTATAGCTATGCACAAACCATTTTCAATCACTGGACCTTGATTATAATTTCCAAAATTAGGAACCTGTGGTTCTTCATGCAATTTACGCCCTATTCCATGACCAACTAATTCTCTTACAACACTAAAACCATTTTGTTCAACATAATTTTGAATTGCTGAACCAATATTACCAACTTTGGCATTAGTTTTAACCTCTTCAATACCTAACATTAGTGATTGTTTAGTAATATCTAAAAGTTTTTGTTTTTTTTCAGAAATTTTACCAACTGCAAATGTTCTAGCATGATCTCCATAAAAATCATCATAAATTGAACCAACATCAATTCCTATAATCTCACCTTCTTTTAAAGATCTATTACTTGGAACTCCATGAACAACTTCGTCATCTATAGATACGCACAATGTACCTGGGAAACCATATAAACCTTTAAAACCGGGAATAGCTTTATTCTTTCTAATAAAATTTTCAGCAATTTCATCTAGTTCAAAAGTTGTAATTCCAGGCTTAATATGCTCTTCAATTAAATATAACGTATCTTTAACAATCTGGCCTGCACAATACATTTTATTAATCTCAGATTTATTCTTAAGATGAATCATGTTAATATCTTCTAGAACGTCCTCTTATTTTGCCTTTATTCAAAAAACCATCGTAGTTCCTCATTAACATATGAGATTCTACTTGCTGCAATGTATCCAAAGCAACACCTACAATAATTAATAAACTTGTACCACCATAAAAACTTGCTAGCGAATAACTTATATCTTCGTTAAAAGCTCTAAACAAAATTATCGGAAAAACAGCAATTAATGCTAAAAAAATAGAAGAAGGCAATGTCACCCTAGTTAAAATTCTATCAATATAATCTGATGTAGCTTTTCCAGGTCTAACACCAGGAATAAAACCACCCTGTTTTTTCATATTATCTGCTACATCAACAGGATTAAAAGCAATTGCTGTATAAAAGTAAGTAAAGATAATAATTAAAAATGCAAAGAAAATAGAATAAACAAAATGAGTTGGTGAAAAATAAGTTCTTAAAGCATCCCCAAAACCGCTATCAGGAAGAAAAGAAGCAATAGTATTTGGGAGAAACATAAGAGCCTGAGCAAAAATAATTGGCATTACACCTGCCGTTAAAATTCTTAATGGTATGTGAGAAGCTTGGCCACCATAAACTTTCCTACCAACAACTCTTTTAGCATATTGTACTGGAATTTTTCTTACTCCGGTATTGACCAATACTACAACAAAAGTAATTATGAACATTAAAATTGCTAAGAAAATATATCTATAAGGATTTGCAGTAATATTAAACCACTCAGCTTGGAAAACAAATGGTGCTTGTGCCAAAATACCACACATAATAATTAAAGATATACCGTTACCGAGCCCATAATCAGAAATCTGTTCACCAAGCCACATTATAAAAATTGTTCCAGTTACCAAAGTAATAATAGTAACAAAGTAAAAGTAAAAACTACCATCAGGCACTACTGATGCACCATTATTTAACTTTATACTTGATAAATAAACAGAAACACCAATTGATTGCATACTTGCTATTAGAACAGTTCCATAACGAGTTAACTGAATAATTTTTCTTCTGCCAAGCTCACCTTCTTTTTGTAACTTCTGGAAGTAAGGAACAACTGAACCTAATAACTGAATAATAATTGATGCAGAAATGTAAGGCATAATTCCTAATGTAAAAATTGATGCCTGAGAGAAGAATCCGCCGACAAAAGTATCATAAAGACCTAGTAATGAATTTTGCTGTGTTGCTTGATCCATAAAACTTTTTAATACACCTTTATCTACACCAGGAACAGGAACTTTACCACCTAATCTATAAATAAGCAACATAAATCCAGTAAATGCCAATTTTTTTCTTAAATCACTTATTCTAAATATATTAAGAAATTTATTCATTAAATAAATATTGCCTTTCCACCAGCTTTTTCAATTTTTTCTAAAGCAGTTTTGCTAAAGAAGTTAGCTGAAATTTCTAGTGATTTTTTCAAATCACCTTTTGAAAGAACCTTCAAAGGAATGTTTTTAGATTTAATTAAATTATTTTTATACAAAAAATCATGATTTATTTTTGAAACTTTTAAATCAGATAGCTTTTCTAAATTAATAATTTGATAGTTGTTTTTATATCTATGAACTTTTGAAAAAACCTTCATTCCTCTTTTTGGAAGTCTTCGCATTAAAGGAGTTTGTCCTCCCTCAAAATGAAATTTAGCTTTTGCTCCAGAACGAGATTTATAACCTTTATGGCCTTTTCCAGCAGTTCTTCCTTGACCAGTAGCATTACCTCTACCAATTCTTTTTCTATTTGAAATTGAACCTTTTTTATATTTTAAAGAATAAGACATTTTATAATTCCTTTACTCGAACTAAGTGCTTTACTTTATCAACCATACCTTTATGTGCAGAATCATTATTTACTACGACAGGTGAATTTAATTTTTTTATACCTAGTGCTTTAATTGTAGCCTTAGTTTTCTTATTATAACCTATTGCACTTTTAAATTGTGTTATTTCTATTTTTTTTGACATTTTTAATTAAATAATTCTTTCATTGTTATACCTCTATCCTTGGAAACCTGTAATGGGTCCCTTAATTCTTTTAGAGCTTTTTCAACAGCTCTTACAACATTGAGAGCATTTGTAGAACCTGTATTTTTAGTTAAGATATTCGTAACACCAATTTGCTCTAAAACTGCTCTAACTGGTCCCCCAGCTATGATTCCTGTTCCAGGTGAAGCTGGTTTTAACATTAATTTAACAGAACCATATTTAATATCAACCCTATGAGGTATAGTTCCTTTAATAATAGGTGCTTTAAAAATACTTTTTTTAGCTATTTCTTTTGCTTTATTAACAGCAGCTGCTACCTCATTAGCTTTTCCAAAACCAATGCCGACATGACTGCTACCATCACCAACTACAACAATAGCGTTGAATTTCATTCTTCTACCACCAGTTGTTGATTTAGAAACTCTATTTATTTGAACTACAAACTCATCTTTTAGTTGTAAATCAGTTGGACTTATAATATTATTCATTTATACTCACTTATTAAATTAAACACTAATACCTTTTTCTTTTATTGCATCTACAAGAGCTTTAACTCTTCCATGAAATTGATAACCATTACGATCAAAAACTACTTTTTTAATTTTGTCACTCTTAATTTTTTCAGCAAGATCATAACCTACTTCAATACTCTTGTCGACTTTACTTTTAGATTTAAGCTTTTTTCTTAAATTATTATCCATAGATGATGAAGAGAAAATTGTAATATTTTTATTATCATCAAGTAACTGACCATAAATATGTCTATTAGATTTAAAAACGACTAATCTTGGGTATTTCCCTAAAGTACCTAAAGATTGTTTTGTTCTTAACTTCTTTTTTAAATATTTTTTTCTTTTATCATTTAATGACATTTTTTACCCTATTAAATATTAACTTGCACCACCTACTACTTTACCAGCTTTTCTTCTTACTACTTCATCAGAATATTTTATCCCTTTTCCTTTATATGGCTCTGGTTTTCTCATAGATCTAATTTTAGCTGTGAAATCACCAACATTTTGCTTATGATGACCCTTAATAACAATTGTTGTTTGATCAGGTGTAGTAACATTCAGACCCTCTGGTATTTGAAAATAGATAGGGTGGGAGAAACCTACATTAATTAAAAGTAAATCTCCTTTCTTTTCTGCTGTATATCCAACACCAACTAGTAATAGTTTTTTTTCAAAACCTATTGAAACACCCGTTACCATATTCTGAATCAAAGCTCGATATAAGCCATGTAACTCTTTATCTTTTCTATCATTAGACTTTCTTGTTACAACAACAGAATCATCTTTAGATAATATATCTATCCTTGAATCGTAATTAAGTGTTAATTCACCTAACTGACCTTTAACTTCAACTAAATTACCAGAAATACTTATTTTAACACTATCTGGTAAAGAAATTGGCTGTTTACCTATATTTGACATAACTATAAAACCTTACCATACCTGGCAAAGTATTTCACCTCCAATATTTAAATTTTTAGCTTTTTTATTAGACATAACACCTTTAGATGTAGATACGATAGATATACCCATACCATTCAGGACTCTTGGTAACTTATCAACAGAGACATATTCTCTACATCCAGGAGTACTTATTCTTTTAATACCTCTAATAACAGGTTTATCATCATAGCTATATTTTAAATAGACACGTAGTATTCCTTGCTTTTTATCTTCAATCTTAACGTAGTCTCTAATGAAGAATTCTTCTTTTAAAATATATAAAATCCTAATATTCACATTTGAACACTTTACGTCAACCCACTTTTTAGATACAGAACTAGCGTTTCTAATTCTTGTTAATAAATCTGCTATAGGATCATTCATACTCATATTTTTATTCCTTTACCAACTTGCTTTCTTTAAGCCAGGAACTTTACCTTTAGTAGCAAGCTCTCTTAGTGATATCCTGGACAATCCAAATTTTCTATAATATCCTCTAGGTCTTCCGGTCAAATTACATCTATTCCTTACTCTAATTGGATTAGCATCTCTAGGTAATTTTTCTAATTTCATATATGCTAATCTTTTTTCTTCAATTGAAGTTTTAGGACTTTTTACTATTGATAATAATTCTTTTCTTTTATTTTTATATTTATCAACTAGTTTTTGTCTATGAATATTTTTAACTACTTTAGATTTCTTAGCCATTACTCACCTTTTTCTTTTTATAATCATTGATTGGAAAACCAAAACTAACTAATAATTCATATGCATGATAATCATCATCTGTATTTGTCATAATAGTTATATTCATCCCTCTAATCGTATTTACTTTATCATAATCAATTTCAGAAAAAATAATTTGTTCAGAAATACCAAAATTATAATTTCCTCTCCCATCAAAACCAGTTGAAGGAAGTCCTCGGAAATCTCTTATACGTGGTGAAGAGATAGAAATAAATCTATCTAAAAACTCATACATTTTTGTTCCACGTAAAGTTACTTTTACACCCACAGGATCACCAATTCTTAATTTAAAATTAGAAATTGCTTTTCTAGCTTTTGTTATTACAGGTTTTTGGCCAGTTATAATTTTCATCTCATCAACTGCCTGAGCAAGACTATTTTTATTATCTTTAGCATCACCAATACCCATATTTAGGACAATTTTTTCTATTTTAGGCAAATCCATAACATTTTTAATGTTCAACTTATCTTTTAAAGAAGATTGAATATTATTTTTATATAAATCAAATAATCTTGGAGTATAATTTTTCATTAATCTATTTTATTACCATTTTTTTTATTTATTCTAAATCGCTTTCTATTTTTATCAACTCCAAAACCAACTTTTACTAATTTACCTTTGTTCATTAAACCTAAATTAGATAAATGTATTGATAATTCTTTTTCAACAATGCCTCCTTGAGGATTATCCTGTGTTGGTCTTATATGCTTTTTAGCTTTATTAACTCCTTCAACAATAGCTCTATTTTTTGAAGTTAAAACTTTAATAACTCTTCCTGTCTCACCTTTGTAAGAACCAGATATTACCATGACTGTATCTTCTTTTTTAATTTTATTCATTTATATTACCTCAGGAGCTAAAGAAAGTATTTTCATATATTTCTTTTCTCTAAGCTCTCTAGCAACAGGACCAAAAACTCTTGTTCCTGCTGGCTCATTTTGATTATCAACAATAACTACTGCGTTATCATCAAATCTAATGTAAGAGCCATCTTTTCTTTTTGATTCTTTTCTTACTCTAACAACAACTGCTTTTCTTACAGTACCTTTTTTAACATTTGAGTTAGGAATTGCTTTTTTTACTGTAACAACAATCATATCCCCTAACTTTGCATATCTTTTTCTAGAACCACCTAGAACTTTAATACATAAAGCTTGCTTAGCGCCCGTATTATCAGCAACATTTAATCTTGTTTCTTGTTGAATCATTTTATATTTTTACTGCTTTTTTTAAAATTCTCTTTATACGCCACCTTTTAAGCTTACTCAGTGGCTTAGATTCTTCAATTAATACAGTATCTCCTTTTTCACACTTATTATTTTCATCATGCACATAATATTTTTTAGAAAATTTAACAAACTTCTTATATACTGGATGTGGAAAGCTTCTTACAATATTAACAACTACTGTCTTGTTCATAGCATTTGAGTAAACTAAACCACTTAATTCTTTTCTATTGTTTTCCATAAATTTATTTTTTTAATCCTAATTCAAATTGTTTTATAAATGTTTTAACTCTTGCAATATCTTTTCTATTTTGATTAATTTGCTTAGGATCTTCTAACTGTTGAAGTGTTTTTTGAAATCTATAATTCAACATTGAATCATTAAGCTCCATTAATTTTTTATTTAATTCATCTAAAGATAAGTCTTTTAAATTTTTCTCTTTTGCCATTTTACAACTCTCTTCTAGAAACCATTTTGGTTTTTATTGAAAACTTATGTGAACAGGCCCTAAAAGCTTCCTTAGCTTGCTCTTCTGTCAAACCATCAACTTCATATAAAATTCTTCCAGGTTTAATAATTGATACCCATGAATCAGGAGAACCTTTACCTTTACCCATTCTAGTTTCAGCTGGTTTTTTTGTAATTGATTTATTAGGAAATATTCTAATCCATAATCTCCCAATTTTTCTTACTCTTCTAGATAATGAAATTCTTCCAGCTTCAATTTGTCTATTCGTAATCCACCCAGCTTCTAATGCTTTCATTCCATATGTACCGTAGCAGACATAATTTCCAGAATTAGACATACCTTTTAAATTACCTTTATGAGGCTTTCTGTATTTAATTCTCTTTGGCGATAACATTTTACTTAATTCCCTTATTAATCATTATAGATCCAAACTTTTATTCCTATAATACCGTATGTAGTATTAGCTTCAACATGAGCATAATCAATCTTAGCCCTCAAAGTATGAAGAGGAATCTGACCTTCTTTAAAAGTTTCTTGTCTAGCAATTTCAGCGCCATTTAATCTTCCAGCAACTCTAACTCTAATACCTCGAGCACCCATACTAATAGTACTTTGAATAGCTTTTTTGACTGCTCTTCTGTAATTAACTTTTTTTTCAATTTGCTGCGCTATACTCTCTCCAACTAAACTAGAAACTAGAGCAGGTCTTTTAATCTCAAATACATTAACCGAAACTTCATGACCAACTAATTTGTTTAATTCTTTTTTCAGACTGTCAACTTCTGAACCACTTTTACCAATAATTAAGCCTGGTCTTGCAGTATTTATAGTTATACTGACCTTAGTTGAAGTTCTAGAAATCTGAACTCTTGCAACACTTGCAGTTTTATATTTTTTTAAAATATATCTTCTTAAAACGATATCTTCTTTTAAACGATCAGCATAATGCTTTTCATCAAACCAAGTAGAATCCCAATCTCTATTAATTCCTAAACGTAAACCTATTGGATTAGCTTTTTGACCCAAAATTCATCCTCTCTAATTTTTTTCTGATAACGTTATTGTTAAATGACTAGTTCTCTTTAAAATTTGTGAAGCCCTACCCATTGCTCTTGGTCTAAATCTTTTCATTACAGGACCACCATCAACGAATGCATTTGAAATAACTAATTTATCTTGATTGAAATCCCCTTTATTTTCAAGATTTGACAAGCCTGAATTAATTGCTTTTAATATAAAGTTTGAAGCTTTTTTATTACTATTCATTAAAATATTAATTGCATAATTAACTTTACAACCTCTTAATTCATTAAGAACAAAACGAATCTTTGTAGGGGACTGCTTTAAATGCTTAATCTTTACAGTTGTTTCCATATTTATTTCATTTTCCTATCACCTGAGTGTCCTCTGAAAATTCTCGTTGGCGCAAACTCACCCAATTTATGACCAACCATATTTTCAGTAATAAAAACAGGTACAAATTTATTTCCATTGTGAATAGCCAATGTATGACCTACAAATAATGGTGATATCATCGACCTTCTAGCCCATGTCTTGATTACTTCTTTTTTATTATCAGAATTCATTTTTTCTAATTTTTTTTCCAATTTAAAATCAATATATGGTCCTTTTTTGAGAGATCTTGACATTATTTTTTTCTCCTTGAAACTATATATTTATTAGATAATTTATTTTTCTTTCTTGTTTTATATCCTTTTGCTGGTGTTCCCCAAGGAGAAACAGGATGACGACCGCCAGAAGTTTTCCCTTCACCTCCTCCATGTGGATGATCAACAGGGTTCATTACCACACCTCTAACTTTAGGTCTTCTACCTAACCACCTCGATCTTCCAGCCTTACCAATTTTTATATTTTCATGAGTTTTATTACCAACTGCACCAAGAGTAGCTAGACAATTTTCAGACACCATTCTAATTTCACTTGAAGGAAGCTTTAAAGAAACCATTTTATTTTCTTTAGCCATTATCCTAGCATAAGTACCAGCACTTCTTGCCATCTGAGCCCCTCTACCTGGCTTAAGTTCAATATTATGAACTAGCATGCCGTCAGGAATATCTTTCAAAAGCAAGGCATTCCCAGTCTTAAATTCAACTTTTGATTCTTTTGATGAAATAATTTTATCATTAACTTTTAGACCATCAGGAGCAATTATATATCTTTTCTCATTATCATCATAAAGAACTAATGCAATTCTTGAAGAGCGATTTGGATCATATTCTATTGAAACAACTTTACCAAGAACATCAAATTTATTTCTCTTAAAATCAATAATTCTGTATCTTCTCTTATGCCCACCGCCTCTTCTTCTTGAAGTAATTCTGCCTAAATTATTTCTTCCACCTGTTTTTTTAAGAGGTCTAGTCAAACTTCTCTCTGGACGTTTTTTAGTTATTTCATCAAAAGTTGAAATAGACATATATCTTCTGCTTGGAGTATCTGGTTTTAATTTTCTAATTGCCACTAAAATTCTCCATCAACTAAATTAAGCTTATCATCTTTATGCAAAGTAATTATTGCTTTTTTCCATAGATCTCTATGACCTGAAGTTCTAATTACATGCCCTCCACTTTTAACACTAGTATTCTTAAGTTTACCCTTGTAAACTGAAGTACAAACTTTTGTTATTCTTACATCAAACCTTTTTTCAATAGCTTGCTTAATTTGTAACTTATTAGCTTTCGGACTTACCTTAAATACATATTTATTATGTTTTTCGCCCAATAGATTACTTTTTTCTGTTAACATTGGTGATACTATAATATTTGAAATCTCTAGCTGCATAATATTATTTCATTAATTTCTTGTTTAAAAAATCTACAGAATTTTTATCTATCAATAAATAACCGCTATTAATAATGTCATAAGTAGAAAAACTGTCTACATTAACAAGATTGACATTCCTTAAGTTTCTTGAACTTAGAAGAAAATTATTATCAATATTATTAGTAATTATTAATATTTTCTTATCACTCACATCTAATTTTTTTAAAATACTATGTAAATCCTTAGTTTTTATACTATCCATTGAAAAATCATTCAAAACCTTAAAAGAATCAGCAATAACTTTCATAGACAATGCACTTTTTCTAGCTAAGGTTTTAACTTTTTTGTTCAATTTAAGTTCATATTTTCTTGGTTTTGGTCCAAATGCAGAACCTCCATGCACTCTTGCTGGATTTCTTGTTGAACCAACCCTAGCATTTCCAGTACCCTTTTGCTTGTATGGTTTTCTACCACCACCACTTACTTCAGATCTTGTTTTTGAACTTGAAGTTCCTTGTCTTTTTGCAGCAAGCTCTGATTTAACAGCAAGATAAATACAATGCTCATTAGGGTCTATTTTAAAAACCCTATTATCCATATCGACTTTTGCTGACGTTTTCTTACCTTCTTTACTGTAAATATTAACTTTCATTTTAATTCTTTGTTATGTATAAATAATTTTTATTAGAACCAGGAACTGCACCTTTTATAAATATTAAATTTTTAGAAAGATCAATATTAATAATCTCTAAATTTTTAACTGTAACTTTTTCACCACCCATTCTTCCAGCCATCTTCATACCTGGAAAAATTCTACCAGGATCAGTACCAGCACCAACAGAACCAGATTTTCTCATAACACTGTTTTTGCCATGCGAGGCTCTACCACCACCAAAATTATGTCTTTTCATATGACCAGCAAATCCTTTACCTATAGAAGATCCAGTGACTGTAACAAAATCACCCACTTTAAATTGCCTTAAATCTACTTTGTCACCAATAGAAGGTAAATTATCATTTTTATCAAATCTAAACTCCTTTAAAACTTTTTTAGGAGATAATTTTGATTTTAAAAAATGCCCAAGTTGTGACTTAGTTAAATGCTTTTCCTTTGCATCAGAAAAACCTAATTGAATTGAATCATAACCATCAGATTTTTTATTTTTAATTTGTGTTACAGTACAAGGACCAGCCTCAACAACTGTAGCAGGAAAAACATCACCCGAGTCAGTAAATAATTGGGTCATTCCAATTTTTTTACCGATTAAATTTGAAAACAAGAATTTTGGACTTAAATTTTCTTTATCATTATTGGAATTTTCATTTGATGTTTTTTGAGAGCTAGTATTTTTTGTAGGAACTTGTTCAGGTATAGTATCACCAGCAGGAGTCTGATCAGATTTAACACTCTTTCCAGAAGCTTCTTCAGACTTAGCACTATCTACAGGAACTTCTTCAGATTTGGCATTATCTGAAACTTCCTCAGATTTAGAATCCTCTGAAGGAACTTTTTCAGATTTAGCATTTTCAACTAGAGTTTCTTCAGATTTTGATTCCTCAGATGAACTTTCTTCAGAAATTGACTCCTCATTTTCAGATATCTCTTTATCATTCAAATTATCATCAAACGGTAAATCAAAATTGTCTATATATGTATCAAAATTTATCATTATTTTAAGTTCTTATTTCTACATCTACACCAGCAGGCATATCTAACTTCATCAATGCATCGACCGTCTTTGAAGTAGAATTTAAAAGTTCTATAATTCTTCGATGAATAGTAATCTGAAATTGCTCTCTTGATTTTTTATCAACAAAAACAGATTTATTAACAGTATAAATAGCTTTTTTATTTGGTAATGGAATTGGGCCCAAGACCAATGCGCCTGTTTCATTTGCTTTTTTAACAATCTTTACGGTTGATTTATCAAGCAACATATGATCATAAGCTTTTAGTTTAATTCTTATTTTATTCATAATTATACCGTAATATTTCCTTTAAATTTTTCAACAACTTTTTCCTGGATACCTTTTGGAGCTTGTTGGTAGTCAGCAAAAGCTAAAGTAAAAACAGCTCTACCTTGAGTTAAAGAACGTAAATCTGTCGCATAGCCAAACATTTGAGCTAAAGGAACAGTAGCTTTTAAAACTTGTGTCTTATCTCTAGGTTCATAACCTTTAACTAACCCTCTTCTGGATGTTACATCACCCATGACAGCACCTAAATATTCCTCGGGCATAACAACTTCTAAATCCATAATAGGTTCTAATAATTTTGGACTTCCTTTTGCCATAGCTTCTTTCATAGCCATACTTCCTACAATCCTAAAGGCCATTTCATTCGAATCAACATCGTGAAATGAACCATGGAACAATGTAACTTTTATATCTTCAATTGGGTAACCAGCCAAGGGACCATTTAAAATAGCATCTTGTATTCCCTTATCTACAGCCGGAATGTATTCTTTTGGTATTGCACCACCAACGATTTTATTGATAAACTCATAACCCTTTCCAGATTCATTCGGTTCAACATTCATTACAACATGAGCATATTGACCTCTACCACCAGACTGTTTAGCTAATTTTGTATTCTGCTCAACATCAGATGTTATGCATTCTCTATATGCAACCTGAGGTGCACCTACATTAGCAACCACATTAAATTCCCTCTTTAATCTATCAACAATAATTTCTAAGTGCAACTCACCCATTCCAGAGATAATAGTCTGATTAGTTTCTTCATCAGTATGAACTCTAAAAGTAGGGTCTTCTTCAGCTAGCTTAGCTAGAGAAACTGATAAATTTTCCTGATCTTTTTTTGTCTGCGCTTCAACTGAGACAGATATTACTGGATCGGGGAAAATCATTGACTCAAATAAAATAGGCTTTTTATCTGAACAAAGAGTATGGCCAGTTTTTGTATACTTGAGACCTACCATAGCAGCAATTTCTCCACAAGTAACTGTTTTTCTTTCTTCTCTTTTATTAGAATGCATTAACATTAATCTTCCAACTCTTTCTTTCTTTTGGGAGCTGGAATTATAAATGAAATCACCAGTTGAAACTTTACCTGAATAAACTCTAAAAAATGTTAACTTACCAACAAATGGGTCTGTCATTATTTTAAATGCAATAGCACTAAAATCTTCAGATTCTGATGGTTGTCTTTCTAAATTATTTTCTTCATTACCTGGTTCAAAACCATCCATTGCACCAACATCAGTTGGAGCTGGCAAAAAATCTATGACAGAATCTAAACATCTTTGCACACCCTTATTTTTAAATGCAGAACCACATAATGTAGGAACAATTGAACCATCTAAAGTTGCTAATCTTAATGCATTTTTAAGTTCAGACTCTGTTATTTCTTCATTTTCAAGAAATTTGTTCATTAAATTTTCATCTTGAGTTGCAATCTCCTCAATTAAAAAAGATCTATACTCCTCAGCTTTAGAAGCAAGGTCTGAAGGTATATCTGAGTATTCAAATTTTGAACCATCATCAGCTGTATATATAATAGCTTTATTAGAAAGTAAGTCAACTAATCCTTTAAAATCACCACCAGAACCAATTGGAAGCACAAGAGGAACAGGATTTGCACCAAATCTATCCTTAATCATTTCAACAACATTATAAAAATCAGCTCCAGTTCTATCCATCTTATTTACAAATGCAATTCTAGGAACATTGTATCTATCTGCCTGCCTCCAAACAGTTTCTGACTGTGGCTCAACACCTCCAACAGCACAAAATAAAGCAATGGCTCCATCCAATACCCTTAAAGATCTTTCAACTTCCATTGTAAAATCTACGTGACCAGGGGTATCAATTATATTAATTCTATGATTTTCCCAGAAACATGTAGTAGCAGCCGATGTTATAGTAATTCCTCTTTCTTTTTCCTGGTCCATCCAATCCATTGTAGCTGCACCATCATGAACCTCTCCAAGCCTATGAAGTCTTCCAGTATAATATAAAATTCGCTCAGTCATTGTTGTTTTACCAGCATCAATATGAGCCATAATTCCAATATTTCTAACTTTATCTAAAGATATTTGTTTGTCCATAATTTTTATCTAAAATGTGCAAAAGCCTTATTAGCTTCAGCCATTTTGTGAGTATCTTCTTTCTTTTTTATTGAGGAACCTTCATTATTCGCAGCGGCTATAAGCTCAGCTGCCAACCTATTAGACATAGTCTTTCCTTTTCTAGATCTTGAAAAATTTAAAATCCATCTCATAGCAAGAGATAATTTTCTTGCCTGAGACACTTCCATAGGCACTTGATACGTAGCACCGCCTATACGCTTTGATTTAACTTCTAAAGCAGGCGACACATTTGATAATGCCTTCTTAAAAACATCAATCGCATTTTCATTTTTTTCTTTTTGTGAAATAATATCTAAACAATTATAAAAAATTTTTTCAGCTATACTTTTTTTACCATTTTTCATTAAGTAATTAATAAACTTAGCTACTGTATAATCCTTATAAGTAGGATCTGGTAATATAGTTCTTTTTTCTGGCCTTCTTCTTCTCAATTTCTATTGCTCCTTAGGCTTTTTAGTTCCATATCTAGACCTACTAGTTTTTCTACCTTCAACACCAGCTGGATCTAGTACACCTCTTACTACATGATATCGAACTCCAGGTAAATCTTTAACTCTTCCACCTTCTATTAAAACAATTGAGTGCTCCTGCAAATTATGCCCTTCACCTGGAATATAAGCAGTAACTTCAAAATTATTTGATAATTTAACTCTAGCAACTTTTCTTAAAGCAGAATTTGGCTTCTTTGGTGTAGTTGTATAAACTCTTGTACATACTCCTCTTCTTTGAGGGCATGACATCAAAGCTGGAACCTTACTCTTCTTCGTTTGCTTTTTTCTACCTTTTCTTACTAACTGATTTATAGTTGGCATAACAACCTTTTCATAAAATTATCAAAATTCACTAACAATTACAGCTTATTAACTTAATATATAGTTTAGGATTTATACAAATATTATTTTTATTTAAACAAAACATATTAAAAATTTAAAATTATTCGCTTAAAATATCTTTGGCTGGCTGCTCATCTAATACAGGTTCAGGAGATGTCTCGATTTCATTTTTTGAAGCTACATTTACATGCCTATAATCTGTTCTTCCTGTCCCCGCAGGAATTAATCGACCAATAATAACATTTTCTTTTAAACCTAATAAGTCATCTGTTTTTGCTTCAACAGCTGCATCTGTCAAAACCCTTGTAGTTTCTTGGAAAGAAGCTGCAGATATAAAACTGTCAGTATTTAAAGAAGCTCTTGTTATACCAAGCAATAAAGGCTTTGATGTAGCAGGTTTTGCTTTTTTAGACTTCACTACTTTTTTGCCATCTTCTTTCAACTCCTTATTAAGCTCCTTGATATTACTAGACAATACAACATCAAATTCTAAATAGTCTGAATCACCAGGATTAGTAACAACCACATTATCTCTAGACTTTTTGTTAGCTAAGTTGAAATCAGATTTATTAACTCTATCACCTTTCAAATACTCCGTATTGCCAGGATCAATAACTTCAACTTTTTGCATCATCTGCCTAACTATAACCTCAATATGCTTATCACTGATTTTAACGCCTTGTAATCGATAAACTTCTTGGATTGAGTTTAATAAATAATTTTGCACTTTGGTTGGTCCACTAATATTTAAAATATCTCTTGGAGAAACTGCCCCTTCACACAACCTATCACCTGCAAATATATAATCACCTTCATGTACTAGTATATGTTTTCCATAAGGAATTTTATATGTTTTTTTAATATTATCTGTCTCAACTATTATCTCTCTAATTCCTCTTTTGAGCTTTCCATACTTACAAATACCATCAATCTCAGTAACTACTGCAGGATTAGAAGGGTTTCTTGCTTCAAATAATTCTGCTATTCTTGGAAGACCACCAGTTATATCACGTGTTTTTCCTGATTCTTTAGGTATTTTCACAATTACTTGACCTTCCTTTACTTTCTCTCCTTCGTTAACCACTACTGTTGATTTTACAGGAAGAATACTAACACCTGCGGTATCTTTTGAGGATGTAGATTTAATTTCAATGTGTGGACTCAAGTTTCTATTTTTAGACTCAATGATTACCATCATTTTCTTTCCACCCTCTACCACTTCTTCAACATATGTCTCACCTTCAATAAGATCTTCAAATACAACTTTACCTGATTTTCTTGCTAAAATAACATCTGTATATGGATCCCAAGAAAATAGCAAATCCCCAGGTTTTACTTTTGCATTATCTTTAACATGAACATGTGCACCATACGGTATTTTCCAAGAGTTCAATTTAACACCCCTTTTGTCAACAAGCAGTAACTCTGAATTTCTCGATTGAGAAACCATATTTTTATTACCTTCATCATCTATTGACTGAACCAATTTTACACTATCAGAAAATTTAATGCTTCCAGCAAGCTTTGTAAATCTTTGAGATCCCTCAACAATTCTTGAAGCTGTACCACCTATATGAAAAGTTCTAAGTGTCAATTGAGTCCCTGGTTCACCAATTGACTGTGCCGCCATAATACCTATAGCATCACCAATTTTAACTTCAGTATGTGTAGCTAAATTTATTCCATAACATTTTACACAAACACCTCTAACTGATTCGCATGAAAGAGTTGACCTAATTTTAACCTCATTAATACTACTTTTAGATATTCTATCAACTATATCTTGAGTTATTAGCTTATTTTTTTTCAATATTTCTTCTTTAGAAATTTCATCAACAATATTCTCAGCAGAATATCTACCTATTATTCTTTCCTCTAGCGTTTCAATAACCTCTTCACCATCTTTAATATCTTCAACAACTACACCTTGGCTTGTTTTGCAATCTAGTTCTGAAATAGTTATATCTTGAGCAACATCAACTAGTCTTCTAGTCAAATAACCTGCATCAGCAGTTTTTAAAGCTGTATCAGCAAGCCCTTTTCTTGCACCATGCGTAGAAATGAAATACTCAAATACTGAAAGACCTTCTTTGAAATTAGCTTTAATAGGATTTTCAATAATTTCACCAGTTGAACCTGTCATTGATTTTTTTGGTTTAGCCATCAAACCTCTCATTCCAGCAAGTTGCTTAATTTGGTCTTGACTTCCTCTTGCACCAGAATCTGACATCATAAATAGTGGATTAAAACCCTGGTTATCTGCTTCTAACTCTTCAAACATAGCAGCAGCAACATCACTTGTAGCATGTGTCCAAATATCAATAACTTTATTATACCGCTCACCATCAGTAATAATTCTTTTATTAAACTTATCTTGAATAACACTAACTTCCTTATCAGCGGAGCTTAAAATATCATCTTTTTTATCAGGAATATGAATATCATCTAATGCAATTGATAAACCACTCTTGAAAGCAAATTCAAAACCTAGATCCTTAAGTTTATCTAAAAATGAGACCGTATCCATGTTTCCACATTCTTTATATGATTGACTAATAATAGTATTCAATTGTTTTTTAGAAATAATACTATTTATAAATCTTATTTTTTCTGGCAAAATCTCATTGAACAAAACTCTTCCAATAGATGTTGATTCAATCCAAGTTCCATCAGAATCTTTAAAGTTTATTTTAGCATGCAAGGTTATAGTTTCATTAATATATGAGAGCCTAGCTTCATCATAAGAACCGATATAAGAACCTTCACCTTTCTCACCATCTCTTAATCGAGTAAGATAGTAGCAGCCCAGAATCATATCCTGAGAAGGAATAGCTATTGGTCTACCATGAGCTGGATGTAAAATATTATGACTTGAGAGCATCAACATCCACGCCTCGACTTGTGATTCAACAGATAAAGGAATATGCACAGCCATTTGATCACCATCAAAATCTGCATTAAAAGCAGCACATACCAAAGGATGTAACCTTATAGCTTTACCATCAATCAATAAAGGTTGAAATGCCTGTATACCTAATCTATGCAAAGTTGGAGCTCTGTTTAACAAAACAGGATGATTACTTGTTACATATTCTAATACTTGGTATACTTCATGAGATTTATCATCAACTAAAATTCTTGCATTTTTAGGAGTTCTAGCATACCCTCTTTTAATCAATTCATTAATAATTTGAGGCTTAAATAATTCCATTGCCATATCTTTAGGAATACCACACTGATGCAACCTAAGTTCGGGGCCCACTACAATGACTGACCTTCCAGAATAATCCACTCTTTTACCAAGTAAATTCTGCCTAAATCTTCCAGTTTTTCCTTTTAACGAATCACTAAGTGATTTAAGTGGTCGCCTAGTTCCACTTCGAACGGCTGACTGCATTCTACTATTATCCAATAATGAATCTACGGCTTCCTGAAGCATTCTTTTTTCATTTCTCAAAATTACATCAGGAGCTTTAATCTCCATTAGCTGCTTTAATCGATTATTTCTTATTATAATTCTTCTATATAGATCATTTAAATCTGAAGCAGCAAACCTTCCACCCTCCAAAGGAACCAATGGTCTTAGCTCTGGTGGTAATAATGGTAAAATACTTAAAACCATCCATTCAGGCTTATTTGTTAATTTTTTTTCTAAACGCGGATCAAACTTTCTTAAGATTCTTAACCTTTTTAAATAATCATCTTTTTTAGTTAATGATGTTTTTTCATTATTAATCAAAGCAAGAAGTCTATTAATTTCTTTTGAAACATCTAAGCTTGATAATAAAGATTTAATTGCTGCGCCACCCATAGATGCATGAAAAAAATTATCTTCATCAACATCTTCTTCAGTCACTTTATCAGAATCTATACCAAACTCATAATCTAAATCTAAAAATTCGTCTTCAGTTATCAACTCACCAATTTCTCTTCCAGAAGCACCGGGCTGCAGTATGACAAACTTTTCATAATAGACTAAAGATTCCAACTGTTTAGTGGTATATCCTAACAAATAACTTATTTTACTAGGAATTGATCTTAAGTACCAAATATGAACAACGGGTACAGCTAGAGTAATATGACCGATTCTATCTCTTCTTACGGATTTTTTTGTAACTTCAACACCGCACCTATCACACACAATACCTCTGTATCTAATTCCTTTATATTTACCACAATGGCATTCAAAATCTTTTATAGGACCAAAAATCTTTTCACAAAATAAACCACTTTTCTCAGGCTTATAAGATCTATAATTAATCGTCTCAGGTTTTGTTACCTCACCATAGGATCTTTCTAGAATATTTTCTGGCGATAATAAACCTAACGTTACAGAATTAAATGTTTTAAATTGTGAATTTGACCTATAATTTTTTCTCAAAATTATTCTCCCTTGAATTAATTTAGAATTAGCTTAAATGAACATTAAGACCTAAGGCCTCAAGCTCTTTACATAATACTTTAAAAGACTCAGGTACATTTGCTTCAGGCGTATTCTTACCTTTTACTAAAGAATTATACAGATTAGTTCTTCCCATTATATCATCAGATTTAACAGTGAGGATTTCCTGTAAAGTATGAGCTGCACCATAAGCTTCTAAAGCCCAAACTTCCATTTCTCCAAATCTTTGCCCACCAGATTGAGCTTTTCCTCCTAGTGGTTGCTGAGTTATCAATGAATATGGTCCTGTTGAACGAGCATGCATCTTGTCAGCTATAAGGTGAGATAGCTTAAGAAAATAAGTACTACCATAGACAACAGGAGTTTTAATTTTTTCTCCAGTCCTTCCATCCCACAATTCCATTTTTCCTGAAGCAGGCAAGCCAGCCTCTTTCAACTCTTTAATAACTTCTTTTTCAACCGCTCCATTAAAGACAGGTGTTTTATAAGTTTTATTTAATTTTCTTCCAGCCCAACCAAGCATAGCTTCATACAATTGACCAAGATTCATTCTAGATGGCACCCCAAGTGGATTTAAAATTAAATCTACAGTTTTACCATCTTCAGTAAATGGCATATCTTCTTCAGGTACAATAATTGATACTATTCCTTTATTTCCATGTCTACCTGCCATTTTATCTCCAATAGAAACTTTTCTTTTTTGGGCTATATAAACTTTTGCTAATTTCATAACACCTTGCTGCAACTCATCTCCAATTCTAAGTTTAAAGATTTCTTTCTCTAACTTATCTTCAAGCTGCTTTAAGTTTCTATTATAATTTCTCCAAATTTTCAGTACATTGTTCCAATTAATTGGATTTATTACCCATGGGGACTTAAGAGATAATGATTCAAAATCTAAACTATTAATTCTTTTTTTGGTCAATAAAGTTTTAGCTTTTACAACAGTTTTATTTGACGCTATATCTCTAATACCACCTGAATTTTCATTTAACATTTGAGCGATTAAAAGATCATTTCTCTTAGTCATCAATTCAACTCTTTCACGCCTAGCATTTGATTGCAGCTCTCTAATTTTTTTCTTTTCTTCAGCTCTAATAGCAACATTTTTTCGTTCGAAAAGTTGAGTTTCTACCACAACACCACTTACACCTGCGCCACAACGCTTTGAAGCATCCTTTACATCACCAGCTTTTTCACCAAAAATTGCACGAAGTAGTTTTTCTTCTGGTGTAGGATCAGTTTCACCTTTAGGTGTAATTTTACCAACCAAAATATCCCCCGGGTTAACCTCAGCACCAACCCGAACAATTCCTCTATGATCTAAATCTTTCGTAGCATCTTCACTTACATTTGGAATTTCATTTGTTAATTCTTCTTCGCCTCTTTTAGTATCTCTAATCTCAACTTCAAATTCTTTAATATGTATTGAAGTCAAAGAATCATCTTTTACTAATTTTTCACTTATTACAATCGCATCCTCAAAATTATATCCCCTCCATGGCATATATGCAACGGTCAAATTTCTTCCAAGAGCTAATTCCCCATCTTTAGTAGAATGTCCATCTGCAATAATATCACCTTTTTTAATCTTGTCACCAACTTTAACAATAGGCTTTTGATTAATACAAGTATTCTGATTTGTTCTTAAAAATTTTTTCAATGAATATGTATGAAATTTCTCAACAGGATTTAATTCAATATCTTGCTTTTCACCAGCAGTTTGAATTGTAATATGATTTGCATCAACAGAAGAAATAATACCATCATGTTTACTTGCCATTGCAGATCGAGAATCTTTTGCTACAGTAGATTCCATTCCTGTTCCCACAATTGGTTTTTCAGGCTGCAAAAGAGGAACTGACTGCCTCATCATATTTGAACCCATCAAGGCTCTGTTTGCATCGTCATTTTCTAAGAATGGAATTAATGCAGCAGAAACACTAACGATTTGATTTGGCATAACATCCATAAAATCAATCTCATCTTTTGTAGATAGAGTAAACTCTACACCATTTCTTGTTTTAATTAACTTATTAGAAAAATCGCCATTTTTTGTATAGTTTTCTGAAGCCTGAGCTATAAATGATCGATCTTCTTCATCAGGAGATAAATATTCTATTTCATCAGTTATTTTACTATTAACTTTCCTGTAAGGAGATTCTATAAAGCCTAAATTATTAACTACTGCATGTATAGATAATGAATTAATAAGGCCAATGTTTGGACCTTCAGGAGTCTCAATTGGGCATAACCTTCCATAGTGTGTGTAGTGCACATCTCTTACCTCAAATCCAGCTCTATCTCTAGATAAACCTCCAGGACCTAAAGATGAAATACGTCTTTTATGTGTTACTTCAGCTAAAGGATTAGTTTGATCCATGAACTGGGACAACTGACTAGTACCAAAGAATGCATTTAAAACTGTTGTAACTATTCTTGAACTTATTAAATCTTGCGGAGTTAAACTTTCAGCTTCTCTTTGATTCATTCTTTCAGAAACTGTTCTTTTCATTCTTGCAAGAGCAATATTAAATTGATTAGCCAATTGCTCACCACATGTTCTTACTCTTCTGTTTCCTAGATGATCAATGTCATCGGGACCATTTTGATTATTTCTCATAGATATTAAATATTTAAAAACTTGAATGAAATCATCTTTTGTTAACACTGCATCTTCAACTGGATTATTTAAACCAAATTTTTTATTAATACGATATCTACCAACCTGACCTAAGTCATATTTTTTTGTAGAGAAAAACATTTTTTCTATAAACTTAGATGCAACCGAAACATCCGGAGCCTCTCCAGTTCTTAAATGTTGATATAATAATAAAACTGCTTCATCAGAATTACTAGTCGGATCTTTTTTGATAGTATTATCAAGGACTTCAATAGCAACTTCATTTTCCTTAATATCGTTCAAAAGCTCAAGTTCACTTAATTTAGCACTTAATAAAATCTTGATATTACTTTTATCTAAAATAGTATCCTTTTCTAAAATAACCTCTCCTGTATGGTTATCAACTAAATCATCTATTAACTTTTTACCTAAAATATTCTTACTATCTTTTAAACTAACTTTCTTTGTTAATCCAAAAGAGGAATATATCTCAGTATTTGATGAAAAACCTATAGCTCTTAGAAGTATCGAAGCAGGAAACTTTCTTCTTCTATCAATTATAGCATAAATACAATCATAGATATCAGTTGTAAAATCAACCCAAGAACCTCTAAAAGGAATGATTCTAGCTAAAAATATTTTTGTTCCATTAGGGTGAAATGATTGATCAAAGAAAACTCCAGGAGATCTTTGCAGTTGGCTTACAATTACTCTTTCTGCGCCATTTATAATAAAGGTTCCTGAATCAGTCATATAAGGAATATTTCCAAAAAATACATCCTGCTCAATGTTTTGAACATACTTAGACTTATCATTCTCATCTGTTATGTGAAGCACAAACTTAACTTTAAGGGGTACATTGTAAGAAATTCTTCTTTCCAAACATTCTTTAACAGAATATTTTGGTAAACCTAAAAAATAAAATTTATATTCTAAAACATAATTTCTGTGATTATCTTCAATTGGAAAAGTGTTTCGTAGTACTGCTTCTAGGCCTAGATTTTTTCTTTTTTCTGGAAGAACATCTTCTTGTAAAAAATCTTTCCAGGATTCGACCTGTATTGCAAGTAAATCTGGTAAATCTATACTAAAATTATTTTTTGAGAAATCGTGAATATTATTTTTCATTTAGCGGTAACCACCTCCATATTTGTATTGAATATAGAATATAAAAGGAACTATATTAAATTTGTAATTATAAAAAATTGTCAACTAACTTAAAGTTACAGTTGCACCAGCTTCTTCTAATTTTGTCTTAAGCTGTTCCGCTTCATCTTTTGGAACAGATTCTTTAACTACACTAGGTGCACCATCTGCCAATTCTTTAGCTTCTTTCAAACCAAGAGAAGTAACTTCTCTAATAACTTTAATTACAGCAATCTTTTTATCACCTGCAGCAGTTAATTCAACTTTAAAGTCCGACTTTTCTTCAGCTGCGGCTTCAGCAGGTGCTCCAGGAGCTGCTCCTCCAGCTACAGCAACAGGAGCTGCTGCAGAAACATTAAATTTATCTTCAATATCTTTTATTAATTCAGAAATTTCTAACATATTTGCAGTTTCTAAATAACTTAAAACATCATCTTTACTTATTTTTGCCATTTTTAATCTTCCCCTTATTATTAAATTTTATTTTTTTTGATTTTCTAAACTTTTTAAAGTACATGCTAGTTTTGACATTGATGCATTTAACAATAATGCCATATTTGACATCGGAGCATTTAAAGCATAAACAAACTTTGTAACAAGCACATCCTTTGTTGGTAGATTTGCCAACTCTTTATATTTTGATGGGTCATACAAAGTTCCGTCAAAATATAAACCAACAACTTCAAAAGACTCATTATCTTTTGAAAATTCCTTTATTACTCTTGCAGGAGAAGTGGGATCACTACCAGCATAAGCTATACCTATTTGACCAGATAAAATATTATCAAACAAGTCTTCAAATCCTGCATTTTTAGCTGCAATTTTAACTAAAGTATTTTTTGAAACCAGAAAATCGACGTCATTATCAACAAACTTCATTCTTAAATCTGAAGCTTGTGCAACATTCATCCCAGTATATTTTGCAAAATACATTGCAGATGAATTTTTGAATTTTCCTGTTAAATTCTCAACGATATCTATATTTTTTTGATTCGGCATAAATTACTCTTTTAATTAATTAGTAAATTCACTTTTATCTATTTTTAAACCTGGACTCATAGTTGAAGAAATTGAAAACTTCTTAAAATAAACGCCCTTAACAGATGAGGGTTTAGCTTTCAAAATTGCACCAATACAAGCTTTAATATTTTCAATTATTTTATCTTTTTCAAAGGATACTCTTCCAACACTAACAGATATTATTCCAGACTTATCAACCCTATACTCAACTTTACCAGCAATAATTTCAGATACAGCTTTTTCAAGATCATTAGTAACAGTACCAGTCTTTGGATTAGGCATCAAGCCCCTGGGTCCTAAAACTCTTCCCAGCTTACCTACTTCTGACATCATATCAGGAGACGCAATTAAAACGTCAAAATCTAACCAACCTTTTGAAATTTTATCTAATAAATCCTTAGAACCAGAATCAAATGCCCCAATATCTTTTACCTTACTGTTCTTATCATCATCTTTAGAGATTACCACAACCTTAACCTTTTTCCCAGTACCATTTGGCAAACTAACCATTCCCCTAACTAACTGATCAGCATGCCTTGGATCAACACCCAAGTTTACAGTAATATCAACAGACTCGTCAAAATTTGACTTAGGAAAACCATGCAATATATCAATTGCTTTATCTAAACCATATTCTACTGTAGAATCATATGTAGATAAACTATTCTTATATTTTTTTCCTCTAGACATCTAATTAACCCTCTACTTTCACGCCCATACTTCTTGCAGTACCCTTAATCATTTGAATAGCGGAATCAAGTTTCTTAGTATTCAAATCAGGTAATTTAACCTTTGCAATTTCCTTAATTTTTGAAATTGAAATTGAACCAACAATATCTCTGTTTGGTTCAGACGAACCTTTTTTTATCTTACAACCCTCTAAAATTAATGATGGAGCAGGTGGTGTTTTCGTAATGAAAGTGAATGACCTATCAGCATAAACTGTAATAACAACAGGAATAATTTTCCCAGCTTGATCTTGAGTTTGTGCATTAAAAGCTTTACAAAAATCCATAATATTCACTCCATGTTGACCTAAAGCTGGACCAACTGGCGGTGATGGATTAGCCTTCCCACCTTCAATTTGCAATTTAATAAAACTTTCTATTTTTTTATCTGCCATAATAACTATCTTTCTAATTCAACTTGAAAATAATCCAACTCCACTGGAGTTGATCTGCCAAAAATTGATATAGTTACTTTAACTTTTTGCTTTTCATCATTAGTTTCCATAACAATACCTGAAAAATCAATAAATGGACCAGCGATAATTTTTACACTATCATCTTTCTGGAAAGGAGAAACAATCATCTCTCTTCCTTCTTTTCGCTCAACTTCACCAAAAATCTTCTTAATTTCTGAATCTCTTAATGGAGTAGGTTGCTTTCCTCTAGCACCAACAAAACTTATAACACCCTGAATATTTTCTATAAAATATCTTGAAACTTTATCTAATTTCATTTTGATTAGAATGTAACCTGGGAAAAACACTCTTTCTTTGATAACTTTTTTATTGTTAACTATTTTCACAACTTTTTCAAAAGGAACAAAAACTTCTTCAATTGAACTATCAATTTTTTCTCTTTTAGATTCGTACAAAATAGTATCTTCAACTGCTCTTTCCTTACCGGAAATCACCCTTAAAGAAAACCAATTAAAAGATTCATTATTATTATTTATAGCTTTTTCCATGAATTAAATAAAATTATATAAAATATTAACAAATTCTGATAAACCAATATCAAGAACAAATAAGAAAATAGCGATAATAAAAGCAAAGACTCCAACAATAAAAGTAGAGTTAACAGCTTGGTCTCTAGTCATCCAAGAAACTTTAGCCATTTCGACTTTAATACTTTTAAAATAATCTGATATACTTTTAAACATTATCAATATCTTTCTAGCAGGTGAGGAAGGACTCGAACCCTCAACTTCCGGCTTTGGAGGCCGGCGCTCTACCAGTTGAACTACTCACCTAGCAATCACAAACTCACCTAGCAACTAATATTTATTTTGTTTCTCTAAAAATTACATGCTTTCGAACAACAGGATCGTATTTTTTGTATTCAATTTTCTCAGGATGTAAACGTTTATTCTTGGTAATTGAATACCTGTAACCTGTTCCAGCTGTACTTTCTATTTGAACAATATCTCTTTTACTATTACCAGCCACTATTATTATTCTTTAATTTCAGTAACAACACCAGCGCCAACTGTATGGCCACCTTCTCTAATCGCAAATCTTAATTCTTTTTCCATTGCTATTGGAGTAATTAACTCAATATCAAGATTTACATTATCTCCAGGCATAACCATTTCAGTTCCAGCAGGAAGTATTACATTACCCGTAACATCAGTTGTTCTGAAATAAAACTGAGGTCTATAACCTTTAAAAAACGGTGTATGTCTTCCACCTTCCTCTTTTTTAAGGACATATACAGATGCTTTAAACTTAGTGTGAGGAGTAATAGAACCAGGTTTAGCAAGAACCATACCTCTATTAATCTCTTCCTTATCAATACCTCTTAAAAGAAGACCCGCATTATCACCTGCTTGACCTTCATCAAGTAGTTTTCTAAACATCTCTACACCTGTGCAAGTAGTTTTTTTATCAGAGCCCATTCCAACTAACTCAAGCTCTTCACCTACCTTAACTATTCCAGATTCAATTCTTCCAGTAGCAACAGTACCTCTCCCAGTTATTGAAAAAACATCTTCAACCGGCATCAAGAAAGGTTTATCAACTGCTCTTTCTGGAGTTGGAACAAAAGAATCTACAGAGTTCATTAATTCCATTATACAATCGGAATCAGCACCACCATTACTTAAAGCATTAAGAGCTGAACCTTGTATAATAGGAGTATCATCACCTGGAAAATCATACTTATCTAATAATTCTCTAAGTTCCATCTCAACAAGCTCCAACATCTCAGCATCATCAACTTGATCACACTTGTTCATAAATACAACAATAGCAGGAACATTAACCTGTTTTGCTAAAAGCAAATGCTCTCTAGTTTGCTGCATAGCACCATCTGTTGCTGCTACAACTAAAATAGCACCATCCATTTGTGCCGCACCTGTAATCATATTTTTAATATAGTCCGCGTGACCAGGACAATCAACATGAGCATAGTGTCTCTTTTCTGTTTCATATTCTACATGCGATGTATTAATTGTAATACCACGTTCTTTTTCTTCAGGGGCATTATCAATAGTATCAAAATCACGTTTTTCTGCAAGACCTTTATCTGCTAATGTTTTAGTAATAGCTGCAGT
>CENX01179287.1_pt1 | contig 82244 bp, 71 predicted proteins | sample 361321 | NCBI WGS metagenome assembly CENX01 (sample SAMEA2619678, study PRJEB7988) | marine metagenome | isolation source: saline water (ENVO:00002010), including | reverse complement strand
TTTTTTTTAACCGTCATGTGGCTCATACACGCCCAGCGACTTATTATTTTTTTACAATTCGAAGATTGTATTTTAGCCTGAATTTTAGACTACAGGGCGATAAGCGACCAACTGTTACAAAAAGCGGCTGAAAGGGTATTATTTTGATCTAATGATAACTATTATTATTATTAATTAGGCCATTCCTATAGGCCGTCATAAAATAGCGGCTTTATTATCGATATCGTTTGTCGATAGTCACCTAATCGCCACTGTGTCACAATAGAAAATACGCAAATAAACAAGCACATATTAGTACCTGATGAATTGCGTCACTCGGCTAATGATATTAGCAAATTGTCTAAAGAGGAGAAGAAGCTAGATGGAGATTGCAATTGCATTGACCGCTATCGTATCTATCGCTGTGACTGGATTGCTACTGAGTAAGTATAGTAATGGATTAAAGCAGCGAATTAGTGAAGTGCAATTAAGTGAGGCGGGCGGTAAAGCGGAGCTGGCTAAATACATTCAGCTGGCCGAATCATTGCAGCAGCAATTAACTAAGCAAGAGCAGCAGTCGCTTGAGTTAAACCAAAAAATTGATCAGCATCAACAAAACTATAATGATTTATCGGCACGCCATGCTGCATTAAAAGCCGAGCAAGTTGAGCGCGATACCAGTTTTAAAAAACAGCTCGAGAATATCGAACAGCAAAAAGAAACTATTAAGAAAGAATTTGAGAATTTGGCCAATAAGATATTCGATGAAAAAGGAAAAAATTTCAGTCAGGCTAATCAAGCTACGCTCGACAGTATGCTGAAACCATTCAAAGAGCAGATGGAAGGTTTTCAAAAACGAGTGAATGAGGTGCATAGCGCATCGGTTAAAGATAATACCAACTTAACGGCTGAAATAAAGAAAGTTTTAGAGGTCGGTTTAAAAATGGAATCAGAGGCAATCAATTTGACCTCGGCATTAAAAGGCGATACTCAGCAGCGTGGCGCATGGGGTGAGGCGCAGTTAGAGCGTACTTTGCAAATGAGCGGTTTACTCAAAGATCAACATTACACGACGCAAGACAGCTTTGGTGCGGCCGGTAATGCCAAGCGCACGGATTATATTATTCGCTTGCCGGATGAAAAATGTTTGGTGATTGACAGCAAAATGACGTTGGCGGATTATGATCGCTCAGTTAGCGCCGCGACTGATGAAGAGCTTAACACTGCCCTTAAAGCCCATGTTGCTGCGGTTAAAAAACATATCGATGATTTAGCAAAAAAAGACTATACGGATTTGTCAGGTATTCAATCGCCTGATTTTATTTTGATGTTTATGCCAATCGAGCCAGCTTATATCGAGGCTTTAAAGTTTGATAAAGAATTGTTTAGTTATGGCTATGAGAAAAATATTATTTTGGTTTCGCACACGACTTTGATTCCTATATTGCGCACGGTTTCCAACTTGTGGATTTTACAGCAAAGTAATGAACAAGCTAAGGACCTGGGCGATCAAGCGCTAGCGATTTATAACTCGGTTTGTACCATCACTGAACGAGTTCATGCGTTGGGCCAAACTTTAGGGAGCGCCGGCGAACACTACAATAAGTTAGTCACTGGACTCGTTGGGAATCAAGGTTTAGCTGGCAAGGTTGATCGCTTCGGCCAACTATCCAGTAAGGCTAAAAAGCAAATGAAAGCTCTTGAGCCAAAACAAATTGGCGGTGATGACGCACGCTTAAAACTAACGGCAAAACCGCTGACGCTGCAGCCGGCTGATGAGGGGTAGTGCTTTCAACCGATTGCCGTTATCTCCCTAGTGCCTATCACTTGGGCCTTATGTAGTAGATGTTTTTAACAAACATTGTTTTTCAGCATTGGCTAATAAAGGGATAAAAAATAAAACCAGCAAATTTCCATGCATAATTATTATGACCTCGCCATCATATCCTGCTAACTATGAGATTAAATCTTTTAATTCGATTACTTGTGTTTCTATCGGCGGGTGTTCGGTTGCTCCAATCCAGCGCCAACACATTGTGCCGAGTGAGTGCCCCGCAGTATCAATCCAGTTAGGATCACCAGGATCTTGGTGGGCAACAATCAATCGCACGCTGCCATCATCATTATAAGAGGCCGTATGCTTGTTGAGGGTAATTTGATGATAGCGGTAATCCAAAGATTCCATCCAATAATTATCAAGCTGAAAGTTCCATGTGCTGCACTCTGGTATAGTCTTTGCCTCAATGACCAAAACTTCGTCTTCAGCTAATTCCCAATAACTATGAAAATAAAATATATTAGGGTCACCACCAATTGACTGGCAATAGGCCTGATCGGCAGGTGGCAAGGTATTGATGTCTGGTTTGAAGCTGGCAGACCAATCGGCAAAGAGGTTAACCGTACCGTGCATGTACTGACTGACTTGTTTGAGCCCATCATGCATTTGCTGTGCAGTAAATGGTGCCGGTTTATCGTCAGTACCAATTCGAGCTATACTTAAATCAGCAGGTTTTTCTTGACTGCGATTTAAAAAAGTTTGCCGAATATTGATTGATTTTGTTGCTGATGTTAGTGGCAGCCAATTCCCTTCATGTTGGTTAATACTAACAATGATTTCAAAGCTACCATCTTCATTAATTGCAAGCTCACCATTATCAATAAAGCCATCGACGATCATTTTGGCGTTTGAGCCATAGCTGCCAGATATACTGCTAAAGCTAAGATAAAAAACACTATTACGATTGCCGATAATTTTGTAGTCGTAATTCGGATTTAATCGGCAGCCTTGATAAATATTATCAGGATTATCGGCGCCCAATTTAACCATATGACCAAGACTTTGCAGTTCGGGAAATTCCTCGTCAGAGTATTCCATTGTTGCATTTAAACTATTTCGCAGAAGGCGGGTTAAGTAGCGAAATCCCTCGGCGCGATTGAAGGAGTCATTAGGAGTATCTTCACGAGTAATGATATCAGCCAGTGATTTAAGTTCATCGCAAAAATTACGCCATGCAGTCCCGTTGACGATATCTTGCTCAGCTAGTAGATTTTTATTGTCCATAAAACACCTCTTAGTAGTGATGGCCTTAGGCACAGAAATACGTTCGAATTGTATATAAAAATATGAATAACAGGCTATGATATTTAACAAATGTAATTTTAAAGTTGGTTATATAGAAAAATGTCTGATTTTAAGGAGGGGAGTGTGAAAAGGTTATTATACTGGCATGAGGCGGAGAGACCTCACGCCAGTTTAAGGGTGTAGAACTTAGAATTTAGTGCCAAACATGACCCAAAGTTTATCAGTATCAACACCAAACCCATCAGAGTCATAAGTTGCATATTTCAACAAGACAGATTTTTTTCCAAATTTCATACCATAAGCAACATCAAACTCCGTACCGTAATCACCGATACCATTGCTTGTTGCATCAGAGTATTGATGGTAAACAAGTGTTATTTTCCCAGGACCCATTTTGCCGGTTGCAAGTAGATATGTATCAGTTAAACCTGCGTCAGGTGTGCTAAGGACGAAAGTATCAGCCCAACCATTAAATGCATGAACTGTTCCAAGCGGAGTATAGAATCCTTGGTTTCCATCATCAGAACCTAGCACCTCATGGGCTAATTTTACTGTAGCGCCACTTAGTTTTGTAGATGCCTCAAGAAAGTGGTATGGCATTGAAAACTCATCGCCACTTGCTGTTTCCAAGTCTTGCTCGGCATATTCTGCGGTATAAGCAATTTTTTGACTACCTAAATTAAACGAGCCGTTAATAATGACACCGTAGGTGTCGCGATCACCGGTAGCTAAAAATGCTGGACCTTGACTTAAGTTATAATCATCCTCTAATAAATAAGCATATGTTCTGATCTTTCCAAATGAAGTATCGTATGCCGCGTTTAAGTAGATATCCTTAGATTTTTGATCTTGATCTTCAGCGAAGATACGATTTCGCTTATTTGCATAGGCTGCAAAAAGAGAAAGATTATCTGATGCTTTAATCTTAAGAGATAATGCGTCGTGAGTAGCACGGTCCATTCTCCAACCAACGTGGCCAATGTACCTTTGATTATCAAGAACAATTACTTGTCTGCCAAGTTTTGCAGTTAACGAGTCATTTTTATATTGTATAAATGACTGATCAATCTCTGTGAACTCTGGATCTGGAATTATAGAGTAGGCTAGAGGAGGGAAATTATAGCCAGAAGGAGGGACAGAGTAATCATCTACTCCAAAAAGGTTTCTATTGGCCTCCATTTCTATAACTGCTGAAAAGCCGTTGACTTCAGCCGTTTTGATTCCAGCTTGGACTCGAGCAACAAGAGCATTAGCATCTTGTATGGCATTATCTTGCTGGACATTTTCGTATCTGAACCTTATGTCACCATATGCCTTAGCGCCAGACGCAGCTGAGAAGCTACTAAAGGTTAGCGACAAAGCTAAAGTTGATATTAATGGTAGTGCTTTATGCCTATTAAATAGGACATTTTTTTTTGCGTATACTTTATGCATTTTTTAATTCCTCGTTGGTGTATTGATGTTAAGTATTTTACAGGGTATTCAGTGGTACTTTTATGTAACTAATTCCGTTACTTTCTTCAGCAGGTAATTGACCTGCTCGAATATTTGCTTGAATAGAAGGTACAAGAAGATCCGGTAATAGTAGATCTTTATCCCTAGTCTCTCTTAGTAATATAAAATCCTCCTCTTTGGTTCCATTCTTGACATGAATATTTTTTTCAATCTGCTCCTGAATCGTAAACTTATTCTGAAAATTTCTCCTATCATCAGGATAATCATGACATAGAAACATTGTTGTCTCTTTTGGAAGAGACAGGATTCGATTGATTGAATTAAAAAGCTTTCTTGCGCTTCCTCCGGGAAAATCGCAGCGGGCCGTTCCAATATCAGGGGCAAATAAAGTATCGCCAACAAATATAATATCTTCTACGTAATATGCTGTATCTGCAGGCGTATGTCCGGGAACATAGAGAGCTTTCGCATTGAATTCACCTATAAAAAAATCTTCATCAGGAGAAAATAGGTAGTCAAAATGGTTTTTTGGTTTGGAGTCATTTTTATCTAGATTAAAGATCGGAATGAAATTATCACAAGAATTGTTGATAAATTGGCTAGCAGCTACCTTTCCTCCGACCTTATTTTTCAAATAACTTGCAGCGCTTAAATGGTCAGCATGAATATGCGTCTCTAGAATCCATTGGTTTTTAAGACTATTTTCTTTAATAAAACCAACTATCTCATTTGCCATTAGATAATCAGTACGGGCGTTATTGCTATTGAAGTTTTGGACGGGATCGATGATCGCACAACTAGATCCTTTTCCTGAGTGAACTATATAGCTAAAGGTCGATGTCCCTTGGTCAAAAAAAGTTTTTACAAGAGGCTTCATCAGATTTAACCTCCCAAAAACTGACTATAAATTAAAGACATTGCTGCCAGCATCGCTAGTATCGCAAAAGATAGTTGTAAATGAACGTCTAAGAAAAATGGAGCAATCTTTCTAGCTAAAAAAACACCTAAGATAGCAGTTAAAATGAATAGTAATCCATCTTTTTCTATAGTGAAACCTGATGATAATGCTTGAACAACTGTTCCAGCTGATATTAATGTGATAACCAATAGAGAGGTAGATATGATACTCTGAGTGTTCAAGTCGCTAAAGTATCTAATTGATGGCGCAATCAAGAAACCACCACCAACGCCTAACATCCCAGTGAATATACCGGTAAACCCACCTATACCGCTCATAGTGAAAAAACATCTTGGACTCCAATTGAATTTTCCTGTCGAAGGATTAATGAGACAATTTTTTGTTAGAGACTCATGGCCTGTTGGTGGTTTAGTGTCTTTAATTAACCCCCAGAAAACTTTTAAACTAATAGACACCAATAATAATGAGAATATTGAAGTGAGGATATTCGATGGCAGCATATTAGCTAAGAAGATACCGAAAGGTGCGATGACTATTCCGGCAGCCGCCATAATAATAGCTGCTTTATACCTAACTATTCTTTTTTTCAAGCCGTCAATGGTGCCAATCATTGCGGAGAAACAAATAGCCAATAATGCTACTGGCATCGCCTCTTGAATTGTCATTCCTAGACCCAGTATTAAGGCAGGAACGGCGAGCATGCCACCTCCACCAGTTAATCCTAGGGCAAGACCAACACCAAATCCTAAAATAAGAAGTAAAATCATGCTCAATAGGTTTTATATGGCAAGAATTTACCTGAGAGTACGACATTCACTCTATCGCCCTTAGGGTCTGGTTCGCGCTGGATATCCATAGAAAAGTCAATTGCACTCATAATACCGTCACCAAACTCTTCGTGAATTAATTCCTTTATAGTAGATCCATAAACATTAACTACTTCGTACCATCGATAAATTAATGGGTCTGTTGGTATAGCTGTTGGAAGTGATCCCTTATAAGGGACAATTTGAAGCCACGCGACTGCTTCGTCACTCAAGTCAAATATTTCTCCCACAGTTTCTGCTTGGTCTTTCTCCATAGCCATTTGGCCTAAGCAAGCCGCTGTAACCCACTCTTTGGACAGTCCTAATTTGTCTGAGACTTCAGACCATTTAATTCCCTTTGAAACCTTGCTAGATATAATTGCATTTGTAACTTCCTGGCGATCTGAGATCATTTTTTTTTCCTCATGTTGGTTTAGGTTAGGCTGCCTTTCTGAGTTTAGATAAGTCCAGACTCAGGGTTGAAATTATTTTTTGATTGAGACATTGTTGCATCTCAAAAATATTGTTTTTTTCAAGAACGATTTCCCATTCTAAATTTGTATCAGGTAATCCGCGAATCACGATAGGTATAGAGCGTGTTTTTAATCTAATGATAGGACTGGTGTGTTCATATTTTTTTGGATTTAATTCTAGAATTGAGCTAGCAATAGACGAGGCCTGCTTTTGAATCGGCTCAACAAACCTACATGGATTGCCCTTAATACTGATACAATCACCTAGTGCATATATATTTTCATGACTTGTTTGTAGGTTTTTAGGATTAACAGCTATGCCGTTATCAAATTCGATGCCTGCTTGTATAGCTAATCGATTGTCAGTCACCAATCCGGTTGCAACAATGAGCTGATCATATTCAATAGTTGTACCGTTATCTAATATAATAACTTTCTTTCCATCATCGTTCTCTGAAATCATAGTGATTTCTGTATTTGAATATTGGGCAATGTCTAGGTTTCCTAATGCCTCGACTAAATAATTTGCGGCTATCTCAGGTAAAAGTGTATCTAGTGGGAATGGATCCCTATTGATCATAGTCACTTTATGTCCAGCTCTATTTATATCTTCTGCAAGTTCACAGCCAATCATCCCGGCACCGACAATAACGACCTGTTGCTCAATTTTTTTTGAGAGTTCTTTTGAAAGCCCTGTCCATGCGTCAAGGTTATTTATTCTCCAACAGCTATTTGCAGGTATTTGCTTAGGTAAAAAAGGATCAGAACCTTGGGCTATGACTAAATTTGTGTATTTAAACGTACCTCTAGTAGTTCGTAATTGGTTATTATGAGTGCTTATTCCAACTACGTGTGTTTTAGTGATTAATTGAATTCGGTACCTTGATGCAGACTGCTCAGATTTCTCTTTTATGATAGTCTCAGCAATCATGTTTCGACTCATTGCTACCGATAATTCAGGCTTATGATATCTATTGCCATCGCAAGCTGTTATGAGGGTCACAGGTATTTCAGCATCAAGTTTTCTTATTTCTTCGACGACTGACCAGCCGCTGATACCCCCACCGATGATAACTATTCCGATTTCGTTAGAATATGGGATAGTTTTTGGAGGTGAAACAAACTCCTCTTTTGTAAATAGCTCGAAATCTGACTTAGTAACACCACATAAAGGACATTCCCAATTATCAGGAATATCTTCGAAACGCGTGCCAGGCTCAAGTCCACTGTCTGGGTCGCCATCCTTTTCGTCATAAATTAGACCACAAGCTCTGCATATGTATTGTCTCCACTCAATAGAATTACTCATGATGGTGCTCAGTTGCTCATTAATTTTGCCATCTCCCAGCGAAGATGCTTTATTGCTGGCGTTACTATTGCAACGAAGTGAGCTTCCCTGATTAATCTTTGAGGTTTGGATTTCATCAAGTATCCTCGAGCACCTTGATGAAGTAGAGCTGACTGTGAAGCTTTGAGACTAAGCTCCCCACAATGAGCTCTTGTATCCAGAACATTTAGCATATGTTCTTTGTCAGAATCAAAAGGGTTTCTTGCCAAAATATCAATTCTTTTTTCTAAGTCTTCAAGTTCAGCTTCGAGTTCGTCAGGTCTGTTATGAAGGAACTGATTGACATGACCGAGAGAGCTCTCCACTTCGCGGCATGCATCAATTGACGCTTGAATGACGCCCCTTGCCCAACCTGTTTGAAGTAGTATAAAAGCGCTTCGAATTTTTTTAATAAAGGGTCTTGCAGGGTCAGCAATTATTTGTGCATCAGATACAAAATAATCATTTAGCTTTATACCCCAGGTACTTGTCCCTTCCATGCCAGAGAACTGCGGGCATTTAGTTAAAGATACTTGATCATCAATATCAAGGATAAAGAAGACTTCATGAGATGTCTCATCGATCTTATTTTCAACGGCAGCAATTGCACCACAGTATTGAGATTTTGCTATATGGCTTACCCATGGAAGGGTGCCTGAAACAATATAGCCATCTGATACCTTCTTAGCTTTTAAGGCCATTTTCTCTATGTTTGTAAAGGCTTTCATAGGATTAGATAGGCCAGTACCCCCAAAAGTCTTGCCATATGCATGATCATGAACTCGATCTATAAGCGAATTATTTCCGGACTTTTCCATATAAAGACCACAGACGTCATGGCACCAAGACATAAAGCCGGTTGAACCGCATTCACGGCTGATGGCACGCATGTTGGCAAGCGCAAGGTCGAAGCGGTTGTCATTAAAATCTAAATGTTGAGCGAAGGCTCCTGCTTTTCCAAGATCTGCCATAATATCAATTGGGTAGTAACCTTCTTGATCTATACAATTGGCAATTGGTGAGAGACGTGACTTGGCAATATTCTCGATATCAAGAATCATAGGATTATCTTGAAGTTTAAAATCATTTTTTTGTGATACAGCAGTATTAATCATAGTGTTACCTTGAGTCTATTTATAAATATTTGATGTAATTTTTAATCAGCAAGGCTAATATCAAAGGCAATGGGGTTGCGCATAGTGTTTGCGACTGGGGAAAAGTAATTAGCGTGCTTGACGATTTCATCAAGCTCCTCTTTGCTAGCATCACCCTCGACTAAAACTTTGACTCTTATTTGTTGAAATCCCATATCAGGCGATTTCTTTTCAGCCCCTCCGGCACCCCATGCAGCAGGATTACCAATATCGCCCTCCAAAAATAATTCTAATTTGGAAAGTTTAACTTCTTTCCAAGTTGCAACTGCAGTTATCCCAACTGCTAAGCAACCGCCTAAACCTGAAAGTACAATCTCTCCAGGAGCTGGGGCTGTATCTTCACCAAATAAGTGAAGGGGTTCATCAACAATGACCTCATGTTGGTTGATATGGCTGACGGTTCTGTATTGGCCATCTGTAATCGTATGGACTTTGTTTGTACCTCGTGTTTCAGGGTTATTACGGCCTTTTTCTGCAAAGGCAAGTAAACCTTCACGATCGATAGGGCGCAGATGAGTTGTAATAGTGGTAGTTTCAGCAGTCATTTTTCACTCCGATTTTATAAAACTTGATTTTAGTTTCCGACATTGTCAGATTCATTTTTTCAATATTGAAAAGATTGTGTTTTCACAGTAGTTATAAGCAGGAGATATGCCAACTTGAAGATTTTATAAATATTCAATAAAATCAATAGCTTAAAAAATTTTAAGTTATTGAGTACAGATCAGCTTTTTGCGGTAATTAGCAATGGCTAACATTGTCAACTTTGGAATATAGTTTTTATTGGAGAATTCTTTAGTCTACGATTTGTAGCCTTTCCATTCGATAACGAAATTGTCTTGGGGTCATTCCCAGTAGGGCTGCAGCTCTAGTTTTATTACCACCTGCCTTTGTTAATGCTTGAATGATTTTTTCTGTATCTTCTGTTTTGACTTTATTGTAAGGCCTACCAGTTAGAGTGGACCCGGAGGGATCTTCGCCAAGGTGATTTGAAGGAATGTTAAGCGGTTTGGGACTTTCTGTTAATTTTGTATGAGTTTTTTTTCTAATCAGTGATTCTTGCGCCAAGATTAGCTCGATACTACTTGAAGTAATATTGCCATCCTGTGCTATTAAAACAGCTCGTTTGATAACGTTTTCTAGTTGCCTAATATTTCCAGGCCAACTAAAACTCTCAAGTCTCTCTAAAACGCCTTTTGATAAGACCGTATTCTTGAGGTATTCTCTATTTGCATTAAGTAGAAAATGCCTTGAAAGTATTCGGATATCACCCTCGCGCTCTTTTAATGGCGGTAAGTGAATTGGAAAAACATTTAATCTATAAAATAAGTCCAATCTAAAATTACCAATATTAACCTCATTTTGTAAATTTTTGTGCGTTGCAGTAACGATGCGGACATCTATTGGTATGTCTCTAAGACCGCCGACACGCTGAATAACTCTGTTTTCTAGGACGCGCAAAAGTTTCGTTTGAAGTTCAAGTGATAAGTCACCAATCTCATCAAGGAATAAGGTGCCATTATTGGCAAGCTCAAATTTACCTTTTTTCTGTTGATTAGCTCCTGTAAAAGCTCCCTTCTCATAGCCAAAAAGCTCTGATTCAAGCAGTTGTTCGGGAATTGCACCGCAATTAATTGCTAAAAATGGCTTGTCTTTTCTTGGACTATTTAAATGTAAAACTTGTGAGAATCTTTCTTTCCCTGTTCCAGATTCACCAGTTAAAAGAACTGTTACTGGCGTTTCAGATACCATTAAAATTTGCTTGAGTGCGTCTCTGATAGATTGACTTTCTCCTAAGATGCCATGATCGCTTGTTATATTGCTTAGTGCATCTTTTAACTCGTCATTTTCAAGTCTAAGACGTTGAGTTTTTTCATCTATAAAGTTACTCACCTTGATAATTTGGGCTATAAACGTAGAAATTATTTTAAGTACGATTAAATCAGCATTAAATGATCTTCTCCTTTTTCTTAATCTGTGAACACCGAGAACACCTATAGCAACGTTCCCATCAAAAATAGGAACAGCAATAAATGAAACAACGTCCTTAGGTAGAGTTGATCGAGACACGGCTCTGTATAAAAAATCTGGCTCATCATCTATATTTTGTATAACTGCCTGTCTACCAGATTGCATGACTTTACCAGTTATTCCATCATTAAGACTATAAACTCCCCTAATTTGTTCTTCATCCAGAAGTCCATAGCTATATCTGATAGTTAGCTTATCATTTGTAATTGAGGGTAATAATACACGCCCACGATTCAATCCTAACATTTGAGATATAAGTCTGAGTATGCTCGTTATAGCTACTGTTGGTGATTCAGCACTGCCAATTAATTTTGCTGCTTCATGTATTACGGCAAGATCTGGCTCCGTATCTTCTGATTTTATTAAGTTGGATTTTATATTCGGCATTTAATATCTGCTATATGTAAGAAATATTGAGTATGACAATGTTGACAAAGCAAGTACTATGCCCATTTTTGGACAAAGCAAAAAAAACCGGCTAACTTTTCAGTTTAGCCGGACAATGTCGGATTACTCGGAGAGGTTTATTCAATGTGCCAGTTAAATTTTTTAACAAAAAAACCACATATACTATCTAAGCAGTAACCTATGATACCTATTACAATCACAATAGCAGCAAGGGTGTCATAAGAGAGAGTGTCCCTAGCATCATTTATAGCATAGCCAAGACCACTGGTTACGCCTAAATATTCAGCTGGAACCAAAACAACCCAAGCGACGCCAACAGCGAGACGAATTCCCGCAACAACATCCATCATAATGGCAGGTAAAATTATCTTTGTGAGCATATGGTACCCAGAAGCGCCCAAATTACGTGCGATTTTGAACCAATGCGGGTCAATTTTTCTGACTCCATTCGCTGTTGAAAAGATTATTGGCCAGACTGCGGCCATTAAAATCAGAAAAATGATTGCAGAATCCCAACTGTCAAAAGCCAAAACGGCGATAGGCATCCATGCCAAAGGGCTTATCATCCGTATAAACTGAAATGGCACATTAGCTGTTTTCATGGCTATATCAATATAGCCAATTAAGATGCCTGTTGGTACGCCTATTACTATACCCCAAATTAAACCTATAAGAATTCTGTACAGGCTCGAACTAATTGTTGACCATAAGTCTCCCGAATTAATCAGATCTAACAATGCATAAAAAGTCGGTAAAGGTGCAAAGTCAGAAAAGGCTACTAAATCAGGATTACTTTCTATAAGGTGTCCACCAAACCACCAAACACTTATAAGACCAGAGAGCCCAATAAAAGGATAAAGCAATCTTAAACCAAACTCCTTCAAAGGACGAAAGTTAACGTTGTGTTCTGCGGTCTCATAGGTTGTTGTTGTCATAGAGATATGATCTCTTCTCTATCGAATGGTGAATCCGCGTTAAACCCTGGTGCATCTTTCCAACCCGTATGAAGGTCCATAGCATTTTTGACAAACTCATAATCAACGAGATCTTGTGTTACAAAATCTGGGTCAAGATCAGCTAAAAAAGTTGAATCTCCACCAACTAAGGTATTTTGAAGTTCGTTAACGATTAGTTTAGTGGCTGATGGGAATGGCCATGGTTGAAAATCAATTCTTCCACTTCCCCAATCACTATTCACAATGGCTTTTGGTTTTTCATAGCTCGTGGTGTCATAGAGTGTCATCGCTCTTTTAACCACCGGTGCTTTCATCGGTAAATATTTTTTTCCATCCTTAGAAAGCATATGAGCAACTTCTTCTTTGTTATTTTGAGCGTAAATCTGTGCTTTAACGATTGCATTCATGACCTTTTGAGACCACACAGGATTTTTCTTTACTTTATCTTCGTTCATGCATATAACGCAACAAGGATGATTTCTCCAAATGTCGCCTGTGAAACGTAACATCTTTCCGCCAGCAAGTAGCTCTCCTGCAGCGTTAAATGGTTCTGCAACTATAAAAGCGTCAATTTTTTTGGCAGCAAGGGCAGGTGGCATATCTGGTGGCGGCATTACCTGTAAATTAACTTCATTTGGTGCCAATGGTTCGCCGAGCTTTTTAATAACAGGCACTAAATTTACGTTTTTGAGTGCCATTTGTAAGACTATGTTGTGCATAGAATACCAATATGGCACAGCTACTTGTTTGCCCCCTAAGCCGGCGAAGCTATCAACATTTAAATGTTTGCCAACTACCAAACCAGAGCCATTCAAGTGGGCCCAAGACATAATCTTGACTGGAAAACCATTGTTGTAACGCATCCATATAGGAATGGGTTTTAGGAAATGGACTAAGTTGAATTTACCCGCGGCAAAACCCTCAATTAATGGTGACCAGCCTCGGATTAAGGTAGGCCTTTCAGTTTTTATACCTTCCTCTTCAAAGAATCCCATCGCATGACCGACTAAAAGAACAGTAGCATCTGTTATAGGTAAATATCCAATGCGAAGGATTTCATCTTCTGGTGGTTGTATACTGGACCATGCTGGTGCGCTGGCACTGAGACCAAATGTAGCAGCAAGCCCTCCAGCGGCAAGTGTATCCATAACGAAGTCACGCCGACTCATTTCGTGGTCTTGAAGATACTTTAATTCTTCATCGTTCATGTCAGTGTTGGTATTTTTTAAGTTGGTTTTGTTCATTAGCTTTCCTCGATTATGCGGCATTTGAATTTGAGTTTGAATTTTCCTCAATTTTTGGATTGGTATTTGTTAAAGAATCTGTATCGGAGAAAATTTGCAGGAGTTGGTCTCTGAGTGATTGAAAGTTTGTATCCATATGCTTCCTCGGCCAAGGAAGGTCTATGGTCAGCTCCTTAACAATTTTGCCGGGATTTTGTGACATAACTAAGGCTCTATCTGCCATTAAAACCGCCTCATCAATGTCATGTGTGACTGTCACCATCGTTATGTTTCTGTCTCGACAAATGGCTGGAACTTCTTCTTGAAGGCTGCTCCTTGTGAACGCATCGAGTGCAGAAAAGGGCTCATCTAAAAGAAGTACCTCAGGTTCCGTTGCTAAGGAGCGAGCCAGGGCTACTCTCTGTTGCTGCCCTCCGGAAAGGCTTTGGACTTTTTGATGAATATTATCTTTTAGGCCTAGCATTTCTAATATCGGCCAAACCTTTCTAAAGGCGTTAATTTTTTTTTCACCGGCAAAAATCAAACCGAGTGATGCGTTTTCCTCAGCGGTCATCCAAGGATAAAGAGAAGCTTTCTGAAACATCATATTCCACTTAGCAGAGGGTTTATTCACTTGGAATCCATTAATCCTGACACAACCTTGGGTTGGTTTAAGTAGTCCTGCTATCATATGAAGTAAAGTGGATTTCCCGCATCCACTTCTACCAATGAGCGCAACCATTTCACCAGGTTCGACAGATGTAGCGATCTCCTCCAAAGTGTTTCCTTGGCTTGAGGGAAATCTATGTGATATGTAATCAATAGAAATTCTAGCGCCCATGTACAATTTCCTTTTTAAAAACACTTATTGCACTGCAACTTGGAGGCCAGAATTTAAATTTTCATGTAAATCATATAGATATAATTATGGATGAATTATTTTTAAAATTGACATAGCCTTAATGATTTACATTGTCTGACAATGTCAGCATGGCTAGACAGCAATTGTCATAGCGCCAATAATAATTGTTATTATTTCAGTGGGCTTTTACTTTTATTAGCATAAAAATTTTTGAGGTAATAAATGGTAGAGTTTTTACATCAAATTATTTCAGTTCAGGCAAAGCTGTTGCCAGATAGACCAGCGGTTCTTTGGCGGAACGAAAAGATTAGCTTTGCTGAATTGCAAAAAAATATTGAATCAGCAAGAAAAGCTATCTTGCTAAATTCTAATTGTGGAGATCGAATTGCAGTATTAGGCTCGAATAATCTATTTTATGTAGAGCTTCTTTACGGCATACCGTCTTTCGGTCGTATCTGTGTGCCTTTAAATATACGTTTATCAACAAAAGCGTTAATCAATCAAATTAACGAATTAGATGTAAAAATTATTATAGGTGATTCTAAAATAATTGATGAATTGAGCCCTCTTTTAAGTCAAAGTTGTTTAAAAGTGAAATTTTCAAGTTATCGCAAATGGTGTAGGAGTTTTTCTAGAGGATTCGTCATTGAAAAACCTGTTTTAAATACGAAAGATATTGCCTGGTTACTTTTCACTTCTGGAACGACAGGAAAACCTAAAGCAGCATGTATTACCCATAAATCTCTAATTGCCGGACTAGCGTCAGCTAACCAAGGTCGTCCGGTTTTACATGATGACTGCTATTTATACCCATTTCCTCTCTTTCATATCGCTTCTCATAATGTTTTGCATCAACACAATAAAGGTGCTGCAGTCGCTCTATTGCCAAGTTTTGATGCTGACGAGGTTCTATTATTATGTGAAAAACAAAAAATCACTTCTATGTCATTAGCGCCAACTATGATGACTTTAATGCTTGATTCGCCTAATTATCATCGGAAAAAACTTGAATCGGTTAGACTTATTGGCTACGGCGCATCGGCAATTAGCCCGCGTCTTCTCAAGCGAGTTTTGGATGAAATAGATTGTGATTTATCTCAGGGGTATGGCATGACAGAACTTTCGGGTTCTATCGCTTTTTTAGGTCCTAAACAGCATTGCTCAGCTTCTACAACGTCACCAGAATTATTACAGTCAGTCGGCCAACTTGTGACAGGTGTTGAATGTCATATTGTCGATAAAGATGGAAATGAGGTTGTCAGGGGTGAAATAGGTGAGATCATTGTGCGCGGTGAGCAAGTTATCTCTCAATATTGGAATAACCCCTTGGCTACAGCTGAGTCTTTTAAGCAAGGCTGGTTATATACTGGCGATATTGGACGATTTGATACGAAGGGCAACCTAGTGATTGTCGATCGAAAAAAAGATATTATTATCAGTGGCGGTGAAAATATTGCCTCACGTGAAGTGGAGGCTGTCATCAGTATGCTGGATAATGTTAATCAAGTGGCCGTGGTTGGGATTGCGGATCAAAAATGGGGTGAATGCGTCTGTGCGATGGTTGAAAGAGTTGATCAACAGCTTGCAGAACCGAGTAAAGCGAAAGTGATAAGCCAATGTAGGGACCAACTTGCATCCTATAAATCGCCAAAGCATATCTTATTTGATAGCTTGCCGGTGAATGCTAACGGTAAGATCGATAAGCAGAAAGTTAAGTGTGTTTTCACTGAGCAAGAAAATAAATAGTCATCGATTAGGGCTGGTACCAAATCGGTGAACTCCAAGCCCGCTCTTGAATGGTCGCCGGTACCATATCGAGTAGCGGCCAATTATTTCTTAGGGCATCCCATGTGGTCCATCGGCAACTAGGATTTTCTAATACACGAGCATAATAAAAAGCCGCTTGTGCTGGATCAAAATTAGGATCTTGCCAGACGGTCGCGAGTTGACGATTACCTTTGTTTAGCTCAACACTGCAATTACTGAGGTCAACAGTGGCACTGGTGTTTGAGCAACGATCGGTGTTTAGATCTGGTGTTTCTCCTTCGCTACATGCCACATCAAAAACTTTTTCTTTTAATTCGCCGTCTTCGTACCAGCCCTTGATAATTTGTAGGCGTTCTAAATTATGACCTTGTTGGTCTTTAACTGCCCACACGTAAAGCCGCAGCCTATTATTAATGAGTCGCTCAGAGCCTACGCTGTTACCCATTGCAATACCTTTATGATAAAGTGTTTGGCTATCTAAACCAGAGGCACTGATTGAATCAGGATAATCGCCAGCAAATAAGCGAATCGCTATTTTAGGACCGCTTGTAGCAAAGACTTCTTTTCGACGCATGGCGTCAAACAATGCGGGGCGAGTATTTTCATGCGCCCAGACACCGGCTAAACCCGATGCGCCATACAAACTGCTTTGGGTATTGATAAAGCTGCCACCACGGCGTGACTCAGCGGTAGCATCGACGCCAATTTTGCCGGTGTAGTTATCTTCTTCAACTGGCACACTGGCATTGTGCGAATCACTGGCGGCCATCATGCCAAATTGAAAAGGGTTGAAGCCTTTTTCTTGTTGCAGAGCTAGGCCATTGAGGTAGGCTTCTCTGACATAGCTGCCTGATATTTTGCCGATTCGTTGGCCGCCTAAAAGTTCTTCTAGTATTTCAAAATCAGCCCATTCATCATTAGGTGAAAGTATTGGGTGTGTTTCAGAGGTGCCTTTTATTTGACTCATCTCGACCAGTGGTTCGTTACGCATTCGCAATTCGGCGTATTGCTGTGTAATAGGGTTACCCCAAGAATCGGCTAAAGCAAACATGGTGCCATCACTGACATTACTATTATGGGGGATTGCTAACACATCACTACCGTTAGCCCTGGCTTGTTCCATCCATTGCCAAAGTTCTTCGGGCTTATCAGAATTAAACGCTGAAAACGGTAAAGACGGTACATCGGTGCCTTTAAAAATAATATTACGGTGTAAATTTTGTGCGTTTGGTATTAGCGTCCATTCATAGCCAACAAATGTGGTGAAAACGCCAGGTTCATTATATTTTTCAGCTAGCTCAACATAGCTTTTCCAAATCGGCGAGGTGATTGATTCGGTAGTGATTTCTTCTATTGCCCTTGGCGGGGTGCCATTCAGAGAAAAAAGAATTTTTTGAGTGGCTATTTTATAGCGATTAGGATCACCACTTAACATTTCCCTTCCGTACCATGTTTTGGCCAGTGGACCATTAGCTTCAGATAAGGCCGGCAGTATACCCATGTATTCGGCATGGTCGGTTACCGCCATAAAGTCGAGTGGTGCACGACTCTTGATTTTAACGCCACTGATATGGTCAATACTTTGGCCCTTGGCATAGCGATAAGCATCTTCGGGACTGCTGCGTACACCAGTAATATAGGCGTCCGGTGAGTTACTGCTATGAACATGCAGTTCGCCAAAAAATGGCAGAGTAGTGTGGTGATCAGTAATATTTTCTGATGCGATATGAGTGGATTGAGTAGTGCTATCGCTTTGAGTATTTGCAGTGGTCTCGGCTCTGGTATTTTCCAGCACTGACTCAGCCTTACTATCTTTGTCGCAGCTTGTTAGAAAAAACACTGATCCTATTACTACTGCGGTTGTTAGTGCTGCGGTCAGTTCGCTGTATTTTTTCACGTCGCCACCTCATGTATTTTTTGTTTTTAGCTGAACTGCTTTAGACTTTTCGAGTCTTGCCCTCCCAGTACGGGTCACGCAAACGACGCTTGTAAAGCTTGCCATTTGGATCGCGTGGTAACTCATCAAGATAATCAATTGAGCGCGGCAGTTTCATTTTTGCAATACGACCAGCAAGGTATTCAATGATCTCGTCAGTGAGTGCTTGGTCGCCAACGATACCGTCTGCTGGTTGCACCACGGCTTTGATTTCTTCGCCCCAATCGGCATTAGGAATACCAAATACCGTACAGTCCGTAACTTTGTCATGCAAAATTAATTCGCTTTCTATTTCGGCCGGGTAAATATTCGCGCCGCCCGAAATGATCATATCGATTTTACGATCGGATAAAAACAAGTAGCCCTCTTCATTAAGATAGCCAACGTCACCCACCGTAAAGTAATCGCCCAGTCGTTCTTTTTGCGTCTTGGCTTTGTCGCCTTTGTACTCAAAGCGCATATTTTCTGATAACAACATATAAATGGTTCCGACTTCGCCGGCTTTAAGCTCTTCACCTTCGTCATTAAATATTTTCACCTCCGCGCTAGGCCAAGCGCGGCCGACTGTGCCAGGATACTGCATCCATTCTTTAGGGGTGACCAGTGTGCCGCCGCCTTCGGTAGCCGCATAATATTCATAGATGGATGGCCCCCACCATTCAATCATGGCTCGCTTAATTTCAATCGGGCAGGGGGCTGCCGCGTGAATCATGTGTCGTGTCGATGAGCAGTCGTACTTATCGCGAACCGATTGAGGTAATTTTAATGAGCGTACAAACTGAGTCGGAACCATGTGACTAGTGGTAACTTTATATTTATCGATTAAATACAGCATGCCTTCGGCATCCCATTTTTCCATCATCACTACCGAGTGACCTAAGTGGAGTGAGTTAGTGGCCCAGATAAGTACTGCGGTATGGTATAGCGGTGATCCAGTAAAATGAACATTATTTTCGTGGGCTTGAATGCCGAACATCATCATGAACATGGCATTTAACTCGCCCATCATGTTAGGGTCAATACCGGCAAGTGCGCGCTTAACGCCTTTAGGACGACCAGTGGTTCCCGAGGTGTAGTTCATGGTTGAACCTGCCGTCATCTTGTCAGGCATTGTATTTGGCTGTACGGCTAGGAATTCTGATAGTGATGAAAAGCCTTTTAGTTCACCAATTGCAAACGCTGCTTCAATGGGAAAATTCGCTTCTTTAACCGCAAGTTTAGGTGCATCGCCGATGGCGGCATGTGAGAAAAAAGCTTTCGCTTCAGAGTCTTCAAGAATATACGCCACTTCTGGACCCGCTAAATGCCAATTAATGGGTACAAAATAAAATCCTGCCGAGGCGCAAGCTAGGTAGGTGACCAAAAAATCTTTGCAGTTAGGCATCATCAATGCAATAGTGTCACCAGTTTCGACCCCTAGTGTGCGTAAGCCATGGACCATTTGGTTGGCCTCTGCGAGTAATTGTCCGCGACTATAAATCACTTCGTTAGGGTCAATTAATGCTGGCGCGTCAGGATCTGACTGAGCTAAATTCCAAAAACCAAGATCACTCATGTTACTTTCCTCGTCGTCGTTGTATCAATGCATAAACTGGTTATCTCCAGTTTAGCGGTAGTGTGTTGTTGGTCTAGCTATTCGATTTAATTATTTTTGCGCGCGCATTAAGCCGGCAAGTTTATTGTTTTATATTCTAAAAATACTTGCAAGCCCTCGGGACCTAACTCTCGACCTAAGCCTGATTTTTTGTAGCCGCCGAATGGGCTACCAAAGTCCATTGCAAAACCGTTAATTGTGTATGTTCCGGTGCGTACTTGCCGAGCAATACTCACACCGCGATCAACATCTTGCGTCCATACTGAGCCTGAGAGGCCGTAGTCAGAATCGTTGGCAATGGCGATAGCATCAGCTTCGTCTTGGTAAGGAATCACCACAATTACCGGCCCAAAAATTTCTTCCTGTGCAATACGCATGGAGTTATCAACATTGGAAAATACTGTCGGTTCAACAAACCAACCCTTATCAAATACCTTTGGTCGACCACCGCCGGTAGCGATAGTTGCACCTTCATCTAAACCGATTTGAATATAGCTTTCCACTCGCTCTCGTTGGCGCTCGGCAAATACTGGCCCAATTTGAGTGGTTACTTCCATCGGATCGCCTACCACCATATTGGAAACGGCTTCGGCTAAGCGTTCAACAATGGCTTGGTAGTTAGATTGCGGTGCCAATATGCGTGTTTGTGCGGCGCAGGCTTGACCATTATTCATAAACGCACCGGGTAAAATATTTGGTATGGTGGTATCCAAATCAGCGTCATCTAAAATGATGGCGGCAGATTTTCCGCCAAGCTCTAATGAGCAGCGTTTGATATGCTCGCCGCAAATAGCACCAATTTTACTGCCAGCGATAGTGCTACCGGTAAACGAGACCTTATCGATATCAGGATGAGTAACTAAGTACTGGCTGACCGCACGCTCAGCCGGTACAACATTTATAACACCGGCAGGTATGTCCGTTTGTGCAACTAACTCTGCTAGTAAAAAGGCATTAATCGGTGTTTCGGGTGCCGGTTTAATGACCGCCGTACACCCAGCGAGTAGGGCCGGCGCCAACTTACTCATGATGGTAAACAGTGGCACATTCCACGGAGTCACTAAAGCAACAACACCGACGGGCTCGCGAAATACTTTGACGGGATTGAGTAGGCCTTGTCGTGTTTCTTCAAAGGGAAAGCTGTCGGCCAATTCAATGTAGTAATCGAGCACCATGATTGGCGCAAAGGCTTGGCCGCCGGGGGAGAAGCTCATTGGGCTACCCATTTCACTGGTTACTGTTGTGGCAATGGCGTCAGCATTCGCTTTCAATAGTTCGGATAATTGCGCCATACATTTTGCCCGTTCGCTGGGCGCCATTTTAGGCCATGGACCACGATCAAAAGCCTCTTTAGCCGCGCCGACAGCGAGATCAATATCGGCTTCTTTCCCCTCGGGCACGGTCGCAATCACTTGTTCGGTAAAAGGGTTAATGACACTCAGTTGGTCAGTTGAAGAGGGCTTTACCCACTCATTACCAATATAAAATTCAGTATAGCTTTTCATTATAGGTCCTATTGATTTGAGATTAATGTCAGGTATTTGCTCAAGATAATACAACAAATAGCCGGTTGATAACTGGCTATGAAGAATGTTTCATTGTTGGTGTGACGGGATTTCAACCTTTGCGAGTTGCAATCGGTGATTGTTAAAGTGCCTCAGCGGCTAGCCTGCCTAGCACGTGCATCAGCCATTACATCAAGATAGGCTAAAATCTCTTGGGTATTACTCTTTGGATCGAGGATTCGCGCGGTATAAATATCGATGACTAATTGCTGAACCGCCGGATGATTAGGGTTGGCCAACCAGGCCCAGTCAGTAAAGTGGCAGGCCAATTGAATATCACTGTGTTGTAAATGTTGGCTCATTGCAATGAGTTGTTCGATACCACCAACGGCGTCGACGATAGCTGTGGCTTGCTTCTCTAATGGTGCGGGTGTCCATTGTGATGGAAGGTCATTCCACCAGCCGGTATAACGCTTAAGTACCATCTTGGAAACATCTTCATAGCTGACGTATTGCTCACGCAGCGTGTGCTCATGAGCAAGCTCATCAGGCAAGGTGATGGATTGAAAAATTTGGTCCTTACGCAGGCCTCGGTTTAAGCCATCAATGGCTTGCGTACGTATTGATTCAAAAGCATTGGCCAATAAATTAAATTCAGATTGTATACTGTCCGCCTCCGTTAATGCCTCACCGTGGGCAGGTAGCATGATAGTGGCTCCAAGTGCTGCCATTTCTCGCAATGCCACAATCCATTCTTTGATATGACGTTGTACGCGTTTACCGTTGCCAGCATTAGGCATAAAGCCTTGATAGTAATCGGCAGTGGCGAGTATTTTACGGTCCGGCAACCAAACGTATAACTGGTCATCGGTTTCACCTTTGTGGTGTTGAAGAACAAAACGCTCATTGCCTATTGTGAGCTCAAGGCGGTCACTGAATACTTGAGTCGGCAAAGCGATATCATCCAGTGAAAGGGGCATTTGCTCAGCTTTTTGATTCATGTATTTTGCCATTGACTGGCGAAGTTCAATATACCGATTAAACCGTTGTAAAATATTCTCTTGCGCAATAATCTGAGGATTCTCGCCAGCGGCTAACAGCGCCCAAGTGCCATAAGCATGGTCGACATGGCCATGAGTATAAATAATGGTATGGATCGGTTTATCACTGACTGAGCGAATAGCATTAAGTAAAGCAGGGCCAGCAGGTGCCATGCCCGTATCGACCAGTACCAAGCCTTCATTGGTATCAAATAAAACGGCATTAACAATCGGCATGCGAATTAACCACGCATTATCACCGTAAGCTTCAATATAGGTTTTTGCCTGCATATCTTTAATGGCCTTAGGATCGCGACCAAACATGTTTTGAGCCGCCGCAATTGACATCTCACCACCGAAAGAGCCGCCTTGATCCATCCTTTTTCGCAGTGCTGGATTTTCAATGAGCAGGGCTATGCGGGCATCCACTTTACCACGAGTGACGGCCTGATCGATGACTGCGTTTTTTGCGCTAGACACACTACTTTTTGTTTGTTTAGATACTACTTTCCCTGACTCAGTTTCAGCTAATAAGAGACCGATAGCTATGCCTAGAAGGATCAGTGAAATGTAATAGAGAGTTTTTTTCATAGCGAAAACCTTAGTTAATTATTGCGTCATCAATTGGTTAAGTATAAATGAAAAGCTTTATTGAAAAATGAGTAAAATTTTTTTTAGAAGTTAAAGTATTGTTATATTCCCAACTGTGAGAGGGTGTTAAGCTGAAGAAAAATAATTATGTGCGGCGCATACTGACCCCCACCAAAAAAAAGATTGGAGACACCTTGATGAATGACGTTGAAGAATTTATGACCGATCCTCTTGCGTTTTTTGAAGGTTCGGTGACGAAAATGCACAGTATTGAACTGTCTGAACTTGCATCACTTCAGCAGCAAGCGATGCAAAAGCGAGTGGCTGATCATATTGAAAATATTAGTATGGTGGGCAACTTAGCAAAGCGATTGAATATTACTGCTGTTGAAAATTTTAATGATGTGGTGCCGCTTTTTTTTGCTCATACTGCGTTTAAGTCATATCCGGCATCGTTAATTGATAAGAAGCGTTGGGACTTGATGACTCAGTGGATGCAAAAGCTTACCACTTATGATTTATCACAAGTTGACACCTCGCAATGCGACTCTCTAGATCAATGGCTAGATGCCTTGGACGAGCAAACACCGCTCGAGGTCATTACCTCATCGGGCACCACCGGCACCATCTCATTAATACCAAAGTCACGAGTGCAAGCGCATTATCAAATGAAAATTTGGCGTTGTTTTTTATTTCAAACGTTTGGCACTGAGCCGACAGAAGCTGAGATGAATCCTGATGTCGATGTGATTTGGCCCAACCATGCAAAAGGAAAATTGGGCCATTTGCGGATGGCAGCTTTATTACGAAAAGAATTTACTGGTGGTGACGAAAGTCGTTTTCATGCCTTGTATGAAGATGCTATTGACAGTGATCTAATGTTCTTAGCTAGTAAAATGCGCGCCGCTGCATCAAAAGGCGAATTGGATCGTTTGGAAGTTGATCCGAAATTGCTTGCCCGCAAAGATGAATTTCTGGCTATGCAGGCTAGGCGACCGCAAGAAATGGCGGACTTCTTTGCTAACTGTACTGAAAAACTCAAAGGAAAACGTATTTTTACCACCGCAGCTTATCCGATTATGTATGAGGTCGCTTCGGAAGGACTGGCTAAAGGAATTAAAGGGGTTTTTGCCGGTGACTCAGCGGTATTAACCGGTGGCGGCACTAAAGGATTTGTTTTGCCGGATAACTTTATTGAGGTTATTAAAGAGTTCATGGGAGTCGATACGATTCAAGAAGGTTATGGCATGTCTGAAATAGGCGGCTTTCATTGGGCTTGTGAGTACGGTCATTACCATTTGTTGCCGTGGGTTATTCCTTTTGTACTCGATCCTGAGACCAGTGAGCCGTTGCCACGTAATGGTACCGTAACAGGTCGGGCCGCATTTTATGATTTATTAAACGACAGTCATTGGGGCGGGATTATTTCAGGTGACGAAGTTACTATCCATTGGGATACACCTTGCCCTTGTGGCCGAAAAAGTGTGTATCTTAGTCATGATATTATGCGATATAGTGAAAAAGAAGGTGTCGAAGATGATCGCATCAGTTGCTCTGCAACACAACAAGTTCAAGATGAGGTAGTGAACTTTATGAGAGCTTTTGAGTGATTTAAATTTTTTATAAATAGATAAAGGCCATTATAAAAAAATAAATTTACTCAAAAAAATTATAGTCAAAAAATATGCTCCGGCTGATATTTCCTTGGCTTCTCCGGCAAATAACTTTATAAAAAAATAAGTTAAAAATCCTAATGCAATCCCATTTGCTATAGAGAATGTAAGAGGGATCATAATAATAGTTACTAGTGCTGGTATTATCTCCGTTGGTTTTGACCACTCTAGATGCTCCATGCCCCCTAGCATCAATAAAGCAACATAAATAAGTGCGCCTGAGGTTGCATATGTTGGGACAACACCCGCAATTGGTGAAAAGAAAATTGCAAGTAAGAAGAGGACGCCAACGACAACTGCAGTTAATCCGGTTCGCCCGCCTACCTCAACTCCTGATGAACTTTCAATATAGCTTGTAACTGGCGAGCATCCAAATAAAGTGCAAATCGCACTTGCGCTACTATCTGACTTTAATGCTCGATCCATATTTTTATAAGTGCCCTTTCCCAAGAATTTTGCTCGGTCTGCGACCCCCAATAATGTTCCTGTTGTATCAAATAAATTCACAAAAAGAAAAGACGAGATAACAGCAATCATGGATATATCAAACGCAGCTTTGATATCAAGTTTTAGTAATATTGGCGTTATACTCGGTGGTGAAGATAAAAATCCGTTAAATGATATTAAGCCTAATAATTGAGCTATAAATGTAATGGTGAGGATGCCAATTATAATCGCTCCTTGTATTTTTTTTATCGAAAGAATTGCAATTAAAATAAAACCTACAGCAGCTAGTAAAGTTTCAGGTTTTCTAATGTCGCCTAAGGAGAGATAAGTAGACGCGTTATCTATAATTAACCCGCCATTTTTTAGACCAATAAATCCAATAAATAGCCCAACACCAATCCCCATCGATAATTTCATATTGTGAGGTATGCTTTCAATTATCCACCTTCTTATTGGCGTAATGCTCATTAAGAAAAATAGAATGCCTGCTAAGAAGACAGCTCCTAATGCAGTCTCCCATTGGTAGCCCATCTCAATAACAACAGTATAGGTAAAAAAAGCATTAAGCCCCATTCCAGGAGCTAATCCAACCGGCCAGTTAGCATATAAACCCATTACGATGCAGGCTAATGATGCTGCTAAGCATGTCCCTACAAAACTTGCACCATAGTCCATACCACTTGCAGCCATCATTTGTGGATTGATAAAAATGATATAAGCCATTGTCATAAATGTGGTAAAACCAGCAAGAATCTCCGTTTTAACCGATGTATTATTTTCTTTTAGCTTAAATTTTTTATCGACTAAGTCATACATAATGTACTTCTCTTTCATTGAACAAAATTAAAATTAAATTTATTCGCCTGTGATTGAATCTGTAACCCCTTCAATGATGATCAGCCTTGATTTTGAGTATTTCCTTCTCATTGCATGAATATGGCTTAGTTCTTCTGAGTTCACCCATTTTGATGCTAACGACTCATTATCAAAAGCGATTACTACTAACCTTTCTGGTACCCATTTGCTATCGTGATAAATTATTTTCCCTGCCCTTATTAGGTATCTACCGGAATACTTATGGACAGTTGGAGTTATCAATTTGAGATATTTTTGATATTCTTTTTGGTTTTTTACCTCGTTATCAACCACTACATATGCTGTCATATAAAACCCATAGTTTTTAATTTTTCCTGTTTAAAATGAAGAGTTGCTTTCTACTGGAGTTGGTGAAGAAAAACCTTTTTTTTCAAGATAATTTGCAACCCTCAAACATAAATCTTCCCGCCATGGCGGCGCAATAATTTGAACACCAATAGGTAATCCACTCTCTTCATCAATTGTAGGAATTACACATGATGGTAAACCTATTGCTGAAATTGGTTGAGTAAAATAGCCAAGATTCGGTCTGAGAAGTTGCTCTTGCTGGTTGATTAGAATTTTTTTTTGGCCTATTGATGGGGCTGTGCAGGGTGTCGCTGGTGCGATTATAATATCAACTTCATTGAATTTAGCTAGGAACTTATCTTTGAACCATTTTCTGACTTGCTGTGATCTGACATACCAGCTTCCAGGAAGCATTGCTCCAGCTATAAATCTATCACGTGTATCTGGGTCAAAATCGTTAAGATTTTTTTTAAGATGATCTCTATGTAATAAGCTACCTTCTACATTTGTTATAATGTAGGCTGCCGCTCTTCCTTCTAGTGTTCCATCTATATTAACGGTGTTATTAACGGAAAGAGATTCACAAACTTTATCCATAGCTTTTTTAGCCTCTGGAAAATGTTTTGTTGAAAAATAGCCGCCTGCTTTTGCGATTCTTAAATTATTAATACCAAGGTCTATTTCTGAAAGAGTCTTGATGTTTTCTCTGTCAATACAAACATGATCTTCCTCATCAAAGCCTTGTATAAGATCAAAACATTGAGACAAGTCAGGTATACTTCTGGCGAAAAGGCCTAAATGGTCGAGGCTATCCACAAATGGATAAGTGCCTGTTCTAGGTAGACGCCCATATGTAGGTTTTAGTCCGAAAATACCACAAAAGGAGGCTGGAACCCTTATAGACCCATTTGTATCAGACCCTAATGAAATAGGGGCTATGCCTGCAGAGGTTGCAGATGCACTTCCAGATGAAGACCCCCCACTCATATAACCTAACTTATGGGGGTTCTGACAATTTCCAAAATGAATATTCTCGCCGGTAAAATCGTATGCAAACTCACCCATTGAGGTTGCACCAAGTAAAATAGCCCCACCTTTTTCCATTCTTCTAATTAAAATAGCATCTTCCTTAGCGATTTTTTTGTTATAGTTAATCTTACTACCAGCTAATGTTACATTATCTTTTATATCGAACAGATTTTTTACAGCAAAGGGGACGCCTGCAAGAGGGCCTAATTTATCACCATTTTTAATTATGTTATCTATTTGTTCGGCTTTTTTTAAAGCTCTATCATCACATATAAGAGAGTATGCGTTTAAAGTAGGATTTAAATTTCTTATTCGTTTTAGGAAGTATGAGGTTAATTCGACTGAGGTGATTTTTCTTTCTTTTAGTAATAGAGTTAATTCACTTATAGTTTTAAAATGTAGGGGAGTCTCAACCATTTGTGTCACCTAAGGTAAACACTGGAGCTAAATATATATCATTAGTAGGCAATGGAGCGTTTTGTAGAATTTTAGCCATTTTTGCTGCATTACTTATATGGTGAAGCACGCCATCATAATATTCAGGTTTTAAATCGATAGGTATTTCATTAGACATGATCTCTATCAGTTTTGATGCATCAAGTTCATTATCCATAAAATTTATTTATTCCTAGTAAGAAGGCCCACCCTATATATCTTCGATTGTCAGTCTAATATAACCAAGTTAAAATTACTAATATCTGAAAATCTGTATCTTCTTATGCTATAAAAGATGTATAAAACATTGCTAAAAAAATATTTTATCTGTTTACTGGAGATATAAGGATTAATGAAGAAACCACATAAAAGCGAGATCCGTGAAAAAAACTCTCAGATAATCCTAGATGCAGCTGAGCATGAATTTTCAGCACATGGATATCGTGGTACAAGTGTTCAGATGATAGCAGATCGCTCAGGCCTTCCGAAAGCTAATTTGCACTATTACTATAAAAGTAAGAGTGCTTTGTATGGTGCTGTTTTAGATAGAATTTTAGTCCTATGGAACACTGGTCTCGTTGATTTAAAAGCTGAGGATGACCCCAGAGAAGTTTTAGAGAAGTTTATTAGGTTAAAAGTTTATTTATCATGCACGCGACCTATGGGTTCAAAATTATTTGCAACAGAAATTATTTCAGGCGCACCATATCTGAGCGATTACATTCGTTCTGACATGCGGAATTTTATTGAAGATAAAGTAAAAATTATAGATCAATGGATACAACAAAAAAAAATCTTAGCTGTTGATCCGCTAAATTTAATATTTTTGATTTGGGCTTCGACGCAGCACTATGCTGATTTCAATACCCAAGTATTGATATTGATGAATAAAGAAAAGTATGAAGAGAGAGATATTAAGTTAATAGCAGATAATTTAGTACAAATTATTCTGCGTGGGTGTGGTCTTATACCTGAAAAGTAAAATATTCATCATTTTTTATATTTCTTTAAGAGTCTTTTAGTTTGATGATTTTGCTTCATCATAAGTTCTTTCTCGTCGAATTGTAGTAATTTACCTTCTGAAACAACCCATTCTCCTGCAACCATAACCCTATCGGCTCTATTAGTGCCACTTAAGATCAGTGACGCTAATGGATCATGACTGCCAGAATATTGTAGTTCATCATGTTTAAAAAGTGCTAGATCAGCGTTTTTTCCTACTGAAATTTCTCCAATATCTTGGCGACCGATAATGTCAGCTGACCCTTTTGTTGCCCACTCTAATGTTTTTTTATGTGAAACATTTTCTGCACCATATTTGAGCCGTTGTAACAATAATGCTTGTCTTACTTCAATAATCATGTTGCTAGCATCATTCGAAGCGGATCCATCAACACCAATACCTATTCTTGATCCCGCACGAAGGAGTTCTTCTGTTTTGCAAATTCCTGATGAAAGAATCATATTTGATGTTGGACAGTGGCTAATTCCAATGCCAGCTTCGCCTAATCGTTTTATTTCAGCATTGCTGAAGTGAATACCATGAGCAAGCCAAGTATTATTATTTAGCCAGCCAACTTTTTCGAGATAATCAACTGGCTTACAGTCAAATTTCTCAAGACAGAAATTTTCTTCATCAATAGTTTCGGCTAAATGTGTATGAACTTTTACATTGTATTGCCTTGCAAGTTTAGCGGTTGACACCATTAACTCCTCGGAAACGGAGAAGGGAGAACATGGCGCTAGTGCGATTTGATTAAATGAGCCATCACTTTTGTCATGGTATTTTTTAAGTAAGCGCTCACTATCTTCTAGTATATTGTCTTCGCTCTGGATAATATTATTAGGCGGTAGTCCACCATCTCTTTTACCCAGTGACATCGACCCCCGACATAGCGTAACTCTTCCCCCCATTTCTTTACTAGCAGCTATCTGGATATCTATTGCATGACTCATTTCTTCTGAAAAAATATAGTGGTGATCAACAGATGTAGTGCATCCTGACAATAGCAGTTCCGCGATTGCAGTTTGTGTGGAGGCGAAAATCATTTCATGATCGAGGTTAGCCCATAGCGGGTAAGAGCTTTCAAGCCAAGGGAAAAGTGCTTTATCTTGTGCATCAATAAATGCTCTTGAAAGCGTTTGGTAAAAATGGTGATGTGTATTTATTAGTCCTGGTAAAATTATATATTCTTTGGCATTAAATGTTTGATCGACGGGTAAACTTGGCGATCTGCCCGAAGGAATTAATTCAGCAATCTTATCGCCCTCAATAACAATTCCTCCATTAGCGTCCTGTTTGCTCATCATGAAAATAGATAAAGGGTCTTTAATCCAAAGCCTACGACCCTTTTGATTTAAAATGTCATTCATAACGATCCTTTTGATCTTTAATGTTAATATTTGTGATGGAACATAATTTTTAAAGGTATCTATTATCAAAAATACAGCTTTTTTGCTATATTGACCATATGGTCAGGATATTTCCCATTTCGCAAACTTTATACCATAGATAATGACATCGCATCTTTGTAAACCTGCTATTACTTCGCCTCACCGGTTAGCGTCTGATGCTGGCGCGAGCATTTTGCGTGAAGGTGGATCTTCAGTAGAGGCTGTTGTTGCTTGCGCAGCGGCTTTGACGGTAGTTTATCCACATATGAACTCTATTGGCGGTGATAGCTTTTGGTTGATTCAACCTAAAGGTAAAAAGCCTTTTGCGATAGATGCGAGCGGAAGATCTGCCGCAGCGGCAAATATGGATTTTTATGAGGGATATTCTTCGATACCGTCTAGGGGCGGCATTTCTTCATTAACTAGCGCCGGAACATTAAGTGGTTGGAAATTAGCCATTGATTTAGATGAAGACGCAAAATTACCCTTGTCTAGAATATTGTCTGCTGCAATCCAATATGCGAAGAATGGATTTACTGTTAGTAAAAGTTTAGAAAGTTCGGCTTCAATACTAGATAGTGTTACAGAAAAAAATAATTATTTTAATCGACTCTATCAACCCAACGACAAGAGATTGTTTTATGGCGAACATTTTACTAACATTGATTTGGCAAATACATTTATTCATCTTTCAAAAAAAGGCTTGAATGATTTTTATCAGGGTGAAATCGCCGACCAATGCTTAAAATCTTTAGTAGAAAACGGCAGTCCTTTAAGTGCTGAAGATTTCAAAAGTTATTCAGCTAAAAAAGTTGAACCACTGACTATTCCTGTTCAGGGAGCTAAACTTTTTAACTTGCCGGCACCAACACAAGGTGCAGCTTCACTAATGATTTTAGCTATAGTGGACAGATTAAAAAAAGACTTTGAAAATGAGTCGGATTTGATTCACTTAATAGTGGAGGCTACTAAAAGAGCCTTTATACTTCGCAATAAAAGTATAACAGATCCATCATTTACCCCTTCGAATTATGAATCAATGACGAGTTCTGAATGTATAATGAATGAGGCAAACAAAGTTTGTCTGTCCTCAGCGTTAGAATGGCCATACACATCGAGAGAAAGTGACACCGTTTGGGTTGGAGCAATCGATGCGCAGGGCACACTCGTTAGCTTTATTCAAAGTATTTATTGGGAGTTTGGTTCAGGAATTGCTATTCCAGAGTTAGGTTTTGTTTGGAATAATCGTGGATCAAGTTTTAGTCTTGATAAAGATAATATCAATCATTTAAGGCCATCTGTAAAACCATTTCATACGCTAAATCCAGCTATGGCTATTTTTGATGATGGCAGGAGGTTAGCTTACGGATGTATGGGTGGTGAAGGGCAGCCTCAAACTCAAGCCGCAATATTTAGTCGATATGCATGGTTATCTGAGTCTTTAGATACTGCTGTTTCAAGAGGGAGATGGCTATTAGGCCGGACATGGGGAGAGGAATCAAATAACCTAAAAATTGAAGCTGATTTATTCGATGAAGTTAAGGAGAGCCTCTCTAATCTAGGCCATGATATTGCATGTGTGCCGAAACATTCCGAAATGATGGGTCATGCTGGGGCTGTCTTAAATGAAAGTTCTGGTAATTCAGTTTCTGTGACAGATCCAAGGAGTGATGGCGCAGCTATAGTAATTGATTAGTCATAAGAGATAAGGCATTGATAGATTTTTTTACGGTTTTACCTGTTGTTTTAGTTCTGATTTTCACCGGCATATTTGCGGGTGTATTAGCCGGCTTATTGGGCGTTGGTGGCGGCATCGTTATTGTCCCAGTTTTATTCTTTATCTTTCAGGGCTTTGAAGTTTCCTCTGAGTCATCAATGGCGATTGCTGTGGCTACATCATTGGCAGTGATTGTGCCGACTTCGATATCCTCGATAAGGTCCCATTATAAAGCAAGCAATATTGACATTATCATCATGCGTCAATGGACACCTTTTATATTTTTGTTTGCAGTACTTGGAAGCTTATCTTCTTCGCAAATTGACGCCAAATTGATAATATTCTTATTTGGCATCATTGCTTGTTTTGTGAGTATAAATATGATTTTTAAAAATTCTTTTACGTTTACCTTTAGGCAATTACCTAGTCGCTTTATACAAACTATCATGGCATCGGTAGTAGGGTTCCTTTCTGTAATGATAGGTATCGGTGGTGGAACTTTGGGCGTTCCTATTTTAAGTTCGTTAAATTTAGCGACGCACAGAGCTGTTGGGACAGCTGCGTGCTTTGGATTATTTATTGCTTTGCCAGGCGCTTTAATGGCTCTTTTTTTGGTTGAAACACCAAATGATGCGCTTATTGGCCATGTGGGCCTTGTAAGTTTGCCAGCTTTGTTTCTGATTGCGCCGTTGACTGTTATTTTCGCACCGATAGGTGTCAAATTAGGAAAAATTCTGAACCAAAATCAGTTGAAAAAAGTATTTGCAGTAACCTTGTTTTTTACTGGTTTAAGAATGTTGTATAAGGCTTATTAACTTTTTAATTAGCAGATAGGTAAAATCTAAATGTCTAAATCTAAAGATAACTCAAATTTTTTTGGCGTCTTAAGTCCACCGCCAAGATTATTAATGGGCCCAGGCCCGATTAATGTTGACCCACGCGTACTTCAAGCCATGTCGACCCAATTGATTGGCCAATACGATCCTGTAATGACAAATTATATGAATGAGACAATGTCACTCTACCGGCAAGTATTTTGTACTCAGAATAAGTGGACCTTACTTATTGATGGGACCTCGAGAGCAGGTATTGAGGCTATTATGGTATCTTTACTAAAGCCTGGCGATAAAGTTTTAGTACCCATAATGGGCAGGTTTGGTTTTTTGTTAGCCGAAATTGCAAAACGGGTGGGTGCTAAGGTAGAGATTATAGAGTGCCCTTGGGGGCAGATTTTTTCCCCTGACGAAATAGAAGATGCTATTAAAAGAGTAAAACCTAAGCTTTTGGCTACTGTCCAAGGGGATACCTCAACTACGATGCTTCAACCTCTTTCAGAGTTGGGCGAAATTTGTCAAAGACATGATGTTTTATTTTTTTGTGATGCAACTGCCTCCATAGGAGGAAACTTACTAAAGACTGATGAATGGAAGCTCGATGCCGTATCTGTCGGGCTACAAAAATGTTTAAGTGGTCCCTCTGGCTCTTCACCGATCACTATAAATGATAGGTTTGTTGAATTTATCCAGCCTAGGAAGCATGTTGAAGCGGGTATTAAATCAAGTCATCATGAAGACGGCATACAGCCATATATTAACTCTAACTATTTCGACCTTCCAATGATCTTAGATTATTGGGGAGAGGAAAGACTCAATCACCATACCGAGGCCACTACAATGCTTTATTGTGCTAGAGAGTGTGCAAGACTCATCCTTAATGAGGGCCTTGACAATGCTATAAAAAGACACATAGATCATGGGACCGCCATGGTTAAAGGACTACAGGCAATGGGTTTAGAGTTGTTCGGCGATTTAAGTAACAAGATGTCAAATATAGTTGGTGTCTACATACCTAAGGGTATTGATGGTGAAGCTGTTCGGTCACAAATGCTTATTGATTTTGATATTGAGATTGGAACTTCTTTTGGGCCACTTCATGGCAAGATATGGCGAATTGGAACTATGGGTTATAACGCAAGGAAGTCAGCAGTATTATCAACCTTATCAGCTTTGGAGGTAACTTTACAAAACCAAGGTTATAAATTGCCAAAGTCTCAAGGACCATTAGAAGCACTTAATTACTACAAACAACTCGGTATAAGCTGATTCTAATGGACTTGAGATTTTCAACACAAAGGGTAATTGATCGTTGTCATGAACTGGCAAAAATTTCAGAAAAAACTGAATATATTTTGAGACGTTACCTAACTGAAGCCCATAAAAATGCTAACGCATTAGTAGCGAAATGGATGCAAGAATCGGGTATGACGGTTTGGCAAGATCAGGTTGGTAATCAGTGGGGTAGATATGATGGAACTGATTCAAAATTACCTGCGCTAGTGATTGGCTCACACCTTGATACCGTCCCAGATGCTGGTCAGTATGATGGAATTATTGGTGTCATGTTGGGAATAGAGATAGTTGAAAGATTGTCTTCTGGAAACAAAAGACTACCATTTCCAATCGAGATTGTTGGTTTTGGTGACGAGGAGGGAGTGAGATTTGGAACAGCCTTTCTTGGTTCTCATGGTGTGACAGGGAACTGGCGCGATGATTGGCTCCAAATCAAGGATAAGGAGGGGAAAAGTTTATATCAATCAATGTTAGATTTTGGCTTAGATCCACAGGATAAATATCTTTCAATTCGCTCTCCGAGTTCGATATTAGGTTACTGGGAGATTCATATTGAACAGGGCCCAAAGTTAGAGAGTTTGGGATTACCTTTAGGTGTTGTTACTGGTATTGCCGGTGCTCGAAGAGCAACATTGATGATTCAGGGTAAGGCTGGTCATGCTGGTACGACTCCAATGAACCTTAGAAAAGATGCTCTTTGTGTGGCTTCTGAGATTATTTTGGCAGTCGAAGAGCTTGCTAAAAATAGCACTTACGAGGCGGTTGCTACTTCTGGGCAAGTGTTTGTAAATCCAGGAGCGACTAACGTTATTTCAGGTTCGGTTGCTCTTTCCCTAGACGTAAGAGCTGTTAAAGATGAGTTTCGTGATGATTTAATTTTACGTATTTCAAATGAGGTTGATTTGATAGCATCTAGAAGAAGTGTACAGATTCTATGGCAATGGGATCATGAAGCGAAATCTGTTATGTGTGATGATGCCTATCAGCAATTATTTTCTCAGGCACTAAAAAATAGTGGCCTAGAAACTGAGTCTCTTTTTTCAGGTGCTGGCCATGATGCTATGGCAATGGCAACTATTTGTCCTGTTGGGATGGTATTTATAAGAAGTCCAGATGGACTCAGTCACCACCCTGATGAATCAATCATATTTAGCGATGTTACAAAAGCAATTCAAGTTACTGAGTCGGCCTTAACTTCATATGCTGAAACCTTTGGAGAGTCTCAATGAGTAAAATAACTAGTCATATTCTTGATACAACGTGCGGCAAACCTGCAGAGGGGATTGTCGTTGAGTTATATTTAGAAAATGACTTAATTTCACATGATATATCTAACAATGATGGGAGGGTTACATCACTGTTAAGCAATGACAAGTCGTTAAGTCCTGGCAATTACAAGCTGAAATTTTTAACATCCGTTTATTTTAAAGCAAGGGGCGTTGAAAGTTTTTTTCCCATAGTTGAGATCAATTTTAATATTGAAGAAATTGACCAGCATTATCATGTGCCATTGCTTCTAGCAAGTCATGGATACACCACATACAGGGGATCATAATTCAAAATAACATGGATGCTTACAGAGCTGAAATCATCTATTGTACAAATGATCCAAGTAAATTTGGCGAAAGCTCAATTTGCCATTTTGAGGATGGTTTGTTGGTGGTTAACTCATCTGGTGAGATTGTAGCATGTGGTGAAGCAAAAACATTGCTTAAAGAATGGGGGGGTAATTGTTCTTATAATGAATATAAAAATCATCTCATTGTTCCTGGATTCATAGATTCGCACATTCATTTTCCACAAACTGAAATGTTAGCGGCACATGGTGAGCAGTTATTATCATGGCTGGAGAATTATACTTATCCAGTCGAAGAAAATTTCTGTGATAAATCATACAGCTTAAAAATTGCAAATATCTTTCTTACTGAGCTTTTAAAAAATGGCACCACTTCAGCAGTTGTTTTTGGAAGTGTCCATAAGGAGTCTGTAGATGCTCTTTTCGAGCTTTCTTATGAGAAAAATATGCGAATAATTGCTGGTAAAGCTCTTATGGATCGGAATGTCCCATTCGGAGTTAGAGAAAATACTTTAGATGGATTTATTAAATCAAAAGAATTAATTGATCAGTGGCATAATAAAGGTCGTTTGTCATATGCAGTTACCCCTAGATTTGCTGCCTCATCATCATATGAGCAGCTCGATGGATGCAAAAAATTATTAAATGATTATCCAGACTTATATCTACAAACACATTTATCGGAAAATCATGAAGAGATCGACTTTGTAAAAAAAACTTATCCAACATTCCAAAACTATCTTAGTATCTATGATGAGTTTGACTTTCTTGGCCGCCCTTCAATTTTTGCACACTGCATACACTTGGAGAAAAAAGAGTGGGATCTTATGTCAAATTCAAAAGCCGCCATAAGCCACTGTCCCACATCGAATTTATTCTTAGGCTCAGGATTGTTTGATATGAAAAAAAGCCGCAGCTTTGATATCCCAGTTTCATTAGGAACTGACATAGGAGCTGGAACGAGTTTTTCTATGATGCAAACTTTCTCCGAGGCCTATAAGATTCAACAATTACAGGGAACATCTTTAAACGGTTTTGATGGCCTATATTTGATGACGTTAGCTGGTGCGAAGGCCATTAACTTAGATCATAGGATAGGTACTTTGGAAGCTGGAACTGAAGCCGACTTTGTTATTTTGAATTACAACTCAACCCCTTATATGGAATTTAGAAATAGCAAATGCGATACAATTCATGACAGACTTTTTTCTCTTTTGATGCTTGGTGATGATAGGGCCGTTTCTGAGACTTATATTATGGGCAAGAAAAAATTTGATCAGTCAAATTGTAATGATACATATTTATAGGTATTAGAATTTATGCAATCGGATTGGCTAGAAATAATAAATTTAATTTTAAGATACTTTCATGTTGTCGCTGGCATAGCATGGATCGGTGCGTCATTTTATTTTATATGGCTGGATAACAATCTTGAGGAGCCTGCTAGATTAAAAACTGATATGGGTATAAAGGGAGATTTATGGGCGATTCATGGAGGTGGCATTTATGAGGTCTCAAAATATAAATTAGCTCCAAAAGAAATGCCAAGTAAACTTCATTGGTTCAAATGGGAAGCTTACACTACATGGATTACTGGTTTTCTCTTATTAACATTAATATATTACATCAATGCTGATAGCTACTTAATCGATAAAGAAAAAATAACCATCACTCAGCCAGTATCAATATTAATAAGTCTAGGAAGTCTTATTTTTGGTTGGTTGATTTATAACGGATTATGTCGCTCCAAGATTATTAATAATGGAATATTGTTTGCTTCAGTCTGCCTGCTAATTATCGGATTATTTAGTTTATTTCTGGATCAAATATTTTCAGACAGGGGCGCTTTTATCCACATAGGGGCTATGATAGGAACATGCATGGCAGCTAATGTATGGAGAGTCATCATACCCTCTCAAAAGTACCTTGTTAGTTCTATCAATGACGGAACTGAACCAGATCCTAAGATAAGCGAGCACGCCAAATTAAGGTCAACGCATAATAATTATGTGACATTGCCTTTGTTGTTTTTAATGATCAGCCATCATTACTCTTTTATTTATAGCCATGAGTTTAGTTGGTTAGCATTGGTTGGTATAGTTTTTATTGGCATGTTGATTAGGCATTACTTTAATTTGCGGCATAAAGGAGTTAACAAGCCAGTTTTCTTTTTGAGCGGTTTTCTCTCTTTTTTAATATTAACTTTCTATTTAATACCATCACCAAATAGGAATGTTGTTTCGTCAGCTCAGATATCTGACGGACAAGTAATGTCAATCATAAATATGCATTGCACCAGCTGCCATAGTCGGCGGCCAACAGATGCGGTATTTTCTGTTGCACCCGGCGGTGTCTATCTTAATACGAGAGAAGATTTAATCCGCTGGGAAGATAAAATAATTTCCAGTGCTGTTAAAAGCCACTGGATGCCGCTTGCGAACAAAACAAAAATGACTGAAGAGGAAAGAAAGGTTATATATAGCTGGCTAAAACAACAGAACTAAAATTATCTTGCATAAATTCAGAGAATTATTTATGAGAGTCAGATATTCGCCTACTTAAAAACTCGCTCACTAAGACTGTTTCGTAATTTGAATTTTCATCATCACATCTTGAATGATTGAGGCTTTCGACTACTACATCTGAGTCTGGATCTAAAAAAACTGCAATTGAAAATCTTCTAGATCGTCCAGGACTGGTGGTTACTCTGTGAAGGGCGGATGGAAAGTGCCCATCAGTCCAAATTTCCATAAGATCTCCGGTATTTATAATGACTTCATCTATATTTGAATTAAGTTGAATCCATTCATTATCAATGAATATCTCAAGCCCACCTATGCCCTCTGAAAAGAGAAGAGTTATTGCACCATAATCTGTATGAGCACCTGCCCCAAATTGATTATTAAGGGGTTCAGAATTATTAGGATAGTGTAGCAGCCTAATGGTTATATTTTCTCCTGTATGTAAACTATTAAAAAATCCTTTTGTAATGCCTAAATAATTCTCTATACAAAAAAATATTTTTCTAGAAGCTTCTAAGACGTCCAAATAAAAGAGAAGTAATGCTTGTCTAAATTCAGCGGATGGAAAGTTTTCAACAGGATACTGACCTGGATTTCGAAGAGTAAGTGTTTCTTTAAGATCTGGATGTGAGCCACTATTTAAACGCTCAGAGTTAATAGCCTGGTAGCCAAAATTACTTTCAGCAGAGCTGTAAGCAAATTGATTTTTTTCTTCTTCATTCATATCAAAAAAAGCTTTGCTCGCCTTGAAAAGATTTTCCAAGTACTTTTGGTTTATGCCCAAGTTTTCTATTATAAGGAAACCTGATTGTGAAAGTTTAGTTCCAATTTCGCTACTAAGATCTTCAGTACCATTTGAAGTCTTAATATAAGAAGAAAAATCAATTGAAGGGGTACTCTTTACCATTTTTAGCCTTGGCCAAAAAAAAATTTAATTCTATGGTTAGTGATCTTATTCTGTTCGATAGCAGCATTCACTAATTCTTGCTCAGTGGTATTCAATAATCTTTTTTGTAAAATTTCAGCCATCTGATTTGCTGTTTTTCCTGTAGCGAAAACGATGAATATAAATCCATTCTTTAATTCATAAGTCTTATTCATTTCAAAAAGTTTTTTGATGACTGACTCGTCCGCATCGATAATTTGACCTTGTTCTTTCCTGGCCTTTGAATACTTGTTTTTTATAGAAGAAATGTCTCCGATTTTGGCATGGCTTGAAAAAGCCTCCATTAGATCTTCCTCTCCAGATCGGCTCCAAACCTCTTTAGAGACATTTAACATTTGTTCTATATGAATAAAAGGCCTTTTATTGATCATTAATTTCACCCATTTCTTTGATGAGCAAAATTCTAGGAGCACATTTTTGGCATCTTTGTTGTTTAATAGATTGAACTTTTCAAGGGTCATCTTAAAGATATCTCTTCATGACTCAGGTTTAATTCCTTTTTTAAGGTTTTCCAATCTAAAAGATTTGAATCCTTTCGATTTCCGGTGAGCGATAGTAGATATGCAGCAACAGAAATAGCAATTTCTTTTGGCTTTTTGCTCTTTATGCCTTCAATTCCAATGGGGCATTGAAAACGATTTACATCATCAGGATGCAAGCCATCATTTTTTAATCGGGCGCGAAATTTTCTAGATTTATTACTTGATCCAATTAAACCGACATAGGACCACCTCCAATCTTCGAGTAGCTCTTTCATTAATAGGTAATCTAATTCGTGATCATGTGTTAAAATTAAAACATAGCTCCCTTCATCTAGATTGTTTATTTCTTTATATGGCTTTTCAATATAGTCTGGCATTCTTTTACTACTACCTGCCGACGAGAACGATTTCCTCGAATCCAACCATGATATTTCAAAGTCCAGGTCTCCTATAATTTGTACTAATTCATGGGCTATATGTCCGCCACCAAAGATAGTAAGAGGAATTTTGTTAAAAATAAATGTTTCAATTAATACAGTCATGGTTCCACCACAACATTGTTTGCACGATGAAGACAGGTAAAATTCTTTTATCTCTTGCGAAGCGGAATTATTGTTAAGTAACTCTCGAGCGCGATTAATAATTTGGAACTCTAATTTCCCGCCACCTATTGAGTCATAGGTATTCTCAGTTGTGATTACCATCTTTGAACCTGATCCTCTAGGTGATGATCCTGATGACGATATTACCGTCGCAAGTGCATGCGGATGATTAAGCTTTGTAAGTTTTGAAACTGCATCATTCCAAGGTGTCGATAGCATAGCCATTTTTAAATTCAACTCTATGAAGTCATTTATTTTTTAAAGCGTCTTCAGCGGCAAAAAAAACTGATTCATTAGTCGCTGGTGCGGATAGGGATGGACTGTATTGATAGTCTGAAAGGCTTGAACATGCGTCTCTTATTGCACACCAAGTAGATATAGCAAGCATGAAAGGCGGTTCACCAACAGCCTTAGACTTATGTATTGTTTCTTCAGTGTTATCTTGATTATAAAGTTCAACATTGAAAATAGATGGAGTATCAAAAGCAGTGGGTATTTTATAGGTTGCAGGACCCTCACAATTGATCTTTCCTTTTTCATCCCAATTCAAATCTTCTGTGGTCAACCAGCCCATCCCTTGTATAAACCCTCCCTCTATTTGGCCGATGTCAATACCGGGATTTAATGATTTTCCTGTATCATGGAGAATATCAACTTGATTCACTCTGTATTGCCCTGTAGTGATATCAACTGTAACTTCAGAACAAGCCGCACCATTAGCAAAATAATAAAATGGTCTTCCTTTGCCTGTATCAGGGTCAAACCAGATCTTAGGTGTTTTGTAGTATCCTGTTGAGCTTAGTTGTATTCTGTTTAGATATGCTAAGTTTATAAAATCTTCAAAAGGTACTTTCTCCTTTCCTACGATAATATGATTGTTTTTGAAATAAACTGCAGATTCATCGATGTTAAAGTGACTTGCAGCAAAATTGACTAATCTTTTCTTTATCTGATTACAAGCATCTAATGCAGCCATGCCATTCATATCTGATCCCGAAGAGGCAGCTGTTGGTGATGTGTTCGGAACTTTATCTGTCCTTGTTGCTGAAGATTTAACTCGTTCAATTGAAACTCCAAAGGCGTTTGCGACAACTTGTTGGACCTTGATAAATAAACCTTGGCCCATTTCTGTTCCGCCATGGTTTAACAAGATACTACCATCGGTATAAATATGAACTAACGCCCCAGCTTGATTTAAATGTTTTGACGTAAAAGAGATGCCAAATTTCACGGGTGTCAGTGCAATTCCTTTCTTGAGGTATTCATTAGTTCGGTTAAATTCTGTAATTTCGCGACGCCTCAGCCAATAATCTGATTGATCCTCTAATTTTTCAATGAGCGGCAGCAAAATATTCTCATCAACTTCTTGATCATAGGGGGTAGTATCGCCTGGCTTGTATAGATTATTTTTCCTTACAATTAATGGATCAAGTCCTATCTTTCGGGCTATATCATCTATCATTGATTCGCATGCAAGCATTCCTTGAGGTCCACCGAATCCCCTAAATGCTGTATTTGATGCTTTGTTTGTTTTGCAAAAATGGCCTTTTATTTGTACATTTGGATATTGGTATGCATTATCAGCATGAAACATGGCTCTTTGAACAATTCCAATTGAAAGATCCATAGAGCATCCACAATCAGCATATAAGTCAATATCAACTGCTTCTATCTTACCGTTTCCGTCGAAACCAACTTTATATGAAGAAAGGAATGGGTGACGTTTGCCTGTCTGAATAATATCATCCCTACGATTCATTCGATGCTTAACAGGCCGGTTACATCTCATTGCAAAAAGTCCCGCAATACAAGCGGTAATCGCTGCTTGGGATTCTTTTCCCCCAAAGGCCCCGCCCATACGCCTTACTTCGGTTTGAATACTGTGTAATGGAAGGTCAAGAACTTCTGAGACAAGTTTTTGTATTTCACTAGGGTGTTGGCTTGAGCTATGTATAGTTATGCTGTCTTCACTGGGAACAGCGAGCGCCACTTGGCTTTCAAGATAGAAATGTTCTTGGCTAGGTATTAGGAGTTCAGACTCAAGAATGTTTGCTGATTTTTTAAATGAATTTTTAATGTCGCCAGATTGAAATATTTTAGGTGGCATGAGATACGAGTTTTTCTTTTTGGATTCAGCTATGGTAATTATTGGTTCCAGGTTTTCATATTCCACAACTGCTAAGCTAACGGCTCTATGGGCCGCCTTGTAAGACAAAGCAGCAACAGCAAATATTATTTGCCCATAAAAATTCACTGTTTGATCAGCTAGGAGAGGATCACCATCAAAAACTGGGGCTATATCATTTAGACCGGGTATATTTGGACTAATGATTACGTCAATCACATCCTTGGCATTTCTTACTTTTGATAAATCGATATTTTTAATTTTTGCGTGGGCATGTGTTGAAAAACCAGTCGCCACATGAAGTAAACCTTCTTGCTCAGATATATCATCAACATATTTAGCACAGCCACTGACATGCTTAATGGCAGAGTCATGTATGATAGCCTCACCGATTATTGATGATTTATTACTTAATGTACCTTTAGATTGATGATTAAGTTTACGCATTCTGTGGTTTCTTCAAAGGGTAAATAATCGAATTACTTTTAAACACATCTATCGGTTCTAAACCATTTATCTCTAGAATAGCTTTCTTGATGAGATTTTTAGCCATAGACTTCCGATATGATTTTGATCCTCGAACATCACTTATTGGGTTTATCTCAGAATCGATAATGTTATTAATATCGTCAAAACTTAAGTCATCAATTTTTTTATCAATCAAAAAATCTTCTGTTCTTGTCGCTCTCATAGGAATTTCTGCAACACCACCAAAAGCCAACTTTGAATCTATAATTTTTTGGTTGTTTAATTTGAGAGTAACGGCTGCCATTATTGTAGAGATATCATCCTCATATCGTTTTGAAATCTTAAAAAAACTAAAGTGCTGTTCCATTGATTCTATCGGTACTTTGATATTAGAAATATACTCGTTTGCCGCAAGTGATGTGATTCGATAGCTTTTATAAAAGTCTTTTATAGGAATGGTTCTTTTTTTATTGGCAGGATCTTTGATTATTATCTCTGCATCCCAGCTTAGTAAAATAGGCGGAAGATCAGCAATTGGAGATGCGTTGGCGATATTTCCGCCTACCGTGCCACGATTCCTTATTTGCGTGGAACCAATTTGCCCAATAAATTTTCTGAATTTGAGAGGCAACAATTCATTTTTTTCTAGTTGCTCGTATGTAACACAGGGGCCAATGTGTATATGATCATCAATTAATAAAATTTGCTTCAATGAATCGATGCGACTTATATCAATAATTGATGTAAATTCTTCAAAATCTTGAGTTATTTTTAATGTCTTATCCGTTCCACCAGCGAAGATTTCTGGTTTAGGTATATCTTTGAGCAGTTTTTGCAATTCGTCTTCATGTCTTGGAATTAAATAGTTTTTATTAGTTCTGGTTGACTCATACTCTATAGGAAACGATTTAATGATTAGATTTTGACTATTATGATTTAAATTTTCACTTATTGCTTCCTCAGCTGCTCTGAGTATTGATTTATAGCCCGTGCAGCGGCAGAGGTTGCCTGAAATAGCATCTAAAACCTTATTTCGATCAAATATTTTTTCGTTGTAGATTTTTTGATTTTCAAGCAGGCATGTAAGCGACATAACGAAGCCAGGCGTACAGAACCCACATTGCGATCCATGGCAGTCAACCATTGATTGTTGAATAGGGTTCAGATGATTTTTGTTTAAGCTGATAGTTTGAGAAGGATTATTGTTTTTTATGTTTGAATCCAGTGCTTCAACAGTGAAAATATTTTTCTCTGCAAAGCTTCCTAATAAACTAATGCAAGCATTTACGGTTTCGAATCCTCCTTTTTCATTGTTTGAAATGACAGTGCATGCGCCGCAGTCACCTGACGCACATCCTTCCTTAGTCCCCTTTAGACCGCAATCATGTCTAATGAAATCTAGGAGTGTCTGATTTGGGTCAAGGCTTTCGTCTCGAATAGAGTAGTATTTTCCGTTTAAAAAGAGCTTCACTTCTTGGTATATACCCTTGTTTTTAAAATATTATTTTTCGTAATAATTTGATCTTGATGTGGTTTTCAATTACAAAAAATGTTTAATGACAATAAGATTTAACCAATACTTGACCAACTAGTCAATATTTTAGAATAATGGGATTCTGATACTTTTTATCCTGTTATAGAAAAAATCTGATTTTTAGAAATTTTAAAAATTTATGTATCTAATTTACATCCAAGAGTGATGGGACGTTAGCATTCAGATATAGTTAATCTTAATAGATTTTTTGAGATAGATAGCCATGGTCAAGAGTCAACACAAATACCCAAGAGACATGATAGGTTATGGAGGCAAGCTACCTGAAATAAAGTTCCCTGGGGATGCAAAGATTGCAGTTCAATTTGTGTTGAATTATGAGGAGGGCGGAGAAAATTCGATTCTTCATGGTGATGGAGCCTCAGAGACTTTTTTATCAGAAATTATCGGTGCAAGCGCTTATGAAGATCGTCATATGAGTATGGAGTCTCTCTACGAATATGGCAGTCGTGCAGGGTTTTGGCGTGCTCATGACTATTTTGTTGAGCAAAATATACCATTAACCATCTTTGGTGTTGGTATGGCTTTAGAGCGGAATCCTGAAGCTGTTAGAGCCATGCTTAATGCTAATTGGGAAATTGCCTGCCACGGGTATCGCTGGATTGATCATCAATTTATGCCAAGAGAGGTTGAAAGAAATCAAATTGCAAAAGCTATGGAGACACACTTAACTGTAACAGGAGCGCTTCCTGTTGGTTGGTACACTGGTAGAGATAGCCCAAATACTCGATCCCTTGTTTTAGAGCACGAAAATATTCTATATGACTCTGATTCCTATGCAGATGATCTCCCATATTGGGTAAAAGGCCCAAAAGCTCCACATCTTATTATTCCATATACATTAGATACCAATGATATGCGCTTTGCTACGGCTCAGGGGTTTAATTCAGGCGAACAATTTTTTCAATATATCAAAGACGCTTTTGACATTCTCTATGAGGAGGGCGAAAAGACACCCAAGCTTCTAAACATTGGTTTACATTCCAGAATTATTGGACGCCCAGCCAGATTTAAGGCGTTAAAAAAGTTCGTCTCGTACATTAAATCGAAATCTAATGTCTGGATTTGTAAACGCGAGGACGTTGCTCATTACTGGTATGAGAATCACCAACCATAAAAATTTAGCTTCTAAAATCTATTTCCTCTTTAAAATTAATCCTTAATTAACCTAGATCTTATTACCCCTATCAAAAATCTTTTATTTTTTGTGTTGATATAAAAAATGGCACGGTCTGTGCTTGATAGAAAAGTGAACTTAAATTTTTTTAAAAAAAGGGGAATAAAATCGTGAACTTATCAGCCTCGGTTAAAAATGTTAGCACCGCTTTGGGACTTACAATATACATGTGCTCCATAAGTGGGCACACTTTTGCTCAAGAAATTGAAGAAATCACTGTTCAGGCAGTTAAAGACTTCTATTCAATCATGCCTGAAGAAAATAGCGAAAGTGCATTTGGTCTGAGTAAAAGCTTAGCAGAGACGCCTCGCTCGGTCACTGAAGTTAGAGCAGATTTGGTTGAAAAGTTTGTTCTTAGAAGTGTTGATGATCTCGTCAGATTAACACCTGGCGCCTTCACGAGCTCATTCTTTGGCATTAAAGGTGCCATGGATATCAGGGGTGAGCCTGCTGATAACTATTTCAGGGGCTTTCGAAGAATTGCTAACCCCGGCGCATTCAATACTATCGTTAGAGGCGCAGAAAAACTTGAAATCATGAGAGGGCCCGTCTCACCTCTATATGGGAGTGGTAGTGTTGGCGGCCAATTAAACTATACGCCCAAATCCTCGAAGGTTAAGGGTGATAAGTATATTGATGAGATCACTGGCGGCGCTTCATTGACCGTCGGCTCCTACCAGCAGCAAATTATCTCAGGAAACCTAGGTGCGCCCTTCATGCTTGGTGATAAAGAGGCAGGTGTTCATATCTTTGCCGAGCTAGAAGACTCTGAATCTTTCTTTGATGGCTACTATCCTAGCAGCTTTCTCCTCCAAACCGCATTTGATATAGATTGGAGTGATGAGACGAAGGTTGAGTTTGGTTTCCAGTATCAAACATCCGACAGTATTCAGGTGCCAGGCTGGACGCGTGTCACTCAGGATCTGATAGATGATGGTACGTATATCACAGGTGCACCCCAAGTATTGAATGATCCAACAGATTTGATAGGATTCAATACTTTGACGCCCCAAGAGTCCGCATTCATAACGCCAGCTGCGGCGGGTTTTTTGAATAACGCTTTTTCTAATACTGGAAGTTTTTGTATGCCTCCTGACCTTCCTTGGACCGGGCCACAGAATGCACAATATAACGGACAGAACTTGTTCTGCCCTGGAGGATTTGGCAATTGGCTTTCTGATCCAGTAAATAATACAAATCCATTCCAGCTAACTAACGTGGGTACTGCTCAACTTGAACATGATACTACTTTCATTGATACGGTTGATTATGCTGATACCACCGCCTTCACAGCCTATCTTGATATCACTCACGATCTTGATAATGGCATGATTTGGAAAAATGAAATCTTCTACGATTATCTCGAACACACAAAATATCAGAGCTGGGGTTTCACAGCGTTTTACCCAGAAGTTGATACCTTTGAGCTGCGTTCGAGTTTGACATTCAGTCTTGACAGCGGCGCTTGGACGTCTGAAAACATCGTCGGTGCGAACTATCGTTATGAAGATCTTGAAATGTGGCATGCATGGTTTGATGAAACTTTTGACTTTCGTGATATGACGGTTGGCCCTACACCTAATGACCGAATATCACCCGCAACTTTTGATCCTTATTCAGCCGGAGCAACTTTAACTTATGACGCAAACGGTGATGTAGATGGTGTCAATGGCACGCTACTCCGTAACTTTAATGAGGTTCATCTATCAACGAATGAAAACATTGGTGTCTTCGCAATGAGTGACATTTCTATCGATAAGTTCAATATACTACTCGGTGCTCGCTATGACATATTTAATGTAGAGTCTGAGGATGGCTGGGTCACTTATTTAGATCAACCACAAGGCACTGGGGTTATTGATGGTGATGAAGATGCCTTTAGTTACAATGTCAGTGTGTCCTATACAGATCAAGGCTTTTCACCCTACGTGACTTATGCAGAATCTAATTCTTTAAGCCCCAACCAAGTCGGTGGCATTATACCCGCTACCGTTGAGAATGGTGAATTTGTTCAAGAATCTGAACTTGCTGAGGTGGGTATAAAGTACCAGAATGATTTTCTCTATGCTGCTTTGTCCTACTATGACCAAGAAAAAACTTTCCGTGACGATCAAACTAACGCTCTCGTTGCAGTGTACGGTGATGGTGTTGAGTTAGAGGTCAGGGCATTAATCAATGATAATTTCTCTATCCTCGGTACGGTAAGCTCAAGTGACACAACCGAAGTCTGTGATGGCTGCCTTGCCATTATAAATAGTGCTGCCTTTGCCGATCAAAATGGATTGACCCCTGATCAGGTGTATGGCGGTAGGATAGGGGGCGATCGAGTGACTTTTGTGCCTTCCGGAACTGAGCTTGACAGAGGCGGCTTGCCTGACTTGGTTGCTAGTTTATATGCTACCTACACTACTTACTTTGAAGAATCAGAACTTACAAGCAGTCTTGGCTTCACTTATGTTGACGAAGCTTACAATGATGTTTTTGAGACAATCCTTATGCCTAGCTACACTATAGTTAATGGATCAATCAGCTATAGCAAGAATGGTTTAACAGCGCTTCTTCAGGCAAACAACTTATTGGATGAGGAGTATTATACCAATGCTGACTTGTTTGATTCCGTTGTTATTAAGCCATCAGAGGGAAGAACATTATCATTCATGTTATCCTATGATTTCTAAAATTAGTATTTGCCTCTCCTCCAATGGGGTAAGTTGTCTATTTGGCAGCTTACCCCATTCCTTATAATCATTTTTTGTTTTTTTAAAAGAAATCTCAAACTCAGAAGGGGCTAAGGTTTTTACTGGGACGAATATAATATGAATAATGATTCCAGTGAGATATCAAATAATGGCAACTCACTCCCAACTCTCCTCTATGGACTGAATGACAAGCCAAGTATAGGAACTGCGCTTCTTACAGGTTTTCAGCATCTTCTAGCGGTTATTGGCGGTATTTTAACTGCGCCGCTTGTTATTGCGCTTGGAATGGGATTGTCACTGGAACAAACAAACTACCTTATTACCTCTGCCCTAGTAATATCCGGAGTCGCTACTAGTATTCAAATATCGAAAATAGGCATTGTCGGCTCTGGACTATTATCTATTCAGGGCACCAGTTTTACCTTTATGGGTGCAATTATTTTTTCATTCTACCAATTGCCATCTAGTATGAGTTCAGATGAAAAATTGGCCACTATTTTAGGAAGTTGTATAGTAGCTTCTCTTGTAATGGCAGTGCTTGCTTATAATATAAAAAAAATTAAAAAAGTATTTTCCCCTGCCGTTCTTGGTGCAACCATTGTAATGTTAGGGATGAATTTAGTCTGGACAACGCTTCAAAACTTAGTAAGAGAATTTAATAATCAAAGTGCATTAGATCTTGGTTGGACGGTTATTTTGTTAAGTAGCTTGGTCTTTGTTTTAACCTTAGTGATGTCACTGTCAAAAAATCAATGGGCAAAGCTCTCGAGTATTATGACAGGCTTATTCTTTGGCTATGCCATTGCAATAGGCCTTGGGATGGTTAACTTCACAAAATTATCAACCCTTGATAATACCGCCATACCAGTCCCATTCAATTTTGGCTTAGGTTTTGATCTAGGGGTTCTTTTAATTCTTTTACCTGTTTTTATAGTATCTGCCACAGAATCGATAGGCGACTTAACGGCAACAAGTAAATTAAGCGGATTGGAAACGACTGGGGATAAGTATTGGGATCGTATTAGGGGGGGGGTGATCGGTGATTCAATTAATTCTCTAATGGCGGGTTTCTTTGCTACATTTCCAAATACAACTTTCAGTCAAAATTGTGGTGTTATACAGCTAACAGGTATTGCTAGTCGATACATTGGTTATATCACTGCTTTCCTCTTGGTGGTTCTGGGTTTATTTCCAAAAATAGGCGGTTTATTTCAAATCATTCCGCCTTCGGTAATATATGGTAGTACCTTGCTAATGTTTTCTCTAGTGATATTTGCGGGGTTAAATATTTTAAGAAGCAGTGATATTGGCACACGTGGAGTTTTGATTTCATCAGTTTCTATAATTTTAGGATGGTTGATAAGCTCCAGTGTCGACAACTTTGAGTTCTTACCAGAAACCTTAAATATGTTGCTTGGTTTCCCGGTCTCGACGACGGCATTTATAGCAATGCTTATGGAGTTAACATTGCCAAAGAGTAGTAAAAATTCTTAGCTAAATTCAAGTACTATTAACAAATATTACAATCAGTCATTGCTTTTAGAAGGATATTAAAAATTGTTTCGTTTTCTATCGTTATTGATACTGTCTTTTTTCTTAGTAAGTTGCTCTGATACTGAGAATAATTTTAACGCCCCAATTCCAATAAAAGTTGTTGTTGTAACTATGTTCGACAGAGGTGTTGATGGCGAGTTTTATCGTTGGCAAGATAGAAGAAAGTTGGATACTGTTTTCGAGGCCCCTAATATGCATCATGATATTCATGTCAATCTGGAGACTGGTGTTATGGGCATTGTTACAGGGATGGGGACTGCTAATTCGGCCGCATCAATTATGGCATTGGGTTTAGATTCAAGGTTTGATTTAACCTCGGCTTATTGGTTGGTTGTTGGCATTGCCGGTTTTGATCCAGAAGATGCTTCTTTAGGTTCAGTCGCCATCGCAGATTTTTTAGTTGATGGCGATTTGGCTCATGAAATTGATTCTAGAGAGATCCCTGATGATTGGTCAGATGGTTTCTTCCCATTATTTAGTAAAGGTCCAAATGATGAGAATCGAAAAAATTATCAAATAGGGGAAGTTTTTCAACTCAAAAAAACTTTTGTTGACTGGGCCTATAATCTTACTAATTCGATAGAATTATATGATGACGAAAAACTGTCTTTAATTAGAGATTTATATGTTGACCATCCGCAAGCCGTTAGAAAGCCTTTTGTACTTAGAGGCGATCAACTTGCAGCAATGACTTTTTGGCACGGGGATATATTGAATGATTGGGCCAATAGGTGGGTAGATTACTGGTCCAAGGGTGAGGGCGAATTTGTTTCTTCCGCCATGGAGGACACTGGAACATTTCAGTCCTTAGATTACCTTGATAGGGGAGGATATGTAGATAAAGACAGATTGTTAGTAATTAGGACAGCCAGCAACTTCACAATTCCTGCGCCTAACGTGACTGCTGTTGAAAATTTGCTTAATGAACAGCATGGTGGTTATACTGGTCTTGAAGTTGCGTTAGAAAATGGCTACATTGTTGGGAGTAAAATAATTGATGAACTCTTAACTGACTGGCAAATATATAAAAATAATATTCCATCTATTTAGATACCCATAAAACTATTCAATTTTTCAGCTTGATGATATGAATGAATTTGATTTGCCTTTATTTATTCGGGGTCAAATAATCGAAGATGATTGGCGCGATTATAGCTTACGGCATAATGGAAAGAGCTTCCGCACCCCTAATCTGCATCGATATATCAAAGATTTACCTCTCTCGAATCCCAAAGCATTAAAGGATCTTCAGGATATAAATTTCGGAGAAATTCTTGATGTGCTTGAGGAATTAGGTAAGAACTTAGATTTCGATAAGAATCCCTATATCCGGCAGGCTTACAAAGCAAGCTTAGTCGCGGCACCATATCCTCCAGCCATGTTAAAGAACAGTTATCTTATGCTTCCTATGGCATTTAATCGAGATTCGATTGAGGAGATTGCCGAAAAGCGAATTGGCATTGACTATTTAGACGGCTGGGTCAGCCAGGAATTGTTAGATGGAAGAATTCTTAATGTTCGTGCTTTTGGTGCCCGTACGTTGCATATCCCTGCCGGCAATGGTGGCCTAGTGTCAGCAATTACACTCATTAGAAATGCCATCACAAGGAGTGACGCTATCATCAAAGCGCCCTCCAATGACCCTATGACGGCTATGGCACTGGCAAGGACTCTCGCTGAAATTGCCCCTAATCATCCTTTAACAAATCATCTTACTGTTGCTTATTGGAAAGGGGGTGATGAAAATATTGAACAGCAATTATTTAGACCTGAACACATAGAAAAGATTATTGCTTGGGGTGGTTTTAGTTCTGTTAAACATATCACTCAGTTTATCCAGCCTGGTTTGGAAATGATCGCTTTAGATCCTAAGCGGAGTGCGACAATAATTGGCCCTGAGGCGTTCCTAGATCAAACAACGATGCAAGAAGTTGCTAAAAGAGCGGCTTGCGATATAGCGATGGCTAATCAGGAGGCTTGTGCCAGTGCAAGAATAATTTATGTTCTTTGCGGGACTGATGCAGGCGCGATAGAAAACCTCAATTTTTTTGGCAAGCTTATATATGAAGCAATGCTATCAATGCCTAGCGAATTAACTTCAAAGCCAGTAACCTTTGATCGTGAGTTGCGTGATCAAATGGAGGCTACACGGTTAGATGATACCTTTTATCGAATTATCGGTGGTGAGGATAATGAGGGTGCTATTATTGTTTCCCAATTTGATGAGCCTGTTGACTATTCAGCTTTATTAAGTGGCCGTGTTGCTAATTTAGTACCAATCGACGATATCAAAAAAGTTACGGATGCTGTGAATGCTTACACCCAAACAGTTGGTATCTATCCTGAGAATTTAAAAAAACAATTACGTGATGAGCTCCCTATCTATGGAGCCCAGCGATTAACATCATTGGGTTATGCTTGTAATGTGACCTCTGCTTCGCCTCAAGATGCGATTGAACCGGTCCGTCGAATGTGTAAATGGGTATTTGAAGAGGAATGTGATCCTAAAAAAGTCCATCCTTTATGGAGTTCTTAACTTTTCATGAGCTGTTGGAAATTAAATGCTTAAGATCTTACTAAATGTATATTCTAGTATTTTTCTTTGCCTCGGGGTTGGTAATATTATTTTTAAGCCAAGAAATTTTTTAGCTTTTCGATTTGCAGCTGGTTGATTTTTCCTCAATCCAAAACTTTTATTCATATAATCAATAATACAGTTAACTATATCTCTGGGTATTGTATAATAGCAAATTATACAATTTAACATTCAGATTTATTTTTGTCCGTTTTTCTGAGCATCACGATTTTCTTTCATTTTAATTTAAGAGTTATATTCTATTTTTTTGTGTTTAATTTATGAAAAAAACATATATCCAAGCTGATAAGCTTCTAGAAGATTCATTTCTTTTGGCATGGAAAATCTATGAGAGCGGATACTTGCCTAACTACATTGTTGGTGTTTGGAGGGGTGGCGCACCTATTGGAATTGCTGTTCAAGAATTCCTTGACGTGATTGGCATTCAGTCTGACCACATTGCAATCAGAACATCTTCCTATACAGGTATAGGCCAACGCAGCAAAGAAATTAAAGTTCATGGATTAAGTTATGTCATTAAAAAGTTTGAATCTGAGGATTCACTTTTAATCGTTGACGATGTTTATGATACGGGGCTTTCTGTCCAGCAAGCTATTAAAGATATTAAAACAGCCTGTAAGAAAAACACACCAGAAATTAGGGTTGCTACACCTTACTTTAAACCCAATAGTAATCAAACAGATAAAAATCCTGATTATTATCTCTATGAGACAGATGATTGGCTTGTGTTTCCTCACGAATTGCATGGTTTAACAAAACAAGAAATTGCCGATAACAAACCGCAACTATCAAGTCTTATTGATAAGATAGGCGATTTAATAACTTAAATTTTCTAAGATATCACAAAAAATTTCTTCCTTAAACGGATTGCTGATTCCATGACAAATAGTAATTCTAAATTTACTCGTCGCTCGAGTGCTGAACAAGTAACAGAGGGTATTGATCTTAATGCTAAGACAGTACTGATTACCGGCGTTAATTCGGGTTTAGGATTTGAGTCAATGCGCATACTTGCCATGCGCGGCGCACATATTATTGCCGCGGCTCGTAGTTTAGAGAAGGCAGAACAGGCTTGTGCTGAAGTTAAGACGCTTGTCCATGGCGCTACCATGACGCCTGTCGCCTGTGAGTTGAGTGAGCCTGATTCGGTGCTAGCTTGCGTTAAGGCAGTGCAAGAAAAATTCACCGCGATTGATATTTTGATGGCTAATGCCGGCATTATGTCTCCAGCGACTTTGCAAATAGCCAATGGCTATGCGCAACCTTTAGAGATGCAATTCGCAACCAACCATATCGGTCATTTTTTATTAATCAGCCATTTATTGCCGCAATTGAAAAATGCTCAGCAAGGCAGGATCGTTTTACTTTCGAGCATGGGGCATGTGCAGACACCTAAAGTCGGCATTGATTTCACTAACCTTGATGGCAGCAAAGGCTATAACCCTTGGCAAGGCTATGGCCAGTCAAAATTAGCTAACATACTCTGCGCGAAGTCTTTTAGTCAGCAATTAGCAGGCACAAATGTTACCGCTAATGCGGTTCATCCCGGTGTGATTAGAACCAATCTTAGTCGCTATAGCGCTGGGCCATTATTTAATGTGATTCAGTTCTTTGCTAATTTTTTCCAACGTAGTGTTGCACAGGGGGCTGCGACCCAATGCTATGTGGCGACGCATCCATCACTGTCTGAGACGAGCGGCGCCTATTTTGCTGACAGTGATATTGCTGCACCCTCAAAGCAAGCGCAAGATTCAGCGTTAGCGCAGCAACTTTGGAATGAGTCATTACGTTTAGTCGAAGGCTATTTATAAATAAACGACTTTATCGACTGAAAGCTGGGCTATAATCATTTATCATGGCATTTGAATAAATGGGTCGTCGATGAGTTATTTTCCAAAGTTTAAACAGGCCGATTTTCCTGAGCTTTATCTTGAACAAACCGACAAGGACTTGTCGCAATCTTTGGGTGCTAATTTTCGCTACGCGTATTTCACCACGATCGCTAAGGGCGGAAAGTCTTTAATTCAGTCATGTAAAGATCTGCATTTGGGTCGTGTGGTTTGTTATAAATCACTGCGTCCTGAATTTGCTGATGACCCTATTGAGCAAAAGCGCTTACTACGCGAAGCGCGCGTCTCTGCCATGCTGCAACATCCTAACACCATGCCTACCTATGAATTAGGTCGCGATCAGAAAGGTCATTATTACTTTACCATGAAGCTAGTGCATGGCTATACCTTTCGCGAAATAATGAATTACCGTGAACGTTATGATTTGAGTCAGTTACTCGATATTGTTATTCAAGTAGCCTATGCGCTTGAGTATGCTCACACCCACGGTGTTGTCCATCGTGATATTAAGCCTGATAATATTTTAGTCGGCCCCTTTGGTGAAGTTTTATTGCTTGATTGGGGTTTGGCTAAGGTCAGAAGTGAAGATGGCAGTACAGCTGCATTTGACGAACTCGATTCATTAACTAGTACTGAAGATAAGTCGATGACGGGTTTTCAAAAATTACAAGGCTCCGTCTGTTATATGTCACCTGAGCAAATGGGAAAAGCACCAGATATTGATGGCAGAACCGATATTTATAGTCTTGGTGTTCTGCTTTATGAAGCGATTACGGGCAGAACGTCAGCCGTCGGTGATACAGTCGATCAAGTGATTGCCAGTACCAAAAATGATATTCCACCAAAACCGTCAGAACTGACTCAGTTGCCTGTGCCCAAGGTACTAGACAAGTTGATCATGCATTGCCTACAGAAAAATCCAGATGATAGGCCGCAAACCATGACTGAAGTTATCCGCACCTTAAAGCAATAATTCCTAGATATTTGTCAGCTGTGCGGCAATTAATGAAATATTATCTTGTCCGCCCCGATCTAGCGCGTCTTCTAATAAGTGATCGGCATACTTTTCGAGATGATACTTATGATTCACCGCATATTCTAAAAGACACGCCTCTTCTATTCGGTCGCTTAGACCATCGGTACAAGCTAAAATAATATCACCCGCTAGTATAGTTGTCGAGCCTGTATCGGGCTTAAGTAGCAGCATGCTCCCCACCTTTTGGGTTAAAATTTTGTTGGCCTGCTGATGTAATTTAGGTGCTTGATGGGCATCTATTTTTTTAGGATCTAAAGTATGGTCTATTGTTAATTGATCGATAGTATTTTCTGTTGGTCGAATTCGATAAATGCGTGAATCACCGACCCATGAGTAATGCAGTTGATAAGCACCTTGCTGATTTTTTTGACCTGGAGTGAGGCTTTGTTTGAGCCAGAAACAGCTCAGTGTGGTACCCATATTTTGATACCGCTGATCGTTAGCCTGTACGGACATAATCGCTTCATTCGCAAACTTCACTGCATTGGCCAGTTCCTTAGTTGCGGTATCAGGCGAGCGCGAATTGTTATCTTCAAGAGAAGATAAATAATCGATGCAGGCATCGACGGCTAACTGGCTAGCCACATGACCATAAGCTCCCCCACCGATGCCATCTGCAATGGCACCAACTAGTAGCTTTTCCTGAACGGCAAGTGCATCTTGATTGTTTTTGCGAATTTTACCGCGATGGCTGCGAGAGTGGAATTTGAGCTTAGGGTTTGTCATGACTGTTAGTTTAGCTGATCTGACGGCTGGCGCCTAATTACCTGAAGATAGATCAAAAATATTGCAAGTAAAGCAAGACTGGCTATGCCAAGCGTGGGAGTGACTAAATAGTCTTCTTCACTAAGAATGACATATTGATAAAGAAAGGCAAGCATGCGTAAAAAGACGGTTTCGTCACCACTATCGATCGCTGTATTGAGGTCATAACCATGGCCTGCATTGTCTATAATATATATCTGATGGGGTAATTGAATAGATGCTGCACGGTTGCTAAGTTCATAAGCCTTAGTTGTTGGCACAACGGTATCATTACTGCCGTGAGTAATAAACAGAGCAGGATCGTCGGTTTGAATGTAAGTTTCTTCAACCTGTAAAGAGCCCCACATGTCAATCACCGCACTAATATCGCCTTTGTTGAGTAGCTGTAAGTCATCCAAAAAATAACCGACTAAAAGTGAGGTTGCTGCACCGGCTGAACTGCCACCGATTGCTATTTTTGTAGAATCGATACCCAGTGTTTCGGCATTCGCTATTAACCATTGGTAGGCCGCTAAGCTGTCTTCCGTGGCTGCTGCAATGGCTGTCGCTTTGGTGAATTCCTGCTCTGTCATGACGGGTATTGATGACCACCACTGGGTGTCAGTAATCATTGTGTCCAATATTGGTTGGTCACCCATGAGTCGATAGTCAATTGACACGCACACCCAGCCGCGTTTTGCCATATCCTTACAAAGCTGTATTAAACGACTATTAAATCGATTTCCCCCGGTAAAACCACCACCGTGGATTAACACTAAGGCGGGTTTTTGTATTGGTAAGTTATTGCCTGTGGGTGTAAAAAGTTCAAGTTGTAAATCGATTGTCGCTGCAGGAAATGCAGTAGGTTTTGTGGCAAAGATAATGCCGGAGTTTTGCTGATAGTTAAATTGCTCATCCAGATAAAGCGTTTGTGCAAGGCAGGGGATTGTTTTAAGTAAAATAAATAGTATCGCGGACAGTTTCTTGGCCATCATTACCTTTAACCTATAGGGTCTTTATCATGAGATTCGAAATCTCAATGAGCGATATTGTTTTATGCATGCTAACATGAGTGTTATTTTTATGTGGCATAATTTAAATTTATTAGGCATTAAATAAATCAAATATCTTATCTTCAGGCCAAGGTCCTTCTTGATCTGTTTCTCGATAGGCTTTAATTTTTTCATCCGGCCATGAAAAACTCCCGAGGTGTTTACCTGAGCAGGTGTAGAGTTTACCGGTAATTGACTGGGCTTGGTCACTGACAAGGTAAGTATAAATAGGGGCAATATTGCCCGGGGGTAAGGCATCCAGTGCTGAGGTTAACCGCTCTTTACTGAGTAAGCCTCTCGCATGAAGTGATAGCATATTTTTTTTAAACGTATCGCCACTGGAGAGCCGCGTTTTAGCGCCCGGCAGTACGACATTACAGCGCACATTGCTGGCTTGTAAATCTTTTGCAATGGCTGCGCTAAAGCTATTAATGGCCCCTTTTGCGGTGGCATAAGCAGTGCCACCATAGTTGCCTAAAAAGGCATGACTGCCAGTGTTAATAATCACGCCACTCCCTTGAGCAGCCATAAAGGGTGCCGCATGGCGACAGGTATTAAACGTGCCGTGTAAGTGAATATCAATGACCTGCTGCCAATCTTGTGGCGAGATATTCAGTATATTACTTTGCTCAGGTTCGGCGATGCCAGCAAGATTAATCAGTCCATCAATGCCACCAAATCGATCACAGCATAGCTGTATTAGTTCGCCGGCATAGTTAAAGTCAGATATATCACCATAACTGTAATCAGCCACACCATTCATCGCATTAATGTGCTGGGTTAGCTGTTCCAGTAAATTGGCGCCAGCTTGATTAGCGCCCCGACTATTGACTACTACAGAGGCGCCCTGTTGGGCTAGCTCAAGCGCTACAGCCTTGCCAATTCCCATACTGGCGCCAGTAATAACAATCCGCTTATTGCGCAACTTTTGATTTAACACCATATTAGTTAACCTTCTTTTTTAGACTTGAGTAACGTTTAATGCTAGCGGGGATCTTAATGCGGAACCTCTAGGCTGACTATCTTCAATATTAGTTAGTTCTAAATTTGGTAATCTTTCCAGTAAAAGTTGAATTGCTACAATCATATTTCTTTTAGCCAAGTGTTTTCCAGGGCAGGTTTTAGGACCTCGGCCAAAAGCTAGAGTATCTTTAGAGTCCCTTTCAATATTGAATTCATCTGGATTGTTAAATACGGAAGGATCTCGGTTAGCAGCAGCAATACCAAATAAAATTAGAGAATTTGGCGGCACATTAAAATCGAAAAAATTAAATGATTTGTCTGCGCTAATTCTTGGCAATAGAGCGACAGATGATTCCCATCGTGATAATTCATCCACAGCACTTGGAATTAAATGAGGTTCAGCCCTCAGTCGTTGCCAAAGGGATGGATGAGTTAATAGGGCATAAAGTAGGTTGCCTAGACTGCCATGCGTCGTTTCGCCTCCGGTTGGAAAGAGTAGGCCTATGTGGCTTAAAATTTCATCGTCATTTAATTTAATTCCATCAATTTCAACGGCAGTTAGCTCTGAAATGATATCTTGTTTAGGCGATTTTCTTCGCAAAGCAATAATGGGTCTAAGCACATTATAGAATGTAGATTGCTTTTTCTCTGAGTTTTCATTCTCTTCTGGTAACAGCAGCGCCATCGCCCAGTCATGGAATTCTTCTTCTTTATCTTTTGGTATGCCGAGCAATTGCGTAATAACTAAATAAGGAAAGCGAGCGGTAAAATCTTTCACTAGATCGATTTCTTTTTTCTCTACCAGCGCATCAATCAAATTATTTGCGGTATAAAAAAATATTTCATCATCGTATACGGCAATATTTCTAGATTTAAAAGCAGGCGTAGATAATTTCCGATACGTTCTATGGGGTTCAGGGTCGGACATAGATATAAAGCTTTTACCGATCGATTGTTCTATCGACATTTGGTAGCTTAGGTGACCTGGAAATAAATGGTTGTCTTCAAAAGCAGCTTTCAATGCTCTATGGGAGGTAATAATAGTTGCTGGGTGGCCATTGAATGTAACTTCTGATAAGTCGCCATTGTTCCTTAGCTCCTTCAATATAGAATGGAATGATTCGCCTGGATATGAGTGCGAGTGAAAATCGTACATAGGGGCCATCCTAAATTTTAATCAGCTGCGTTATACGATTTAACAAAGATGTTATCCCTTGCGGTTATTATTCTTATGCGCCTAGTGCTTTTCTAGACCAAAAACTGGCGCGCGAATTTTTTCTAGAGTAGAATAAAAAAAATTAAAATATTCGAGTTGAACGCCATTGATAAAGACTAATATTTTTCTTAATTTCCCTCAATGATTTTATAGTATTATTAATAGATACTAATAAAGAGCTTAATAGAATTATTTAGATTGATTTATTTGCTGTTAGGTAAACCGACAACCTGAGATATAATCTAATGAGAAGACTTATCTACTTTGCTTTACCGATTGCCTTATTTATATTGCCCTATTTTTTTTTCGCCTTCTTTGATGGCGCGCCGTTTTATTTTGCTAAAGAAAGTGGAGCTGTTGAAAATATTACTGTCGTTATTCTTGCATTAGCGTTGTTGTTAACGGTAAGAATTTTTTTTCAATATCGAGCAAAAACTGAATTACTTAAGCGAGCGTCAAATACAGCCATTCCTTTTCGGGACTTTACACTCGGTTGGTTGGTCGTTTACGCGCTGGGCTGTATTTATTTTTTTGGTGAAGAGATCAGCTGGGGGCAACATTTATTTAATTGGTCTACACCTGATGCATGGTTAGCGGTTAACGACCAGCAAGAAACGAATTTACATAATACCTCGGCATTACTTGACCAGGTGCCTCGCTTTCTTTTGGCCTTGGGGATTGTTATTGGCGGTCTTTTTTATCCGTTTATTGTCCGCAATAAACAGTTATCCGATAACCGTTTATCATCGTTGCTTTCTTTAATTATGCCAAGCTTCCATTGTGTTACCGCTGCAAGTACCGTACTACTAATCACCGTTCACGATAAAATTTATAGCTTGCTAAAAATCGATATGCCAGTTTTTTTGCAAATCAATGACGGTGAGGTTAAAGAAAGCCTTATCGCGATGTTTATTTTGGTTTATATCTACGACTTTTATCAGCGATTAAAATCTAACAAATATCTTTAGCGGTTGGTGAATACTATCGCTCGATTTTTTTTCCTATATTAAAAAGGCGGAAAAAATGATAAAGGCTGGTTTTATTATTTTATGTATTTTATTGGCATCTTGCTCGCCAGAAAAGGGGGGTGATAATGGCAGTTTTACTGTGGCGGTCATACCCGATACGCAAAATTATTTGGACTACACCCATCAAAAATCTGAAGGATTTTCTCTTGATGCTTCGGATCAATTCTTATCTCAAATGAAATACATTGCAGAGCATTCTTTTAATAATGGTGGGGATATCGTTTTCGTTATTCATCTGGGCGATGTTTGGCAGCATCAAACCATACAAATGGATGAGGAACATAGGGTAGAAGGGTTTGAGGCTATTCCTAATAAGTGGTTAGCAGGCCATGTTTTTCCGGCGCCTGATCAGGTGTTTGGTTTTGAGGTCCCGATGGCTAAGGAAGGGTTTAGAATTTTATCGGAGGCCAATATCCCATTTGGTGTGGTGCCTGGAAATCACGACTATGATGCCATGTGGAGCGCCGCTGGCTGGCCTCCTACGGATGACCCTAAAAAATTAACGATGAGCATTGAGACGCTTGGCAGGCTACATGCCGGAGGCTTAAATACGTTTAGAGCGGTTTTTGGTGAAAAATCTGAGTTTTTTGAAAATAAAGATTGGTATGTTGAAAGTTATGATGGCGGCACCAATAGCGCACAAATATTTGAAGCTGGCGGATACCAGTTCCTGCATTTGGCGCTTGAAATGTCGCCGATGGATGACGTTTTAAGTTGGGCTTCATCAGTTTTAAAAAAATTCGATGGCGTGCCCACCATTGTCACTACGCACGATTATCTGAGCGCAAGTAGCGAAAAAAAATCCGTCCCCATTATTGATTTCCACGCGGTAGATGCTCGACATAATAATGCTCAAATGCTCTGGGATAAATTGATTTCTCAGCATTCTCAGATTTTCATGGTGTTATCTGGCCATCAACATGGTCAAGGCCTTTTAATCGAAAAGAATAATTTTGGTGGTAAGGTCTACCAGATAATGGCCGACTATCAAGATAGGGGTCAATCTGGTATTGATGCAGGCCAGCCTATCGATCCTTACACGGGGAGGCCTGTTGGGATTGGCGATGGATGGATGCGATTAATGACCTTCGATTTTAGTGGTCGCTCGCCATCTGTAGAAGTTTCAACTTATTCTTCTCATTATTTAGTGGATGCTAATCATTTAGATAATTATGCGGCTTGGTATCGAGGCTTGGAGCAGCCGAATATGACGGATGATGAGTTCCTAAAAGCCGATAGCTTTACCTTAGAGCTTGATGATTTTTATAGTCGGTTTAGAAATGCTAACGGGTTATAAATTTTTATACTTGCATTAATTGATTGGCTAAATACCTTTGTTGTCGTCACCGCCACCGTCCTGTCGGTCTAAGATACCAACATCTAATACCGGTGAGGCATCAATATGCTGGGCATCCATCATCTGCGCAATACGACTCAATGACGAAATAATGCCAAGTTGTTCCCAGTCTTGTAAATCACGAAACTGACGAGCAAATTGCTCCTGCAGTGGTAATGGGGCATCTTTGAGTGTTGTAAGAGCAGTGTCAGTAAGAAAAACTAAAACCTTCCTTCGGTCTGTGGTTGAACGCTCCCGAATCACCAAGCTTTTCTTTTCGAGTCGGTCAAGGATAGTGGTGACAGTTGCTTGGCTTAGGCTCATTTCTTTTGCCAGTCCACCAACAGTGTCTTCCCCTTTATTACGCAGCGTTTGTAGCAATAAGATTTGTGGTGCAGTTAGCCCCGTCGTTTTAGCTAAGTATTTAGAGTGTAGGTCGGTGGCGCGAATAATGCGTCGCAATGCTACGAGTACTTCGTCGATTCGCTCCATGGTTTATTCTGCCTTGGTTTCTTTATGATATTGATGTAAGCCTTTTAACAGGCTAAAGCTAATTAAAATGAGCACTAAGGTAAAAGGGACTCCGGTTATTATGGTACCGGCTTGTAGTGCGTTGAGGGCTTCTTTACCGCCGCCGTATAGTAACACACTGGCAATTAAACCTTGTAAAATCACCCAAAAAATTCGCTGTGGAATCGGCGAGTCAAACTTGCCGCCCGCTGTAATGCTGTCGATTACCATTGAGCCTGAATCAGAAGAGGTAATAAAAAAGATAAGCACCAGCACAATACCCACGCTGGTGGTGATTTCCGGCAGCGGAAGGTTCTCGAGCATTTGAAACGTGGCTAAGCTAATGGATGAAACACCCTCGGCCAAGCTGCCAATGCCGGCTTGAGCTTGGGCAATGGCATTCATGCCAAAGATACTCATCCAAACGAGAGTGACTAATGTGGGAATGCACAATACCGCCATTAAGAATTCTCGCACGGTGCGGCCTTTGGAGATGCGGGCGATAAACAGGCCAACGAACGGTGACCAGCTGACCCACCACGCCCAGTAAAATACCGTCCAATCTTGCATCCATTGCGCATCGTCTCGCGCGGTCCAGTCACTTAATGCGATAAAATTACTAGCGTAGTGGGTGCTGGTGTAAACCAACCAATCCAAGGCTTGAGGAAAAGAGCTGACCACGATGATAAATAGCAGTAGCAGGGCTGCGATCACCATATTGAGATTACTTAATACCTTGATGCCGCCATTGAGTCCGCGAATCACTGATAAGCTGGCGATCACGGTCACCACTGCGATGATGGCGAACTTGACCGCAAAGCCTTCCTCAAACCCCAATAATAGTGACAGCCCCGCATTGATCTGCGAGGCTCCAAGTCCCAATGAAGTGGCTAGACCAAACATGGTAGCCAGCACGGCAAAGGTGTCGATCACATGGCCCGGCCAGCGCCAGCAGTGCTCGCCTAGTAGGGGATAAAAAGCCGATCGCAAGGTTAAAGGTAGGCCGCAGTTGTAAGCAAAAAAGGCCAGCGCTAGTGCCGCTACGCCATAGATCGCCCAAGCATGAAATCCCCAATGATAAATAGTTGACGCTATCGCCAGCTCGGCGGCTTGTTCGCTCCAAGGCGTCACATTAAAAGGCGTACCGGCCCAACCCGTGAAGTAAGCCATGGGTTCAGCGACGCCCCAAAACATCAGCCCGATACCCATGCCTGCTGCAAACAGCATGGCCAGCCAACTCAGGCGGCTAAATTCTGTTTGTGCTTGCTCGCCGCCTAATCGAATTCTGCCAACTGGTAGCAGAATAAGCGCCACGCAAAACAGCAGTAAGCCATTCACGGCCAGCATCATAAAGCTATCAAAATTGACTAGGCTCCAAGCCCTAGCCGAGGCCAGCATCTCGTTAGCCGATTGGCTAAAAAGTAGGGTGGTGATAACAAAAGCAAGAATTAAACTCGCACTGATAAAGAACACGGGGTTGTGTATGTCTAGACCCCAGAGCCGAATATTGTCTTGTCCGGTTAAATAGTCTGATTCAAGCGTTTTCGTCATCGGTTTCTCATTGGGCATCGCTGCGCGGAAATTCGTTGCCTGAGAGCATGGCGCGACCCAACAACCTGAGTATTATTTAAGCATTATTATAGTACAAAGCATTTTATGTGATCAATGCTGGCGAAATTCCACTAAATTCATAGTGCTCTATCATTTTAAGAGCGATTCTTTACGCATTAAATAGTGTTAGATGGTTATTTAAGGTTACTAAAGTGTTTATTTAATGCATCGGCGGTTGTGAATCATAGGTAAAGTCGCTTAAAATGTATAGTATTCAAAATATTATAACCTTAATGAAAAGTAAGCCGCTTGTGCGATCGCCCTGCAGGCAACTTTGATCAACCAACCGAAGGATCCTTCATGTTAAAACGCAATGCTTTGTTCTGTGCCATCCTTGCTGCTTCTACTGCGCAAGCCCAAATTCAAGAAGTTATCGTCACCGCCACCAAGCAAGAAGCCAGCACCCAAGACATTCCGGTTGCCGTGAGTGCTTTGGGCGAAGAGGCGCTTGAGCAATTAGGTATCACTGATTTCACTGATTATCTAATACAAATGCCTGGCGTTACTGCCGGTGGAACAGGACCTGGGCAAAACACGATTTATATTCGTGGACTCGCATCGTCTACGCCGAACCTAACTACTTCAGGTGTCGCAGGCTTGGCGCCTAACGTGGCCTTGTACCTCGATGAGCAACCGCTGTCACAACCCGGTCGTAATCTCGATGTCTACGCAGCCGACCTCAATCGTATTGAAGTGTTAAAGGGACCACAGGGCACATTATTCGGTGCTAGCTCGCAAGCGGGCACGGTCCGATTGATTACTAACAAGCCTGATCCGAGTGGATTTGCGGGTAAAGTGAGCTTAGGAGCGGCACATACTGAGGGTGGCGACAGAAGTAAAAATGCTGAAGTGATGATTAATGCCCCTGTCAGCGATAAATTAACTTTGCGAGGCGTAGCCTATCGAGATAATCAAGGTGGCTATATTGATAATGTTTCTGGCACGCGATCAGCTGAACAAAGCATAGGTTTTGATAGTGGTTATTATTATCAAAATGCAGATACAACAGGTGTTAGATTTGAAATTGCTGATAATGATAATTTTGTAGAAGAAGATTTTAACGACGTAACCTATTCTGGCGCGCGACTTAGCGGTTTATGGGAAATCAATCAGGATTGGAGTTTATTGGTTTCTGCGACGAAGCAATCTATAGAATCTGATGGTGTATTTTATCAGGATAATGAATTAGGTGATTATAAGATTCAGCGTTTTGAAGATGACAGGCTTGAAGATGATTTCACTAATACCAACTGGACCTTAGAGGGCCGTTTGGGGGCGTTGGATATGATTTATACTGGGGCCTTCACTGATCGTGAGTCAGAGCAAAGAGTCGATTACACTGATTACTTATTTGCGGGCCAATATATTCCCTACTATGTATGTACGACAGGTGCTTTAGATTCTGTTGCTGATCCTCAGCCCATTACTGCTTCAAGCCCGCGATGTGAAGCGCCTAACCTTTATATTGCAAGCACCGTGAAAACTGAGATTGAAACGCATGAGTTACGTTTTTCGACCGATCAAGATATGCCGATAAGAGCTACGTTTGGTGGGTTTTACAGTAATTTAGAACTTAGAGAAGATAATCTTTTCACTTATCCTGGCTCAGAATTGTTAGGCACTGAAAGTTTTGGGCCTAATTTTTCGGCGGACCCAGTTAGTGGCTACATTGCTTCAGTGAGTGATACGGGGGAGTGGCCGCAAGGAGTTATTTGGCGGAATGATATCCTACGAACGGATAAGCAGCTAGGTGTGTTTGGTGAATTTAATATTGATCTCACAGAGGAGTTTACATTAACGCTAGGTGCACGGTGGTATGATATCGAAGTAGACCTTAAAGGTAGTGCAGCGGGTTCATTCAGTAACAAGGGCGCTACGGTTGATGGTAATGCGGGTAATAACCTCGATTTCATCTTTAGCGCTGACAATCCAGGCTCTACCGATACTGCTCAAACTGATGGTGTTATTGGTAAGGTGAGCTTGGCTTGGACGCCAAATACTGATTCACTGTTTTATGCGACATTATCGCAAGGCTTTCGGCCAGGGTTCTTGAATCGACCCGGTGGCTCTGCATCAGGTGTCCCCGGCTCAAATTATGTTGTGCCATACTCCGTGGATACGGATGATGTTGTAAATATAGAGTTTGGTTGGAAGCTTGATTTACTTGATGGCAATTTGCGCTTTAACGGCGATATTTTTTATGTCGATGTTAAAGATTTGCAAATCGGCATCTTCGACCCTAATGTCACGAATTTATTCTTTTCAGATAATGCCGCTGATGCCGAAATCGCAGGGGTAGAGGGCGACTTTATTTGGTTGCCCAGCACGGTTGAAGGCTTGACCGTTAGCGGTGGTTTTTCTGTGCTTGATACTGAGATCACTGATAGCTTTGTTACTGATTATGTTGAGGAAGGTGATGAATTAGCCTTTGCGCCAGAATTGCAATTAAATTTACAGGCCCGATATGAGTGGAGCCTTAGTAACGGGGATACCGCACACGTGATGCCACATATCAGTTATTCAGATGAAGTAAATACTGATATTGTGACTGCCAATAGAGCTTTCTTAGACGATTGGACCTTAGTTGGTGTGACAGCAGGTGTGAGTAATGATAGTTGGTCCGCTGAGTTGTACATTGATAACCTAACTGATGAACATGCTGAAGTTTCAGGCAATGCTCAATTCAAGCAAGACCGTATTATGGTTGTTCGACCACGCACCATGGGCTTTCGTGTATCTTGGGACATTTAATTTGTTTCGAGGTGCTTTAAAAATAGCCTCCACTCTTCTTTAAAAGGTGGTTTTTAAAATCAAAGCCTAGCTATATAATAGCTGGGCTTTTTTTTAATGGAAGGATATTCCAAAAACGTGTCTACGCCAACAGAAGCGTCAAATACGGCCAGTATTCAAAGAAAAATCACCAGTGGCCAGTTTGATCAAGCATTAGCGGAATTGCAGAAACTGCTTGATCAAGATCCAAATCATGCCGATGCGCATTATATGGCGGCGGTCTGCTGTCGTTATCAAAAAGATTACCAGCAGGCGCAGCTTCATCTTGATTTGCTAAATGAGCTTGCGCTTGACCGAGGTCGCTTATATCAAGAGCAGGGTCATCTGTACCGTGCTCAGTCATTGACCGATCATGCAATTGTCGCGTATCAAGCCGCTTGTCAAGTAAACTCGGCATTGACTGCTAGCTGGCAGGCACAAGTAGAATTATTGAAGGCGGTTGGGGATGCTTCTGCGGCCAAACAAGCACTCAGACATCTAAAAATCATGCAAGCCATGCCTAAGCCTTTGCTAGCTGCGACCGATTTGATGGATCAAGGTAAATTATTTAAAGCTGAAAAACTCTGTAAGCAGTATTTGCAAAAAGCACCGACCGATGCTGAAGCCATGCGTTTGCTGGCTGATATTGCGTTTAGAATGGGCGCGGCCGAAGAGGCCGAATTCTTACTTAGTAGTGCGGTAGAGTTTCATCCCGATAATAATCGTTTAGCGATCGATTACATTACTTTTTTACGCCAACGGCAAAAGTTTTCTGAGTCGGTTGATGCTGCTGAGCAGTTACTCAAGACTGATAAAAATAACCCTCAGTTTCAGTCCGTTTATGCCATTGCAAAAATGCAATTGGGTGACTATGCCGAGGCGGTGAATGGCTTTGATCGGGTGTTAGCGCAGTTGCCACATGATGCGATCACTCATACATCTAAAGGTCATGCGTTAAAAACCTGGGGTAAAAATGCGGCCGCCATCGAGAGTTATCAGTCAGCGATTGAGAGCAATCCCAGTTATTGTGAGGCCTATTATTCGCTGGCGAACTTGAAAACCTATCGCTTTGAAGACGTTGAGTTAGAGCGCATGCTGGCCTTAGATAACAAGCAAGTACTTACACCCGCGAATGCTACGCATCTGTATTTTGCGCTCGGCAAAGCATATGAAGATCGACAGCAATGGGATCTGGCGTTTGCGTATTACGAGCGAGGTAACCGTGTTAAAAAACAGCAGAGCCAATACGATGCCGATAAGATGAGGGAGGAACTATTATCACAGCGCGCATTTTTTTCAAGTGACGCTATTGAGCGGTTACGTCCTAGCGGTTACTTAGACGACGCGCCAATTTTTATTGTTGGCTTGCCGCGTGCTGGGTCAACCTTGCTTGAGCAAGTGATCTCATCGCACAGTCAAGTTGATGGCACACTTGAGCTGCCCAATATGCTGGCGATTGCTCAAAAACTGCGCCGCAAAGGGCAGAGTAATAATGGCCAGTCTTATCCCGAATTAATTGCCGACTTAAGTGATGCTGAACGTAATGCCTTAGGTGAGCAATACATTGAAGAAACACGTATCCACCGTCAAAATGCACCGTTTTTCATTGATAAAATGCCGAATAATTTTCGTCATATTGGTTTGATTAAAACGATTTTGCCCAATGCCAAAATCATTGACGCACGTCGGCATCCGGTGGCTTGCTGTTTCAGCGGTTTTAAACAACTTTTTGCCGAGGGGCAGGAGTTTTCTTACAGCCTCGATGATATTGCCCAGTACTATAACGATTACCTTAAGCTGATGGCGCACTGGGACAGTATTATGCCTGGCGCGATTCTGCGGGTGCAATACGAAGACATGACCGCCGACACCGAAACGCAAGTACGGCGTATTTTAGATTACTGCGGTCTACCGTTTGAATCATCCTGTTTAGAGTTTTACAAGACCGACCGCGCCGTGCGCACTGCCAGTTCAGAGCAGGTCAGACAGCCCATTTATCAATCGGGGGTCGATCAGTGGCGCAATTTTGAAGCCCATCTGCAACCGCTTATAAGCCAATTAACCGACGCATAAACATACCCCATCAGGAGTCTTGCTATTGCCGCTTATTTCGAGTACGGCTTTTACCACTCTCTAGTGGTGCTCTCGCTATATCTTGCGGGTTGCCGTGGGGATTGATTTATATAAAAAGCTTTATTACAGGGGTAGATAGGTGGTTTTCAATTCTGTCATCATTGCTGCTATTGTATTTCGCTAAGATAGACGTATTGAATAAATTATATTTTAGCGGAGCAATAAAATGACCTATAAAGTCGTGCAGTGGGCCACTGGTATTCATGGCCGTTTAGCCTTACGCGGTATCCTTGATCATCCTGAAATGGAATTGGTGGGTGTTAAAGTCTACAGTGATGACAAGCATGGTACGGATGCAGGGCAGCTGTGCGGTCGGCCTGATACCGGCATTAAAGCCACTAATAAGATCGAAGAGATTTTGGCTTTAGACGCCGACTGCGTGGTGTACATGCCACTGCTCGCCAACCCCGATGAAGTGATTCCCCTGCTGGAATCGGGTAAAAGTGTGATCACGTCTTGTGGTTGGGTATACCCTAAAAATCGCGATACCACTAAACTTGAAGCGGCTTGCCAAAAAGGCCAGTCGGTATTACACGGTACGGGTATTCATCCTGGTGGCTTAACCGAAAAATTGCCGCTATTGGCGTCAGCTTTTGTGACTAACGTGCGCTACGTGCGGGGCGAAGAGTTTTCAGATCTGCGCACCTACGATGCCCAAGATGTGGTCACCGATATTATGATGTTCGGCCAAACTGAAAAGCAATTAGCTAGTAGTATTATGAAAGACGTGTTAGCCGACGGTTTTACTCAGTCCATCGACATGGTGGCGGACGAAATTGGCGTCACCCTCGACGCAGACTTTATTACCAAGCATCGCTGGAGTCTTGCCACGGCCAATATTGAAACGCCTTTTGGGGTGCTTGAAAAAGGTACGGTAGCTGCGCAAGCGTTTTCATGGCAGGGGACTGTTGACGGTACACCCGTGATAGAGGCAGCGGTCAATTGGTACATGGGTAATGATCACCTTGAAGCTGGTTGGGACCTAGGTAAAGAGCGGTTTGAGATGGAAGTGATTGGCGACAACCGCATTCAATTAGTGACTGAAGGCTTACATGCTGACTCACCTGAGCACGGTGCAGACGACGAAGAGTCGGCCTTAGTAGCCACTGCCATGCATTGTGTGAATGCCGTGCCTTATGTGTGTCAGGCCAGCCCAGGAATCAGAACTTATACCGATATGCCAATGATTACTGGTCGCGCCGATGCTTCATTAATTAAGTAGCAAGGTTTTAGTCCTAGATAAGCGAATCGACGGTCATTATAAAAATAACGGATTGACCCCGGAAATATTTATGAATAAAGCATTAATGGAATCGTACTACCAAGCCTATAACGCTGAAGACCCTGATGCCTTACGTGCGTTTTATCATCCCGAGGTCGAATTTATTTCAGCGCAAGGTGTGCAGCACGGACCCGATGGCATTATTGCGACTTACCAATATTTGATCGCCATGTTCCACGATAAAATGACGCCGACCAATATAGCGATAAGCGGTAACACTGCGGTGGTCAGTATCGAAGATAACTTTACCGCAAAACAGGCGATTGATGATTTTATGGGGATGACCTTAAAAAAAGGAGAGTCGTTCACGTTGCATTTAACCGGCACCTATCAAGCTGAAGAAGGTCAGTTTAAAAAGATCACTATTGATATGCAGTCTTAATCAGATAAAAAAGTATTTGAACTTATTATAACTGCTAAGCAGTTTTTAAATAACAACAGGAGTGTAGTAATATGTCTGAATCAACTTATTCCCTGGGCGGACCACAGGGCAACACGGGTGATATTAATAATTGGCCCATGCTTAAAGTTATTTATCGTACTGATCCAGAAAAAATTGCTGCGCTATTGCCGCCTGGCATTGAGCCTACCGACGAACCGCATGTGAAGGTGATTGTGTATAACTTTCCAGTGCCTGATGTGCCGGAGTACGGCGTACTTATGACGGTCAATGCACGTTATAACGATATCGATGGTGAATACACCCTTGGTTACGGTATTGATCAAGAGTCAGCTATTTTCACCAGCCAATCCAGAAATGGCCAGCCCAAGTTTCCCTGCGATACCACGTTTTATCGCGTCGGTAATAAAGTTGTCGCTCGCTGCAGCCATCAAGGGTATACGTTTTTAGAGTTTTCTGGTGAAGCTATGGCAGTTGCTGCACACGAACCCGACTTTGATATGCACGAGTGGTGGATCAAGGTATCAGGTGCTGCGGGTTCCGACATGGATGCGGGTTATGATTTCCCTCCCCAAGTGGTCCATGTGCGTAGTGGCTACGGCACCCAACATCGTGAGCAAGTAGAAGGCGAGTTAAAATTGTTAGACAGTCCCTGGGATCCCATCGCTAAAATGCTACCCATGCGTGAGCAGTTATCGGCACATCTGTGGTGGCCCATCTTTAAAGATCGTGAAATTAAACTGGCCGGCAAGCTCGACCCCGATGGGTTTAAACCCTATTTGGATGTTATTTCCGGTTCACGCTGGCCAGGCTTTATGGGCGCGCCTAAGCCTTAAATGCATATTTTTTAAAAGTATCAGGGTTTATATATGAAAATTATTATAAGTAGAGATTTCAACGTGCCAGCTGAGAATGTATGGAGTGTCCTAGAAGATTTTGGGAACATGGGTTGGCTTAATATGGCTGATATAAGTATCCAAGTTATAGGCGAAGGTATTGGCATGGTGAGACGTGTTTCGTTAAATGGCCAATATATAGATGAGCGTCTTGAGTCAATGGATAAACAAGCAAAATTACTCACTTACTCCATAGAGGAGTGCGAATTGTTTCCTTTCAAAAATTACTTAGCTCAAATGACAGTTGAAAAAATTACCGAACTTGAGTGTAAAATGACTTGGATGAGTAATTTTGAAGAAGGTGATATGGCTAAGGATGAAGCTGAGTCAATGATGACATTCAATTATAATACTATGCTTGATAGTCTGGCTGCTCATGTCGAAAACTAAGTAAAGAGGTTTAATTTTTCGCAATAAAACATGAACTTGAATTCAAGTTCTGGTATCGTTAGTTTTTACTGTTTATAGAGGTAAGATCAATGAGTCGATGGTCTAGAGAAGAAATTGAAGAAGCGTTTGAAATGTATCAGGTTATGGGGCTTATTTCCGCTCGATCTGGCGATTGGACGCACTGGGGTAATATGTTCACAGAGAACTGTACTTACATAGAGCAGAATCTTGGTGAGTGGGCAGGTAGAGAAGCTGTCGTAAGGAATATGAGCGCCGTGATGCACTTGAGTGGGGATGAAGATTTAGCTTATGAGTCCAGAGATCAAGGAACCATCTCTGACCCTTGGGTTATGTGTAATCAGTACCCTGTTGAGGCTTACCATATTGATGTTGAGCGAGGTTGGGTCTGGGCTTTGATTTGGAATCAGATGGATGACCCGGGTGATGGTTCGATACACCGCTCTAATTGTTTTAACTTATTTAAATATGCAGGTAATGGTGAATTCTCGTACGAGGAAGACCTTTATAATCCTCAAGAGTTTTTGGATATGATGGAAGAGTGGTTGCCTGTTTGGAATGGATGTAAGGAAGAAGCAGAGAAAGATGAGAAGCATTTAAATGACTTATCATTAGGCGCCAAGAAGGCATTAGAGAGTCATAAAGCTGGTCCTCAGGCATCTTAATTTAAAATATATTTTTAGTAGGTATCAATTATGGGTATTTATAGCAAAACTGAAGTTGAAGATGCATTTTGGAAGTTTCATGATGCGTTAAATGAATCTGGAAAGACCGCCGATTGGAGTATTGTTGGTGAGCGAATGACGCCTGATGCAATGATATATGAGAGCGTCCTAGGAAAAATTGGTAAGAGGGAAGGCATTGTTCGCGAGGTGTCAAGAACAATGCACATTTCAGATCCTGAAACTCCATGGGTACACTTAAATCGGTTTCCTGTTGAAGCTTATTCTATTGACCATCGTGATTGGGTTTGGTCTATATGGTATGCGCGTTTTTCTGATCCAGGGGATGGTAGTGTTCACCAAGCGAGAGTTTTCATTCTCATGAAATACCATGGTAAAGGTGAATTTCATTACGTCGAAACTGTTTATAATCCAGTCGCTGTAAATAAAGCGATGGAGTCTTGGAAGGCGAAAAAGGCCGAGTGGGATAAGATAGGAGCTGGAGAGCTTGATATGTTAGCTGCGAGACAAGATGCTGGTCAGGACATGGCGCCTTTAAAACTTGATTAACTAATTGATTTGAGTGTTCGTATGTTACTAGAAAACAGCGTAGCGGTTATATCTGGTATTGGTGCTGGTCTTGGTCAAGAACTGGGTAAAGCATTTGCCAGGGAAGGATCTAAGGTAGCCATAAGTTGCAGGAATAAAGATAGATTAGAGCTTTTTAAGCAAGAGTTAGTGGCTCAAGGAGCAGACGTTATTGCATCTTCGGTTGACGTGACTAAAGCTGAAGATTGTGAACGATTTGTCGCCGAGATATTAGAAGCATTTGGTTCGATTGATTATCTAATAAATAATGCCTATAACCCAGGCTCGGCTTCTATGTTTGAGGATTCTAACCTAGACGATTGGCGCCAGCCTTTTGAGGTAAATGTCATTGGTTCTATGAGGATGATCCAAGCATGCATTCCACCATTAAAAGAATCCTCTAAAGCATCGATTGTTAATATAAATTCGATGGTTCAAAAAAAACTGTTACCAACACAGTCAGCTTATGCCACATCTAAGGGCGCACTCTCAGTCGCAACTAAGTCATTGGCGTTTGAGCTAGGATCTTATGGCATAAGAGCCAACTCAGTTAATATGGGTTGGATGTGGGGTGACCCCGTTAAGAAATCACTTCAAGGCATTGCTGACTCAAGGGGAATTGACCTAAAAGAGGTGGTAGCTGAAGTAGCGCAAGGTATTCCTTTGGGGTTCATTCCTGAAGACGGCGATTGTGCAAATGCTATTATCTTTCTTTGTTCTGATATGGCGAAAGTTATTACTGGTGCAAGCTTAGATGTAAATGGTGGCGAATTCATGCCATAAAGCCACATTGGGAATAGCTCTTGATCCCCTAAGGTGTATTTAGATGTCAAATGATAGAGAATCTACAATAAAAATAGCTGAGTCCTATCTATTTAAAGGACTAATTGAGCAAAAACCCGAAGAAATTCCGCTCGCAAATAATTGCACGAGAACCGAGCTAGGTTTTAATACTGGCAACGATGCAAATCATTTGAGAGCGCTTTTAAGTAGTGAAGCATATGATAATGTTTTAGATTGTTACGATTTGAATTGGATCGTCGATGGTAATCAGGCATGTGTTTTTTATAAACAAAAGTTAAAGCAGCCAGAAGTTCCAATATTGGTAGCGACACGATTTAAAATAGAAAATGATTTGATTCACGAAATCGAGATAATTCTATATTGCCCTGGAATGACTGATTTGTTCGCAAATGAAGTTAAAAAAGCTATGGGTGTCGATTAGTTTAATCTTTTTTCCTCTTCTTGCTAAATTTTTTAATTGAGGTATCTTAATTATGTTGAGTATTCAAGAGATTTCCGATCGTCTAGAGATTCAGGATTTAATTACCAATTACTGTACAGTTGTAGATAAAAAAAATTGGAAGGGTTATCAGGAAATATTTTTAGAAGATGCAAGTGTCGATTATTCAGGGTCTGGCGGATTATCAGGGACAGTTGATGAGGTAATAGAATATTTAGATATGTCTTTAGGCTTTCAAAAAGAACTTGGTTTTGCTCCCATAACGCAACATCTAGTTGGTAATTTTGATTTAATACTTAAGGAAGACTTCGCTCGTGTGAGATGTATGTTATATAACCCCATTATGCTTGGCCAAGGTGAAGGCGCGAGCGCTGCAATTTTTGGCGTGTGGTATACATTTGAAGTAGAAAGAAACGAAGTTTGGAAAATTAAAAGCTTGAGTCAGGAGCCAGCAATTAAAATCACAGGGCTAAAAGATACTGGCTCTTTGTTTTAGACATAATTATTATCCTTGGTCGATAGCCGGTGGTTTTATACAGGCGCCATTGTCAATCAATATTGATGTCCCATTGATACAGCGAGATTCATCCGACGCTAAAAACAAAACGGTATAAGCAACATCTTCTGGCTCAATCCAATAAGCATACATTTCTTTTAATACATTAAGATCATCCTCTGTAACAGACGATTTCCCAAAACTCATTTTAGCAATTAAGGGGGTCCTAACGCTGTCCGGTTGGATTGAGTTGACGCGAATGCCATTTTTTTTCTCAATGCAATCCATTGCAATTGATCGCGTAAGCGCATCAACTGCGCCTTTTGATGCGGAATAAGCGGGAATATTACTGATACCCATGATCATTGACGTTGAGGACATATTGATGATTGACCCGCCATGAGAATTTTTTTCCATTAGAGGTATCGCATGTTTACATCCAAGAAATTGACTTTCACTATTAATTGAATTGAGCATCCTCCAGTCTTCTAAGCTTAATTGATCAATATTTCCTGTTTTCATGATGCCTGCATTATTAACCAGAATATCTAAGCCACTACTAATCTGGGATATTTCTTCTATTACATGTTCCCAGTCTTTTTCCTCAGATACATCCTGCTTAATAAAAAATGCAGTATTATCAGTTGAGTTTGTAGCATTGATCTCATCAGCAACTTTTTGTCCATTCGCTTCGTCTATGTCAGTGAGAAATACTTTAGCGCCTTCTTTAGCGAGTAAAATTGCATCAGCTTTACCCATGCCGCTAGATGCGCCGGTAACAAGCGCTATTTTATTTTTTACGCGACCTTTAATCATTAGAAATACCTAGGTATATTAGTGAAAGTAGAATTGTGAAAATTCTACCATAATAATATTATTTGTTTGCTGTTGGATAAAATAGAATTAATATTCCTGTGAACGAGGCATATATGTATATTAAATTTGATGCTACTAAAGTTTCCATTAGCGAACGTTCTTTGCCTAAACAAAAACGATCAAAAGACAAGCTTGAAAGAATTATTCAAGCGGCTTTTGTTGTTACCTCGAGAGTAGGCTTTGAGTCGGTGACCTTGGCAGATATTGCTCGCGAAGCAGGCGTAGGCGTGAGTACGGTTTATACTCGATTTAAAAGTAAAGATGCTTTGCTTGAAGAGTTACATATCATCATAACTGAAAATACTTTAAAAACTATAGATAGCTATTTTGCAATTTATCGAGATTATGAGGTTCCATTGCGTGATATTGTGCGTGAAATTATTGAGGATTCTCTTAAGATGACAAGGGATCTCTCAGGCTTTTACAAGGCGACTTACCAACAATCCATTTCTAATGATGCCTTTGCGCAAAGAGAAAAAGCTATTAGATTGAAGCTTCTAAAAACATTGAAAAAAATTTTTCTATTAAGAATAAAAGAGATTGGTCACCCCAAACCAAGTTCAGCAATCGATTTTTTTGTGACTATGTATATGGGCGTGATAACCGATAGAGTGATGACTCACAATTTTTCTGGTTTAACCGATAAAAAGTTGGCTAAAGAGCTTACTGCCGCGTGTGAATCTTATCTTTTATTAGAGTAAGGAAAGTTCTCCATATCATTTATACTGCCAACCATTTCAGATGGTTATCATCTGGGGCGGGTCTATTTACCCTTAAAGTTTATTAATTAATCAAATGATGATATTCGTAGGTATCCTACATCATTTTAAAAAATATCAATATTTTCATTGGTTTATATAAGAATTTCGATTTAAGTGTCATTTAATTACATTAAAGCCGCTTTTTTTAAGTCTATTTTCTGGTCAAAAAATTTGCAAAATTGGCCTGTCTTTTCTAATATGAACTCGAATTCGTGTTTTTAATGGATATTTTAAGCTCAGAGTTTTCAAAATAATAATTTAAATCTCAACTAAAAAAATCATGATTTGTCTATGGAGTTTATACTATGAAAAATAAACTAATTACCCTTGCATCATCAGCTGTATTATCTACGGTTGCAGTTGCAGATACTTATACTGTCACTTTAGACGGTACAGCTCTTTATCAAGCAACAATGTCAATTGTTACAGGTTCACCTGATTGGCTCCCTTCAGCTTATTCAGATCCTGAGCCACCACAATTAGTTGTTGGTGCAAATAATAGTGTCAGCTGGTTAGATCTAGACACTTATGCAATTGCGAACCCTAATAATGAAAATGGTCCTGCTCAAAGATTGGAATTAACAATTGATGAAAATGGGACGCCAGTTGACTTTAGAAGGACCTTCCTTGATAGATTCGTTCAAGCAACTTTCCCAATCGCTGTTATTGAGCGTGCAGCTAACTGGGCTGTTGAGATGGACACACGCAACACATCAAACGGTAACATGGTATGTACCACTGATACCTCAGTCGCTGGTACAATCACTTGGGATTGTCCATTAGATCCTACAGGTGACGATAATGGTTACACTACAGATTCTTCTGCAGCTGACCTTGCTCAATATCCGTTTGCTTGCGGAACGATTGACCCATACACATCTGCCCCAGTTTTATACTGGAAAATGGGCGAAAACCGAGTTGCCCAACCATTGATTCAGCCTGATCCAGCAAACAACATCGTTGGTGAGGCAGTTGAGCCTATCCTCGGTAATGATGGACTTCCAGCAACAATTAATATTCCTGGTGTTGGTGATCTAACTGTCTTGAAACCAGAAAACTGGGCTTACGACCAGTCATGTGGTTTTGACATCATTCGAGGTCAAGAATCAGAGGCGATTCGTCTTGTGATGAGCCATACTGGTGCTTTAGGTGATCCTAACTTTGAAATCACTGGTGTTGAGCTATACAGCATCAACCAGCTTCAGGTCCCTCTAGGAGGCGGTAACTTTGCTCCTTTCCAATCTGCTGATAGAGCTTCTTTCACTACTGTTCTATCTCAGGATGACTTTGGCGATGCATCAAAGAATGTTCCTGCGATGGGGGCCTTCGGTCTAGCTGCATTGTTCGGTGGTTTAGTAGCAGTAGCTATGCGGTTGAGAAAAAGAGTTCAATAAACATACTTTTTGACTCCTATAAAAAGCTTGTCAGGTTATCTGGCAAGCTTTTTTATTATTTCTTTAATTTGTATATATAAAATTTGGTGTTAAGGTAATTCAACAAATTAATCATCTCTTCGCAGTTTTTAACTTTAAATTTGGTTACCTAATTTAAAATGTTTAAAAAATTTTTTATTCCTCTATTTTTTTTCATTCAATCGTTGTTTTTGATTATTCCTAATGCCTTTTCAGATTCCATTGAAGAGGTCATTGTCGAGGCTGAAAGGCAATCTGGGATTGACGTACTTGATGAGGCTGCTTCTTTGAAATCATTTGATCTTGAGGATTTAGAGACAAATCAAATAGCCAGTTTTGGTGATGTAGCTAATTTTGTACCAGGTTTAACAGCCTCGCCAACCGGTTCACAAGGATTAAGATTTACGATTAGGGGCATTGGTGCAAGGGATTCTCAATTGGGCGTTGAGACGAGAGTAGGCCTATATATCGATGATGCTTTTCTAGGAAGGGCTGTAGGTAGCTTTGACCTTGTTGATTTGGAAAACGTTATCGTTGAGAAGGGACCTACAGGCTTTACTGGTGGCCGAAATGCAGTTGGCGGATCAATTAGCTTAATTTCTGCAAAACCGATGTTCGATGAATTTTTGGGAAGAGTTAGTGCTGGTGTGGGCAATTACGGATCTAAATCTGTTAGTGGAATTTTTAATATTCCAATATCAGATAACTTTTCCTCTAGAATTGGTCTTGCTAAATCAGTTAGAGATGGCTGGGTTGAGAATGATGGTTTGGGTGAGGACTTCTGGGGTTATGATCGGGATTCCTACCGCATTAGTTTTCTCTGGCAAGCTAATGAGAATATAGAAGTCAATTATAGCTATGATTTAAATGAGGCAGAAAACCAACCCGCATTTTTTCAAGCGATACCGGATACAAATGGAGGCGATCTTGGGCCATATACAGTCGGTGTTTTCGGCTTTAATTTTCAAACATTTTCTTATGAGCTTTCAGAGCCAGTAGTTGAAGTTCCTGAAAGTATAGATCGACACGATACAGTAAACAGTAATGTACTTATCGAGAATGGAATTACTGAATCAAGTGGGCATAGCCTCTCTTTAAGATGGGATTGGGCGCAGGATCATAGCTTCATTTTTTCAGGTACATATAGGAAAGCAGAAACGCTGAATAGGTTCTATTTTTATCCGGATTTGAACCAAGATCAACTACCTGTCAGGGCGTTTAACGAACCCTTTCCAAATAATCCCTTAGCAACCGTCAATAGACAAATCCCACAATCAGAAACTTTTCCAGAACCGTCCTTTCCTGAGTACCAGCGGTTTTGCTGTGTTGCTCCATATGCTGTTTTCGTAGATTCACCCGACCCCTTAGCGATTCGCACTCTCTTGAACAGTCCACCCGGTGGCGATCTTGCATTGCGTGATCATGAACAGTTTAGTATTGAATTTAAGCAAGAGGGCACTTTATTTGATGGTCAAATTGATTATGTGGCAGGTATTTACTATTTTAACGAGAGAACAGGGAATGGCCAGCAATTACCTAGTGTTCCCTACTCAGATCCTAATTTTGAAAACCTTCAAGTCGATCATAGTTTATTTTGGTCAGACGTGATCGAGCTCATCTCTTTAATGGAGTTCGATGACGACATAGATCCTGATTTCTTGGCTACGAGCTTTATCAGTCTAAATGATATTGACACTGACTCATATGCGGTTTTTACTCAATGGAATTATCATCCTTTTTGGAATGATAGACTTCATATTACATTAGGTCTCAGACATACTTACGAAGAAAAATCACTTAATAGGATCCTTTTAAGAGCAATAACATTTGATAGCCTTGATGATAAACCTATAAATGACGAGAACGATTGGACAAGTCTCGATCCAGAACTTAAGGTTCAGTACGATGTTTCAAATGCTGGATTTGTATATCTAAGATATTCCGAGGGGTTTAGACCAGGTAATTTTAATGTTCTAACTCGAAAGGTCTCTGACTTAGGTTTTGAAGCTGAATTCATCGATTCCTTCGAGATTGGCTATAAGGCATCATTATTCGATGATACCGTTACTGTGGAGTTTGCAGCATTCAGGAATGAAATGGAAAATGGCCAGTCAACGATAAGAAATATTTTCAGTCCTTTACAGAGGAGTATTATAAATACGGATAGTATGAGTGAGGGTATTGAATTAAATCTTCAAGTAGTGTTATCAGATGAGCTATCGCTGAGTTTCGAGTATGCGTATCTCCGTTCTAACAACGAAAGATTTGTGAATCCATTTTATATAGATTATGAATATGCTATCGAAAAGGAAAAGAATGCAAATGCCTTTTCAAGTAGTGGCGCAAATGTCGATGATGTTGTACTTCCATTAGACCCTAATTTACCTGGCGATGCAGCGATTATTGATAGACTCGAAAACGCTTGCTACGGTGATTTAAAAGGTAACCCGATACCTAATATTGCACGGTTGGTTGATTTTGAAATTGGTGCATGTACCGATAGACTAACCAATTTTGGGGCACCTATTAATTCATTGCTCGTCAGTCTTGAGTATTCAAAATTTCTCAGTTGGGGTGAATTAAGAGCTAATTTAAGCTACTCACATAAGGACAGTTATTTTGTTGGTTCTACAATCGATATCACTGATAGGGATATTGTTGATTTACGCTTAACTGGCGAATTTGAGATGGCTAAAGGTATTGGTAAGATTGCTCTTTGGTCTCAAAATATCCTCAACAACGAATACACTATTAACGCGCTTGATGTAAGTGCTATCGCTACAGACGCTGCTCTATATGGAACCCCGCGAACATTTGGAATTGATTTTGGCTTCGAATGGCAATAAGACCGATTAAGTGAAAGGAATATTTGATGATCTATAGAATATATATATTTATATCATTGCTTATATTTTCAGTAAATATGGCGGCAAAAGATCTTTATCATAATGAATTTATGTTTGAATATGCTGACTTTCAAAAGGATGTCCAGTCGCATACTGTCGATATCAACTTTTTCTTTAATGGCATTGATACGTCTTTAGGTCATCCAGCGGAAGCCGCTTTTTTAAATAGGTCATCCAGTTTGAATTTATCAACAAATTTATATGAAGATTCAAATAATAAGGATGAATCACTTGCCTTTGAACTGAGAACTTTCACAAAAAGAAAGGATTTTTTTATTGATGTTCACTATGATGATATGGAGTTCAATGGCGAAAGATCTGAATACTATGCCTTGGGTTTTGGGAAGTTCATGACAGAAACCGCATCGATAGGCTTCTTAGGCTCAAAGATGAAAATCGGAAATGACTATGAGCTAGATAGGTTTATTGGTAACATAACACTTCTTTCGTCCTCTGCTTTTCAGTATAAGCTTGATTTTTCTTTGGGGCTTGTGAACGGGACTGCACCTATTGTAAATGCATCAATATCAGACCAAGAAGATGTCTATGACCTTTTCTCAGAAATTGAGGTTTCTTTTTACCCCAGCAGATCCTCAAGTTTAAAAATTGGCTCTTCAATTTACACAAGAACATTAAAATCAATATTAGTTGAAACCGGTGGCGATCTAGAGCCCACAACAGATAGAGACTTGCTACATTATTTTATGGAGTATAAGTTTTGGAATAAAAATGGCTCTGTAGGGATTTCATATGGTGAGAAAAAGCATGATTTCTTTTATGATGACTTTCATTATTTATCTGTTTCATTGAGTCGTTATTTATAAAATCAAAATGGAGGTTTAGAGTGAGTTCTGATTCATATGAGATACAGTCCCTTCTTTATGAGTACGCCTTTCATTTGGACAGCGGAGATCTTCAGGAGATGGCGAATATGTTTGCACATGCCAAGTTTGTTGCCGGCGACGGTTCTGGTGTTGAGATTTCAGGCGTTGAAAATATTCTTAAATTATATAGAGAGCACACTCGTATTTATTCCGATGATGGGACGCCTCATACCCAACACGTAACTACTAATGCCATCGTCAAGGTTGAACCTGACGACGTTCACGCTGAATGTAAATCCTATGCTATTGTGTTTCAATCAGCAGATGATTTTCCAATTCAACCCATTATTGGCGTTCAATATTTTGATAAATTTGAAAAAAACGATGGAAGTTGGAGATTTTCAGAGCGAAAGATCGTTTCTCGTTTATTTGGCGATCTTAGTAAGCATCTCCTAAAGTCAATCTAAACCTCACAATTGTTCAAAAATAATCTTATCAAATGATTTTACTGCCTTATTTTTTTTACAAATTATAAAACTTAGCGGAATATTGTTATGAAATTTGTTTTATCGACCTCATTTAATACTGTTGAAGATCTAATGACACTCGCCCCGGTTGCTGATGACAGTGGCTGGGACTCGCTGACTTTTTCTGATCATATTGTTCATCCGGAAACGATTTCAACACCCTACCCTTATACTGAAGATGGCTCTCGTCGCTGGGAGGCGTTTACCGACTGGCCGGATCCTTGGGTATTGATTGGCGCCTTAGCCAGTATAACTAAGCGGATTCGATTTACTAACAATGTCTATGTATTGCCGATGCGCAATCCGTTCATGGCGGCTAA
>CENX01197128.1_pt1 | contig 85871 bp, 78 predicted proteins | sample 361321 | NCBI WGS metagenome assembly CENX01 (sample SAMEA2619678, study PRJEB7988) | marine metagenome | isolation source: saline water (ENVO:00002010), including | reverse complement strand
ACAGATTATGAGTCTGCTGCTCTAACCAATTGAGCTATGGGCCCTAAAGTAATGTTAAAATTACAATTTATTTATACTTAGGTTGACTTTTTTCATTGAATGAATGTTTGATAAACTTAAAATTTAGACATTATAACAGCTATGAAAAATCAGAAACAAAAAATTTATAAGGTATATGGAATAAATAATGCTGTTGCAGTTCTAGGATCAAACAAGTTTTATATTCGTCAAATTGAACTGGAAAAAAACAGTAGAGCTGAAAAATCTACCAAGGTCACTAAGTTGATCAAGAATAAATCAATTATTTGTAAACTATACCAGAAAAATGAATTTCAAAACAACTATAAAAATTTACGATCTCAGGGTGTAGTTGTTAGCTTCAGTGGAGCTGTTTTTTGGGATAAAGTGCCAAGTTCACTTTACAGTAATAAATCTTGCTTATTGGCATTAGATCAGATCGAAGACCCGCAAAACCTAGGGCAAATTATTCGTACTGCCGAATGTGCTGGAATTGACGGTGTACTAATTTCGAAACATCATACTGCTCCGATAACAAATACCGTACTCCAAGTCAGTCAAGGTGCTTTTGTTAATATCCCAATATATAGAGTTAATAATCTGAGGCAAGCCTTCGGTTCCCTAAAAAAATATGGATTTTGGATTGTAGGATTAGAGAACAGTATCCCTGCAAAACCCTGGTATAGTTTTAATTTTAATGAAAAAACTGTTATCGTTTTAGGTAGCGAGGGTAAAGGGATAAGGGAAAAAATAATTGAATATTGTGATTTTCTTATTACTATTCCTATGCAGGGAGAAATCGACTCTTTAAATGTATCTGCTGCTGCTGCTGCCGTATTGTTTGAACGTATGAGGCAAAGCTTAAAATAGATAGTAAAATGCCATCTACTCACGACTACATATCTGACCCTAGAAATGATAATGTTTTTATTTATATCAATGGTGATTTTTTCTATCGTTCTGAAGCAAAAGTCTCTGTACTGGATAGCGGTTTTTTATTAGGGGATGGGGTTTGGGAAGGAATTCGGTTACATAATGGATGTTTAATTCATGTTGATAGACATTTAGACCGATTATATGATGGTGCAAAAAAATTAAGGATGAAAATTGGTGTTGAAAAATTTGAGCTTAGGGCTATTATTTTAAAAACTATAAAAAAAAATAGAATGTTCTCAGATGTTCATATACGTCTTATAGTAACTAGGGGCCTAAAAAAAACTCCTTATCAGAGTCCTAAAATCAACATAGGAAAATCAACTATAGTGATCATTCCTGAATATAAAAAACCAAATAAAGAAGTGATTAAAAAGGGCATATCCATTGCAACTGTTAAAACTATTAGGGATCATGTTGTCCAGGATCCAAAAATTAATTCATTAAGTAAATTTAATTGTATTGCAGCATGTATTGAAGCAGAAGAACTTGGAGTGGATGAAGGTTTAATGCTTGACCCAAATGGATATGTTGCTACTTGCAACTCTACTAATTTTTTCATAATTAGGAGTGGAAAAATATGGACCTCGACTGGAGAATATTGCCTAAATGGAGTTACAAGGCATGCTGTGATAGAACTCTGCAAAAACTACAATATTCCAGTTTTCAAAAAAAACTTTACTGTTAAGGATGTTTTATCTTGCGATGAGGCATTTGTTACGGGAACATTTGCGGGTATAATTCCGGTTATAAATATTAATAAAAATAAGATTGGAAATGGGACTCCTGGTTTTATAACAAAAAATCTTCAAGATTATTATTTCTTAAGTATTGAAAAGATTTCCTCAAAATATAATGAAATCTGAAAAAATAATCGCAATGTGGTCTGGCCCTAGAAATATTTCTACAGCCATGATGAGATCTTTTGAAAATAGGAAAGATACTGCAGTTACAGATGAACCATTTTATTCACACTATCTTTTGAAAACAAAATTGAAACATCCTGGTAGGGAAGATATAATAGCATCTCAAAGTACAGATTGGAATAAGATAGTTAAAAAACTCATTGGCCGAATACCAAATAAAAAAAAAATTTGGTATCAAAAGCATATGGCACATCACAACCTTGATGGGTATGATCTATCTTGGACTTTTAATCTCTTTAATTGCTTTTTAATTAGGAATCCTGCGGAAGTAATAACTAGTTATACTAAGCAATTTCCAATAACTGACCATCTGCAACTAGGGTATGATCAACAGGTTAATTTGTTCAAATTAATCAGAAAAAACACTGGTCGCATTCCTCCCGTGATTGATGCTAAGGATATTTTATTAAATCCTAAAGAACAGCTTACTAAATTATGTCAAAAGGTTGGAATTAAATTTAAGGGTTCAATGATGTCATGGCCAAAGGGGTTGAGAAAAACTGATGGTGTGTGGGCTGCTTATTGGTATGAGGGTGTGAATAACTCCTGTGGTTTCAAACCATATATAGAAAAAAAAACACAGATACTTAAGACTCATAAACATATTTTAAGCAAGTGCATTAAGTCGTATGAGTTTTTATGTAATTATAAAATTTAAATGCTAGATCATAATTTTTTTGTTAGACTCTTTTGTAAATTAATATTGGATTTTTTCCTTAGCAGTGACAATTCTTTCCATGTGTTTTCATTCGCAATAAGTCTTTTGATAATTTGATCTTTCAAAATCGATCGATTAAATATTTCATCAATATCATCCTGAGAAACTCCTACATACCAAATATTCTGAGGGTATATAACTACTACAGGCCCAACCTCACAGCAGTCCATGCATCCGCTTTTAGTTGCTCTTACCTTTCCTTTCAGGCCATTGCTGTTTATCAGTCTCACCAATTGGTTCCTAATATCTAATCCACCAGAAACGGAGCAAGATCCTCTTGGAGATCCTTCCTCACGTTCTTTTGTACAGACTAGGATATGTTTATTGTATTTAGTTGAAAGAGGACTCAATTTTATTTAGTTGTATTTTTAGTGAGAAAACCTAATTGTATTCTAATTCATAGCTCATGTATATCTAATATCTAACAGAATTGTTAGAATTTTTATAACCAAGACAATCTAATTTATAAATATAACATAATTTTTTACTATATAACTTGATGCCACTGGTTTACTAATAAAAAATATATATCAGAAGCCTGTTGCATTGCAAATATAAATTATTAAATATTTTCATGACCATCATTTTGTAATTTTAAAATACTTTTCAAGATTAAATTTTGGTTTCATGAAAAAATTAAAAATAAACAGATTAGTTTTTGAATAAATAGACTATCTCCTAGATAATTGTCAGAAAGAATATTTTTATTCCCAATCTGAAGAACCATATCCAGATATAACTACTCCATTCTCTATTGGTTTCATACTGTAATTAATTCCTGAAACCATACCATTATTAAAATATTTATCAAAACCGGTTGGGGTTGAAGCCTTCCAAATGACATTGCAATTTTGGTCAAGTTTAGTAACGGCGTATCCCGATACCATTAAAAATCCTCTATCATCAGTCTGATGTATCCACCCTTGAGAATTTCCAATGTAGTCATCAAATTTTTTCCTCCAGAGTTCATTACCATTGGGATCAGTTTTAATCAAAGTTGCGTAGGGGCTTGGATCAGAATAACAGAATAAAAGGAATCCCTTATCAGTCGTTTGTAAAACATCCATTGCTCCTCGCGGTCTGCTAACATGGTCGCCCGACCATATTTTGCGCCAAATTTCTATACCGTCAGTGTTGACCATCTGTAAATAGATAGGATCATAGTCATCATTATCGCTTTTAGATGCAATTCCATAATTGACATAGCCATTTTCTACCCTAATTATCGTTCTCGGATAATTTAGACCTTCATATTCGGCTTCTTTAACTATAACCCCTGTAGAATTGTCAATTATTTTCAGTTTTGAAGGTTTTCCACTCACTAAAACAATATGACCATCATCTGCCTCTATAATTTCTAAATTATAGTTCCAAGCGATCATATCTGGGTAATTTTGACTCCATATCAGGTTCCCGTCACTATCTATAGTTACAATATTTATACCACCTCCATTAATTGGCACTAAGAAAACCAAATTTCCATTTGAGGTTTGAACTAGAGAATTTCCAATATTATTATACCATTGTGAATTCCCATCCTCCGCAAACCGTATCTCTTTTTTCCACTCTAGATGGCCATCATTATCTAACCTAGCAATATTCCCAATACTCCAGTTTAAATTATAGCAACACCCTCCCCATTCTATTCCATCAAAAATTCCATAAGCCATATAACCCCCATCAGCTAAAGGAATAACTGAACTTGCTAGATCCCAGATGCCCCCATGGAGATAATTTTTCCACAGTAAATCTCCGTTATTATTGACTGCATAGATCATCATATCCGCAATATTTTTAGTGTATTCATATTCCTGGATACAGGAAGGGGAAAAGGAGTATATATCATCGCTAAATTTTTCCCACGTATATTTATAATTGCCCCTTTCATTGGAATAGGATAAGGTCATCAAATTGTTACTATCGATACTAAAAATACCATCTGTTATTTTATTTTGAATGTTTGGTAATATATTAAAAGAGTCTTTGGTTAATTCTTCTATATCATAAATTTCCAAGGCATAACAACCAACAGTATCATCACAATTATCTCCAAGATAGTCGAAAAATGTTATTCTATTTCCATTAAATGTGGCGTACTGAATATCAGCTCCTGAGCAATTATCATCATCATAAAGGTATGTCCCAAAATAAGGAGAAAAATGTTCTATGCTCTCATCATTTTTCTCGATTTGATTATTATCGCAAGAAAAATAAAATAATCCGATAATATATAATAAAAGTAGAACTCTTGTCTTCACCCTAAAATCTAATAATCATCTACTATATGGTATTTAAATTTTCAAATAATTATTATAATTATTCTTAATTAATTGTTACTTTGAATATTGGAGAATATTCTCTTGATTTATTTCCCCTATTTTTTTGTGTTCCATTATCAAAAAAGCATAAAACACCACTCCGAGGATGTAAAGAATTGCAGTTATAATAAAAATTTCTACATATCTGAAGTTCGCAAGGCGCATCCATTCAAAAACTTTTGCGCTAAAAAACCATGATGCGCTCCAAAGACTAGAACTGAGCGCACTTATTAGTTCCTGATTTTTTTTACCAACATAACTCATCATTAGTTCGTTTGAGGCTGGGTGCGCCATATGCATAAGAGGTTGTCTGAATATATATGCAAGTACAGCTACTGTGAAAGCAAATGGCAATCTTGAATACAGCTCCATCATTGCCATAGTAATTAAACATAAGATTGAAAGCAATTGCACGATGATAATCGTTAACCAATATCCATACTTTTTTCCAAGATAAGGAACCAATAAAGAAAAAACAAATACCAAAATTGCACTAGCACTTCCCATAATACTGAACTGACTTGCCGTTAAGCCAAAAATGGAGTTAAAAAATAGGTTAATAAATGGGATTGTTAACCCCGCTCCAACTGATATCAATATTAAAGGCGATATAGCTTTTAAGATCCGGTTCCAATCATATGAATTGTTCATAGAGAAAAATCCAATCCTTATTTCAGCGTTAGGTTTATTGTCTTCTTTTATATTACAAGCTGCAAAAAAAGCACAGCTTCCTAAGATTGTTATTAGCCATAGGATGGAACGCTCAGTAATCACCATGGACAAGTTTCCAATATAAATCGTACCCACCCAGTCGAGAACACCAATAATTAGACCGGATATGACCGTTGAAAAAGACCAAGTAGAAGCACTCAATGATAAGGCTTCTGAACTATTATTTGGGTTGGTATTTCTAATTATGAAAGGCAATGAACAGACTCTAACTAACATCATACCTATTCCCCATAGTAAAAAAGAAAATTGAATAAAGGGAATGAACATTCTATGAATAGATTCAATAATTAGTATGCTGCTCGATGGTATAATTACAGAGCCAATTAGTAGAAAAGGTTTTAGATTTTTGTTTCTAATGTAAATTCCTAAAGGTAGCGCAAAAATTAATGCACCTATGAACCGAAGTGAATTGAATGATGCAATCTCTGGATCATTAAAACCTTTTTTTCGAAGAAAAATATTTAAAATTAAAATAAAAGCAACGTGAATCAAATTGGTGCTTAATTCAAGTAAAATTAAGGAGTGCACATTTTTAGGGAGTTGTTTATAGCTATAAAAGAGATTTTTAAACATCATAGAATTTGGGCCGAATAAGAATCCAAGGTATATACCTCAAATTATTAATTTTAACTTAGAGCTCATGATTTTCTTTTTTCCCAAAACCACTCAAAAAGCCCCTGAATAATCATTGATCCAATTAGTACAGAAATAGATAGCTCCATTGATTTAATCGGGTCACCAATCCAAAACCAAGAACAGCTGATTACCCAAATAAATGTAACTAGCCTAATTAGCAGAGATTTTTTCGAGAAAATGTGGCGAATAATTTCTTCTATGTTTGACATATAATTTATTTAGTTTTTAATACTGATTTTAAAGATAGAAGTAAATATTGCTCTAAAATTACGTCTTATGTCACAAAAGAATAGAGAATTAATAAGAATATTAGAAAAGTTCCCAGACCAAAATCCTAATCCCGTTTTACGATTTACTCATGAGGGATCCTTAGTCTATTTTAATGACCCCTCTAATGATATAATTAATGAATGGTGTATAGAGATTGGTGATAAGCCAGAGGAAAATCTTTTAAAACTTTTTTTATTTAATACTCCAAACCAGGAAAAAAAACCTTTTGAAATTAAAACATTAAAAAAAATCTTTTTGTTAACCCCAGTTTATGTAAAAGAATTGAAATGTATAAATATTTATGGTTCAGATATAACTGCGATAAAAGCGATAGATAAATTTCCAGATCAAAACCCCAATCCTGTCTTGAGAATTACAAAAAAAGGTATCTTAACATATTTTAATAAAGCATCCTCAAAAATCATTGAAGAATTTAATCTATTTAAAGGTCAATTGATAAATGGCCCTCTTTTAGATTTAGTTGGGAAAGTATCAATAAAAGAAGATACTATAAATAGTGAATTAGAAACACAGTCTAGAACTTATTTTATATATTTAGTTCCAGTCCCAGAATTTGATTTTATAATTGTTTATGGTTCAGATATTACTTCAACAAAACTATTAAATAAATTTCCAGACCAAAACCCTAATCCTGTGATGCGATTTAATAAAGATTGGTTATTAGAATATTTTAATGATGCTTCAAATTATATAATTGAGGTATGGAATCTTTCAATAAATAAAAAAATATCTAAAGAAATGAGAGCTAATTTTGAAAAGAATAATAAAAAAAATGGGTGCGGGATAGAAATTAAAACCGGAGATAAAATATTTCATTTCAATGTAATTGAAATTATTGAGTTTGAATTTTTTCTTATCTATGGTACAGATATTACCGATGCAAAAGATAAAGAAATGATTCTTTCGAAACTATCAAAATACTTCTCACCGCAGGTTTATAAATCCATTTTTTCAGGAGAAATGGATGTAAAAATTGATACAAAAAGGAAAAATTTAACCGTTTTCTTTTCAGATATTAAAGGATTCACGACTATCTCAGAAAAATTGGAGCCAGAAAAACTTACTGAGTTTATAACCCAATATTTGACAGAGATGACTGATATTGCCATCAGTTATGGTGGTACTGTGGATAAATATATTGGCGATGCAATAATGATATTTTTTGGAGACCCAAATACAAAAGGGATAAAAGAGGATGCAATTTCTTGTGTTACTATGGCGATAAGAATGCAAGAAAAGCTAAAAACGATTCGCAGAAAATGGAAATCGTTAGGAATAACAGAGCCTCTTGATGTGAGAATGGGAATTCACACGGATATTTGTACAGTAGGAAACTTTGGATCTAAAGATAGGCTTGATTACACAGTATTAGGAAATGGTGTAAACCTTGCTTCTAGATTAGAAAATTCGGCTAAACCAAATGAAATATTGATATCAGAAAACACGTTTGAAATAATAAAAGGGAGTATAAACTGTAGTTTTGTATCTGATTTAAAAGTAAAGGGCCGATCTCACGCAATAAAAACTTATAAGGTAAAAGAAGTTATTTGTGAAAAAGAGAAAACGGATCTTATCGATTTTGAGACAAGTGGGTTTTCTTTAATTTTTGACAAAGACGAAATAAAGAATAAAAAAGAAATAGAAAGTTATTTAAAAAAAGCAATAGATCTCCTTGATTCCTGATTAATAGTTTTAATGGAGACCTATTCATTCGCATCCATTCTCAAAATACCAACTGCAACTGCAGCTATTTTTAAATAAACCCCAACACAATTGATAGATTTGCTCACCATCTTCATACATAATCTCATATTTTTTTAAGCCACTTTTATACCATCCTAACCATAGTCCATCCCAAATACCTTCTTTAAAACTATTCTCATACATTTTTTGACCGTTTGGATACCATTCTACCCACACACCGTCCTTTTTCCCATTTTTGTAAAAGAATTCGAAAGCTTTATCACCATTCTGGAACCATTTAAGATGTTTCCCGTGGTCTACGCCATTTATATAATTTCCCTTGTATAGTTTTTCTCCGGTTTCATACCATTCAGTCCAGGTTCCATTACGTTTCCCAAGTAAATAATTAATTGAATCAGAAAGCTGTCCGTTTGGGTACCACTCAAGCCAGCATTTATTTGGTTTCCCCTTAAAATATTGTCCACTAGTTTTTTTTGTCCCTCCTTGATACCATTCAGAATAATACCCATGTAATAAACCATCTTTATACTCACACTCTAATATTTTATTTTTTGTTATCTTAGAATTTTCAAACACAACACCAGTAAAAGGATTGGGTTGATTGTTTAAAAACCATAAGTCACCTTTTTTATACAATAATTTTACATTAATGGGTTTAGTTTTCTGTTTTGGGGAATTTTTGTTATAGCTCTCAAAACTACTATTTACTGCATGTGAAAAACTTATAATAAAAATTATATTAAGCTTTATTAATAAAATCCTAATCTGTAAAAGTATGGATATACCCCTCAACATTAAATTTCTTTTTACATCCATTGTAATTCATGTACCTTATTTTTCCATACACTGGCCTTTCAAACCAGGCTCTGTCGTGAATGCCTCCAATACTCCAAGCTATGCCTGCATATCCATTGGGGTCGCGTCCATCCAATTCATATTTATCATTCAAGTCGATTGCATTCTGAATGGCAATTTCTGGTGAATGGCTCCATTCTAATATTTTTTTTGCCCAGTACATTCGCATATATCCATGCATTTTACCTGTTGTTACCATTTGTCTTTGTGCTGCATTCCAAAGTGGGTCATGGGTTTCTGCAAATTCGAATTGGCTAGTATGATATAAATAATCACGTTTATCTTTCCTATGCTCATTCAAAGTATTTTGTGCCCAAGCGTGAAAACCTTCAAAGTAGTCGTAGTTTTGTTCGTATTCGCAAAAGTTATCTGATAGTTCTCTTCTAACGATCATTTCTTCAAGAAAAGATTTTTTATCTGCTAAATTTAGATTGGAATTTTTTATTTCTAGGGCTACACGTTGGGTAGAAATATGCCCAAAGTGAAAATAGGGGCTCATATTGCTAAGAGCATCTTTGTTTGGGTTGTTTCGATTTATGCTATAACCTTTAAGACTATCTTTGATAATTAACAAATTTTTGTTAGCCGCCTTTTCGCCAGGAAGAAGCCAATCAACTTGCTTGACAGAGTTGTCAATATTTAAACTGCTTATAATTTTTCCCCAATTATTTCTAGCATGTCTAATCTGACCGTATGGATGTAAAATAATTGATGGTATATCTGTTAGATAATAGTTTAGTTTTTTTTCAATTTTTTTTCGTATTGTGTATGCAGAGTATTCTTTTTTATCTGAGCAATTCCAGCATGGTATGATATTATGTGTGTCTACTTGGGAGAGTGGAATTTTAATTTTACCTAATACATTTTTAAGCCGATTTTTGTATATCTTGAGGGGATTGAAATCAGTTATTATAGCGCCAACAGACTCCTGTGATATAAAATCAGGTATCACCTTATGAGCATGTCCTTTAAGAAGGACAAAACGGATGTTTAAATTTGATAAATCGTACTCTAGCTCTTCAAGGCCTCTAAAAAGAAATCCATACTGTCTAATATTTGCTTCTGGAAAATCACCTACATACTGATAGCAGACTATCAACGGAACTTTATTTTCCAGTGCAATTTTTTGGCTCTGAACTAAAGCCCAATTATCTTTAACCCTCTTATCTCGTGTCATCCAATAAAGAACACAATCTCCTGAAAACTTACCATCTCTTAATGACCGTACTCTTTCTCCCATCATGAATCTTGTTTGGGCAAATTTATATTTTTCTAGGAAATAATTGTTTTTAAATCAGAGTACTTTAAAAAGGTAGAGCCTAATTTGGTTGTGTCATCTAGCAAAAAGTTGATTCCGTTACCACCATAAATGACAGGAATTTTGCAATTTTTTGATAAATTATTAATTTCATTAATCTGTGATTTTGTTTTTTCAATATTGGTTTTAATTGTTGCCATACAACACTGCATATCACAAAGATAAAATAAAACAAGATCAATAGATTTTTTTTCTAAAATAGTTTTTAAGTTTCCAAGATCAGCATGAGAGCCAGTATTGTAAACATTATAACCAGCATGTCGCAACACTATTTCCGACATGATAACACCTAAATCTGGTAGATTGTCTTCAAAGTTTACACACAATGCTGATTTTCCATTGGATGAACCATTTGGTTTATTCTGAGTAAGCGTTTCTACATGCCTCGTAATAAGTTTTCTGCTGATAAAGGTTTCTAAATGGGTAAGATAACCTTGGCGCAAACTATTTTCTATTGCATTAGCTGCAGGATCGACTATTTTATCAAAAATATTTTCTACTGATAACCCCTTCATGTAGGCACCATTAATTATATTACTTACACTTAAATCATCAGATTCAATACTTGCATCTGCAAGTCGAGTAGCAAGCTCTAGAAAGTCATTTTTGTTGATTGACTCGTAAATTCTTTTATGATCTAACCTCTCTAATGCAAGGCCAAAGCTTTTATCTGCATTTTTATTTTCTTTATAGTATTCACGCACATGTTGCATTGTAAACTTTCTGTGTCCTCCTGCGGTCCTAGTACAATTAATAGTCCCGTTGTCAGTCCACCGCTTAAGGGTAGAAATGTTAATGCCAAGAATTTCAGCAACATCGTTAGAAGTTAAATATCTCATGTTATAAATTAACGAATATTATTATATAATTAAAACATAAAATGAGCGTTATGAGCTATATTATGGTTTGGTTAACACAGGTTTTAATTCTGTTCAATGAAATTATTTTTTGTATCTAAATATTTCAATTTCATTTCTTTAGGTTTTTTTTCATATAATGAGACCATCATGGCCATGCGAGGGTTTTTTAGGAAAAAGTCTCTATGATTGTTTATAAATTCCCAATAAAGGGAATCCCATGTGTTGCACCAATCATTTTTTTTGTAATTACTCATTTTTATTATATAGTTACTCCCACTAATATAGGGCTTAGTAGACATAAGTCCGCCGTCAGCAAATTGACTCATTCCGTATACGTTGGGTACCATTACCCAGTCATAAGCATCTACAAAAAATTCCATGAACCATTTGTACACAGAATTTGGATCAAATCCACAAAGAGCCATAATATTTCCGATTACCATTAACCTTTCAATATGGTGTGTATAGCCATAATTTTCACAGCGCGAGATAGCTTTGTCCAAAGGTACAATACCAGTTTTCCCAGAATAAAATTTCTTTGGGATTTTCTTAGAGAATTCCCAATAGTTTGTAGTCCTTTGTTTTACACCGTCAATTTCATAGATACCGCGTATAAATTCTCGCCAACCTATAATCTGCCTAATTAATCCTTCTACAGAATTAATTGGTGTCCTATGGTCCTTTGAGTAGTCAATAACTTTTGTGATAATTTCTGATGGTTTTATAAGCCCAAGGTTTAGATATGGAGTGAGAACAGAGTGAAACAATATATGATTTTGATCCGAAATAGCATCTTCGTATGGTCCAAACTGTGAGAACCGTTTTTCTAAGAAGTTCTCAAATGATATAACTGCTTGATTATGATTAATTGGGTAATTAAAATTTTTTAGATTACCAGGATTATTTTCAAATTCCTTTTCAACAAATATTTTACTTTTTAATAAAGTTTCTTTTTTATAATCTAATTCTAGAGTATTTGGTATTACAATATCTTTAGGTAATTTTTTTCTATTTTCTGTATCGAAGCTCCACTTTCCTCCTAAGGGTTCTCCATGGGGATCAAGCAAAAGATTAAATCTACGCCTCTGTTTTTTATAAAAGTTCGCCATAAAATGCTTTTTTTTATTAGAAAATTCATGGGTGACTTCCGTCTGGTTAAGAAGAAAACCAGGAGAGTCATACCAAATGATATTTACTTTATAAAATTTAGAGGCGTTTAAAATTCTTTTTTTTAAAGTAAAGTCTACCACATGAGCTATGTGAGCTGTAGAAATACGGAATTTTTTGAAAATCTTACTGGTATATTTTCTCCCACTGAGTTCCTGAAAAGAAACAAGAGAAGTATCGTAACCATTCGCATTTAAATATTCTTTGTAATAATCCATAGATAAGTAATGGATAAGGATCTTTTTTTTATGAAATGAAATAGGGTATTGGTCATCTTTAAAAAATAGCGGGTCTTCAATCAATAAAATTTTTCTTTTCCTTGATAATGCAGGATGATCTGAAAACAATTGATTTGGGTAAATTAATACTACTTCCAAGATTATTTAATGGGAATTTTTAGGATTTTATACGTTTGTAATATTTTTAAATTTTATCTGGATGAAAGACTCAAAATTCAAAAATTAGTCTTTTTATAGCAACGAGAGTATTTTTTCACTCATCGGATTTACACTACTTTGGAAAAAATGTGTTAGCTGACCATTTTCATTAATGAGGTATTTACAAAAATTCCAAGTTGGAAGCTTTTTATTCCAACCATTGAGTTCTGGATTTGATAGCCATGCGTAGAGATCGCTTTGCGGGTTAGACTTTATGTTCTGTTTTTCAGACAAGGTAAACGCAATATTATATCTTGTACTGCAGAAATTTTTTATTTGAGCTGAAGAGCCTGGTTCTTGACCTCCGAAATCATTACAGGGTACACCTATAATCTCAATTTTATCACCATGCTTTTCATACAATTCTTGCAAGCTTTTGTATTGGGGTGTAAATCCGCACTTTGATGCTACATTGACAATCAGTACTTTTTTCCCGCGATATTCTTCAAGATGTAGGACCTCACCTTCAAGAGTGGTTAGCTTTAGATCATAAAATGATTTGTTTGGTTGTAACGAAGTATCCGAGGTGATCGTATTTTTTGAAAAAATCATCGATGCAAAACTAAAAATTGTGGTTCCAACAATGCTAATCATAATTAATTTCTTCCTATTCATTATTTGTTGACAGACTTAGCTTTTATACATTGAACCTGAAGTGAAATATCTACCTATACCTTGATTTTTTTTCTGAGTTTTCTGGACTTCATTATGTTCGTTTTTCTGAGAAAGTAAAATGAGATAATCATTTACGTATTGGTCGATTTCACTACTCGATATTATTAATTTGCTAAGACAATGACGAGGTCTAACACTTTTTAGCTCACTATTTGATTGGTCTAGTGAAAGTCTTCTAAAAATGTACTCACCTAAGCTCTTTGAACTCTTTGTCCAAGCTGTCTCAGTAAACTCAGTTTTTTTGAACCTATTTTTTCTAATGGATGGTTTTTTCATATTTACTCCTATTTAGTGTTTGATAGGCCTCCATCAACAACATAGTTTTGGCCTGTGATCCAATTGTTTTCTTTAGTTATTAAAAAAATTATCATCCTGGTTATATCATTTGCTAGCCCAATTCTGCCCAGAGCATGCATTTTTTCACTTGCTTTTAGCGAAATTGGGTTTTTTGTAATTTTAGATGCTAATGGCGTATCAACTAATCCGGGAGAAACTGTGTTTATTCTAATATCCTTTTTTGCATAAGTCTTTGCTGCAGATCTTGCGAGACCTTCAATCCCTGCTTTCGCGCTGACAATTAATTCGTGGTTTGCAAGACCTATGCTTGCAGCTGCAGTTGACATCAGTACTATTGAGCAATGATTAAGAATGGATCCAGCAGACCGAATAATACCAAAGGACGACTTTAGATTGATATTTATCGTTTCTTCGAATTCTTTTTCACTACACAAGTGAGCTGGTTTCAAGATTAAGTTTCCTGCAAGATTAACAATTGCATCTACACTACCAAATTTTTTTATACCTGTATTTATAAATTTATTGATGGACTCAAAACTCCGCGCATCAACTTCCATCATTTCTGATTTTTCATCTGGCTTATTTATGTGATATCCTAAGAGCAGATTGTGTTCAGATTTTCGTAAGTCTTTTACTAGTGGAGTGCCAATTCCTCCAGCTGAACCAATTATTAGAACGTTCATTTAAAGTCTCTCTAGCGTCTGAAAAAGCTTACTACTTGAACCTGAGACCCCGCCTACTGTACTCCAACCCTCTAATTGTAGTTCATTTACTTTTTCTACAAGATCTCCTGCGTCCTCCGCAAATGAAGAAACAATACAATACTTCTCACCCATAAATATTTCTACTTTAGTCACTACGAAGACCTATCGATTACTTCGATTGTATTAGAATCGGGATCATTAGTGTAAATGTAAGAAATTCCATCTCTATGAATTTTTTTGTTTCTGTTTGATGCTACTGTTTTATCAACGATTGCAAAATGAGCTGGGTGTTGATCGGGAGTTACAAGAGCGAGAGATATATTCTCAAAGTTTAATAGAGCCCAAGTGTCATCCTGATATTGTATATCACAGTCAAACTTATCCAAATACCATTTTACCGAATTTTTTATATTATTTGAGTGGATGGCTATATGATCAATTTTTGTTTTGCTCATGATGGTTCTATAACTTCATGATTGCTATAATACTTATTTTTCGTTCTTATAGAGCAACTCGGGCAAACACTTTTCTTTTTGCCGTATCTAGGGAAATTCCTGTAATATTTATATTCTGCTGTTTGATTATAGTATCTAACCTCCCACACTGCGCGACAAGCCGGACAAGCTCTCAGTTCTTGATCAGCTTTTCTAGCATCTACATTGATACTTGGAGGTCTTTTTTCATTTGCATGTTTTAAATCAGTACCTTTCTCAATTAACTCTAAAACTGACATAGTTTAATCTCCTTTACTTGGTGATAAATTAAGCAGATAGAATATTCTAATGCAAGAGAAAAATGAGCGAAATGAGCGTTTTTCTAAATATTTATATAATGCCCCGATGATTGATACATATGTAGGGCTGCGATTACAAGTGCATGGTTTATTTTGTTTTTCTTGATTAAATAGTTGACCTGATCATGAGTTATGAACTTTAATTCTGCTATCTCTGAACTCACATGTTCATTAACATATTTAGTCTCAATATCTTTAACTAGGTATGTAGTTACCTTATTTGTGAATAAGGCGGGATTTGGTGATAATTCTCCAATTTTTATTATATTTTTTGAATAATACCCTGTTTCTTCAAAAAGCTCCCGTTGAGCAGCAGATTTTATTGATTCTCCAGGGTCTACCATACCGCCAGGTATTTCAAGAGTATTTGTGTTAGCACCATAACGAAATTGTCTCACAAAAATTATTTCATTCTTATTTGTAACTGGAATAATGTTGACCCAGTTTGGGCAGGCTATTCTTAAAACCTCTTTTTCTTTGTGGGATTCACTTTTAAAAGTACATTTTTGGAGTGATAGGATTTCTCCTGAAAAAATTTCTTCGGTTTTGATGTAACTCAAGGGTTTTACAAATTACACAGATATTGATTTGAGAGTTAAATCGTATATTACTTCCTTATCTTTCCTTATAATGAGTCTCATAATTTTATCATCTGCTGTGGCTGATCCTTCATATTCGGAGGGAAGCTCAATTTTCGGGTTTGACCTATCAACTTTCCAGATAAATTTATTTTCCTTTCCAGTACCCCAAGTAGGCTCTTGATCCCACATAATATTACCTATTAATTGCACTTTTTCTATTTGACTTCGGGATTGTGGAAACAAATGGGGTTTTCCTCTAACAGATGTTGCGTATTGACTTGGTTGAATAATAGAGGTGTCTTTGTTTATTGAAAAAAAAAGTCGAGTGTATCCAGACCAATTTTGAAACCAGACTTGGAATTTTGAATTATTTTTAGATACCCATCTTGATTTCAGAACAGGGGCGATGGATGAATTTTGTGCGCATCCCAGAAACAAAAAGATGATGATCAGAAATATATTTTTTAATTTAATCATCGTTTTCCATTGAATCCCATTTTCTACCTTCTAAGTAGTTGAACCATATTTTGTAGGTTATTCTTCGAAGTAAAATTGGAAATATCATGATCGGGAATGCTAAATATTTTTTTATTTTTGAGGAACTATCTATCGCTACCTTATCAATAATTATGGAACCTTTTCTGTAGGGTTCCACTATATGTTCATGTTTCCACTTTGATAGACCAAATGGTAGAACTATTCCTAAGTCTTCAAAGTATAACCGTGAATTGCTGATACTATAATTTTTATGTACTACTTTAATTTTTCTCCAGCCAAAAAACCAGAATGAAAAAGCAGCCTCTTTGTTATCATCAATGCCGTTCCAGGATTCTATACGAACGGGCTGTGCTGCCGTTAAGTATTGGATAAAACTTTTATCATGGAATGATTTTATTACATCTAAGGGATGTGTTTTTGTTAATTTTACTTGTTGTATAAAAAGCATGCTGTTTTTTCATTAGAAATATACTTTAGTTAACTTAATGAGTCAAGTCAAAATGAGCGTATTGAGCGTTTTATTAAATTATAAAATAATCCGCCTAGTTTATGGTATGCACAAGTATTAACAATCCTATAAAAAGCATCGAAAGTGCAGGTAACATTTTCGTAATTGGATTTTTAACTTTCAAGTGAGTGCCGACGGCGCCTATCATGAGACCTACAATACCAAATGATCCAATTAATACGATCTGGTCATTACCAGACTGCAACATTACAGTAAAAGAAATTTTGAGAATTCCGACTAGGTCCCGAAACCATCTTGGAAAACTATAATTTGCAAACTCTTTTTTAATATTTTCATAACGAACAACCCAAACAAAAAAAACTGAGACAGCGGCAACCACTTTTAGTGCACCAATAATGCTATCAGATAAGATTATCATTGACTAGTTCTCCTTTCCAAAAAATTTATTTAATTACTCTAAATTTTTTAAGCGCAAATAGTGTTAAGTAACCAAAATCTATTTCGAACCACTTAAAAGCAAAATTTGGATCTCGGGGTTTCTTATGATGATTGTTTTGATACAATTCCCCCATCATTAAAAGATCGATTGGGAGTGTGTTTTTTGAGTTATCATCCAAATCTTGAAAGTTTCTATAGCCTCTTTTGTGGCCGTACCAATTAACAATAAAACCATGGATAGGCCCCATGAAAATATGTATTGGAAAAAAAATATACTGCCATGCTTCTGTGCAATATTTAAAGTAGAATGAAAAGTAAAAAAGACTAAATAATAATCTTATGTAAATTGAATCAGAAATTTTTTCAATAGCAGGCCATCGAGGAACCCCCTTATCATTTCGTTTTCCAACGTTAAATTCATTTACCAGTTTTCGGTACTCTAAAAATGTGGACCAATTAAATGAGAAAATGTTTTTAATGTGGACAGGAGAATGAGGATCTTTTGGAGTATCTGCGTGGGCATGGTGCCTTTTGTGCATTACACTGTATGCTGCTGGGTGAAGAAATGATGATCCTTGGAAAAGAAATGTCATAAAAAAAAATAATTTTTCCCAAATGTTATTCATCTCGAACATGTTATGGGATGCGTACCGATGTAAAAATATCGTTTGGAAAAAAAGTGATACATACCAATGAATAATTAAAAATAAAAAGATTTCCATTTTTAGTTGTAACCGTTTTTACGTTTTATAAATCTGTAGTGAGATAATCCCCATTCATCTCCATTATTGTACCCAAAGAGAATTTCGCAGGACATGAAAAACATGCGCCATCTCTGAAACCATATGTGAGCATAATTATTACCGTATGTGTCGCTAAAGACTTCAATAATTTTTTCTTGATTTTCATCCATCTTTCTTAGCCATTCTTTTGAAGTCTTTTGATAATGCGACCCAGATAATCTCCAAGAGTCCTCTATTTGTAAATCATTTTGGAAATATAAAAGGAGGTTATGTGACGGCATCATACCTCCACTAAAAAATTCTCTTGCCATCCAATCTCCGGGCCCTTTGTCCTCAAAAGGATACGTTAAATATCGATGAGAAAAAATATGAACAAATAATTTTCCATTATTATGCAAGAAACCAGATAATAATCCAAGTAATTTTTTATAGTTTCGCATATGCTCGAACATTTCAATAGACATTATTCGGTCAAATTTTTTATCAATTGTAAAAGAGTTCATATCTGATGTTATTACAGAAATATTTGATATTGAATTATTTTGACAAAGGTTTATTATGAAGTCTTTTTGATCGGCTGAATTGCTTACTGCTGTAATGTGACTGTTTGGATATTTTTTTGCAACATAGAGCGTTAGAGATCCCCAGCCACATCCTAATTCAAGAATAGATTGACCATCCTGTAACTCTGCTCTTTCGCAACTTAAGCTAAGCATTTCTTTCTCAGAATTTTCCAGGCTCATGTTTTCTTTTGGCCAATATCCGCTACTATACTTCATGTGAGGACCCAGGACATACTCGAAAAAAGATGGCGGCACTTCATAGTGTTGTTCATTTGCTTTTTCTGGAACAAGAGCTATAGGACTATTTTTTAGAGTTTTTATCCAAGACTGATTTTTTTCCTCAATTATTTCTTGCCCTAACTTTTTTTCCATTTTAAGTCTTGCAGTGCATAACTGCTTGATACCATTCCTGACAAAAAAGTCAGGAATGAATCCTCTTTCTGCAAGCCTTATTAATTTTGTTAACATATTCAATACGTTATTTTAATATTTCTAGAACCAGATTTTGCAAAAATCAATTGGACATCTCCTATATTTCTTTCCAAAAATCCAGCCTCGCAAAATGCAAAATAAAACTCCCACATTTTTATAAAATGTTTAGGAAACCCCAATTCTTTTATTTCTGTGGTCGACGAAAGAAAGTTTTCCCTCCATCTTTTAAGGGTTTCGGCATAATGAAGAGTAATATCTTCCATATCAATTATTGCAAGGTCAGTATTTTTTTTAATCACATTTGCAATTTGGGCAATCGAAATCAGACAAGATCCTGGGAAAATATATTTTTTTATAAAGTCCACAGAGTTTTTGTAGATATCAAATTGCTGGTCATTATATGTTATACCTTGTAACGCAACTAGGCCATCAGGGTATAGCAATGAAGAAACTTTTGAAAAAAATAATGGAATAAATTCATGCCCGACGGCTTCTATCATTTCAATAGAAATTATTTTATCATATTTTCCTTTGAGGTTCCTGTAGTCTTCTTTTACAAGTTTAATTTTTGATCCTAAGCTATGTGCAGAGATTAATTCTTTGACATAGTTGTATTGAGCATCTGATATTGTAGTTGTTGTAATAGAACAACCGTAATTTTTTGCAGCATGGATTGCGAAGCTCCCCCAACCGGTACCAATTTCTAAAATATCATCATTTTTCCTTAGATCAAGCTTTCTGCAAAGTCGATCTAACTTTTCTATTGATGCATCTTCAAGTGAGGATGAACTATTTTCAAAAATCGCGCAGGAATATGTCATAGTCTTATCTAACCAAAGTTTGTAAAATTCATTGCCCACATCATAATGTGCTAAAATATTTTTCTTGCTGCCTAAGATTGTATTTTTTTTTCTATAATGTATCATGAAATTTATCGGTTTAATAATTTTTGCAAAACCTGTATCAATTTCAGATAAAACTTCTTTGTTTTGAAGTACGATTTGCAATAGAGTACGTAAATTACTAGCTTTCCAAGATCCTGCCATATAAGCCTCAGCAACTCCAATAACACCGCCGCTGCCAAGCATTACATAGAAATCTTGTGAAAAGATAGACACCTCTATTTGCAGACGATCACCTGAATTACCAAAAGAGAAGCTACCTTCCCTGTCATTAATTTTAATATAACCTGTTTTAATTTTCTCAAATTTTTTGATAAAAGCCTTTCTGAAAAAAGAAGATAGGAAAGATTTACCACCTTGCTTTGGTTTTTTATAGTCCAAGTGGTGGAAATTTGAATTAAAAGTCATGAATTTTGATACCTTTCATCTTTTTTTTTAGGGTGTATAAAGAATGGTGCTCTTTTCAACCATAACTTAGCAGCTTGCCAATGAATCCGAAAGACAACTACCGCCGTAATAAAAGGGAAACGAATTATTTGATTTATTAAGCTGATATTATTAAATGGGATTCTCTGTAGTTGGAGTGTGGCGTCAAACACTTTAGTGTCATTTTTATAGTTTTTCATGTTCACAAAAATATCCTCTCTTGGTTGTGTGAAAAACCATTCATAATTGTGGTCCATTCCCCAAAAGGGGCTAACATGAAGTTTTTTTTCAAGATCAGCTTTCAAATTAGCATATTTAACATCATTTTCCTTTTTACAAATAATATAAGCATGCCTTTCATTCCAAGGAGTGTTTGTTACTTCGGCCATTATAACCTCTACTTGTGTGTCTTTATTATCAAAACAATAATAAAAACTGACAGGGTTAAAGCAGAAGCCAAAATACCTAAGGTGTGTTAACAATCTGATTGGACCGTCTAATTTAGTTCCTGTTCTTTTTTGTACTGTGTCGCGAACTGCTGATTTAAGGTCTATTTTTGGATCACCGTGATAATCATTACGATTAAAGGAAACAATAGCAGGCTTATTAACATTCCATAGCCAGGATTTATGGGCGATGTTCTCTAAATTTTCCAAATCGATGTATGTAAGAAATAATGGATAAGAAAATATATTTTTGAATGGTTCATACCTACGGTGCCTGATGGTTCCTTTGTAAATAAAATGATTTTTAGAAAGATTCAAAAGGATTCACCAAGTTGATTACAGACTTCTATCGCACTGACTACACCATCTTCATGAAAACCATTATGCCAATATGCACCGCAATAATACGTATTATTTTTGCCACTTATCTCATGCTTACGATTTTGCGCTTTTATTCCATTTGGTGTGAAAAGCGGGTGTTCATAGCTCAAACGTTTAATGATCTTTTTTTGGTCAATGAGATGTTCGTTATTTAAGGTAACACAAAAAGTTCGGTTGCAACGAAGGCTTTGGAGGATATTCATGTTGTACGTCAACGAAACTGGTTTATTATCATCATTATCTAATAAGTAATTCCAGCTTGACCAAGCTAATTTTCTATTTGGTAGTATTGAATCATCGTAATGTAACAAAGCGCTATTTTTTTGATAGGGCAGAGAGCCAAGAATTTCCCTCTCTTCTTTGGTTGGTTTTTCTAATAACCTTAGGCATTGATCGCTATGCGTAGCAAAAACTACAGCATCAAAAGATTCTTCATACATAGGTTTAGTTCCATAGCAAATTTTGATGGAATCTTCTTCTCGTTTAACATTTTTCACAGGAGCTGATAATCTTATCTTTTGCTTAAAGTCCATAATTATTTTATCAACATAAGACTTAGATCCATTTTGAATTACCCACCATTTAGGCCTATCAATAATTTGAAGAAGACCGTGATTATCAAAAAACCGAATAAAGAAGACTGCAGGCATTTTCATCATCATGGATGGAATGGTACTCCAAATAGCTGCACCTATAGGAATTATATAATTATTTACAAACTCACTAGAATAGTTGTTACTATGTAAATAATGCTCTAAAGTAGTGTCATGAGATAAAGAAGCTAAATCTTTTCGCGCTTCCTTATTAAATCTAATCATATTATAAATCATGCCATGAAAGTAGGGGTTTAATAAATTTGACCTTTGGGCAAATAAGGCATTCAGAGAGTGGCCAGCATATTCCAAGTCTTTTTTTCTTGAGGTTACGCTGAATCCCATTCTGGTAAGCTGCCGCTTTACTTTGAGCTTGTCTAGTAGTGCAATAAAGTTAGGGTAGGTTCTTTCGTTATATACGATGAACCCTGAATCTACAGCCCAAGTTTTCCCTTCAAATTGTAAATCATGGGTATGGGTGTGACCTCCAACATAATCATTTTTTTCAAACAAACTAATACTATGGTTTTTATTTAATATATACGCTGCAGTTAAGCCTGATATTCCTGTTCCAATTATTGCAATTTTCATTTCAATTTAAATTATTATATAAAATATTTAAAAAATCAGTCCCAATTTTGGGGTACCATTTTTATCTTAGATTTGTCGTAGCCAATTTCTTCGAGCTTATGAATTATGTTTTTGAGCAAATCATCATCCATCTTTGGTTCTCTTGCCATTATCCAAACATACTTTTTTGAAGGGTAACCAATTACGGTATAACTATAATCTTCGGCGAGCTGAATGATTAAAAAAGGAAGCTTGAATGGCCATAGGAACTGCATTCGCCATTCAGCATTAGTTTGTTTGTTATATACGAATCCTTTTGGAAAGTACTTTTTCAGTTTCCCATCTGCACTGCCTTTATTAAAAGTGAATGTCGTCTCTATTACACCTTCCCTATTTAATCTGTAACTCTCCTTCGCGTTAGTTGCTCCTTTCTCAATAATTGTGGGAATATTTGCTATCACAAACCAATCGCCCATAAAACGATTTAAATCTACATAATTGACTGTCTTCATCGCATCATAATTCTCTTTTTCTGTAATTATTTTACAGCCACAAAAAAATATGCATAAGCATGCTGTAAGGACTGTAATCGTGTTTTTCAAATTTAAGTAAAGCGGATTTTTGCATTTATCCAGTATATTACCGGTATACTAGCTCCCCAAATAAGACCAAGAATCAGGAAGACTGTGTAAATATTTGACCTGAACTGTATTGCTCCAAATTTGTTGGCGGTTATGTAAGCAAGAGGGCCAAATATTGCACCTAAAAAGAATGCGAAAGACCACCTATTCTTTAACCAGGCCATTGAATGATTTACGGTAGTAACAAACCCACACCACATTGCTGTGATCCACATCGGTGCAACTAAATATTTAAAATTATATGGCCCGTTGTAAACTAATAAACCAGAGTAAGCGATCCCAGTGTCTATAAATGTGCCCCCAATAGCAAAAAATAAAATGAGTTTTAGTTCTTTTAAGTCTCTTGAAAAAAAATAAAAATGGGTAGCTATAAATATTAACATTACTACTGGACCGAGATATGGAATGCCTTTGGATACTCCAAGTATGCAAGCCCACCACCCTATTTGGAATCCTAGTATATTGAAAATATTTTTCATTTTTATTAGCGTATATAGTTTATAAAATTAATAAACAATAGGCAACAACCAAAAGAGCGTTTTGAGCGAAATTGTTTTTATTTTTTTGCCGGAGCGAAAGAAACAACCATCATTAAAGTGTAGAAAGCAAGTCCTATAGCTAACATCATAATAAAATAAAATGGCCATTCTGGCATTAGCATTGTGAAGTTTGTACCTGATGGTTTTTCAAAAGTAAACATATAGTTGCTATCGAGTATTAAATTAATAAAAACAATTATAACGACAAGAAATGTTGTCATTTTTATTGCATTAAAGTAATCATTCCAGCTTGGACGGTAACCATCAGCGACTAGACTAAGCATAACAAAGATAACAAGCCCGTGTGCAAAAAAGTAGTGTATAGAAACGTATATTTGCTCACTTTCTGATAAGTTAGTATTTATGAATGCAAATAACGATCCCCCAAAGCCTGCAAAAAAGAACCAGGTTTTTAGTGGTTGTAAATTTTTATACTTTGCATAAAAGGGTACAAGAAGTGCGGATATATAACACATTTCCAATGGCAGAGATGTTTTATAAGACCATATTCCATAATAAACCATGTTCATCTGAAATGCAATTTCATTAAAAATCACAAGGTAGCTTGTGGTCTGTAAAAAAACCATTTTTATTCGATTAGAACTGTTACTATAGACCCATACTGCTGCAATGCATAGTACCGTACTAATTGTGCCAAATATTACATGCTGGCTTGGAAGCGCTAAGATTATCTCAATAATATCTCTAGCCATTTATTAAAATTTTAAATTTCATTATTAAAAATCTAGAAAAAACTATTAGTGTTGGTAAAGTATTTTAACACTAAATGAATCATATTTTATTTATAGTTTCAAAAAATATTGACTCGATAAAAAATTTAATATTAAAGTAAATTATTAGTCTGATAAAAGATTATTTACTTTAAACCTTTAAAGTTTAGACCTATAAATGAAAATAAAATGAATCTGTTTAAGACTTACTTTGCTGAAATTATTCAAAACTCCTTTTCAAAAGGTTTAATCCTCATATTCTTGTCTATTTCTGTAGCAAAACTTATTGATATCATTTTCTCATATGTTTTTAAGAGGATGGTCGAAAGCACTGAAAATAACCTCGATGATAAAATTCTTCAATTACTACATAAACCAGTTTTTTATTCAATTTTATTTGTAGGTCTAAGTTTTGCTATAAAAACTTTTACATTACCTGATTATCTTGTTTTTTCTATCCTTGGAATTTTTAAGACTAGCATAATAATTATTTGGCTTTTTGTAATTACTAAAATATTCGTTATGTCAATAGAATGGGCATCTCGCCAAGAGTCAAGCCCTCTCCTACAAAAAAACACGCTCCCACTTTTCAATAATTTAGGGAAAATAGCTATCGGTTTATTTGGAATTTATTTTATTTTTCTGAGTTGGGATATAAATATAAATGGTATTTTAGCATCAGCAGGGGTTCTAGGTGTAGTTCTTGGCCTTGCGGCTAAAGATACCGTCTCTAATTTTTTCGCAGGGATTTTTTTACTTGCAGATGCTCCCTACAAAGAGGGAGATTATATTTTACTTGATACAGGAGAGCGAGGCTACGTGAAGCAAATGGGTTTAAGGTCAACTCGATTTATGACAAGAGATGATATAGAAATCACGATACCAAATTCTGTTATAGCTAATTCAAAAATAGTGAATGAGAGCGGAGGACCAGGTGAAATTGAAAGAGTTAGAATTACAATTAAAATTGCATATAATTCAGATCTAGAAAAAGCGAAGACGACCTTAGTTAATGTAGCAAAAAACAACGAAAATATTCTTAAATCTCCAGAACCAAGGGTTCGTTTTCGTGAGTTTGCTGATTACGGTCTAAAGCTGCAATTATTATTTTGGATTTATAAACCCGAAATTAGGGGTAGAACTGTGGATGAGGTAAATACGGAAATATATTCTCAATTTTCATCAAAAAAGATAATCATCCCATTTCCAAAAATGGAAATTTCTATTGAAAAAGAAAAATAACAATAATTCTTATGGGAGCAAGGTTAACTAGTTTTTTATTTTTAATGAGCAAATAAAATCAGCAGCTCTCTTTGAGCTGTTGCCATCATTAAAATAAAAACAATTGTTCAAAAGGTCTAAATAATTAGCTCGGGATTCATTACAAAGCACAAGTTCAACAAATTTACAAATATCCCCGCCATCATATTTCTCAGCAACTTCCAAAATATTTAATTCTTTTGGCATACTATGTAAATCTCTATAATTATTGTTTGCAATAATGATTGGATTACCAGTAATCAAATACTCGTAAATGATGGATGATGTATCACTAATCATTAAATCTGAAATGGAAAAATCGAGCATTGTATTATTTTTTAATATTTTTGCAGGGTTTGAAAAATAAATATTTTTGAGCCCTTTTGCTTTTGCCCAAACTTTTAAGGGGATTAGATGTTTTCTATCGTTGAAATGTGGTCTAATAATGAGATTGTAATTATCATTTAATTCTAAACAAAATTTTTTCCCAAATTTTTCCAATGTTCCATTTCCCCATTTCCATGTCGGGGCATATAGAATATTTTTCCTAGATTTATCTTTTATGCCCAAGTAATCCATATAAGCAACATTATCTATCTTATCATTTACATAATCGTCAAACTTAGGATATCCGATATTGATCATCTTTTTTTTGTTGATTTTTACATTAACATCTTTCAGTTTGTGAAGATGTTTAGGACCGGATATAAAATGATAATCATAGGTCTCAAGCGTGCTAGCAGATCCGCCGTATTTTTTGTCCCCGGTCCCGTGGCCCATAAAAATTGAGTATGATATTTTCTTATTATTATTTACAAGTGTATTCGAACCTGAAATAATTATCCCCTTTAAATCTAAATATTCATCTAAATTTCTAATAATTACTCTTGGTGAACCAAAAGCTCCTTTCAAATCTTTTTTTTTGACTGAATTAGAAAGGTAATATTTAAACCTAAGCATTCGATGAAACTTATTAACTATGAAGGTTCCGCCTGTAATATCATAAATTGACTTTGAATGCCCGTATTGATAAACCGCATTTGCAAAATAATAAATATTCATTTGTTTTACAATTGATAGATAAGCATCTATATGGCAGGTCCAAGGGATGCAACTTTTTTCTTTGCGTATTCAAGGGCTGCAGGTGTATCAATATCAAGCCAAAAATTATCTCTTATATCGATCGCACCAAGCATTTTATTTTTGATCAGTTCATTGCAGCTATTTGATAAAGAATAAAATTGACTATTGTACCCTGATTCTAAATAATCAAAAAAACTATATTTACACTTAAATAAGCCCACGTCAATCGCGTTATAGTTCTTCAACGTTTTTGACATTGCTTCCACCAAATAATTTTTAGGATTAATAACAACTTTCATACCATCATCAATATCAAAAATTGAATCAATTCGCATATCAACCCCAACATTTACCAATCGGTCTTCAAGACTACTTTCCGTTACAATTTTTAATAAGTCTGAAAAATATAAGTGGTCACTCATTGAGACCAAAAATGGTTCGTTTTTTTTTATTTTATTTTTTGCTTTTAAGACACTTACACCGTTTTCGAGTTTCCATTCCTCATTATAGACAAATTCAATATTTAATGTATCCCATTTGTCTTTCAGATAATTTTTGATTAGTGAATTTTTATAACCGGTAATGATTATTATGTTATTGAGTCCAATTACATGGCAATTATGTAATAAAACATCAATTATTGAATTCTCATTATAAATAGGTATAATTGTTTTAGGTTTATTTAGTGTTCTAGTGCCTAATCTTGATCCTCTACCAGCCGCAATAATTACTAGTTTCAACTAATTAAATCTCATAATAATCAAGGCCAAGGTGTGTAATAAGATCCTCTCCCATAATATGTCTTAAGGTGTTTTTTAATTTTGCTAATTGAACAAAGAGATCATGTTCCGGGTAAAGATTAGGTGAACACATTGGACTTTTAAAATAGAAAGAGAGCCACTCCTGTATACCGCTCATTTTTGAACGTTTTGCAAGATCAAGAAAGAGTACAAGATCAAGCACAATTGGAGCAGCAAGAATGCTGTCCCTACATAGAAAGTCCACTTTAATTTGCATAGGATACCCTAACCATCCGAAAATGTCTATGTTGTCCCAACCTTCTTTGTCATCTCCTCTTGGAGGGTAGTAATTAATTCTAACTTTATGATAAAGTTCGCTATACAATTCTTGGTTTTTATCTGGTTCTAATATTGAGTCTAAGACTCCAAGTTTACTTTCCTCTTTTGTTTTAAATGCATCGGGGTCGTCTAATACTTCACCGTCTCTATTGCCAAGAATATTAGTTGAAAACCATCCATTAATTCCTAACTGTCTTGCTTTTAATCCTGGAGCTAAAATGGTTTTCATAAGGGTTTGACCAGTTTTAAAATCTTTGCCTGCAACAGGAGTCTTCGTTTTTGTAGCAAGTTCTGTTAATGCAGGAATATCGATTGTCAAATTTGGGGCACCATTAGCGAATGGTATACCCAAGCTTAATGATGCATATGCATAGATCATGCTTGGAGATATTTCTGGATTATTTTGTTGAAGGCCCTGTTCAAATGCAGACAAACTTTCATGAACTTTTGATAACTTTAAATGTACTTCAGTACTGCCACACCAAATCATGACGTTTGATTTAGCCCCGGATAGTTTATTGAATGTTTCGATATCATCAATTAATTGTTTCACTAATTCAAATTTATTTTGCTCAGTTTTTATCCATTCTCCGGATAGTCTTCTAACAAAATTTTTATCAAAAACAGCTTTGAAAGGTTTTATGTCTTCTAGCTCTGATTTTATCGAATCTAATAAATTTTTATCTAATACTTTTGCTCTCAATGAGGTTTCATAAATATTTTCATCATTAATATCCCAGCCACCAAAAACTAGGTTCTCCATGCTTGATAAAGGCACAAAATCTTTAATTATTGGCGATCTGTTTTCTGTTCTTTTGCCGAGTCTAATTGAGCCCATTTGTGTCATGCTCCCAATTGGCTTTGCCAAGCCTTTCCTGCATGCTATAACTCCGCAAATAAAAGTACTTGCTACTGCTCCCATACCGGGAATAAGGACACCTATCTTATTATTGATTGGATTACCCGCCTTTCAGTTTAGATATTAGTTTATTGGGCTTTAAAGTTTCCATTTCCCATGATAGGTTGGGCTCAACATAGCACTTGCTTCTGAATCGTCTAATATTTCTTCAGTTTCCGGGTTCCAATTAATTTTTCTTCCGGTTCGCATGGCAATATTGCAAAGATGGCCGACAGAGGCAGACCGATGAGCAGTTTCGCATGGCGTAATTGATTCTTTTCCGGAACGAATTGAATCAATAAAGTTTTGGTAATGGTTATCGCTCTTGTACAGTTTTTTTGAGAATTTAGATCTGTCTTCCTCAAAAATTCCTTCTATACTAGATTCTTTTAAACCATCTTCTTGACCAAATCCTCCGCGGGCAACAAAAATCCAACCATCTTCACCAATCCACTTTGTTCCGCTTGGGAAATCACTATTTATATGGATTACTATCTCATTATCATATTTTGCGTAGCAATTATATTCAGTTGGCGCATCCCAAAGATCCGTTTTTGGTGGGAAAAGACCTTTCCCTGTTACTTCAATTGGTCCAGAATTATCGAGACCGACTCCCCAGTGAGCAATATCTACATGATGCCCCACCCAATCTAAAAGTGCTCCACCTCCATGGGCCATTACCCACCTCCAGTTTTTATGAACTCTTGCTGGTGCGTAAGGAAGATCATTAGGAGATCCCGATGGTCCAAGCCAGCGCTCGTAATTTAGGTGCGAAGGTGGATCTGTGAATTTTTTCAAGTGGCTAGTTTTATTAAAATCATTGTGCCCTTTAGTAAGCCCGCATTCAATAGTTCGGACCTTCCCAATAAAACCATTCCGAACTAATTCTGCGCATTGATGAAAATGACTTTGTGATCTTTGCCAGCTCCCTGTTTGCCAAATAAGACCCTCTCTATTCATTGCATTAACCATTTCCCTCCCCTCAACTAGGGTATGTGAAAGAGGCTTTTCACCATATACATGAATCCCTGCGTTTCCGCAGGCGATAGCGGGAATTGCATGCCAGTGGTCTGGAAGTGCTATCATTACCGCATCAAGATCTCCACGAGAAAGCATTTCCTCATGAAAAGTATAAGTTGCGCAATCTTTATTTTCATAGTATCCATTAACAAAGTCTCTGCCAGAATTAAGATGTTCTTTGTCTACATCACAGATAGCAATTATCTTAACTCCATCGATATGTATGAATTGGTTAGTATTGCCATACCCTTGCCAACCGAAGCCTATAATACCCATATTGATATGATCGTTGGGCGAAATCCGACGGACACTTTTTTTATTAGTGCAACTAGTAATTAGATTAGGGAATATAGCCGCACCGCTAATTGCAGCAGCGCTTTTGATAAAATTTCTGCGCGATATCGATGGTAATCTTTTAAGTTTTTTTTTGCTATCCATTTTTTTTGATGTAAAACAACTTTAAACAAATTGGGTTCTGAACTTTTTATGGATCCGTATGTTTTATAATAAAAACCTAACACTATTAAAATACAGACGCAATGGATGTTAGCATGGTAAATTAATTATTCTAGCTGTCTTGTAGTTTAACAGCAAGGTTTGAATTTAATTAGATTAAAATAATACCTTTTTTAATTTACATAATATCAAATCCCACAATATTTTTTTTGTTGGATTAAGAGTAGTTAGATTCAGGGATAATCAGCAAGAATAAAATCGAGGAAAAACATGAATAGAAAGCTAAGAATGGGGATGGTAGGAGGAGGAAAAGAATCGTTTATTGGAGCTGTACATAGAAAAGCTGCGCTCATGGATGGGAAAATTGATTTTATTGCTGGGGCATTATCTTCAAACCGAAGAAAATCAATAGACTCTGCTAAAGAACTTTTTTTGAATGAAAATCGTTCATACGGCACTTGGGAAGAGATGTTAGATAAAGAATATAAATTACCTCAATCAGATAGAATTGATTTTGTTTCTATTGTAACTCCGAATCACACTCACTATCCAATCGCAAAGGCTTTTCTTGAGTCAGGATTTAATGTCATATGTGATAAGCCTATGACCTATTCACTCACAGAAGCTATAGACTTAATTAGAGTAGTTGAAAAATCAAATTTAGTTTTCGCTCTTACTCACAATTATACCGGTTATCCAATGGTTAAGCAGGCCCGGTATATGGTTGAGAATGGAGATCTGGGTGATATTATTAAAATAATTGTAGAATATCCACAAGGGTGGCTATTGACCCCAATAGAAAAAGAGGGGCATAAACAGGCAGGCTGGAGGACTGACCCTTCTCGCTCAGGGGTCTCCAATTGTATTGGTGATATAGGATCACACTGTGAAAATTTAGTAAACTATATAACTGGACTAAAAATGAAGGAAGTTTGCGCAGATATAATGAGCATAGAAGGCCGAAAACTTGATAATGATGGGAATGTATTACTCCGTTTTGACAGCGGAGCGTCAGGTATTTTACATGCATCACAAGTCTCCATCGGGGAAGAAAATAACCTAAATATCCGTATTTATGGAAATAAAGGATCAATAGAATGGCACCAAGAGGAACCAAATAGTATGTGGTTTAAGACAAATAATGCTCCTGCAAAACTATACAAAAGAGGTAATGATTATCTTTGCGAATCAGCCAAAAAAAACAGTCGACTGCCAGCAGGTCATCCAGAGAGTTTTATCGAAGCATTTGCAAATATTTATACCAATGCTGCGAGGACAATAGGCTGTAAGATCAATGGGACAACTCCAGATGAATTTAATTTAGACTTTCCTAATGTTTTGGATGGTGCAAGAGGTATGGCCTTTATTGAATCAATCATCGAGAGCGGGAATAGTGATGAAAAATGGTATCCATTGAAAGAGTATTAGATTGAAAATATTTTTAAAAGGCATAATTTTTGTTATTTTCACCCTAAGTGCATCTCAATCAAAAGACCTTAAAGTTGATGAGAAAAAATCAATATTGTTTGTCTACGGCGGTTGGGAAGGTCATGAGCCTGTAAAATGCCGTGATCTATTTGTACCTTGGCTAAAAAAGCAAGGTTATAAAGTTACTAGCTCTCCCTCACTAGATTCATACTTAGATGAAAAGTTGATGAATACGGTAGACCTCATAATCCAGATATACACAATGTCATCAATTACAAAAGATCAAGAAAAAATGTTACTTAATGCCGTAAAAGAGCGAGGTGTTTCGATTGCAGGTTGGCATGGTGGACTTGCGGATGCATTTAGAATGAACGTAGAATATCAATTTATGGTTGGAGGACAGTGGGTTGCTCATCCTGGAAATATAATTGATTATACTGTTAATATAATAAATTCCAAAGATCCCATTACCAGAGGATTAAATGATTTTTCTGTTCATTCTGAACAATACTATATGCATGTGGATCCTTCAAATGAGGTCTTAGCAGAGACAACTTTTAATGGTGAACACGCTTACTGGATTGAAGGGACAAAGATGCCAGTGGTTTGGAAAAAAAAATATGGGAAGGGAAAAGTTTTCTACACATCGCTAGGTCACACAGTAGATGTGTTTGATATTCCGGAGGCAATTACAATAATGCAAAGAGGAATATTGTGGGCATTAGGAGATCTTACAGATTAGCTAAATGCGATTTCCTAGTTAATTGAAGTTTCAAAACTAAACTTTTGTTTGCGATGTAAAAATTTTATTAGTAATAGACTAAGTGTATTGCATAAAATTACAATAAAGCGAAAACTACTATATTAAAATCTGTTTTATTTTTTGCCTTGCATGAAGTTCAGAGTTTAGATGTTACGATAAGGGCGTATTTATTAAATCTTGTACAAAATAAGTATACATTTTTTAAATTTTAAACAAAAATTTTCACTAGATCTAATAAAAAGATAAAACAATCAATTAAAAAGGAGCATAATTTGTCTCAGCATTCATTTCAAACAGAGGTAAGTCAATTACTGCATTTAATTATTCATTCATTATATTCTCACAAAGAAATCTTTCTTAGAGAACTTATTTCAAATTCTTCAGATGCCTTGGATAAACTAAGATACTTATCCTTGACAAAAGATGATTATAAATCAACCATTTTTGATCCAAAGATTAATATTGATTTTAAAGAGGGGGACTTACCTACTCTAACTATCACCGATAGTGGAATTGGGATGAGCAAAAAGGAATTGCAAGACAACCTTGGAACAATAGCAAGATCCGGAACAAAAAACTTTTTAACTAAGTTATCAGGAGATGCTAAAAAAGACTCTCAATTAATTGGCCAATTTGGTGTCGGCTTTTATTCTAGTTTTATGATTGCGGATAAAGTAGAGGTCGTAAGTAAAAAAGCAGGTAATAAAGAAGCCTGGAAATGGGTAAGTGATGGAAAATCTGGTTTTGAAATAACAAAAGATATTAAAAAAGAGAATGGAACAATAATTACTCTTCATCTTAATGAGGAAGGAAAAGAGTTTGCAAGCCGTTGGCAAATACAGGAACTAATAAAAAAATATTCTGATCATATTGATTTTCCAATCTTTCTTACATATCCCGATGTCGAATATGACGAAGAGGGTAAAGAGAAAAGTCGTAAATTGAAAACAGATCAAGTAAATGATGCGAAAGCATTTTGGACAAGATCAAAAAATGATCTAAAAGAAAAAGATTACAAAGAGTTCTACAAAAGTTTGTCCAACGATACTGAGGATCCTTTCGATTGGATTCATTTTAGAGCAGAGGGTTCTCTTGAATTTACAATATTATTTTTCATCCCGAATAAAGCGGCACCAGACATATTTCGTGCAGATTATCAATCTGGGGTAAAATTATATGTAAACCGTGTTTTTATTACAGATGATGATAAAGAATTACTTCCAAGCTGGCTTAGATTTGTGAGAGGGATTATTGATTCATCAGACCTCCCACTTAACGTAAGCAGAGAAATTTTACAACAAAATCGGGTTATGGCAAAAATACGTTCAAATTCCGTAAAAAAAATATTATCAAAACTTCAAACAGTTGCGGCTGATAAAGAAAAGTATCGTCAATTCTATGAGCAATATGGAAGATTAATTAAGGAAGGTATATATCAAGACTTTGAGCATAAAGATGCTTTAACAGATCTTTTAAGGTTTAAGTCAACAAAAGAAGAAGGCTTGGTTTCTTTACGCGAGTATACTGGGAGAATGAGAGATGACCAAAAATCAATTTATTATATCACCGGGCAAAATCAAATATCACTTGAAAAATCACCCCTTTTGGAAATGTATGCAAAAAATAACATAGAAGTTTTAATTCTAGATGATGAAATAGATGAGATCATTATTTCTGCAGTTCCAAAATATGATGAAAAAGATCTCAAGTCCGTAAATCGAAGCGGAGCAGCAGATGATTTTTCAGAAAATAAAAATAAAGATGATGAAAAATCCTTTTCTCCAGTTCTTAAAAAAATGAAAAAAGTTCTAGGTGAAAAAGTTAAAGATGTAAAAATTTCCAATAGACTCAGTGATTCCCCATCTTGCATCGTCGCTGATGAAAATGATCCTACTGCCCAAATGCAAGAATTAATGCGTTCTATGGGTCAGTCTGATATGCCTCAAATAAAACCTATCCTAGAAATAAATCCAAAACACAAGATTGTATCGAAATTGAAAGATAAAACCAAACAAAAATCCTTTAAAGATTTTGCCTTATTATTATATGAACAAGCACTAATTCAAGAGGGTATAAAATTAGAGGACCCATCTGGATTTGTAAAAAGATTAAATGATGTTATAGTAGATAAACTATAGTTTTAGCCTTCAGTTTGAATTATTTGGAATTTTTTTTTAAATTTTAAAGATTAGGAGTTGCGTGATCAATCGAAGAATATCTATAATTGTTAGCCTTTATTGGCAAAATTTTTGAAAATAAGATTTTGAGGATAAAAGGTAACAAATGATAATCGAGTTGAACTATTACTTTAGGTTCAACTGAAGAGATAAGGCTTCAGGTTGGCGCTAGAAGCCTTTTCTTTTTTTAAGATTAAAGTTATACTTTAATTGCTTTTTGAAAATGGGGGCGACCGGTTTCGACGGGATGTGATAAGTATAAGACTGCACGCGGAGGATGACAGTTACCTCCTTAATCATCTTTCACAACTTTAGTTGCCGATTACGGCTACATGGCTGCTGCTTAGATAGCAGTCCGTTCTAAATGAAATTTGTCTATGGTTTTATTTAGAACGTCATTCACATAGACTAGTCTCAAAAATTGCCCGCTGATTTGAGATTAAAACTTTGTGGGCTGGTTTTGCATGATTTTTGTCTCTGATAAAATGCAGGATAAGAACTTAATTAGAAGACTAAGCATGTAGACGTTTTATATCGATCAATTTCGGACGGGAGTTCGATTCTCCCCGCCTCCACAAATAATTATCCAGTATCCAAAATCAGATAAACATAGGTATTTCCATTCTCACAATAAAAGTATAGTTTTCACGTACTCTTTGACACTTATTTATCGTAGGGAAATTCGTTCAATTCGAATACAGTCCCCGCTACTGTAATTGCAGAAATGCCAATTTAAAAACCATTTCTAGTTATCAACTAGAGAGAAGGTAATTGGAATGAGACTGCATGAGTCAGGAAACCTTGATAAATATATTTAAACAATTCAACTTTCGGGAAAAAAGGTTATGTTAGGTACAGTTTTTATACAGCTTTACATTGTCATTCCTCTTTTAATTAATCTTGTTAATTAAACAATATATTTGCCCTATTTTTATCGTTTTTTTAATCCCACCATCTTATGCAGGTAGTGGGATTGTCCTGCTAAGTAAACAAACCCCTGTAGAATTTTCAACTATAATTAATAAACGAACCAAAACTTGGAGCACATCTGATGAGGCAGGATTTTTTTTAATTCCTGATGAAACAATAATAGGTGATTCTCTTTATATTGAGCGAATTGGTTGCAACCCTGCTACGGTTTTATATGATGGAAAATTGCTCAAAGTTAAGCTTACCCCAGACCCTATTTTATTCCCTCAAATTACAATTCATAATAATTCAGACTTCATCACAAAAATTTTGCCAATGGGTTCAAGTAGAAATGAGATTCTAAATCGAATACCAGGGTCAGCATTGAGGAACTATGGAGGTAGTGCAGGTATAGCTCAGGCAACTGTTGATGGTGGAAGGACCGTTGATATTAAAGTTTTATTTAATAATATTGACTTAACAAACTCACAAAATGGTCTCACAGACTTGTCCCAGCTACCAATGCAATACCTTGGTTTTGGAAATCTCGACCAAAATAACCACTTACAGTTCGGTTCTGGTTCAACTGATGGAGCTATAAAACTTACTCCATCTTATTTCCCTACTGGTTTTCAAATCTATCAAGGATCAGATGGGTATTCAAATATCTTTGCTCATATTGGATTTGGAAGGGATAACAAAAATTTTAAAATTGCTGCGGGCAGAAACACGGACCCAGGAACTCATCCGGTAATTTATGGGAAAAAGAATATTTCCAGACAAAACCAAAGATTTAATCAAAAATTCTCTGGAATAGATTTAAAATTTAAATCAGATAAATGGTTGTCAAATTTATCAGCCTGTATTTCTTTAAATGAGAGAGGCATAAATGGTTTGATTTGGAGCCCAAATCCAGAAGCATACAGAAAAGATACCCTTTCTCTTTTCTCTGGATCTGCTGTACGTCTTTTCCCAAAAGGTTTTTTCCAAACAACATTAAGTTACAGAAGCTCTGGAGAAAACTATGTTGACCCAAGTATGAGCATAAACAGTATACATATTTTTCAAACTGTCTCCTCTAATTTAACGGGTCGATTTTCTCCAAATAAAATTATGGATTTTAGGTTTTATACCGGCTTGTCTTCTCACCAACTTAATAGCACTGATGCCGGTCTTCAGAAACGAATTTCATCATATTTCTCTGCATCCATAGTACTGAAAAATTTAGATCTTGATCTCATATCGGCAGCTTTTCGTTTAGATGATTACTCGGACTTTGGATCGGGATTCACGCTTTCTGGAAAATTAAAAAAGCAACTTTACCCTTATCTATCTATTTCTGCAAAAATTAACACATCATTTCGGGCTCCAGCATTTAACGATTTGTATTGGAAGCCCGGAGGGAATCAATACCTCCAGCCTGAAAAGGCGACAACAACTAGGATATCTGCTTTTTTAATCGCCAACAAGTTTTCATTCGATGTTAACATCAAAAAGACAGAATCAAATAACTTAATTATTTGGATACCGGTTGATAATTCATGGGCGGCAGAAAATTTAGATAAAACACGAAGGTATATTTTCGGTGTTGATGCAAATTTTAACTTATCAGATCAAATATATATCAGTGGATCATTGAAAAATATAATATCAAAAAACCTAAGAACAGGTAACGAACTAAGGTACACACCGAGCTGGATTGGATCAATACAATGTCAAATTAAAAAATCAGAATGGATAACAGATCTGTCATTCAATTATTTAGGAAGCCAGATAGTGATTTACGATTACCCGAAAAACTTAATGCTTAGCCCTGCTATTGATAGTCATCTTTGTATTCAGATCCCGCCGCTATTTGATCAAAAGATTAGATTAAAAATGTACATATCGAATTTACTAAACCGTGAGATTATGACAATTTATGGTTATCCGGAACACTCAAGGGCAACAAGAATTGAAATTTTTTATAAAATGTAAACAAAAAGAAAGGTTTAAAATGTATAATAAAGTTATAATAATTACGATATGCCTATTTGCAGGATGTAATATGGATACAAACGATAACAACGAAAATAATCTATCCTCAAATAGCTTTGCTCTTTGCGAAGGAAACTTCAATAATGGAAATGCTTCTTTGTGGTCTTTTTCTCCTGACTTAGGTGAATCCGAAGTACAAATTATTGGGGGAACATCTCTTGGTGATGTTGCCCAATCATTTACCATCCATGATAGTTATTTATATGTAGTTGTAAATAATAGTCATAAAATAGAAGTTTTAAATCTAAATGATGAAAATTTTGTTGATGGCACAATAAGCATGGCTGGTGCAAGCCCACGGTATTTTGTTACAGATGGTGAGATAGGATATGTGTCTTGCTGGAATTTAAATGGAATACTAGTTTTGAATATTTCAACTAGATCAATAACTGATACAATCTCAATTCCCGGGAAACCTGAAAATCTAATTCTTGAGGGCGGTAGTCTATATGCTTCTATTCCTTTTGCTTCTGATTGGAGCACTTCTAAAGAGGTCGTAGAAATTTCTACGATCTCTAAACAAATAACCAATACCTACGAAGTAATACCAGGTCCCAGAGATATGGAACTTCATGGTTCAAATTTATATGTGTCCAGCTCTTATTATGATGCAAACTATGTGACGTACACTGGATTATCAAAGATAGATTTAACCGACAAAAATGTAATCACATACTTGGATGCGTCAGGTTCGATTGCAAAAGATGACATTATTAAAATTGATGAGAAATTATATCGTTCAACATCTACTGGGATAGCTAGAATCAAAGAGGACTTGTCTTTGGATCTCGATAACATAATTGGAGATAAAAAAAATGTATACTCTGTTTATGCAAACGATGCTTATTTATTTTTTGGAACGACAGGAGATTATATAGCACCAGATACAGTTTATGTAACAGACCACTCAGGAAATGTAATAAATCAATTTGTAGTTGGTGCTATACCAGGAGATTTTATTTCACAATAGGATTAATTATTGATAAAGTTAAATCAATAAGAGATATTTATAAAAACAGTAGGGGTAATGCCAAACATGAACACATCAGTCGAGCTGATACTTTGTGTAAAAGGATTATATCTCCGATGGCTTATATTATTTTTATTGTAAATATTATAAATGGAGGATCCATAATGGATACGAGTTTTTAATATAGTTTTAGTCCTAGAGATACTGATGTCTAGGTGATGTATTGAACCTAAACGCTCTTTATTCATATCTTTTAAAATGTAAATTGATTTTTTTGAATTTTCTAAGTTTTCAAGCTCTGTATAGACTCTTCCAGAAGAAAAGACCCAACTACAAGTAATATTCCAATCACGAATTTTAGTTAGAGACACCAATTTTAATTCATGAGTTTTATCATGATCAGCATGAAATCTTTTGCTTAAATTGATATCCGGGAATTCATATGTTGTTTTACTAAGTAAATATGAGATCCATCCTGTTATTTTTCCAGTTTTTTTTCGAATTAATAGCTCTAGACCACTTGCGCTTCCCGAACCAGTTAAAATTTTTCTGAGACTTGAGGATAATGGATCAGTCTCATTATAAAAACTATTAAGATTATTAGAAGTTTTGTAATAGGCTTCGGTATTTATAACAAAGTTTTCGTAATTCCAGTTTGCCCCAAGGTGGTAGTTTATGGATGAAATAATTGGAATATTTTCATCGGATAATATCCACATTCTATCACTACCTCGGGTTGAATATCCGTTGATAAATTGGTGTATGTATTGACTATACCGACCTATAGATCCATCAATTGAAAATTCATCTGAAATAGATTTGATAATTGCAAGCCGAGGCTCGTAAAATAATTTCGAAAATTTTGAATAATAGAATATTCTTAAACCTGTTTCTAATGTAAAATTTCTTGGTTTTATCCATTTATCTTGCAAGTAAAATAATGGGGAATAACTAGTTTGACTGATAAAATGTGTTGTGTCTGAAATCCCATCTGTGATTTTATTTCTAAGCGTAATTTGGTATGCCGATGCTCCAGCCCCTAATTCAATCTTATGATTTTTTAACCCGATGTAATTTGTTTGTAACTCGATTCTATTATCAGTGAGTTTATTTTTTTCATTAAACGTTCCTATGCTGACAAAATTATTTGAGAATAATGCCTTTTGCGTAGATTCATAGTTACTTAAGTAATTATAATTTGAAATAATTAATCTAGATTTTAATGTGTGGTTCCAATATTTTGACCAATTTATACTAATTCCTCTATTGCCCCAGTACGTCTTTTGATCGGTTAGAGTACTATCAAAACTGAATATATCTTCGAAACCATAAAATTCTCTATCCTCTCTAATAGAATCTCTCCCTGCTGAGAAAGAAATACTTAGGGTGTTTTTTGGAGTTAGAAGATATGTAAATCTCGTATTTAAGTCTGAATAGGAAAAATTAGGTGAATAAGAAGCGTTTTGGTTTTTTGTTAGGATAGCGCTTTCTGAGATAAGATCAAATTGGTTATCGCCAGTAATAAAATTCTTTATAGAATTGTATAATTTAGTTTGGTTTGAAGACGTTCTAAAGTTAAAAATCCAGTTTCCCCTATCAAATATGGGGCTTTCAATGGAAATTCCTTGGCTCATTAGGTTACCATAAAGTGCACCGCCTGGTTTTACATTACTTCCATTTCTACTCGTTATTTCAATGACGCCTGAAATCCTTCCTCCAAATTTTGCTGGGAAACCGCCTTTGTATACTTGGACATCCTTAATAGAATTGACATTGATACCACTTACAAATCCGAACATATGACCTGTTTGATAAATGGGCATACCATCTAGCAGAACTAAATTTTGATCTGGCTTCCCACCTCTTATGTAAAGGTTTGACGTACCTCCAGGACCGATTTGGATACCAGGTAGTAATTGAAGAGATCGAAAAATATCTACCTCTCCTAAATTTGGTAAAGTTGAAATATGTCGTGGAGAAAAAGAAATCTTACCTGGGGTCTCTGTCCTTCCCATAAATTCACGGCTCCTAGCTGTAATCCAAATGTCCTTCGATGAAATGATATGGGGTTTAAGTCTTATATTTTTGACTTTATATTCATCGAAAGGGAAATTTATTTCTATTTTTGAAGTCTGATATCCAATATAAGAAATGAAAAGCGTACATGTTTTTACTGGTATGTTTGATATTGAAAACGCTCCATCTGTATTGGTTATGTTGCCAAGAGACAATTTTGGAATAAAAATATTTGCATACGGTATAGTTTCGCCTGTCTCTAAATCATATACAAATCCCGATACCCCAAAATGTATTGGAGTAGATGGCTTATAAACAATGAATTGTGATTTCTCTTGCTTCCAAATTAGACTTGTTTTTGATAAGACTTTATCAAGGGAAAAACTATAAGAGCAATCAAAACACTCAGCACTAATTGATACATTATTAACATCATCATCCGAAAATATAATTGGGACTTCGTATTTTTTAATAAATTCATTCAAAACACTTTCAAGAGGTTTGTCTTTGAAAGAAAATGAAACTGTTTCTTTGGTATCTGCTATTAGGTAAAAAGTGGTAAATAAATGTAAAACTATTAAGGTTATGCTACAGGATCGTGTATGTATCACCATCAAATTTAAACTCATGCTGAGACAATAGGGAAATAGAGCTCAGAACAGATTTTAAATTACTTGCGTCGAGCAGACCAGTGATAGTTTTTTCTCCAGTAGAAGAATTAGCAAATTTGATAGTGATGTTAAATTTTCGTTCAATTTCATTACAAACTTTTCTAAGGGATTTTTTTTCACAATATAATTTATCATGCACCCAGTCTGGATAATTTTTATAGGCAGCCCTAGTCTCAGGATTAAAACCCTGTGATGGGTCTGTAACAAATCTTTGACCTTCTGTAAGGATAATAGATTTATCATCTTTAGTAACTAAGACTTTTCCCTCTGTGACACCAACCTCAAATTGATTTGCACGACATTGAACATTAAATTTTGTCCCTAGAACCTTTACTTTACCACCATCAACCTCAACAATGAATGGTTTCTGATTGTGCACAATATTGAAAAATGCTTCCCCAAATAGAGAAACGGTTCTAGATGTTTCATTAAAATTAGATCTATAGGAAAGTTTACTAGTTGAATTGAGTTTAATGATTGATCCATCTGAAAGTTCCACTGTGCTCACTGTACCATTCTCTGTTTGTGTGATCGTTGTATTTAAAGATTTATAAAAAATGGACACTGAAATAATTACAAACATAGAAAAAGCAATCGCAGTTGGAAATTGGAAATTCCAATTAAATTTTGAAAAGATGCTTTGCCTACTATCTTTGATTTTTATAGACCCTATAGCTGAGCCAATATTCATTTGCTGCTCTAAATAAATCCACGAACTATCTGTATCTATAGAGATAGGGTTTTCAGAGGGTATGATATTATCCCATATTTTTTTTTCAGTTTTATCAAAAATTTTCATTTTCATATTATTAACGAATATTTACTAAAAAATACTCATAATAAATTGGAAAGATTTTTCTTTAATATTTTTATACCTCTGTATATTTGATTTTCCACTGTTCTAAGACTTATACTAAATATCTCTGCTATTTCTTGATTCGACTTTCCTTCGATTCGACTAAGAAGAATAATATTCCTGCATTTGTCCGGGAGTTTTTCATTGATTAATCTAAAAATCTCAGTTTGCAAAGTTTCCCCCTGATTTATGCTTTCAGGGTCTTGATTCTCATGTTTTAAAAAATCAGGGACTGAATTTTTATATCGATTTCGAACCTCTTGATGGCGAAAATAGTCATAGCACAAATTGGAGCTTATTTTAGCAATAAGGGCAAAAAATGACTTGTCTTCTTTTATGGACTTACGATTTTTCCAAACCCTTAAAAATGTTTCCTGCGTAATATCATCCGATTGATCTTCATCCTTTATTTTATAGAAAACAAAACGATAAAGTGATTGGTGATAATTATAAAAGATCTTTTTAAATGCATTTTGATTGCCTTTTTTTATTTGAAGAAGAAGCTGCTTTTCTTTTAACAAAAATCTAATAATCTTAGTTGATCATGTGGTTTTAGAGAATTTTGAAAACATATAAACGCACTTAAATTGGGTTAATAAATATAAATAAATTTTTTAGATAAAATTTTAGTATTTTACGTAACCTAAAAAATCTAAGTGATCTTTATACGGGTACAATAGAATAGTTATCCCTAAACTTTATAGGAAGGATATTTTGGAGAAAGTTAAAGAATCAAAATATATAATTATCATTATTATGGTGATGTTCATAGGTGGATGCTCTATGATAGGATTCTCAAAATATCCTGATATTATCCATAATGATCGACAACCTTTAATTTCTGTTACTTATGATTATGGAGAAATAGAAATAAACATACCTCTATATTATCCTAGGTATAAACCAGATAATATTGCGTTTCAAGTGTATGCTGATGGGGATACAATATTTCCTTTACTATCGGTAATTGAAAACCCGCTAGATCAGGTCTCACTTTTTTTACCTCATGGCGTTCTAAATTTAGAAGACTCCACTAACATACTTAAAATAATGCCCCAGGACTTTGATTTTAGGACATTAGTTGTACCTTTTAAAGGGATAGTGGAAGGACGTATAGAGTTGCCAATTAATACAATTGATTTTAAGCCCCTGATTGTAAGGGGCCAAGTAATGCTCGCAAAAAATGATAGCACATTAAAGGGAGTAGACCTTGCGATACAAATCTTTCCAACCACACTAGCCATTACTAAATCTGGTTTGGATGGTTTTTTTGAACTTGGAATCCCTGGTGAGTTTATGAAATCCAATAATATTGAATTGGTAGCAGGGACTAATCTGATCTTCAAGCCATTTCGACAAAATCTAGATTTTAGTAAAACAAAGGGTATCTTTCAGGATGTCCGTATTGGGCCAAGTAAAACTATGGATGAGCCACTTTACATAACTAACAAGCATAATGTACACTTAAGAGAAAATCCAGATATTGGTTCAACAACAAAATTCCTATTATCTAAGGGTGAGTCTTTTTCAGTAAAAAGAACCACAAGAGGTGAATTATTTGGCGATGTTGAGGTATTGCTTCAGGATGGGAAAATGGTAGTTTTTGAGGGTTGGGTTGCTAGAGAGGATTTAAAATTAATGGAAATAAAAAATATTTTTCTTAGTGGAATTGATGATTAAATCAAAAATCATAATAGTTATATTATTTTATGTACTAAAGCTTGAGAACTTATTTGCGCAGGTTTCTCTTAGTGTGAACGCTATTCCTAGGAGAGTCGAGGTTATAATGGATGGTGTTTCTTTAGGAGAAACACCAATTAGGGACTTTGAAATCTCTTCAGGTCCTCATGATTTTATGCTCATAAAAAGAGGGTATGCATCCGTTGACTATTCCCTGATTGTCAACCAATCCAAATCAATAAAACTTGATTTCTTTTTGAACCCAATATACAAAATAAAATTTACAACCGAAGAAAAAGGATTAACATTTGAGCTAAATAATAATCACCAATGGACTGATAAAAAAATTCGCCTACAGCTAGAAGCTGGAGATCATTTACTACGGGTATATAAAAGAAATAAAATAGTAGATGAACAAACCATAACTGCCGATGAGCCAAAACATTTCAAATATTTTTTCAAAAAAAAATTATCTAAATAAATGTCTAAAATATTTATTAAAGTTACATTTTTTATTTTTAGTACCCTTTTAGCTCAACTGGGAAAATCAATTTTGTTACTTAACCAATTTGATGAGCAATTACCAGAATTAAACTCTTCATTAGACAATAATTTTAGTGGCTCAAGGTTCCAGATCATGGAACCAATCGAAAATTTAATTACAGATCTTGATACTTCAAAATATCCTGCGGCTAATAGGATGGGGCTTGTAAAACAAATTGGTAGTGAATACAAAGTTGATTATATCATTTACAATCAAATACAAAACCAAGGTAATAGATTTTTTCTCGAGGGTCAGATTTTCAGCACTCGATCTGGTGGCCTCATTCTGAGACGTAAGCTTGATCTTTTAAATTATGAAGATGGACGAATGAATGAACTAAATTTATGGATAGGCGAAATTATGGAGGTGCTCTATCCAGGTTGGGTAGAAAATAGAGAAAGTATTCTATTCCAAGATCCGGATGATATCACATACGAAAAAACACCTATGGGAGCAGCAATACGTAGTTTGGCTATTCCAGGTTGGGGACAAGCTTATTCTGGGAAAAAACTTTCTGCGGCATTTTGGGGGGGGCTAGAATCATCACTAAGTACTGCAATACTTTTAAGTTTTCTTAATTATAATACAGCGGCCAAAAACTTTGTACAATATCAGAAAGATTATAATAATACAGATGATGAAAAAGAAATCGCACGTTATCGCGAAATGGCGATTAAAGAACATGCAAAGCACATACGATATAATAAGCTAATGATTGCATTCGCATCTATAACAGGTACAACATGGGTTGCAAATAGCGTCCACGCCTGGATTGTAGGTCCAAGGCCAGTACACGAGATTTATCGTTCAAAAAACATACCCCAAGCTGGGGAAGATGGATGATAAGTGAAAAGATTCTCTATACATTTAATTATTATCGGTGTCTGGTTAGTTTTCTGGTCGTGTAGAATATACAAGAAAGAGCTAGATAATCCAGTTGACCACCAAGCAGATTTTGCGGTATCTGCTCCTTCTTTAGTTTTTTATCCAAAATCCCAAAAAAAAACCATAAATGACACAATAAAAGTAGAGTCCTTTATTGTCTTTGAAAGTGATTCAACGATACCTTTTTCTGGTGCTCAAATTATAATTAAGTATGATCATACAATATTAGAGCTCGATACTCTATCGCCTGGAATTTTTATCACTGATACAAGTAAGGCAAGTCCATTATTTGTTTATAATGAGAATACTCCTGGCAATTTAGAATTATTTGTTTACTTTTTAGATATTATGAAGCTAAACATTGAGGGAACCGGACATATTGCAGATATTATTTTTAATCCTTTATCAACAGGGAGTGCTAATATAGAATATGATCTTGAAAACTGTTTGGTAATTGATCATAACGAGGAAACTGTTAGTCTAAATGGATACCGAAAAGCAGAGATAATAATAGAATGAAAAAATATTATTTATTTCTCTTTATTTCTTTTTTCCATGGATTGGTTAATGGGCAATTTTTATATGAAGAGGATTTTGGGACAAATAGTTGGCCTGTAGGATGGATACTCTTAGATGAAAATAATGGATCAAATTCAACAAACTGGGTTGTCACTAATAGCCAAGATGGAGCTCATGCTGGTAATGACACTCCTCCTGCAGCTGTGTTTGAATGGGCTGTTGGTCCTTCATGGTCCGCTCTCACAAATTACGAACAAAGTATGACATCTCCCTCAATTAACGTGGGTGACAATGAGGCTGTACTTATAAAATTTTATTTTGCTCTGGATTTTTATGATCAAGGGGAACTGAATGGACTAAGAATCTCTTATAATGGGGGTTCGGGATGGCAAGATGTTTTATCCTACGCAATAGGTCCCGGCCTAACAATTCAAAATAATCCATGGTCAAGTGAAGAATCTTTTATTGCTGAAATCACAGGAGGAAGCGATCTTCAGTTAAAGTGGACAGCCTATGGTGCAAACTCTTGGGCAATTGATTGCTGGATTGTAGATAATATAAAAATTCTGGCGCTTCCAAAACTGACCGAGGTGAAGATTGAATCAAGTAATGAGGATCCGAACACTGCAATTGAAGGAACAGAAATATCTTTAAGTATAAATGCAGACACAGATATTGCTGATCCCTATATCCAGATAAATGGAAATGTTTGTACTGTTAGTTCTTTAGGTGGGGCAAGTTATCTTGCTAATTACACAGTTCAAAATACGGATCCGGATGGTCCACTACAATTTACAATTGATTATACTAGCACAACCGGTATTGATGGGAGAACAGTAAAGCAGACAACGGATAATAGTTTTGTTATCGTAGATAATTCAGATCCTCCGCCATTTCAGGTTGGGACCGCTACTGGGAATGGCGGAAATGTAGCCGTAGATATATGGAACAGTACAAACACAGATGTTCACCTAGAGGTAAATGTTCCTCAAGATTCGGCAGTTGCAAGCTTTAATTATTACAATGGTAATAGTCTTATATTTGATGGAGTAAATGATGAAGTCTCTATCACAGGGCAGGCTACATATCAGGTATCAAATGCACTAACAATTGAGTCTTGGGTAAAGCCAGCAGTTGCTCCTGTTGATTATGATGGGTTTCTGAGCTATGCAATGAATGCTGGAGGGATGCAAGCTGGCTTTGGGTTTGCATTTTATTTAACAGGTTGGAGGTTTTTTCTTAAGACGACATCCCCAGGGCAAGAAATTAACTATTCAGCAATGGCCGAAACTCAGCTACCAGTAGGGCAATGGACTCATATAGCAGCAACCTTTGATGGACAAGAAATAAAACTTTATCGCAATGGGGCCTTAATGGATTCTGCAGATGCTATGGGTAATGTGCAGTGGTTTGGGGGACCGGCAGAGATGGTCTTAGGTAACTTTCCTAAAGAGGGGGTAAATCATTTTTTCAATGGCCAAATTGATGAAGTAAGATTGTGGAATATTGTGAGAACAAAAGACCAGTTAAAAGCCTCCAGAGAAATTAATCTTACGGGTGATGAAGGTGGTTTAGTTGGTTACTGGCAGATTGATGAAGGATCTGGGAATATCACGGCTGATTCTACTAATACACTAAATGATGCAAGCATAAATGGTGCTACTTGGGCAATCCAGGATTCTCCGATTGAATTTAAAACTCCAATATATGATACTGGGGTAATAGTGGGTTCTGCATATCAATTGCGTGCAAGGATCGGGACAAACGATTTTGAAACTTTTGGTCAAAAAGATACGATCACAGCCGCGGATTTTAATGCTGGAGTGAAAATAGTAACAGCACCCGAGGACGCATTTCAAGCAATAAACGGATTTTTACATAGTGAAACCGCACAATTTTCCGCATTATTATTTGATGCTTCAGGTAATTTTTCTCAAGGGGATACAAGCACAACAAACATGGTAATAGATCTTATAGCAAATGACCCAGATCCTGTATCAATCTATTCGAATAATCAGTTCTCTAACTTGGCGAAAACAGGTGATAATATCACGATAACTATGACTTATGATGAGGATGTTAACCTACCCACTATCACAGTCGATGGGAATCCCTCTGATGAATCAGATTTAGGTGGCGAACAGTTTAATGCTACTTACACATTCACTGGTTCTGAGACTGAGGGTATTGTCAATTATATTTCTTCTAATGTGACAGATTACTTAGGTAACCCAGGTATCTATACTGGCGGTTCTATTGGGGGTGGATCGTTACAGGTAAGATATGACAAGACCCTACCAGAGTTACAAATTGTTTCAATTTTATCTAATAATTCTGATAATCAATGGGCTAAAGTAGGAGATGAGGTTACTATATCCATAACAGCAAGTGAGGCGCTCATAAAAGACTCAACATCTATTTTAAATAAGCCCGCCACTAACATTAATTCTAGTATAACTCAGTTTACTTCAAAGTATACCTTCGAATCAGGAGATCCTGAAGGGGTGGTGGCATTTCAAATTACATTTGCTGATTCCGTAGGCAATGAAGGTGTAAACGTATCAGAAACTACAAACAATAGTAGTGTGATTTTTGATAGTACGCCACCTGAAAATTTTACACTTGGTTCGGTTATAGCCGTTGGCGGTAATATTGTGCAAAAGGCTTGGAATTCTACGAACACAGGATTAAATATAAATGTTCCTATATCAGCGACTGACACAACATTAAAAAATGGCATTATCCAACTATGGGCTAAAGTAGGGGCAAATCTTTTTTCATCAATTGGTGATCCATATACTATTATTAACTCAGATCTGGGATCGGAAAAATTACTTTCACTAACTGCTATAGAAGTAGAAGCATTAACAGGTTTTAGTGAAGAAGATAGTCTGTACTTTAAAGCTCAAATTACTGATAGACCTGGGAATCAAACAGATGGTATTATCAGCCAAGATCGTTTGGTAATTGATCAGGTTCTTCCGGCAATGAGAAACGTATCGTATTCATCAAATTTTTCAGATAGTACACTATCAACAGTAGGTTCCCTAATTAGCGTGACCTTTTCTACAGAGCCTTTGTCAGCGGTACCAACAATTATTATTTCTGGTAATTCAGGTTCTGTCTCTGGTTCAGCTGGTGATTCTATTTGGATTGGAACTTATAATATGCAAGATGGTGATTCAGAGGGAGTCGTTCCATTTACAATAAATGGATTAATTGATCTTCGAGGTAATTTGATAGATGGTTTTAGCTCAACCACAGATGAGACAGCAGTGGTTTTTGATAATACAAAGCCATCTCTCAATCCAGTTACGATAAGTTCTTCAAACCCAAATTCCACCAATTGGGCAAAAACAGGGGACACAATAATTGTAAATTTTTCATCAGATGAGTTGTTATCGAATCAGTCTGTAACTATTTCTGGGGAAAATTCATCGATCAATGATATAGGAAATAATCAATACACTGGATATTACGTGATGACAGGATCTGAGCCAGAGGGAGTAATAAGTTTTGAAATTCTTGTCACAGACGCAGTTGGTTTGACTAGCGATCCAGTTTTTACAACCTCAAATAGTAGTGAAGTTATCTTTGACATGACATCCCCATCATTAGACATGGTACATATTGAATCAAATAATTCAAATAATACCTTAATAGGTGTGGCTAATGATGAAGTATATCTATCTTTTTCTGCGAATGAACCACTAAACTTCGACTCTATCGAGGTTACTATTTTAGGGCAACCTGTTGTAGCGATACTTTCAGATAGTACTTATACATGTACCATCACACTTGATGGCACTGAGCCTTCTGGCATACTAACCTATACAATTGATTTTGTAGATCGTGCCGGTAATTCAGGTGTCCAAGTTAATTCAACCACAGATGATAGCTATGTTAATCATGACACTGGGCCTCCCGAGGTTGCATTCACAGGTATATATTCGAGCAATGCAGATTCTTCTTGGGCAAAGCTAGGAGATACGGTTTTTGTTCGTTTTGCTGCGAATGAACCACTTAATAACTGTGAAATAAAAATTGCAGGAAATTCTACCATACAATCCAGTCCATCTAGTACAGTTCATCTGGGTTATGTGATAATGTCGGATGCCTATAATGAGGAATGTATTACATTTAATGTAGCCTATGCAGATCTTGGGGGTTTAACCGGACCAAATGCAGACTCAACCACAAATAATAGCCGTGTATGCTTTGATAAAACAGCGCCAGTTATATCACGAGTTTCTAACATCTCAAATAATATTTATAGTGATTCCTTAGCAAAAATTGGTGACACAGATACGATTAAGTTCACTATATCTGAAATCTATCGTAGCTTGGATGTATCATTATCTGACATAATTAAGGTGCCTGCACAATCTGATTTGGACTTCATTGCCACTCATACTTTTGATGGTTCTGAAAATAATGGTGTTGTTCCTTTCAATTTATTTATGATTGATTCAGCAGGCAATCAATCAACCATAGTAACTACCACAGATGACGGTTCGCAAGTACGTTTTGACAGTGAAATACCATATGCCTCCGAGTTGTACTTTTACAGCAATAATCCAAATGACACTTCCCTATGTATACCAGGAGACACGATTTATGTTAATTTTATTCCAAGCGAAGTTTTAAGGCCAGACTTAGTAATTGAAATTGCAGGAACTCAATCTATAGATATTACAGAAGTTGCAAACTCTTATTTAGCAAAATATGAGATGACAGGGTTTGAAACGGAGGGTTATCTACCATATTCCATTGTGTTTCAGGACCAAGCAGGTAATTCAGGTATTTCTATTGATACCACACATGGAACAAATAGTAGTTATGTATTATTCGATCAATCGCCCCCTGAAGATTTTACCGTTGACACAGTACTTGTACGAAATGGGATCATTGAAAAAGGATATTGGAATGCGAGCAATGATAGTATAACAATATTAGTACCAATTGCTGAAGGTGACCAGAGCTTGATTGATGGTAAGTGTCAATTACTTTATAGCGTCAATGGAGGATTGTTTTCTAATGTAGGTTTAGAAAAAGAAATTAATACCACAGGAATTATCAGCTTGACGCTTGATAAAAATGAATTTACTTCATTAGTAGGGTATACTGATGGGGCAAACTTTCAATTTTCAGCAACAATTTTGGATCGTGCTGGAAATTTGACATCCGGAAATGCTCATAGTACCATTATTCATATTGACCAAACCTTGCCACTTTTATCAAACATAACCTTTGAATCGGATAATGAATTTCAAAATAAGTGGGCCAAACCAGGTGATAAAGGAACTTTAAGTTTTCAATCCAGTGAGGGTTTAAAAACTGCTAATGCAAATATTCTTTTGGATACTTTAAGCTTTACTACATCTGATTTGGGAATTAATTGGACCGTTGAGCGGGATTTCACATTAGATGACTTTGAAGGGATTCAACCATTTTCAATTTTTTATAGAGATACTGCTGGAAACTTTGGAAATATTATCAATTCAACATCAAATGGTTCCAGTATAACCCTAGATAAAACCAGGCCTGTTGTATCAGACTTGAGAGAGGGTTCAGATTTAAATGACTTAGATTATTCAAATAAATCAGATTCATTGTGGATCTACTGGTCTCAAAATGATGCCTTATCAGGTATAAGAGATGGTTTTGTGGGTCTTAGTAGTGATTCGATATCCGCTGATATTATCAATTGGATTTCATCGAATGATGAAGATAAAAAAGGCTTGGGAAATCTTGAGCTGCAAAATGACAATATATATTTTTCGTCAATTTTTGTTGAGGACTCTGTTGGGAATCATTCTGACACAATATGGAGTGATGGAATCTATATTGATATTGTTAAGCCGGATACAGGCTATATTCTTGATGGCCAGTGGATAATGGATGCAGATTATACTCCAGACTCAACAAAGCTAAAATATACCTGGTCAGGTTTTTCAGATAATACTGAAATCGATTTTTTTGAATTGGCCATAGGGACTGGAAATGATACGACAAATATTCTTGATTGGTTTAAGACTGATAGCACAGACAGCATTACGATACGAAATTTAAATTTAATTAGAGATACACTTTATTTTACCTATATAAGAGCTACTGATATAGCAAAAAACATTTCTTTTATCCCAAGAACAGACGGAGTCTATTTCGATAATACCGAGCCGTTTATAAAAAGTTTTACACCAAATGTAAATGATTCTGCAGAGTTTTTATCCATTCTCAGAGGAGATACTATATCAATAAAATTTAATCGTCCAATTTATTCTTATAAAGTAGCTGTAAGCTCAAAGGTTGACACCCAATTTTCCATAAATCAGTCTTATTCAGACTCAGTAATTACTATTTTATGGGATGATACTTTAGCCAGCTATGATACTGTGACTGTTTTTGTTGATAGTGCATTTGCAATCAATACGCTCTTTGTATCTGAAACGTTACGATTTTTTAGTCATCTATGGGGAGATTTAAATAAAGACTATGAAATAAATGTAGCTGACATTTTAGAGTTTAACTCAAATTGGCCGAATAATGACTTAGGTCCCTTTACAGGTAAGCCTCCACATGTGAAACCTGCGCCCGATAACAATGCAGATTTTGAGGATTTAAAGGCCTTTTCTAAAATGTGGCATTGGAGATATCATAAATTAAGTTTTGACTCTGATCGCATCCAAGCTCGATCAAACGTAGAAAACAATATTGAATTTAGGGGACGTAAATTAATTTTTAATTTAAAAGATGCTTCAGTTAAATTAGGACAAATACTCATAGGAGAAACAAATCTTCCTTTTACTGACTTTAAAATTATTAATCTCAAACCTTCAACATTTATGTTTACAGCAGAAGATACATCATCACAGATTAAATCATTTTCTTTTGCAGATAAAAATGGTCTAAATAACGAAATAACTCTTTTATTACCAGATATAAAAGAAAAATATTTTAAGGGAAAGGTTCAATACAAATTCTGGGGTGATCATAACCAAGATCTTATTTTTGGTTCAAAGACTATTTCTGAAAAATTATTACCTCAAAATTTTATGGTCCACAAAATCTACCCTAATCCATTCAATGCAAAAACAAATATTAAATTTGATCTTCCGGGAAAAAAGTTTGTTTCAATTAAAGTTCATGATTTACTAGGTAGAACAATAAAAATAATTGATCAAAGCAATATGGATCCTGGATATCATTCATATACTTGGGATGGGAAGGATAATTTATTCCGATCTGTTAGCTCTGGAATCTACTTTGTTCAGATACAAGCAGCTAATGAGAGCCAGATACAGAAAATTTTATTGTTAAAATAGCCACACTACATTTTTGTTGGCGCAGATAAGCCGAGGATATTCATTCCATTTCGCAGTATTATTTTAACAGCCTCTATTAGCCCTAATCGAGCTTTTGACAATTCTTTATTTTCTGTAATTACTCTGCATTGGCCATAGAAGCGATGAAATTTAGATGCCAACTCTTGAAGATAATTAACAATTAACTGTGGCTCAAGCGTACCAAGAGCTAATTCAATAAGTTCTGGAAAATAAACCATATGTTTCATAAGGCTAAGCTCATCTGGATGAGTCAATAACTTTTCATGAAATATTTTTATTTTATCATACCCACTCTCTTTTGAATATTTGAGTATATTGCAAATTCTAGCATGCGCATATTGAAGATAAAAAACAGGATTTTTTTCAGATTGATCTGTTGCAAGATCTAGATCAAAATCAAGATGTGAATTCATGCTGCGCATGATAAAAAAATAACGAACAACGTCTGGTCCAAGCTCATTTATCAATTCATCAAGAGTTACAAAATTAGCTTTGCGTGTTGACATTTTAACTTTTTTACCATTTCTAATTAGGGTGACGAATTGATAAAGTAATACTTTTATTGGTTTTATATTTAATCCTAATGCGGATAGAGCGAGCAAAACATCTGGGTAGCTGTCAGCATGATCAGCTCCAAAAACATCAACTATTAGATCAAAATTACGTTCCAATTTATCTCTATGGTAAGCTGTATCTGGAACACGATAAGTGGGTTCCCCGGAGCTTTTAATGTATACTTTATCTTTTGTTTTCCCTAGCTTTGTTGCTTTGAACCAGGTGGCGCCATCTTTTTCATAGATTAAATTTTTAACTTTCAGCTCTCTTATAAGCTTTTCAATCATGCCATTATCATAAAATGATTTTTCATTTGCAAAGTAATCAAAATTAATCCCTAACCTATTAAGACTTTCTTTAATATCAGAAAAAATTTCCTGTTCTGCTAATTCAATAAAAATATTTGAGCCCGGCTTTAAATCATAGCCTTCTTGATTAATTATATTTTGTGCAATATTCTTAATATATTCGCCTTGGTACCCATCTTCTGGGAAAATGTGTTCTTTGCCGCAAACTTGATAATATCGAGCTTCTACTGATTTTGCTAGAATTTGCATTTGTCTTCCTGCATTATTGTAGTAGTATTCTCTAGTAACCTCATATCCATTCCATTTTAGTATATTTGCTATAGTATCACCGAGTACTGCATTGCGTCCATGACCAACTGTAAGTGGCCCTGTTGGGTTTGCGCTAACAAATTCTACATTAGCTGTCTTTCCTTTTCCCTTCTCACCTGATCCATATTTTTCTTTATTTTCACATATTTTTCGGATATTTTCCTGGAAAAAAGAGGCATTTATGAAAAAATTTATAAAACCGGGATTTGTAACCGTTATTGATGACATGTATTTAACTTTTTTCTCATTAATTTGAGAGGCAATCCTTTTTGCAATTTTAATAGGAGGTTTTTTGAGTTCACGTGCAAGTAGGAGTGCTACATTACTAGAGATGTCACCAAACTCAGGATTTTTCGATGGTGCTAGAGAATATTCCATGATAGGATATTCTAAGCTTCTGAGGACTGTTTCTATAGCCTTAGATATTTTCTTTTTTAATATTATCATCAAAGTATTCTGTCAAAGGTGCGTCAGCCCATAGTTTTTCTAGATTATAGTAAGAACGTTCCTCTAATCGAAAAATGTGTACAATCAGGTTAACATAATCCAAAAGAACCCACTTTAGTTTTCCATATCCTTCCTGGTGAAACAATTGCTCAGACATTTTATCTCTAATATTGTCAGCTATCGCTTTTACTTGAGGCTCAGAGTCTCCTGAGCATATTATATAATGATCAGTTACAGAAGATAATCCTCTTAGATCAAGAGAAACTACTTGACGAGCTTTTTTTTCTAATGCTAATTGAACTATTTGTTTAATTAATATTATTTCATTTGTCGATTCTGAAGATATTTTTATCAATTGTTATTTTGGTTTGATAAAACTTTCAAACTTAGGTAAGGTTTTGTAGTCTTTTCCTAAAATAATAGTAACGTCTACACCTAATGTTTCATCTGGCTGAATTTTTATTCTAGATTCATCATCTGGTAATATACCAAAAGACTCAGAGACTTTTTTAAGGCTTTGGATGTTCTCATTTCGTTGGATTATCACAGTTTTTTGATAGTTGTGATGATCCGCATCATCGGAATTTATTACATCTATTTGGTTTAACCGTAGATACTCTGCGGTCTTTCCTGCTAAACCTTGAACTCCACATCCATTTAAAACTTCTACTTTCATATTTAAAATTGGATTTTTTTCGAAGACCTCTACCGCAAGTCGTGGTTGGTTCTCAATGTTGGTGAAAGGAATATCAATTTGAACTCCAGGATTAGATGAATTTCTAGAGAATGATACAATAAACCCAATGAGGAATACGCCGAGAATTCCAATAATACCATTTAGTAATCCATTTTGTGATTGAAGCTTTTTTTTTGGAGGCTTCTTTTTTTTATTTTTTTTTCTAAACACCTAATTCAGATATAATGATGTGAAAGAATATTATTTATAGTATCAATTAGGAATGGAAAAATTCGAATAAAAAGGTCTATTTCTAATATCTTGATAAAGAGGACCATCAAGACTTTTTAATTCAAGTTTTATAAATGAGTTTTCTGAAGGTTTAAAAACAAAAGAGGCATCATATCTGAATTTTAGATTTTGATACCCCATGTTTTTATTAGCTATTTGTCCTCTTGAACTATTCATAAGAATAATATTTGTATTTATGGCCATGTTTTCGGTAATTAAATAGCTTATGTTTGTGTTGTAGGCCATTGTAGATATGGGATGTCCTCCAGCGGAAGCCATGCTCATAGAAAATCCATGTTTGATATCAAATCTATATGGATCAAGAAAACTTGTAAAACCTCGATTATCATCAAGGTCTCCATTAATGTTTGAAGGGAGCTCCATCCTTGGAACATTTTCTCTAAATTGTCCAAATAGTGATCCAACAAACAATAATAATGGTATAATTTGTTTTTTTAGGCAGTACATATATGGGTTAATTTAATAACGAACTACTTTTTCCAAAATAAGGAACCATTAAAAATTATTTTTGTTTTTTCTAATCCCACCTAGATTCAATTATTCCACCTCCTAAACAAACATTTTTGGAATAAAATACAATTGATTGTCCGGGAGTAATTGCAAACTGAGGTTCCTCAAAAAAAACTATATTTTTACTATCCGTTCTAATTTTAATTGTGCAAACAGATTCTGTGGTACGATATCGAATTTTTGCTGTTATAGATATATCTTCTTCAGGCAACAAATTTGAGACCCAATGTAGTTTAGAACAGCTCAAGTATTGATGATAAAGATCAGGATTTTTTTGGTCTTGCCCAACGATTAAAATATTTTCCTTCACTTTTTTATCGATTACGTACCACGGTTTTTCAAGGGCATTATTTTTTCCCCCAATTCTTAATCCCTTACGTTGTCCTATTGTGTAAAACATTAATCCCTCATGATCTCCTATGGTTTCTCCATTTTTTGTAACTATTTTACCAGGAGCTGATGAAATATAGCGTGAAAGAAAATCACGGAAATGCCTTTCTCCAATGAAGCATATCCCTGTGCTATCCTTTTTATTATAATTATCGAATCCGAGTTCCTTTGCTTTCTTTCTAACATCAGTTTTTCCCCATTTACCTAATGGGAAAATAGCTTTGGAAAGTTGCTTTTGGCTTAATCCATATAAGAAATAACTTTGATCCTTTTTTTTATCTAAACCTTTTTCAAGGTAATAGATGTTTCCTCTTTTTTTTATTTGGGCGAAATGACCTGTCGCAATTTTGTGAGCACCAAGTTCAACTGCATAATTTAGAAAAGCCTTAAATTTTATTTCAGTGTTGCAAAGAATATCAGGATTGGGTGTTCTTCCAGCTTTATATTCATACAAGAAGTTTTCAAAAACACTAGTCCAATACCTCTCAGAAAAATTTACAGACCTTAAAGGAATATTTAGGATATTGCAAATAGAAAGAGCATCTTTATAATCCTCTTCGGAAGTACAATATTGGGAGTCTTCCTCTTCCCAGTTTTTCATGAATAAACCTTCAACGTTATAACCTTTTTCAAGCAAGATTGCCGCCGCAACAGCGCTATCAACTCCTCCGCTTATTCCTACAATAACGTTCTTCATCAACCTGAGGTTATAGATTTAAATGCATCAAGTAACATTTTGACTTCGTTATGTGTATTGGTGTTTCCAAAGCTAATGCGGATCGTCGAAATATTATTATTATCACTCAAACCTATAGATTTGAGAACATGAGATGGTTGGACTATTCCTGATCCGCATGCAGCACCGTTTGAAATAGCCATGCCTAATCGGTCAAGTTTAGCAGCAATGATATCAGATTTATATCGCGGGAATGTTACACTTATCAAGCCTGGGAGTTTTTGTTTTGGATTACCATTAAATATTACTTGTGGGTAAATATTTTTTAATTCCTTCTTGAAATGGTTTTCAAGTGATAATATATGGTCTACATTTTTTTTTATGTTTGAAGATGCAATTTCTGCGGCAAGGCCCATCCCTGCAATGATCGCAACATTTTCTGTCCCAGCGCGTAATCCACTTTCCTGGTTCCCTCCAAATAAAAAAGGGGAAATAAATTCTTTATTTCGAGAATAAATTATGCCACCACCTTTTGGGCCATAAAATTTATGTCCTGATAAAGAGAGGAAATCAACACCTAGCTCATCTACATTAATTCCCATCTTCCCGAAACACTGAACAGCATCTGTGTGCGTCAATATAGACTTCTTTTTTGCAATACTTGTAATAGTTTTTATTGGTTGGATTGTGCCAATTTCATTATTTGCTAACATTATACTAATGATACCAGTTGAGATGGTGATCTTTTTTTTTAAATCATCTGTTATTACTGTGCCATTTTCATCTACATCGATGCTATCATTTTTAATTTCACGTTCTCTTAATAATTTGAGAACATTAAGAATAGCAAGGTGTTCAACAGCAGAAGTTATAATATGATTTTTATTTGTGTTTAAAATTGAATGAAGTATTTGATTATTTGATTCACTTCCACCACTTGTGAAAATTATTTGTTTTGATTTAGCTCCGATTGCCTTAGCAATTTGAAAACGGGCTTTTTCAATCAAGGATTTAGATTTTCTTCCTTGGGCATGTATGCTTGAAGGATTACCATAAAAATTTTTTTGTGTAACCATCATTAATTCTAAAACTTTAGGATGTACCGGGGTAGTGGCACTATGATCAAAATAAGGCATGTGTAGAGTACTGAAATATTTTAGAACATATTAATTACAGATCATTGCGAATACTCGCAAATTCAACCGTATTAATAAGGTTGTCAAAAAATGGCGGCATTCGTTTTTGTAAACTACTTATAGTCTCTTCATGGTTGTAATTGTAACGATGGACATCCCACTCTACTTCATTATCTAGTTTAAGAAATGCAATTGAACCCCTTTTATCTTGGTCAAAAGGAAGACCCGTTGCTCCTTGGCATAGAATAGTCAGGTTTTCAATTTTTTGGTATCGAGGAACATGAACATGCCCATGGACAAAAACGACTTTTTCAATGTCAGGGTTTTGTTTTATTACATTATCTCTCCAATGGAGAGCTTCTTTTACATTTGGAGGACGGTCGTCCCTTTCATACCATGCATGCGTAAATTCAACCAAGGTATTTCCAACTATTTCTCGATGAGCAATTTTCATAGTCTTTATAAGTTTTAACCCTGGTTCGCCGATTTTTGCAGCAGTCCATTTCTCATTTTGAACAATAGCTTTGCATATTGGGTCATATGGATCCATACCCTCTAGAGAGGGTAATTCATCTTCCCATATTTTTTCAACGAGATAACGATCATGATTTCCTCTTAGGAAAATACAGTTAGGTATTTTTTTTAGAGTGTTAAGAACGCCTTCAGGTTCAGGACCTAAGGAAAAGCAATCGCCTAAACAAATGATTTGATCGATATTCTTTTTATCATTTATAATTGACATAGCTTTTGATAGAGAAGCCAAATTAGAGTGAATATCCGTAATTATTGCAAAGGTTTTAGAAGCCATAAGTACCAAATATACATTTTGATTAAAATATTTTCAAGATAAGAAATTATTTGTTTTTTTTCATAAATATTACAAATCTCATGCCAGTGGAAAGATTGAAAAACAATCATTGGAAAGAAATTATATTTTATTCAGTCTCGAATTATAATCAATAAAACCTTTTACTGAACAAAAAAAACGGGAAAATGAAAACTAAATTAGACATAATTGGAATTGGCAATGCGATGGTAGATGTAATTATCCCAGCAAAAAAAGAATATATAAAGGCTAATGGATTTATTAGAGATGCAATGAATTTAATAGGATCAAACAAAACAAAAGAATTACATGATTTATACGATATAAAAGAAATGATTGGAGGAGGTTCTGTTGGTAACTCAATGTTTGGGATTAGTTCACTGGGTGGAAATGGAACTTTCGTTGGGAAAATAAAAAATGATAATATCGGACAGTTTCTGATTAAAGATATGAATGATCACGGTTTAAGGTTTCCTCTGAAATATACTACATCAAAAATATCAACAGGATGTTGTACTCTTTTTGTTGAAGAGGATGGAACACGCACAATGGCTACATTTTTAGGAGCAGGTGCTACAATTAGTCCCCACGATATCTCTAAAAAAGATATTGAAAATCATAAAATATCTTACCTAGAAGGATATCTTTGGGATAATGATAATGCAAAAAAAGCTATCAAAAAGATGATTAAAATCAGCAAAGAAGATGGGCAAAAAATTGCACTCACTTTATCAGACCAATTTTGTGTTCAGAGACACCGACAATCATTCAATGATTTAATTTCAAGAGATATTGATATTTTATTTTCAAATAAAGATGAAATTTGTTCCTTAGCACAAACAAATAACCTAGTTCATGCTATTGAGTATTGCAAAAATCTTGGAATCTTAGTCGCAGTTACAACTGGAGAAAAGGGATCTGTCCTTATATCCTCAAATAAAGTAATAGAAATAGAAGCTGTCCCAGTTAAAAATGTTGTAGACTTAACCGGGGCTGGTGATCTATATGCTGCAGGCTTCCTTTTTGGGTTAGCTCGTGACAAAACGCTTGAAGAATGTGGCAGATATGGTTCATTAGCAAGTTCAGAAATTATTTCTCATTTTGGAGCTAGACCTTTGAGAAACCTTTCTAAACTAATTTAAAAAATAATCAATTTATCAAATACAAGAGCTTGTTTCAGCAGATAAATCACATGTAATTTGAAAGGTAAAAATTTTATTTATTGTGAGGAATAAATGGGAAAACTAAAAAAAAATCTATACTTATTAATTTCAATATTTTCTGTTATTGTATTTTCTTGTTCAAGCCAAGAATATACAACTGCAAAGCTTGCAGTACAGCAACAGGATCTTATTAAGGCCGCTGAATGGCTACCCAAGGCAATGGCTGTTGAACCTGGAAATCCCGAAATACCAGTTGTGCTAGCCGTTGAAGTACATGCAAACAAAAAAGAATGGGAAAAAGTAAAAGAGCTTTTTGATCTAGCTCTCTCGATTGATCCAAAAAAAACTATTGAAGTAAGGTCATCATACCTTTCCGTTGAAGAAACAGTAAATAATTATACGGAGCATTATTGGGCTAACGCATTTAATAGTGGAGTAGAACAATTTCAAAATATAGAAAGAGATCCGGATAATAAAATTAAATACCTAGAAAGTGCGATTAAGTCATTTGAAAATGCCACATTGATTAAACCTAGTGATGCGAATACCTACTCTACACTGGCAAAGTGCTATTTTGATTATGGTGATAAAGACGCAGCTAAAAATGCCGCTTCAACAGCCGTCGAGCGGAATCCAGATAGTTTTGATGCAAATTTTGCAGCTGGACAAATTATCCAACGAGCAGATGGGTCCTCAGATGAAATATTAGCTTTTTACAAGAAAGCAGTTTCTATCAATCCATCCCACAGCAGGGCTTTAAGAGAACTAGCATCATTATATTATGACATCGGGAATAAGGAAGAATCTATACAAGTTTTTAATAATGCAATTGAAAATGAAGAGAATAAAATCATTCAAGCTGACCTGTATTTTAATTTAGGTGTAATTCATAGTCAGATGAAAAATTTCAGCGGTGCAGAAGATGCTTTTGAAGAAGCTATATTTTTAAATGAAGAAGATTATGAAGCAGCTATGGGTATTGCAACATCATATGAGGGTTGGGGAGATGGATATCTAAATGGTGTAGAAGGATTTGATAAAAACTTAAGCGAAGCAGCTCGTTATTATCGAAAGGCTGAAAAGAGAGTTAAATCATTAATGATGACAGATATAGATAATTCAAAAAAATATAAGAAACAACTTGAGAGAGTTCGTTATAAAAGGGATGTAGCAGAGGGGAATTAATAAAAAGCCGATAATATTTATCCAAGCCTCCTACGCTTGTTCAAATACTCTGATAGCCCAATATCTAGATTCTGATCAGTGAATAGAGAAACATAATCTATGCGATTTCTTGAACACTCTGTTTTATAAAAGTTTCTTAGGTTATTAATAAGTTCTTTGTAAGATGACCTAATATGCCAAGGCTCAGTAGTTAGCTTTTCTCCAGTCTCCATGTCCAAAAATTTTGTTCTTGAATTAAAGTCAAACTCAAGTTCTTTCCTATCAAGAATGTGGAAAACAATTATTTCTTGTTTGTTATGACGAAAATGTTTTAGTCCCGAGATTATTTTTTTTGGATCATCAAATAAATCAGAAACTAAAATTACGAGGCCTCGCTTTTTAATCCTTTCGGCCATTTGATGAAGGGTTGATTCAATATTTGTATCTCCGCCAGTTTTTTGATTTTCAATAGAGGAAAAAACGGTATTAAGGTGGCTTTTAGTAGATTTTGGTTCTATGAATGTTTTAAGTTTTTCATCAAATTGTATTAACCCAACTGCGTCCTGCTGGTTTATCATCAGATATGATAGCGCAGCAACTAGATAGTTCCCATATTGCAGTTTTGTTATACCTGTGCTTTTATAATTCATAGAATTACTTGTATCTAATATTAAATAGGAACGAAGATTTGTTTCTTCTTCATATCTTTTTACGTAGAAGCGATCAGTTTTACCATAAAGCTTCCAATCAATATGACGAATTTCATCACCGGATCCGTACGCTCGGTGTTCTGCGAATTCAACACTAAATCCATGATAAGGACTGCGATGTTGCCCTATGATATACCCTTCAACTACTAACCTCGCGCGCAATGCCATTGAATGGAGTAATGCAACCATTTCAGGTTGCAGGTATTTTTTTTTATTAGATTTATTTTTCATGGCTATTCTTTTAAAACATCTAATAATTGATTCAAAATGTCATCAACTTTCATCCCTTCAGCTTCCGCATTGAAATTTGGTAATACCCTATGGCGCAGAACAGGGAGTACAAGGTCACGAATATCAGCAATTTCTGGTGATGATCGTCCATCTAAAAGAGCTTTAGCTTTAGCTCCAAGGACAAGGTATTGAGAAGCTCGGGGTCCTGCTCCCCATTCAATCCATTCCCTAATGAAATCTGGAGAAAAATCATTTTTAGGACGTGTAGAAGAAACCAAATTTACTGCATAAGAAACAACATTGTCTGCAATTGGTACGCGAAAAACTAAATCTTGATAAGATAAAATATCGTTTACAGACATAACTTTTTTAAAATTAGTTGTAGTTGATGCAGTTGTGCTTTTAACAATATCTATTTCTTCTTCGTTTGAGGGATAATCTATTTTGAGATTGAACATAAATCTGTCTAACTGCGCCTCAGGAAGTGGGTATGTCCCTTCTTGCTCAATTGGGTTTTGCGTTGCCATTACAAAAAATGGTTGTTCTAACTTATAAGTATTGCCTGCTGCGGTCACCATATTCTCCTGCATTGCCTCAAGCAGAGCTGCTTGTGTTTTTGGGGGAGTTCGATTTATTTCATCAGCAAGTATGATGTTTCCAAATATTGGTCCTTTATAAAAGCGGAATGATCGTTTATCAGTACTTGGGTCAATATCAATTAATTCTGTTCCTGTTATATCGCTTGGCATGAGATCTGGAGTAAACTGTATGCGTTTGAAAGATAAATCTAAAATATCTGATAATGTTTTGATGAGTAATGTTTTCGCTAACCCGGGCACGCCAACTAATAATGTGTGGCCTTTAGATAATAGAGCAATCAATATGTGGTCCATTACAGTCCTCTGCCCAATTACTGTTTTTCTTATTTCCTTAAAAAATTGTTTTTTTGAATCAGTTAGTTTTTCAAGAATTTTTATATCATTAGTTTTTTCTGTCATTTTTCCAATTATTAGTATGAATTATTAAAGTGATTAGGTTGAAACTTAACCATCTCAATTTCACCACAAAAGCTATTAACCAAACAAATATATCAAAATATACTTATTACCTTTGAGAAACTAATTAATTAAGAGCAAATTCAAATAATGAAGAATGCTCTTAATTCTAATTATGTTGTTCTTGTTGGTAAATCAAGAACAGAGTTGCAGACATTTGCAGAATCCCTGGGACATAAGGCATATAGAGGTTCTCAGTTATATGATTGGATATATCTTAAAAATGTCCATGAATTTGATAAAATGACCAACCTTCCAATAAAATTTAAAGAACAGATAAAGAAATTTGGACTTATGCATCCAATAAAAAAGCTACAGGTATCCATTTCAGAATCAAATAAAACAAAAAAGTTTTTATTCCTTCTTGCAAATGGTGAAAAAATTGAATCTGTATTAATGAAAGAGCAAAATAGGTTAACAATATGTCTTTCTACACAAATTGGTTGTGCAGTTGATTGTGCATTCTGCGCAACAGGTAAAATGGGTTTCACGCGAAATCTTTCAGTTGGTGAGATTGTAGATCAGTATTTACAAATCCAGAAAGAAAGCAAAAAAGGGATCACTAATATAGTTTTCATGGGTATGGGAGAACCATTTTTAAATTATGATAACGTAATCTCAGCTTCAAAAATATTTAATGATTCAATCGGTATTAATTTGTCCTCTAAAAAAATCACCATATCTACTTCAGGGATTATACCTAAAATAAAGCAATTCGCAAAAGACGGACAAAAATACAAATTAGCTGTAAGCTTGAATGGGTCTACTCAAAAACAGAGAATTGATACAATGCCTATTGCAAAATCACACCCCATGGATGAATTACTAAGTGTCTGTAAGTTTTATACCAAGAAAAGTAGAATGCGAATTACTTTTGAATATGTTTTGCTCAAAGGCATTAACGATAGTATTGATGACGCCCAAAGATTAAAAAAAATACTCTCACCAATTAATTGTAAGTTAAATATTATTCCTTATAACGAAATAGACAGTAATTATTTTCGTCCAGAAAAACATAAGATTGAAACCTTTATTGATAAATTTAATGGAGCACCATTTCCTGTTACAGTTCGTTGGAGTAAAGGAGAGGGAATCGAGGCTGGTTGCGGACAACTGGTAACTGAAAATTTAAAATATCAAAATAATAGCTCATGATGAGTAATATCATTCAAAAAGAAAAAAGTATCGTTAAATAATTGAAGGGAGGGAGAAATGAATATAAGAGATGAGGTAAAAGTAATAAAAGACGAAATAATTGAATGGAGGAGAGACTTTCATAAATATCCCGAACTAGGCTTCAAAGAAAAGCGAACATCGAAAACCATTTATGAATTACTTAAGTCTTTTGGATTATCACAAATTAAAGGGGCTGCCAAAACAGGAGTTATTGCTGATTTAAAATTTGGAGAAGGGCCGATGATTGCTCTTAGAGCTGACATGGATGCCTTGCCTATTCAGGAATTAGGTAATTATCCATATTCATCAAAAAATAATGGCGTCATGCATGCATGCGGGCATGATGGTCATATGGCCATATTGCTTGGGGCTGCAAAGGTCCTATCTAAAACGAAAAATTCTTTATCTGGCACTGTGCGTTTTATCTTTCAGCCTGCGGAAGAGGGTGGAGGCGGAGCTCGTCACATGATTGAAGAAGGCTGCCTAGATGGAGTTAGTGAAATATATGGAATCCACCTTTGGAATTATCAACCAGTGGGAGAGGTTGGAGTAAAAGATGGACCAATACTTGCTGCGGCTGATATGTTTGATATAACTATAAGAGGCACTGGAGGACACGGAGCAACACCTCAGGGGACTGTAGATACTATTGTTGTATCCTCTCAATTGGTGCAGGCGCTACAAACAATTATAAGTCGTAATACGAATCCAATAGATAATGCAGTAATTTCAATTGGAATGATTAACGGTGGAAATAATTTTAATGTTATAGCAGATGAGGTAAAGTTAATTGGTACTACGAGGTCATATACTAATAAAAACAGATCAATGCTTAAGCGCAGAATGCGAGAAATTGTTGAAGGAGTTGCTCTTTCTTATGGAGCTAAAATTGAGTTCAATTATAAAGATGGATACCCTCCGACTATTAATTATCCAGAACCAGTAAAAAAAGTAATGAATGCTTCAAAAAAAGTTGTTGGCAAAGGAGCAGGCAATCCATATCTATCAATGGCAGCTGAAGATTTCTCATACTATCTTCAAAAAGTTTCAGGATGTTTTTTCTTTATTGGTTCAGCTCCAGATGAGACCAAACTGCTCAATACTCCACATCATTGCTCTCATTTTGATATTGATGAAAGAGCTTTATCCATAGGAACTTCGGTTTATTTAAACTTAATCGATGATATTCTTGGATGATTAAGTTATATTTTTAATTATTATTAAATCTTAATACCCAATAGCACTAGTTTCTCCACGATCATCTCCTCCACCAAAAAATCCGTCCTTATTTATATAAATACCATTGGCTTCTCCAATATAACCCCATTTGTATGGAATTATTTTGTGCCCCATCAATTGAAGATTTTTTATAACATCTTTAGAAAGGCCTCTAGGTTCAATCATTATTAAATCAGGATACCACTGAGAGTGAAACCTAGGTGAACATACTGCTTCCTTAATATCCATATCAAAAACTACTACATTCAAAATTACTTGCATGGTAGTGGTTATAATTGTTGATCCACCGGGTGATCCTATTACCAGAGTTGGTTTCCCGTTTTTAAGGATTATTGTAGGAGTCATCGAGCTTAAGGGGCGTTTACCTGGCTGTATTGAATTTGCCTCATTACCAATTAGATCAAAAGCATTTGGCTGGCCTGGTTTTGAAGAGAAATCATCCATTTCGTTGTTTAGAAAGAAACCAGCTCCAGTTACTACAATTCCGCTTCCATAGTTCAAGTTGATTGTTGTTGTTACACTAACAGCGTTTCCATATGAATCAACGACAGAATAATGAGTTGTTTCAATGCTTTCATCATAAATATTTTTCGCAGGAGAGATCGATGTGCTCGGGGTCGCGCCTTTCAAGGTTATATTTTTTATACGAGACAGGGCATAATTTTTTGAGATAAGCATGTTCGTAGGAACATGCCAAAAATCAGGATCTCCTAAATGTTCTGCACGGTCTGCATATGCACGACGTTCCACCTCAGTAAGTAAATGAACATAATTAGATGAGTTCCATCCTAGAGTATCTAGTCTAAAATTTTCGAGCATATTTAGCATATTTATTAATAGAATCCCTCCTGAACTAGGAGGGCCCATCGATAAAATTTCATAATCATGAAAATTTCCTTGAACAGGAATTCTATATTTTGATGAATAATCCTCCAAATCTTTGTAGGTAATTAATCCATTTCCATTTTGCATCTCTTTAATAATCAAATCAGCAATATCGCCTTTGTAAAATCCACTCCTACCATGGATACTTATTTTTCGCAATGTTCTTGCTAAATCTCTTTGAATGAGTTTATCTCCGGAGCGCCATGGTTTTCCATCCGTACGGACAAAAATTTTAGTCGCAGCATCATTTTTCAAAAAAAAATCTTTGTAAATATTTAGCCTTCTTGCTTCATAATGACTTAAAAGGAAACCGTTGTTTGCTAGACGAATTGCAGGCTCTAAAATTTGGCGTCTACTTATTTTTCCTGAACCATAGTCCTCCAAAACTTTTAAAAGTCCATCAACACTCCCAGGTACTCCGCTTGATGCTAAGCTATTTAGGGATACGCCATTCAATACTTCGCCTTTATCATCGAGAAACATGTTTTTATTTGCTGAAGCTGGTGCCTTTTCCCTAAAGTCTAGACTAAAATTTTCTCCATTTGACATTGATGCGACTAAAAATCCACCACCTCCGATATTACCATTTGATGAAGAAGTAACTGAAAGTGCAAACCCTATTGAAACTGCTGCATCAATGGCATTACCACCTTTTTTTAAAACTTCTATCCCAATTTCTGATGCTAGTTTACTAGTACAAACCACCATGCCATTTTCCCCAAATACGGGTTCAGAGCTAGCTGCACCTATTTTGTTCAATATTAAAAAAATTGCGGAAAAAACAAAAATTAAATTTCTAAATAATTGCAAAATTCACCTAATTGTTAGTATAAAAAACTAGAGTATTTAATCTACAGGTATCGATAATTGATCTTCAGAACTAGCAATGATGACGGAAACGGAAGCATCCCCAGTCACATTAACAACCGTTCTGATCATGTCAAGAATTCTATCAACTCCTAATATAAGAGCTATTCCCTTTGTTGGGACACCAACGGTCTCTAGTATTATCACCAGCATAATAATTCCTGCACTTGGCACTGCAGCAGTACCAATAGACGCGAGTACTGCAGTTAATATTATTGTCAATTGTGCAGTAAATGTTAGATCCATTCCAATGGCCTGCGCAATAAATACTGCAGCAACTGCTTGATAAAGTGCTGTCCCATCCATATTAATGGTTGCACCTAATGGCAGGATAAAAGAGGATACTTCCTCAGAAACTCCCAGTTTTTCTTCGCAGCATTCCATGGTTGCAGGCAAGGTGGCACCACTAGAGCTTGTAGAAAAAGCTAGGAGTTGGGCAGGGGCAATACCTTTATAAAATAAGTTCAATGGCATTGTGGTCATTAATTTGAGAATACTTGTATAGGTTATAATTACATGGGCAGTTAGACCTATTATTACTGTGATCATGTAAAATCCAATTCCGCTTAATAAACTTATAATTTCAGAAGGATTATTTCCTGCTATTGTACTCATAGTACTCGCAATTAATGCAAAAACTCCATAAGGCGCCATCACCATTATTAAATCTACAAGCTTAATAACAACCTGATTTAATCCCTTAAAGAAATCAAGGATGGGTTTCGCTTCCTTTTTTGGTATTTGGATTAAACCAATTCCTAAAAAGAGAGCGATAAAAACCACTTGCAGCATATTGCGATTTGAAGAGGCAGCTGTAAAAAAATTTTCTGGAAATATATCAATGATTGGTTGGAGGGGGCCCCTATTTTTTACAGATTCGGCAGAGATGAATTTTTTTTCTAAATCGCTATTATAATCCTTTTGCAATTTTTCGCTCATTTCAGAGGAAACTCTATTTCCTGGCTGAATAATATTTACTGAAAAAAGGCCCATAGTTACAGCTAAAGTGGTTGTGCCAACATAAATACCGATAGCTTTTCCTCCAATTCGGCTGAGTTTTTTGGTGCTAGAAAGAGACGCAACACCAGTAACTATTGAGGATAAAACTAATGGTACGGAAATCAGTTTTAATAGATTGATAAAGATAATGCCTACTGGAGCTATGTAAGAATTCGTGAAATCACTCCAACCGTTTAAAGAAGAAAAGATTCCAAATATAACACCAAGGACTAATCCAATAATTATTTTCCAATGAAGAGCAAGTTTTTTCATAAGAAATAATACAAATTTACTTACCCATCTCCTCTTTGATGGCAAAAACTATTTTTTCTATATCAATACGAATCTGTTTTTGGGTATCTCGATATCGAAGTGTAACAGTATTATCTTCTAGTGATTGATGATCAACAGTTATTCCAAATGGAGTGCCCGCTTCATCTTGCCGGTAATATCTTTTACCAATAGATCCTTGTTGATCAAAAACCACTTTAAACTCAGGCCTGACTAGATCCATGATTTCTCTAGCTTTCTCAGGAAGTCCATCTTTTTTTAAAAGAGGACAAATAACAGCTTTTACTGGCGCGAGTAGAGGATGTAATTTTAGTACTATTCGTTTGTTTTCCTCATCTTCCCAAAAAGAATCAGCTAGAACAGTGAGAAGCATTCTGTTTAATCCTGCAGATGACTCAATTATAAATGGGACAAATCGATCCTTTTCCGGTTGATCAAAGTAAGAAAGGTTTTTACCAGAAAACTCCTGATGACGCGATAAATCATAATCTGTTCTATTATGTATGCCTTCAATTTCTGACCAACCAAATGGGAACTGATATTCGATATCCCAAGCTTCTTTTGCATAATGTGCTAGCTCATTTTTACCATGTTGGTGGAAACGCAATTTTGATTCTTTTATTCTCAATTGATTTAAATAAAATTTAAATCTTTTATTCTTCCATTCATCCATAATTTTATCATCTGTGCCTGGTTTTACAAAATATTGCATTTCCATTTGTTCAAATTCCCTTGTGCGGAAAATAAAATTTCTAGCAATGATTTCATTACGGAAAGCTTTTCCTATTTGAGCAATACCAAATGGAACCTTCAACCGCATTGTTCCCTGGACTAATTGATAATTAACATAAATTCCTTGTGCTGTTTCAGGTCTTAGATACGCTTTAGTTCCTGTATCTTCCATTGGTCCCACATTTGTTTTAAACATTAAGTTAAAATCTCTGGGATTTGTTAATTTTCCGATGGTTCCACATTTTGGGCATTGAATTTGATCCCAATTTAGCTTTTCATATTCCTCTGAAAATTCATCGGCTCTGAATCTTGCGTTACAATGTTTGCAGTCCACAAGTGGGTCATTAAATGCGCCTACATGCCCGGATGCTTCCCATATTTTTGGGTGCATCAGTATGCCACTATCTAGTCCGACAATATTCTCATGGTTTTGAGTCATCTCTTTCCACCAAAGTTGAGCAATGTTATTTTTTAACTCAACCCCAAGCGGTCCGTAGTCATAAACTGCGGAAAAACCACCATAAATATCAGAGCTTTGAAAAATAAATCCCCTTCGTTTAGATAGAGATACAATTTTTTCTATTGTCTTATTCATAATACAGTTTTAATTATTTCATAATTTTTATTTTTAATCAAAAAAATTCGAATAATCTAGTCCATTTCTTTAAGTTCTTTTTCAATTTCATTGTCAAAAGGTATTGTTGACAGCTCTGAATTGATTTCTATTTTATTAGGATTAGATAGTCTCAAATAAAATGCAAGGATCGACAGTCCAAATATTGCCGCTAAAGCAGGTGTAATCCATACCATCACATTAAACCCCTCAGCTTTTGGAATAGCCAGAACGCGTTCACCATAAATACCAACATAATAATCGAATATCTCTTGTTTTGTTTTTCCCTGAGCTAAAAAGCGTTCGACTTGATCTTCAATTTCGGGATTATGATCCAAGTCGTAAACTGTCCCTGCCCAACAACATGGAGAGATTAAACCTTTTGTAATTTCTTTGGTATGATTATTGTCAGCATGTAAAAAAAATGGAAAAAGAAAAATGGAAAAGAAAACTTTCATTTTCTTTTTTTTCTACCTTTTCTTGATTTTTTTGGAGCTAAGCGTCGTTGGTTGATTAGTTCAATTGCAATTTCAAGGGTTACTGTGTCAGGGCTATGTTCTGTTTTTAGAGCGGCATTAATCTTACCATCAGAGATATAGGGTCCATAGCGGCCCTCTTTGAGCGAGAGGTTTTCACCAGTTTCTGGATGTTTTCCAATTATTTTTAATTCAGAGCTTTTTTTATTACGATTTGCTAAAAATTCCATTGCCTGTTCCAGAGAAACGTCTAATGGTGTTTCCGGACCACGAAGGCTAGCATTCTGTTTTCCAGATTTTATGTATGGGCCATATCGTCCATAATCAGCCATAATTGGTTCACCAGTTTCTGGATGCTTGCCGACCATTCTAGGAAGAGAAAGAAGTTTTAAGGCAAAGTCTAGATTTATATCTGATATTGATTTTCCTTTAGGTATCGATTTTCGGGTTTTTGTATCGCCAAGCTGTACATAAAAACCGTAAGGTCCCTTCTTTATCCATACCGATTCTTGGGTGTCGGGATGTTTACCAATCGGGTCATTGTCAGGTTCTTCCTGCTGGAAAATATGTTCAATCACATCCAATGTTAAATCGCCGATATAAATTTTCTCTGGTATAGATTTAGTTTCTTCCCCACGCCTGAGGTAGGGACCATATCTCCCAATACGACCTTCTGTAGAATCTTTTATTAGTTCAGGTATATCAATTGTACATACTTTTGGAATATCTACCTTTTCTTCAAGCATTTTTGAGAGCCCAGCAAATCTTTCTCCACCATGATAAAAGTTTGAAATAAAAGGAAGACTTTCTCTCTCACCTCTTGATATTTCATCTAACCCTTCTTCCATTTTTGCTGTAAACTTTAAATCTACTAGGTTAGTGAAATGATTTTCTAAAAGTTGGGTAACTGCCAGTCCCAAATAAGTTGGTGTAAGTTTGCCTCGGTCTCTATCGACGTAGCCTCTTTTAACTATAGTATCAAGTATAGAAGCGAATGTAGATGGCCGACCAATGCCATTTAATTCTAAATTTTTAACAAGTGATGCTTCGGTAAATCTTGCAGGCGGCTTTGTTGTATGGGATAAGGGCTCTAGTTTTTCACAAGCTAAATTATCATTAATTGATAGTTTTGGAAGAACCCTTTCTTTATTAGCAAGATCTAATTCAGGGTTATCTTGGCCTTCAACGTAAACTCGCATGTAACCAGGGAAAATAATCACTTGACCTCTAGCGCGAAAATCTGATTTCTGATTCCTTATTGTGATTGCTGTCTGTTTTAATTTGGCGGGTACCATTTGACTAGCAACTGTTCTTTTCCAAATTAAATCGTAGAGTCGTCCTGTTTCTTCACCCAAAGCGCCAATCACCTCCTCTATGTTTTTAAACTTTCGTTGAGAAGGTCTAATGGCTTCATGTGCCTCCTGGGCATTGCGAACCTTTGTTTTATAATGAATCTCTTTTTTTGGTAAATATTCTTGCCCATATAATTCAGAAATTACATTTCTAGCACCAGCAATAGCTTCTTCTGATAAATGAGTTGAATCAGTTCTCATGTAAGTAATAAAACCATTTTCATAAAGTTGCTGAGCGATGCGCATGGTTTGTTTTGCGGACATACGTAATTTTCTTGCTGCTTCTTGTTGCAATGTACTCGTAGTAAATGGAGGTTTTGGATTTGATGTTCGAGGTTTCTCTTTAATATCTTTTACTTGCCATTGTCCCTTATCGAGTTCTTTTAGTAACTCTTTAGCTTGCGATTCGGATAGAAGTAAGACCGTTTTGTTTTTTAATTCTCCATTTTTTGAATCAAAGTCATTACTTGATGCTATACGTTTTCCATCAATGGAATGTAATGTAGCCTTAAAATTGAAGGCACCTCCATTTTTTCCAAGATCTGCTTGTAAATCAAAATATGTTGTTTTTAGAAATTTTGCACGCAATCTATCTTGATCTATTATAATTTTAACAGCTGCAGATTGCACCCTTCCCGCAGAAAGGGAGTTTTGAACAAAATCCATATTTTTTTGAAGCGTTGCCCAAAGGACAGGTGATATCTTATATCCTACTAACCTATCAATAATTCGTCTTGCTGATTGAGCATTAACTAAATTGTTATCAATAGAACGAATATGGTTCATTGCTTCTGAAATACCATCTTTAGTTATTTCAGTAAACTCAATTCGTTCAATTGATTTATGATTAATTTCTGTTGCTAGATGCCCTGCAATTGCTTCTCCTTCTCGATCAGGATCTGTAGCAATTAAAACTTTGGATGCATTCTTGGCTTTTTTCTTTAAGTCAGTTATAAATTGTTTTCTATTTGGCAATACATCTAACTGAATCTTAAAATCGTCATCAATATCAACACCCAGTTGATTTGAAGGGAGATCCTTAACGTGTCCAACACTGGCTGTCACTTCATAATCTCCTCCAAGGTATTGCTCTATAGTTCTTGCTTTTGATGGGGACTCAACAATGAGTAATGGTCTCTGGCTCATTTGATTTCCTGTTTTATGTTATAAACGAGTCACAATTCTTTCATGCAAATAATATAAAATAAATAAATAAAATTGTCAATTTTTAAAGATTATCAAATAAAGTTGACTGCTCAACCTTTTTTTGGGATCCTTTAATGAGATCTTTTACAATTATTTCACTTTTATCAATTTCTTCCCTACCTAATATCAACGCATATCTAGCATTAAGTTTATTTGCCTCACGAAGCTGAGCCTTCATACTCCTTCTTCTGCTATCCATGATAACCTCTTTACCACGATTTCGAAGTTTTTGAGATAAAGATAATGTGATAGGGATCCCATCTTCCTCAGTGCAAACAAAAAACACTTTGCTTTCATTTGTTCTAATTTCCTTTTGTTTTCCTTCCATTGCAATCAAAAAACGCTCCATACCTGCGGCAAATCCAATACCGGGTGTTGATTTTCCACCAAGTTTTTCAACTAAACGATCATATCGTCCACCACCTAATAGCGCATCTTGGGATCCTAATGCCGAACAGGTGAATTCAAAAACGGTTCTAGAATAATAATCCAGACCTCGAACTAGTTTTTGATTTATTGTAAATGGTATTTTAAGAACTTTCAAATAATTTTGTAATTGATTAAAATGATTTTCGTCTTCTTCGGTAAAATAATCTGAAATTTGTGGAGCATTTTTTAGAATTGTTTTTTCATGATCTGATTTCGTGTCAAGTATTCGTAAAGTGTTTTTTGAAAACCGCCGTTGACTAGTCTCAGAAAATTTATCGAGCTTAGGAGAAATAAATTCCTTCAAGGAATCTATATATTTGATTCTACATTCGCTAGATCCTAAGCTGTTCAAATGAAGTATGACATCATCATTTAAACCACATTTTGATAAAATATGCCACGCAATCGAAATAATTTCTGCATCCTGCTCAGGGTTTACGGAACCAAACGCTTCTACTCCAAACTGATGGAATTGCCGTTGCCTTCCTTTTTGCGGTCTTTCCCTGCGAAAAAGTGGACCCATATAATAAAGGCGTTGTGCAGCATTCTGGATTCCAAGATTGTGCTGTATAAAAGACCTTGTAACAGAAGCAGTTAATTCAGGTCGCAAAGTGATATCAGATCCATCTCTATCCTTCCAGCTATACATCTCTTTGGTAACAATATCGGTTTCTTGGCCAACGCTCCTTTGGAATAATGGTGTTTGCTCAAGTATCGGTGTGCGTATCTCTCCGTATCCGTGCATAGAACATGCATCATGAACAATCTTTTCTAGCTCTTGCCATTTACGACATTCAATAGGAAGAATGTCGTGAGTCCCCTTGATTGACTTAATTTGATTCAAATTTTTAAATAATAGGATTAATGATTTTTTTAGCTTTTTTTATTTGTTCTCTTGGAACAAGAACGCGAACTAATTGTCCTGCTAAGTTCGTTGTTCCCATAGAAAATGCGGTATAGCTCCAGTCCATATCTAAATAATAAGGAATTCCCTCATTTTCTAACATTTCTGTTGCCATTTCAGCATAGAGTCTTCCTTCAAAGGTTGGTAGTGGCTCCCAACAGAATTCAGGCAAAGGTAAATTTATATTGCAAGCATTTACCAGTTTTACGAAACAGTCTCCACAATCAATTATATGGTCTAAATATTCTGCGTGGCAATTTGGACATATCATAATAATAATAAAATTATGGTTTGAATTTGATAATATATTTTTTGATAAAAAACAATTGTTTAAAACGGAGAGCGAGAATAAGCACCGCCCCTTTTTTCAAACTTTAGGTCCCTCAATGTAGGTGATTTAACATTAATTCTTAGATTAACACCCTGACCATAGCCGCTAGGAGTCCAATTTAGAGATAGCTCCCAACAATGAAGGTCTCTGTAGATAGAAAAAGAATGATTCACTAAGTCCTGATCAATCATGTTAAATCGAGCTCGATAAGAAACTTTCCAGTTTTTAGTAACTTGGAATGATGAATTTGTATTAACCCAAAAGGTTTTTTTTAGGTCACTTGGATTTGTGGAGGTGTAGCTAAGACTAAGACTGACATTCGTACTCCATAATTGATTTCCTCCCAATGTATTTTTCAAGTTTTTTGTTGGACTCACTAACCCAGGTCCACTTAAATCATCATCTGCAGATGTGGAATCATTATCAATGTGATTATTTTCTACAAACTTATCTGCCCATCTGTTGCCTGAAAAACGGAGGCCTGTTGAAAATCGTATGTTAGTTAAGCGGGGTCTTAATAATCCGTTTGAATCCTTGATTAATTCTGAGACACGACCTTTTTCTTCCTGAAACTTATAAAAATCATGTGTCATGGAAATATCAAGAGCTAATTTGCCTGCAATCTTAGATCTGACCGAGCTTCGAAGGTTAGCTAATTGAAATTGGTCGGCTGCGAAGTTATATCCGCTACTCATTCTCCAGCTAAATAAATCAACTTTTTTTTCTTTATCTCCCTCATCAATTTTTCCTTGAAAAATATTATTTAAAGAAAAATTTAATGATTTGCTTTCTGATCTTGGAGTACTACCTGCCATTGTTCCAGCGAATCTATCAAATACTACCTCATTTCCAGTTGAGTCAAGATAAGTTTTTGTGTATCCTAAATCTTTGCCAAAAACTGGCTTAGAAAAATCTGGTCTGTAAGAAAAACTAAGGGCGGGGGAGACAGTGTGACGTACGACTTTCAAAGGCCCCATTGGAATTGAAAACATACCATATAGCTTTGTATTTGCACTTAAAGAAAAAGATCCGGTTGTCCTTGTTGCGAATCCTTGCTTTGATATTTTTGTTACCGAGTTCGTTGAATCGTTCCAATAACTTTCAAAAGATTTATTTACCCAATTTGATCGGATACTAAAGCTAGGGTTAACTGATATATGTTTAAATAATTTTTGTGGTGAGTTAATTGATGAGGTATGAACCCAACCTTGATTTTTATCAACTTTAGTAACTGGATCACCATTCTGATCCATAATCCATTGAAATGAATTAGTACTATCATTCAAAATAATCTGTTCGGATTCATAATACTCTCTAATTCTTTCGGTAAAATTCAGGCCGTAATTCCATGTAATATTGTTGTACCATCTTTTAGAGGTAGCACTTGTAGGAATTAAATTACTTTGGCCATGGCGAAATGATATTTTCGGGAGTGTTCTGTTCAGAATATTGAGTTGGGTTCCTGCTTTTGTAGGATTTATATAGAAATTGGAATTTGGGTTTGTTTTATCTTTAATCAAAAGATCTCGATTAGAATACAGGTTTGCACTAATTGAATTTTTAGATTTTGGCCATCTTTTAGAATAAGATATATTAGAAATTGCTTTTTGATTCATTCTGTCTGCTTCACTCAAACCATACTTTTTATTATAATCACCACTACTTGAGTAAGTAACATTAGCATTAAATGATTGATTGTTTCGTAGAATTTGGGTGTGAGCCCATCGAATGTTTAGATCACTTTTACGATTGTTTGGAAGGTCTAGTATATCATTAGACTCAGTTAAAAATTGTTGACTGCGGACGAATAAGCTACCACTAAACTTATACCTCAAGCGGTATTTGTTATCTAACCTTAGCACCACCCCTTGTTTGTCTCCCAAGCTCATTGAAAGCTTTGAATCCCAGTATTCATTGGGAGCCCAATAAAATCCAAGTCCATCAAGGTATTGCCCTCGGTGTTTCGATTCCCCGTATGATGGCATAATCCAGCCAGAATGTCTCCTCCCGCCCCTATGGGGGAATATACCCAAGGGAATACCAAAGATAGGTATTTGTGCCAGGTGTAAAATAATTGGTCTAGCTATTACTATATCATTTTGAATTATTTTCATTTTTGTAGATTCAAAATGAAAATGGGGTGTTTCCAGATCGCAAGTTGTGTAAGTAGAGTTTTGAATAAAAATAACTTTATTTGATTCGTTCCGAATTTCATTTCCAGTGTAATAACCATCATCGGCTCTTGTGGAGCCTTTTAGCATTTTACCTTTTTTTGTTTTTGTATTGTAAATTATTTGGTCGCCAGTCATAGGATCTTTCCCTTTTTCCCTAATTACAGGTAGATTGGTTTTAGAGTTGATTTTTTCGGACTTGTTAGGTAGCGCATTGAGAATATTTGTCTTCCAATCGATGCTCACAAAACCCGCCTCCAGGTTTGTCCCCTCATGCGTGATTTTAGCTTGTCCTGACAAATCTGTTTTTTCATCTGGCACATTGTAATAAATCTTTTCAGCGGAATATATAATTTTTGAATCGTTATCTAATTGTTTTTCATCTGGAGTATATGACCCTTGTGATCCTCCATTTATATTCATTTTATCAATTTCACTGTCTTTGAACGAGATTAATATCTCATCACCCGAGGTCTCATTTCTGCCTTCATAAAGTGAGTCTTCAAAAACATGGTAAATGGTAGATGCCATACCCTCTAATTTCATTGAATCAATTTTACCATCAGTAAAATAACTCCTTAGTGTTGATCCTTCCATTTCGTCAAAGTATTCTAGAGAGTCGAGGTAGTCAATAGTGTCCTGCTGAACTTTTCTAAATCCTTGGTTCGGTATAGTCCCGTATGCCTTTTTTGGAATGAAAAGAGTTTCTAATAATTCGTCTTCGTATTTTAGAAAAATTTTATTTCCTGTTAGAGTTTGTCTATTATCTCTAATCTCTGGCTCTTTTTGTAATATTGTGGATTCGTCATTGCGATCATATTTTGCTCTACCACAGGTTGCCACTCTTGATGAATCTTTAATTAAAACATTGCCAATTGCAATGAAGGATGACCCATCTTTATTAGGTTTTCTGATGTATTCTATACGGTCAGCATAAATATTTTGTCCTTTCTGCTTTAAATAAACATTGCCAAAAGCAACACCACTGTCTTTTTCAGTAAAGACAAGGATAGAGTCTGCAATAAGTTCAAAATTCTCATCCACAATTCGGGGATCACCAATACTTAATATTTTATTTTCATTGGAGTAGAATGTAATAGTATCGCAAGTAAGAATAGTATTTTCTTTTTTCGCAGTTACGTTTTCATATAAATATGCAATTTTGGCTCTTTCATAGTTGCGCCCTTGATCTGACGATATAGTCAAAGCACCTTTAGTAATTATTATATTTCCAGTTAAAAACTGAATTTTTTCGCCATTTATAATTTTACCTTCTAGGATATCTGCTTTCTCAAGCTTAAGACGGTCTTGTCCAAAAAGTTGTATTGCATTAAGGTTTAAAACGATGATTAAAAAAAATATTTTTTGATAAAGCATTTTCAAATGTTTTTTTGTCTATTTTTTGATAGAGAAATTTATAATTTACTTTTTCATGCTTAAAGTTGTGATTCGTTGTTTTAAATTTTTTTTAGAACAAACTGTTTTAAATGTTATTCGATTAATGTTTGTGCACATTTAATGATGTAATAAATTTACTATTCTTTTAGATCGAAATATGAAAGTTCAACAATTAAAGTATTTTAATATACAATTAATATTTTTTTTATTGATTGTTATTGGAGGATGCAATAAAAAAGGGAAAGAATTAATTATGGATAATGGACTAGTTATGAAAGACGTTAAAATAGGTGATGGGAAGGAAGCCAATGATTTTAATAAGGTTGTGGTTAATTACACAGGCAAGCTTAAGGATGGTAAAGTTTTCGACTCATCCTTGAACCCCGGAAGAGAACCATTTACATTTACACTTGGAGTCGGCTCAGTGATAAAAGGATGGGATCTTGGTGTCAAAGGCATGAAAGTGGGAGGTAAAAGAACATTAGAAATTCCTCCTGAGTTAGGATATGGCTCACAAGGTGCAGGCGATGTAATACCGCCAAATGAAACACTTTTTTTCGAAGTGGAGTTACTTGAGGTTGAGATATATTAAAAAAGACTTTTAGAAAACAGATGTACTTTTTAAGTTAGTTTTTCTATCAAAAATTTTAATATTATTACTTTCTTAGTAATATTTTGCCGAACGCCAAGAGCCATATATTTCACCTGCGTAAACTAATAATGTTACTGCACTAAATAAATAATCAGCACTTACATAATTTTCCTTTTTTGCAAAATAAGCTATCGTAGCAAATTGATAGACCGTAGTCATTCCCATGAGGCCATCCATAGTCCTACCAGCATAAATTCTTCCAGATCCCGGAATTAAGGCAGAAAACATAGAAGCTATAAGCGGTGATTTTTTTGGTTTTTTAAACCTAAGAGTTGGAAGAACAGGGTCAATAAGTCTACCTTGAGAATTGTGAAATCTTTCTGAACTTCCAAGATGATAGTTAAAAGCAAACGGGTTGCATCTTACGATCCTATCTGAAGTCATAATTCCACCGATGATAACGCCATGTTGTTCTATTGCAACTGCACCGTAATTTGAACAACTGGGATGAAATTGGCAGTTAAACAAGTTGGAATTATAGGATAACCTTTGCCAGGTCATGATGGGAATAAGAGCTGTTTTCTGGAATATTGAAATATTACTTGAGCTAATTAAGGAATCCGCAGGGTACTTTGATTGCCCAAATAATTGTGATGTAGTTAAAATAAAAAACAACCAAATCATCGTAAAAATTACCAATTTTGCATTAATCTGTAATATTTTGATTTATTAGATTACAGTACTTTTTTTACGAAGTTTATGGAAAATATATTAGAACAAATATCCTCTAACCCAGTTTACCTTGCTATCAGTGTAATTTTAGGTGCTCTCCTAATATACGGGATCGTAAAGCGCCTTATCAAGCTGATATTATTCATAGCACTAATTTTAGTAAGCTATGCTGTATATTTGCATACAACCGGACAGGAGGTACCTGCGACAACTAAAGAATTGAAAGAGTCTGTTTCTGAAAATGTTGAAAAAGTCAAAGAGACTGCCAGAGAGGTGCTCGATGAAAAAGTTAAAGCAGCTAAAGAAGAGCTTTTGGAAGAGCTAGAAGAAAAAAGCAAGTCGCTTAAAGAGAGTTATGCTCCTTGAATTTTTAAGATATTAAAAAGTTAAAGAAAATTACTCGCTATCTCAGCCAATTCACTTCTTTCACCCTTTTCTAATGTTATATGCCCAAAAATATTTTGTCCTTTCATTCTACTAATAAGATACGCAAGGCCATTCGATTGTTTATCTAGATATGGATGATCAATTTGATGTATATCTCCAGTGAAGATAATTTTTGTTCCTTCTCCTGCTCTTGTAATGATTGTTTTTACCTCGTGAGGAGTTAGATTTTGTGCCTCGTCAATTATAAAATATGCGCGCTGAAGACTCCTGCCGCGAATATATGCCAAAGGCGTTATGTTCAGTTTCTCTTGTTCTAACATTTCATCGATCTGTCTGATTCGTTTAGTATTTCTCTTCAGCTGATGTCTAATTACTGATAAATTATCATACAGGGGTTGCATATAAGGGTCAAGCTTAGATTGTATATCTCCAGGAAGAAAACCAAGGTCACGATTACTTAGAGGTACAATTGGACGCGCCAGAAATATTTGTCTATATGACTTTCGAGATTCCAAAGCAGAGGCAAGAGCAAGAAGGGTTTTTCCTGTACCCGCTTTCCCAGATAGTGAAACTAACTGAATGCGCTGATCCAATAGAATTTGAAGAGCAAACGATTGCTCAGCATTTCGAGGGTTGATACCATATGCTTCGGTTTTATTTATTCGCACGATTTTATTTTCAAAAGGATCATAAGTCGCGAGCACTGATTTCTGATCATTTCTAAAAACAAAATTTTCGTTTGCCAGTGGATTATTTAAGTTGGGTAAGATATTTTTCTGGATTCCCTCGCTTGAAAAAATTAAGTCAATGTGTTTAGAGTTGGCTTCCTCAATTATTCGTGATCCGTTATAAACCTGATTAACGTCTTCAACTTTATCAGTTTTGTAGTCTTCAGTTAAAATATCAAGAGACCGAGCCTTTAATCGCATGTTTGTATCCTTTGAAATCAGGATGACTCTTTTTTCTCTATTTTCTATACCTAATTTATACGCGCAATTAATTATGCGATGATCAGGATTGTCTTCCTGAAAAGAAGCTTGCACAGTCTTATGCCAATTGTGATTAACTACTACTCGTATTTTAGGTTCTTTAAGATTTGAGGTTTTCTCATTTTTTTTTACCAGTGCATTTGACATTTCATCCAAGCGGCGCAAAAATTCTCGGGCATTATAGTGAATTTGTTCGTTTCCACGTTTAAACTGATCAAGTTCTTCGAGTACAGCTATTGGTATTGCAATATCATTATCTTCAAATTGGTTTATGCAGGTTGAATCATGAAGAATAACGTTTGTGTCTAGGACAAATATTTTAGTTTTTGAAATTCTCAATTAAGGTATTTTTCAATTATTTTTTTATTATACATAAAACTAAACTTGGTTGAAATTTAACTGGTATTTTAAAATAAAGTAGAAGCATTATTTAATCATGCTTAAGAAAATAAACTTTTCATCATCATGATTTGTTCTTGGAAAGTGGTTGGTAAAAAAGGATTAACCAAGTCCACCTAAAAACCCGCCAAATATTTTTACAAGTATAGTTGTATACAAAATTCCTAGAGAAAGAAGTGCAAGAGGTGTGATGCGATATTTAACCATGTAAGGACTATTATTGGTTCTTTTTTTATAAAACTCTCTCAATCCTTTTAGGGTTAAATTTGATAAATAAGTCCCTAAAAAAAAGAAAAAGAGTATTATCAAATGATCATATAAAGATAGTGAGTTAAGCCAGTTACCCAACTTCATATAATTTCCTCTAAAACCGATTTAAATTCTGATAAGATAATCGAAGTTGCACCCCATACGATTTCATTGTTGAGATGGAAATAGGGGACGGTTCTTATTTTCCCTTCCAGTTCTTCTTTTTTATTCTTTTCATTTTTTTTATCTATTAGAGCAAGAACTGGCACACTAAAAATATATTCCACCTCATCATGTTGTAATTTAGTCTCAGGTTTTTTAATTACCCAGCCGATGTAAGGAAAAACTTTGAATCTTGAAACTGGTATTTTAAATGGGGTTAATGATCCAATTATAGATATGGACTCAGGCTTTATTCCGATTTCTTCGTTTGTTTCTCTAATAGCAGCTTCTTTCTTTGACTCACCTTTTTCGATTACGCCTCCAGGTAGAGAAATTTGACCTTTATGATGGTCAACAGATTCGCTACGTTTTGTTAAAAAGAAATGCCAGCTATCATTTTGGGGAAATAATAAAATTAAAACAGACGCAGGAATAAAATCCAGGTCTGGATCCCTCGGTCTAAATATATCGTAAGGATAGGACATCATATTTTTTTGTGCCATTATTCCCGGTAGATCCATTTCTAGTCTATGGGTAAGTTCTGTGATTAAATGGACATTCATTACTAAGGCAAAATTATCGTACTTTTTAAGATACTGCCCAAAATTTTCCTCTAATTTTCCGCGTGAAATATAAACATATAATTTGGGATTGGAATGGGACATTGTTGGATGACCGATGGTTATGTGTTGAATCAATAAACCATGTAATGCTGAAACGGAACCTTCCTCAAATTACGCAAAAGAAATATATGGATTCATTTTGCTTTCCCGTTGTCAAATACTACGAGAAATTAGGGTTTGATTTTTCAGACGAGTCTTTTTCAGATGTTACTACTGACTTTATAGAATATTACAAAAAAGGATTTAGTAAGGCCAGGCTACATGATGATGCCGAAAAAGTGCTTAAAGATATTTTGGGTATTAACTTAACTCAGTCCGTACTATCAGCAGGGGAGCAATCATCTCTAATTGCTTGGATAAAGATTCATCGTTTAGATAATTATTTTTCTGTGATTAAAGGTATCAAAGATCACTATGCTGCAGGAAAGTCAGAACAGGGGAAAGAAATGCTTCTGGAACTTCCGTATGAGAAAGCGGAACTTTTATTAATTGGAGATACTATCCATGATAGTGAAGTAGCTGAAACGATGGGAATAGGTTGCATCCTAATTGCAAACGGTCACGTAAGCAGTGAGCGCCTATCAAAAACAGGTCGTCTTGTTTTTAATAGTATAGAGCAAGGCTGGGATTACTTGAAATCTAAAAACTGATCTAAGATTTAGCATTAGTAACCATAAGGTTTCTTAATAGAATCGAAAGTGTAACAGTATTAGGCGTTAAGCACTTCATTTCTCTGTAACAAATTTATACGTTCCGAATTGACCATCTATCAAATAATATATTTATCCTCGTTATATAAATTTCTTCTTCAGATGCAAAATTTTGGCATAGTATTTGATGACATATTTGAAAAATGGAATTTATAAAAAGGAATAAAATGGAATCTCTATACGGAACCTTAAAATCAATCAAAAACACTAGTGGGAGCTCGCTTGCAGAGTTTGCCACTGTATCTGCTTTAATGGCAACTCTCGCAGCTACTGCCGCTCCAAAGTTTTCTCAAATGTCAGAGGGAACCAAGGGAGAAAAATCCATAAGTGAAATGAACAAAATTTTAACACAGGCTGGTAACTTTTACCAAGCAACTGCAGATACTGAAGGTCGCGGACGTTTTCCAGGACAAGAGAAATATAATGTAGCTGTTGGTGGATATGGCGGTGAACTATTGATTTCGGATGGTAATCTAAAGAATGCACAGGATGCAGAACTTGCTCTTTCTGCCGTTTACACCAAACTCGAAACTTTCAACAGCTATGAGGATAATGCTTCAAACTGGAGATCTGTCTTTGGTACAAGTAATGCATCCATCCCTTCTGGGCACAGCGTTCAAGATGATACATATTTAGGTTGTGATGATTGTGTTTCTGATGGCCCAGCGGGAGCTGAGGAATGGTTACAACTATTTAACGGAAATGCAATAAATAGCAAATTTCAGGATGGTCACTTTATTTATGTAGTAGTACCGGGTGGTGGATCTGGAGAAGGAACATTTCCTCCAGTCCTAGTTGTAGCTGACTTAGAGAACCCATCAGACTTCAATAACTCATTGGAGCCGTAGATTTAAAATCGGTTTATTTTAAAAATCGTAATTAACCACGATAAAAGCCCCGGATTACTTCGGGGCTTTTTTATTGTTTTATGCTAATCAAATTATTTTATTGTTTTAATTTTAGAAATTAAAAAAACAAAGTGTCTAAAAGTGTTACAATCTGTAACCCAGGAACTTCTCATCATTATCGTTCGTTTTTGTTTTCAATAGAGGGGGATCATTTATATCTTAGATAGATCATATAACAATGGCACAGATTTTGTTATATGAAATTGAATTTATTATCATTGTTTAGAAAAGCGTTGGAGATCAATGTGAGAAAGAAAATTAAAGAAATATACAAATACATCATCAGAGCGCGTGGAAACGCCATAGCTGAATTAGTAACTGGTGGAGCACTTGCAGCAACTATAGCTGCCACTGCGGCACCTAAACTCTCCAATTGGACCGAAGATAACAAAATCCTCCACAGAGAGATATCTGAATTGAAAAATGAGAACCAAGACCTAAAGAACCAAAGAGAACTATTGAAAAAAGAAATATTCAGATTACTTTTCCAGCAAAATTCTCAGACTATTGCATCTCCACAACAGACACAAAATGTTGTCAAACCATTACCGAGCCAGCAGAATTTAATATATGCGGTGATTCCTGCTGATGGAACCGATGATAATCCATACCCAAAAGTTGTTTATGTTTCAGATCCCGATAATCCAGGATCTTTTAACACATCTATTCTGAGTGAATAAAATTTCAAAACCCATCAAATAGCAACTCCAGCTATTAATACTACCCAAGACACACAAAAGCCCCGGATCACTCCGGGGCTTTTTTATTGTAACAAAATAGTACATTCGGTGTAATTAGGTCCTGTAACAAAATAGTACACTGATATTTTTCCAAAACTAATTAATTTAACTTATCGAGGGTAGATCAAATAAATTTTTCCATTTTCCAAATTCTGGCACGGGACTTGCTTAAGTAAAGCAACCGATAAATAAAAATTCTCAAAAAACTAATAGGAGAAAATAATGAAAACACTAAACAACATATTAAAGTCAATTAGAAGCACAACTGGAAGTTCACTTGCTGAGTTTGCTACTGTTTCTGCTCTTATGGCTACTCTAGCTGCTACTGCAGCACCAAAACTTTCTGAAATGTCAGAAGGAACTAAAGGAGAGAAGTCAGGTAAAGAGATTGATAAAATTTTAACACAGGCTGGTAACTTTTACCAAGCAACTGCAGATACTGAAGGTCGTGGACGTTTTCCAGGACAAGAGAAGTATAATGTAGCTGTTGGTGGATACGGCGGCGAGCTATTGATTGCAGATGGTAACATGCAGAACGCAATGGATGCAACAACTGCTCTTTCTGCGGTTTACACAAAGCTTGAAACATTTAACAGCTATGAAGATGATGCTTCAGATTGGTGTTCAGTTTTTGGAACTGGATATGCTGCATATCCTTCAGGTGCTAACGTATCAGATGACGCATATGAAGCTTGTGATGATTGTTCAGCTAGCGATCCAGCAGCTGGTCTTACCGGTGCTGATGAGTTCGTGCAATTATTTAACGGCAATGCATTGAACAGCAAATTTCAGGATGGACACTTCATCTATGTAGTTGTTCCAGGCGGTGGATCTGGCACAGGTTCTTTTCCTCCAGTTATCGTAGTAGCTGACTTAGAGAACCCATCAGACTTCAATAACTCATTGGAGCC
>CENX01021934.1_pt1 | contig 86787 bp, 77 predicted proteins | sample 361321 | NCBI WGS metagenome assembly CENX01 (sample SAMEA2619678, study PRJEB7988) | marine metagenome | isolation source: saline water (ENVO:00002010), including | reverse complement strand
TTAAGATATAGTGCCTTTGATAGAATTGGACAAATTGAACAATGGTTTAGAATGAATAAATCCTCAAATGTAAAAGAATTTAAAGAAGCTATGCAGATGATGGAGATTCCTATGTTTAATACTCTATATGCTGATTATATGGGTAATATTTACTATATATATAATGCCCTTATACCAAAGCGAAAAAATGGCTATCAATGGAGCAAAATAGTGCCAGGAGATGATAGCAGCTTAATTTGGGATAGTTATTATGATTTTTCTGAAATCCCAAAGAGCCTAAACCCAAAATCTGGATACCTACAAAATTGTAATAGTACCCCATATATGGCAACTGTCGGTGAAGGGAATCCCAAAAACGTTTTACCAGATGAAGCAGGTATTGAAATCTTTCAAACCAACAGAGCATTTCGAGCAAATGAACTTTATGGTCAAGATTCTTCCATATCTAGAGAGGAATTTTATAAATATAAATATGATGCATATTATTCTAAAGAATCTGTAATGAATTACGCCCTAAACCGATTTTTATCAGAAGTTGATAGAAATCAGGATGAATATATTGAAGGAATTAAAATATTAGAAAACTGGGACCTTAATAATAACATGAAAAACAAGGGTGCAGCTCTTGCACTTTTAACATTCGAATTGACATATAATATTGCAGATTTTAAATACGACTTCGATAAAATTTATAAAAAATTCAAGGAGTCTGTTGACTTTTTAAAAACAAACTATGGAAAATTAGATATTGAATTAGGAGAGCTTCAAATTATTAAACGAGGGGACAAGGTATTACCCTTATCTGGTGCTCCTGATGTTCTTCGAGCAATTTATACAAAATCAATCGATGGCAAAGAAGTTGCTATAGCAGGAGATTGTTTCTTTCAAATAATTGAATGGGATGAGGATGGAATTGTAAACGCTAGAAGTATTCATCAATATGGATCTGCAACAAAAGATTCTAATTCGCCCCACTATTCTGACCAATCCGACCTATTTTCTAAAAATAAAATGAAAGACTCATTTATAAGATTTAACGATTTAAAAGAAAATATCAAAACATCCTATACTCCTTAGAAAAATTGCTATCGATAAAATGATTACACCTTTCATCCAGAAATACTTTAACTATATTTTTATTGTTTCATTTACTATGATTCTTTTTTGGTTTTTGTATCAAAATGATCATAGAGCAACGCATCCCTATCTTTCAAGTAATCCAAATATATTAAATATTGCCCACAGAGGCGGATTAGGATTAGGTCCTGAAAATACTATCTCAAGCTTTAATAAAGCTCTAAAAATGGGTGCAGACGTGCTAGAGCTAGATATTCGCGCAACATCAGATAGCATGCTTGTTTTATTGCACGATGAAACTGTAGATAGAACAACCAATGGCAAAGGCAGAATATCAGAATTAACCTTAAAAGAAGCTAAAAGACTAAATGCAGGTTATTGGTGGACAGATGATGATAGCATATCATTCCCTTTTAGAACGCTCAACATTAAAATTCCAACTTTTAATGAATTTTTAACTAATTTCAAAGACTACAAGCTTAATATCGAGATCAAACAGCATGATAACTTCGTTGCAAAAAAACTTTGTGAATCTATAAAGGAGAATCAAATTGAAGATAAAGTAGTGATTGGATCATTTAATGATGAGGTTTTGGATGTATTTAGATATCACTGTCCAGAGGTTGGCACATCACCAGGGCGTAATGAAATAAGGACTTTTTATGGTTTTAGCTATCTTTATCTAGATAAGTTTTATAGTCCAAAATCTGATATTTACCAACTACCTGAATTTTTTGGTACAACTCACGTACTAACAAAAAGATTTCTTAATGGGATTAAACAAAAAAATATACCTATTTTCGTATGGACTGTAAATGATCCTGATGAAATGCAAAGATTTATTGGTTTAGGCGTAAAAGGCATCATTACCGATTATCCTGATCGCTTATCTAAAGTATTGAATGATTATAATAGCTCTAATTAGATTCTAAGATTGTTTAAAAAAAATTATGGAGCTACATAGCTTAGGTCTTTCCCAACTACTTTGAAGCGAATATGACCATCATGGTGCAATTGAAGAATATCTAGATCAATTATTAATAATTCAACATGAACAAAGTTTTCATATCCTTCTTCGCTATTAGCCTTATCTGGGTCTTTCTTTGCATATTCAAGGGGAATATTTGGATGATACGTATCTAGAGTGGTACTAGGAGTATGTGGTCCCATATAACACTTTCTGCTTTGAAGCGCAGTCTTATCCCAAATTTTAGCTGATATATTATTTTTATAATTTATAGTTGAACTGCAGTTCATGCGAATCTGAACCCTTCTATTGATATCATAAAAAAGAGCACTGCATAGTGGGTTATCAATAAGCTGCTTGATTTTTGGACTTCTATAATCTGCGTTAAAAAAGATTTTAAGGGTATCTGTTTCTAAATTTCTTAAAACAACGGTTCTTGATTTTGGGGACTCTTTATCTAATGTGGATAAAGTAAAAGTATGATACGGATTCTTACTATTCTTAATTCCATCTTTAAGAAAATTAATCTCTGATTTAAAAATATTCTTTATATCTGAATTATCAAGCATTTATAATATGTTTTATAAAATGTTTTGACTTTTGGAATTTTTCATTTACATACCTATAACAAGTCGGATTAAAAATCTTTCAATGAAGTTTAATGCAAAAAGCGCTGCTATGGGTGAAAAATCAAAGCCAGACCTCATCAACCCATACTTATAGAATAAATCTCTAAAAGGGGCTAAAACAGGCTCAGTAGATGAATATAATAATCTATATAGTTGATGACTTCTATTAATTGGAAACCATGAAGATATAATCCGAGCAAATAGCATTAGTTTATATACTTGAAATAATATAGTGATAATTTGGATGAGTGAGTATGCTGACATTTTCTATAGTAGTATTAAATTAATTAAAATGATTACATCTAACACATTGACCACATTGTCATTATTCAAATCAGTTCCAATTAAGTCACCATCAGAAAGAGATAAAATATAATTAACGAGCACAACAACATCAAGTACATCAATATTGAAATCTTGATTAATATCTCCAAACATACCTTCTTGTGTTGTAAAGGTGTGAAATCCAGCATTTGGATGTGTAGAAGTTTTACCACCAGTATTTATCGCTTCTATATAATACTCAATTTCTGAGCTAGAATTAAGCTGAGGAAACTGTCCCAAGTATATATTATCACTATACAGTAATGGAAATGAACCAAATGGACCGTCCTCTGACTCATATTTCCAATGGACTGTAACTGACTCTAATTCAGACAATACTAGGCCATAGTCTAGAACCTCTACTTCTATATAAATTTCTGAATTGTTTACCACCTCTTCTGTTCGAATAGATTTATGAGATATATGAATCATCTCTGGATCAAAAATTCCCATTGTCCTACAATGAAGTGCATCTTCCCCATACCAAGGCTCATTTGTATTATTATCAAAGCCTATGACCTCGTACCCAGGCATTGCCTGACTGTATACTTCGAGTGCAGACTGATCATATAGATTTCCATACTGAGGGACAAGCACTTTATTATTTAATATAAGTGAGTTAGTATATGCTGCTACCGGATTTATTTCCCACCAGGATGAAACTATAGATGGGCAATATATACGATGGATTTCAAACGGCCTCCCATAAAATGTATTAAGCTCTTCAAAAGATTCTGCAAAATTCTCTATACACTCATATTCTGGACTATTTTCTGAAACCTGCTTAATTATAATAGTTTCAGGGCCAACAAGTTTTGCCATACAATCAATATGTTGAATACTGAGCTCATTTGGATTATCAAAGATATGATATGTATCTAGGTTGAGATAGTCTTGAGAAATATTTAAGAATTCGGATTGACTTAGATTGTTTTCATTTACCATCAGCTCAGTTGAAAAACCCATACCATATCCATCTGTCATAAAGTTTCCACCTGTCCAAAATAATGGTAAATCAAGAATATCCCATCCAATATGATTAGCAAAGTCTATATTCGTATCATCGTCCTCTTCCCAGCCTCTTGCATCTCCATCGTGGGGACGAGCCATATTTTCATGCCTATTTAGTGATAATGCTGATTGATCACAATATCCATTATCATCATTAATTAGTTCACCACAGTCACCGCAATCCCAACTATATTCATTGCATAAAAAATCAACTCCCCAAGTTCCATCATCACAATAGTCATCACCGAGCCAATCACTCACAACTCCATCTTCATTAAAATCACTACAATTTTCATTAGCTATATAACAATCATATTCAGCATATTCAGGTTGATTATTACAAAATTCATTCCCGCTACAATCAACCATAAGCATTCCTTCATCGCATCCTTGACTATCTTCCAATACACATCCAGTCTCCTCTGGGTATCCATCAAATTGCTGATTTACAACACTCCATGAGTTTTGACCAATTAGAAATTGAGGACCATGATCTCTCGTCCAATGACTATAGGTTTGTGTATAAATAAAATCTACATTATCTAAATTAACATTCCATGAGCTGAAACTATTACGAGCAGAGTTCTCCTGATTATTATTTTCAACAAGTACATATAAAAAATCATCTGAGGCTAGTTCCACTACAAGATCTGATGGTATACCCAGCGGCCACCTAATCAACGTTCCCAGCGCAGGCTCCCATTCTGCCACTATTCTACTATCAGGAATCTGCCCAAGAAGCAATGTTGATAATAATAATATATTCAAATATCTTTTCACGTCATGAATTTACAAAAACATTTAATATTTTAAAAGATGAGTGCAGCGCTTTATTATTTAAAGTTAACCAGATAGACTGAGAAGATCGCTAAAAGTCCACCTATAATAAGATTTAAACTCACTGGCTCAGCCAGTATTAGATTTGCAGTTGAAATAGCGATAAATGGCACTGTAAATATAAATACACTCGTTTGGACTGGACCTAAGCGCGGCCCTGCATACATAAAAATTGATGTCCCAAAGCACATTGCTCCAATCGATACAAAAAAGAAGTTAACTAAAAAGTGAGATGAATAGTTAGATAGCGTTAATATCTCATTAATATCGGCAAAGAATAAGGATATCAAGGAAGTTATAAAATAACATAAGAATATATAAGAGATTGAGTCATATTCTTTTTGGCCATAGCTCATAACTACTGTGATTATCCCCCAGGTAATTGAGCATATTAAAAAATAGAAATTTTCATTAATAAATATTGATTGAACTCCTAAAGAAAAAACATCTAAGATAATAAACCCTCCCAAAGCTCCTAAAGAAATTCCCAAAATTTGAGTTTTATTTATTGATTTATTAATAATTGATATAATTAAAAATGTAATAATTGGATTTGTAGTAGTAACAAATACACCTCCCTTACCAGCTGCACCAATATCTGTACCCATAAAAAAGTAGATATTATAGATATAATAAAGAAAACTTATAGTACATATGCTTATAACATCTTTCAAAGAAGGCTTTACTAATTTTAACTTTCTAAAAAAAATTACAGGGATAAAAAATATAAAACTTGAAAAATATCGCAAGAAAACTAGATTGGTATAGCTAAAATACTCGTTAACAATCTTCGCGTTAGTCCATGCAATTCCCCAGCTAATCATAGCAAGAGACATTAATATATATAGACGATTATTCACTTAAAGTAATACTTTATATGTATGATAATAGGTTTAATAGATAATGAACATTAACTTCTATTTTTTTTATTTTTTAACTTGGCTTCATACATCTTTTTATCAGCATCTCGAATAGCATCTTCTAGTGGAGATTCAGCCTCTAAATTTACTTTACTAACACCAATACTCATAGAAAGCTCAAATTTGTTATTTTCTTCATTTACTTCTTTTACAAAATCTTTAACCCTATCAATAATGATTGGAATAAATTCATATTGAGCTTTAACTGCAACCACAACGAACTCATCGCCTCCTATTCTTGATAAAATATCAGTGGTACGAAAACTTTTGTGCATTACATTAGAAGTGTCAACAAGAGCCTTATCACCGAACTCGTGTCCCAATGTATCATTTATTATTTTCATTCCATCCAAATCTAAAAAGAAAATAAAAATATCATCATTTTGACGTTTGGCAAGTTCAACTTGCTGATTTCCTAAAGTAAGAAGTCCGCGTCTATTATACAGTCCTGTAAGTTCATCAACTATAGTTGTTTTGTAAAGAGATTCTAAAATCTCATGCCTTTCAAGAGAATATATTACAGCTCTTCTAAGGATTCTCTCACTTAATTCAGATCTTACAAGGTAATCCTGGGCGCCTTTTTTGACTGCTTCAATACCAAGATCCTCATCTCTTTCATCTGTAATTACTATATAGGGAATAGATAAATTGTTTTTATCAATACTATCAATTAATTCATCAAACTTCATGCCTTGTACATTAATATCTACTAGAATTATATCAATCTCATCATAAAACATAACGGTATTAGCTTTTTTGATAGAATCAACTGTCTTGACCTCCGCATCCAACCTATCACTGTTTTTGATATAGTCAGTGATAGCTTTTATATCTTCAGTGCTATCCTCGATTAGAAGAATTTTAATTTTTTTGCTCTGATATATGTCTTTATCAATCATAGAATAATTAATTTTACAATAATTTTTTTAAATAGTAAATCTATTATTTATATAAAGGGCATAATAATCTTTTAAAATCACAATAATAGCAGATACTATTTTTTTTAGGTGTAAAAAGGTCTTTTTTAACACTTTTAGATATATTCTTGATTCTATTCTCAACATTTAATATATCTTCGTAGTTTAGCTCAATTTCCACAGAAGGGTCATCAGGGTGCTTAAGATATTCTAACTTAGCACTTTTTATAGAGCTAAATCCATTTTCCTCTTTACCTCTTGAAAGAAGAAAAAAATAATAAGGTAACTGAATATCTTTTTTAATAGCCTTGGCTGTTTTTTTCTTATTTGATGTTTTGTAATCAATAATTTGGATATCTCCATCTTCTAAGATATCAATTCTATCTATCTTGCCCCTATATTCAATATCATTCATAAAGATGGAAAACTCTTTTTCTAAGATATAACTTGCGTTCTCATTTATAGGATTATGCTTAAAATAGTTTAAAATAAGATCATCTGCTTCTTTTTTATACTCTGATGATTGGGTATCATTATCAAAATAACTATCCTCCCACTCTTCATTAATGATTTTCTTTACAATACTATGCTTACAATTTGAACCTTTAAATATTTTCTCAAAAATATTATGTACAAAAATGCCAAATGCTGCCTCAGGAGAATACCCATCTACTTTTAAGCGATCAAGCATCTTATATTTATATGCAAGAGGACAGCTTTCATAAAGAGATAAACTTGTAGCTGAAAACGATAATGATTCTTTATTCCTATAGTGATGTTTTAATTCTTTTGGGTTAGATGTGCTAGGATTATCAAAATTTTCTATTGCTGACTCAACGAATGATTCTAATTGAATTTCTTTAAAAAACTTTGATCTTCTTTTTTCTGGAGCAAATAATAATAATTCTTTACGAGCGCGTGTCACTGCTACATGAAACACTCGTCTCTCTTCATCATAATTATCAGTTTCCACATTATCCAAAGTCCCTTTTCTCCATTCAATTGGCAAAGAATCTAAATAACTACTTTTCTTATTATTTGAGGGGAACGTACCTGATGATAAAAATGGAATCATAACATAATCAAACTCCATACCTTTAGATTGATGTACTGTCATTAATTGGATAGAATCAGAATTTTGCTCAAGAGATTCAAAAAAAGTTTCATTCAATTCAAACAAGCTATTCATATAAAAGCATAAACTTAATTTTACAATTGGTTGGTATATTGTTAAATATTTTTCAACTATAGATATTAATTGGCTGTACTTTTTTCTATCAAGGTTATTTTTATAGATACTTTCATGAAAATCAAAAAATGTCTCAACAATGTCATTTGTATTATTAGTAGATATATAATTTCTGATAAAATTTAAAACTTCATTGCTCATAAACTGTTCATAGGCAGGCTCAAAATTCTCATCATTTAAATAGGCTTTACAATGCCTTACTATACTTGTCATATCAAGCTCAATATCTTTTTTAGATTTCGATAACAGTCTATATAATCCTAAATCAAAGTATTGTCCGTTTTCAATAATATTTAAAAATGATATAAAATCTTTTACAACTGAATCCTCAAAAAACTTACCTGATAAATAAGAATTAGAAATTCCATACCTATTAAGAAATTTAGATACTTCGATACATCCAGACCTAGACCTTGTTAATATGCAGATTTCAGAATTGGGAATACCTTTATTGATATAATCTTTTATCTTTAATTTAATCTCGTTGAGTTGCTCATTTCTATTGCCACTATAAAGAATAACATTAGAGTCTTGATTGCTATTTGAAATCAAGGGTTCATCCTTAAACCTAAAATTGATGTTTTTAACAGTTTCATTGGCAAAGTTTAAAATTGATTGAGTAGATCTATAGTTAGAGCTTAAAATTATTTCTTTATAATTATCTATTTTTTGATAGTGGTTTCTAAAAGAATTAAAACTATCATTATTTGCCCCTCTAAATGAATATATTGACTGATCATCATCACCAACCACTGTTATGCTTTTTGTTTTTTGAGCTAGACTTTTTACGATTTCTGTAAGAGCAAAATTATTATCCTGAAATTCATCTACTATAACATGGTCAATACTATTCGTAATTATTTTAAATTTCTCAGAATCACAAAGTAGTACCCACAAATTTACTAGCATATCACCAAAATCTATAAAATCATTATCTTTTTTAACTTTTTGGTATAAGAAGTAAGTACTCAATGCATCGATTAACTGTTTATCTTCTTCATTTTGCTCACTTTTAATCAGAAGCTGTTTAAACTTTTTATTCAATTCATTACCGTAAATCAAATCGTCACTTAAATCATTAAAGATTTTTGGGAAAGATAAAAATGCGGAATTAGAATTCTTTCTAAATTCAGAACTAGTAAAGTTATTGGCATTATCTAAAATTAACTTTCGAATCAAGTATTTTGATTCGTTAGACTCTATTAATGTTGGAGATTTCCTGTATCCTAAAAATTCATAAAATGACTGGACCTGATTTAATGCAAATGAATGAAAATTCAGTGCATTTATTGAATCATAATCTGATCCAACTACATTTGATATTTCAGATTTTAAATGCTCTGCCGCCTTAACTGTGTAGGTCATCGCTAATATTGATTTTGGATCAATATTATGTGTTTTAATTAAATGGGCTATTCTCCCCACAATAGTTGTAGTTTTTCCTGTTCCAGCCCCTGCAATTATCATTAGAGGGGACGGTGGATGCTCTATGCATTCTGTTTGTATTTTGTTATATAAAATCATTTTAAGATATTAGTATTCAGAATTATTTATAAATTTACAATATAATATCTTTCATATTTAAAAAAATAAAGGTTACTGCTTATGAAAAATACTGTTGATCCAAGTGATTTTGTAAAAAGACAAATACCAGGTTCAGGAAAAACATACTCAAAAACATTAGATTTTCAAGAAATTGCACAGATTGCTCAAGACAAACTAAATTCAGGTGATTTCATTGAAGGTTATCGTGATGGGGTTGTTGTCATAGAAATAAGTGGAGACCTTGCAAATAATTTTGATTGTCCATTGGTAAAAATAAATAAAGATACTAAGCTATCTGCAAAATATATTAAAAGAAGGAAAGATGAAGAGCCATATATACAAATTAGAGCATTAAATGGACAAACTCTTAAAACAGATACTGTAGATTTAGTTCTTTATAGAAATGATGTATTAAAAGAGACAAATGAGCAATCTTCTGATGCAGATTGGGAGCTTATTGCATTTATGGCAAAACCAAAATCAGTTAAAATGCCAATGGGACCTATAACGATGATGAGGAATCAACTCCAAAAACCAGGTGGAACTAAAGGCTTTTATGAATCTGAAAAATGGGCAGAGTCTGTTGACTTTTGGCAACAGTATGCCATTTTAGAAAAATTGTAGCGGCTCAGGGATTCGAACCCCGGACACCTGGATTATGATTCCAGTGCTCTAACCAACTGAGCTAAGCCGCCAAACTGATGAGAATTTATAAAATCTTTTACTAACTAAAAAAACTAATTAAATAGAATCTTCTAAAAATTCATAAACCATTCTAACCCCAACTCCTGTCGCGCCATTTTTGGGTTGGTAGCTTGGTTCTTTAGGCCCCCATGCTGTACCTGCAATATCTAAGTGACACCACGGAGTATTATCAACAAATTCCTGAAGAAATACGCCTCCTGCAATAGTACCCGCCATTGGTGGTCTTCCTAAATTTCTAAGATCAGCAATAGTAGATTTTACATCTTTAGAATACTCTTTCCACATTGGAAGCTCCCAAACTTTCTCTCCAGATTTTCTTGAAGCTTTTTTAACTTTATTTATCAGTGAAGAGTCATTCCCCATTAATCCACTAGCATGATCTCCAAGGGCCATTAATACAGCTCCAGTTAATGTTGCAAAGTCTAAGATCTCTTTTGGCCTATAGTTTTTTGTTACATAGGCAAGTACATCTGCTAATACCAACCTACCTTCTGCATCTGTATTTAGGACCTCAATAGTTTTTCCATTATATGCCGTTACAATATCACCTGGTCTTTGAGCTTTTCCTCCTGGCATATTTTCAGTTGAACCAATAGCAAAAATAATATTTAATTTAGGACTTAGTTCTGCTACTGCTTGTAAAACTCCCATAACAACAGCACTGCCACACATATCAAATTTCATTTCATCCATTTTAGCTGATGGTTTTATTGAAATACCACCTGAATCAAAAGTCAGCCCCTTACCAACGAGGGCAATTGGCTTATCTTTTGCTTTACCACCTTTATACTCAACCAGAATTAATTTTGCTGGTTCATGAGCGCCCATAGCAACGCCATAGAATGAACCTAAACCTAGCTTTTCAAACTTTGATACATCAATCACTTTACTTTTCATTTTTGCATTCGTCTTTGCAATTTTTACAGCATCTTTTGCAATGTAAGATGGAGTTAATACATTCGCTGGATGATTAGATAAATCTCTTCCATAGCATACACCTCGACCTAAAACTTCACCTTTTTGTGCAACTTTTTTATCAACATCTCCAATTAAAGTGATTTTATTTAATATGGCACCCTTTGCTTTTGGTTTATAATCTAAAAACTCATAGCTGCCCATCACTAAACCTTCACAAAAAGCCTGTAAATTTTTATCTGAAATAGAAAAACTTTTTAAATTGATAGCAGCGTGTTTTATTTTATTTGAAATAATATATGATGTCACATCTGCTCCAAGTGCTCTTACTTGATCTAAATCTGTATTCTTAACAAAACCGTACAAAGCAATACGTTTTACCTTGCTATCATTATAAATGATAACTCTTTTTTTCTCAGACCCAATTTTTTTCTCACCTGATAATGCATTTTTTATTGACTTTTTAGATAAGGTTGACACTCCATCCATTGAAGGGAATTTAGTAGCACCATCTTGGGTACCAACTAAAAGCAGATCACAACCAGTATTTAAATTACTTTTAACTTGTAAATTTTTTATTGTAGACATAATATCTCCGTTTTTGCACTAAATTATATGTTTTATTTATATAGTGAATTTATCTTAATTTATATTTCTGATACAAGCACATTACAAAAAAGGTTAATTATTATGTCATATAGTGGAATGCTTAAAGAAGAAACTCTTTCTGATAAAGTAATAATTGTTACTGGAGGAGGTACGGGACTGGGAAAAAGTATGTCAAAGTATTTTCTTGAACTTGGAGCAAAAGTTGTAATTACAAGTAGAAAAGAAGATGTTCTTATAGGTGCTAAAAAAGAATTAGAAGATTTAACTGGCGGTTCAGTTCATTACGTCGTTGGAGATGTTAGAGATATTAACGATGTAAAGAAAACAATAGATTCTACAATAGATAAATATGGGAACTTTAATGCTTTATTAAATAATGCTGCAGGAAATTTTATCTCTCCAACTGAAAACCTTTCTGCAAAAGCTTTTGATACAGTTGTTGATATAGTGTTAAAAGGAACATATAACTATTCACTTGAGACAGGAAAATACTGGATAGATAATAAAATAAATGGTACAATGTTAAATATTGTGACAACTTATGCTTATACAGGTTCTGGCTATGTTGTTCCTTCTGCTTGCGCAAAGGGCGGCGTTTTAACACTGACTCGCTCACTAGCCTCTGAATGGGTTAAATATGGTATAAGATGTAATGCGATAGCACCAGGACCATTTCCAACAGAAGGGGCATTTTCAAGGCTATTTCCTAAAATATTTTCCAATTTTATTAATGTTGAGAAAAAATTACCTATGAAAAGATTTGGTGACCATCAGGAGCTTGCAAATTTGGCTGCTTACTTGATGTCAGATCATTCAGGATATATTACAGGTGAAGTTGTAACTATAGATGGCGCAGAATGGATACATAAAGCTGGAGAATTCAACTGGCTTGAAAAAGTTCCTAAGAAAATGTGGGGATTAATTTCAAAAAGTACGAGAAAGAAAAAATGATAATTAATAGAACATATAGAGCGCATTGTGCAAGATATATCCCTAATCTTGATGATTCTCATATCTGCAAACAGATGCATGGACACACTTTTAATATTACAATCTTCTTAGATGGACCAATTAATAATAAAAGTGGATTTGTAATGGACTTTTATGAATTAGATAAAATTATCAACGAAGAAATTATTTCTTTAATTGATCATAAAGTTCTAAATGACATTGATGGTTTGCAAAATCCTAGTAGCGAACTTTTATCTATTTTTATATGGGATAAATTGAAAGAAAAATTAAAATACTTACATAAAGTTTCTGTTTCAGAAGATTACGGTACTGGTGTAGAGTATTCCGGTAAATAGCTGATGTCATATGTCCTAAGTTTTAGTGGTGGATTAGATTCTACTTCTCTTCTTCTTCATCTAATTTGTAAAAAAAAACCTGTATATGCTATATCGTTTGACTATGGACAAAAACATAAAATTGAAATTGAGTTTGCTAAAAAAAATATTAAACTGCTAGAAGCCCATGGTTTAAACGTTAACCATAAAATAGTAAATATATCTTCTATAGTTTCTCTTTTAGAATCTTCATTGACTGATCCCAATATAAATATTCCCAATGGACATTACATGGACTCAAATATGAAATCAACATTTGTACCTAATAGAAATGCGATTTTCTCATCAGTTATATATGCTTATGCTATTTCTATTTACAAAAGAACTCTTAAAAATACTTCAATTTGCCTAGGAGTCCATTCAGGTGACCATTTAATTTATCCTGATTGCCGACCAGAATTCTACAATAGTATTATAGAATCATTTCATTTAGGAAATTGGGATAGTGAATTCATAGATACATATCTACCTTATATAAACTTTAGTAAATCAGAAATTATTAAAGATGGTATAAATTCATGTAAGGACCTTGAGCTAGACTTTAACTTAATTTATAGCAATACTCTCACAACCTACTCCCCAGACGAAGATGGATATTCCAATGGAATGACAGGCTCGGATGTTGAAAGAATTTTATCGTTTAACGAGCTAGACCTTAAGGATCCTGGACTTTATAATAAAGAATGGTCTGAGCTACTTGAGTTTGCGCTTAATTGTGAAAAAGAGATTATATCAAAAGACTAGCTAGTCTTAATTTCTATTTTATAATTTCTACTGACAGCGTAACTATAAAAATCATTTCCTGACAAAGCTATCTCTACAGGATAAGCACCTGATTCTATCTTTGAAGCAGCAATATGCTGCATTACCATAGATGCATGAAAACCTGTCCACATTTCCATAGCTAGAAACTTTGTATCTTCATTGTATTTTTCAATGCATTCAACTTTTTTAGTTGTTTTGACGCCATTTAGGGTTCCGGTGGCTTCTGTTCTCATAATACAAATATCTTTTAAGTTATTCTGCTCAAGTTTTGGCTCTAATAAATTATGATAAAAATCTCTGGGTGATATTTCAAGATTTTTAATTTTTACTTTTTGTTCGCTAAAAAGGCCTAATTCTCTAAAGGCAATCATTTGCTCCCAATGGCCTTTGTATCTAAGGGTTTTATTCTCAAGTAACTTTATTTTATTTTCGAAAGTCCATGGCATTGTAGATAACCCACCTGAAGTCACTGCAGCTTCTAAATTTCCTATACTATCAAATTCTAGAGTCTCTATATCTTCAAAACAGGGCACCTCTGCAACTTTACCATTCCTTATGAAATAAGCATTACCATCATATTCATTTGTTAATCCTGCAATATTAAAAAATAAATTATAATTCCAAGGTGGCTTCGGTTTTTGTGGTAATCCACCATCCCAAACCCTTACTTCTTCTACTTCATCAAATCCCTCCATTGCAAGTAATGCCATAGATACATTCATTCCTGGTCCCATACCACAGTCAGGGACTATGGTTATTCCAGCTTCTTTTGCTTCTTTTGATTTTTCAAGTTGTTTAATTACATTATTTGTATGACCACCCAAGTCAACCATCGAAGTTTTAGATTTTATAGCAATGTCTGTAAGATATAAATTAAACATATATGGAACTGAGCTCAGGAATATATCAATATCTAAAAGAGATTCTATTAATTTATCTTGATCTTTAATATCTATATTAATGATATCAATATCAAAGTTTGTCAATTTTTTGATCTTATTTTTACATCTTTCTAAATTATTATTATTAGAGTCTATAATGGTTAATGATTTGGGATTACCATGAGTAACAATATCAAATGCTGCTGCTGTACCTTGCCTGCCTGAACCAATAATACAATATTTTTTCACAAAGTTCTCCTTATAAACAAATAAATTAGGTAAAATATAAAACTGTAATATCAGTATAATTTATAACTTTTATTTGGAGACTTCATGCATATCTTTTTCATAATCACATCTATACTTTTTTCAAATGCTAGCCCAGATCCATGGAATGGTTACTCTGTTAGTAACTCTGAGAATCTTGATGCTTTTACATATAATCCAGCAGGTGTGAGTATAAATCATGGAATTGAATCAGGATATTTTTTTGCTCCTGATATGAATGGTAATATTTCGAATAATTCAACCTTTTATTATGCTACCAAATCTAATGGATTTGGTTACAGCCTTAAATATATTAAAGGCGACAAACTTTTCAATGCATCTGATGTTAACATATCTTTCGCAGGGCAAATAAATAGAGGAATAAACTTTGGAGCAAACTGGAGTAAAGAGAATGAAAATATTTCAACAGGTTTTTTATATAGACCAGCAAACTTTCTATCATTAGGCTTAGTGACATATTTTGACGATGAGTTAAAAGAATTACAAGAAGGAAGATTTGGATTTGGTTTTAGACCATTTTCATCAAATTTACTTACAATAGGTACAGATATTTTATATAACTTTAAAGACATAAATGACATAACATCTTATTCTCCATTTTTTGATATAACAATTGGCAATGGAGTTTCATTTAGGTCACAATTTTATACAGAATCTTTTGATAATTTCAATTTTGATGATATTGATTTAATTGCATCAATTAGTTTTGATTTTGGCAAAGAAGGATTTTATATAAATAAGCTTAAACCTTCAGTCTCAGATTATGGATATGGTTTTGGTTACTACACAAGGACTCATAAAAAAACGAATATTTTCAATAAGCCAAATAAAAAGGATCGTAAATATATAAGATTTAATTTAGGTGGACTTTTTATTGAAGAAGAACCTGGGAAAATCCCTTTTTCCCCATTTTCATTTCTAAATCAAGAACGAGGACAGCAATTACGCAAGTGGCTAAATGAAATCGAAAAATTTAAAAATGATGATTCAGTTGCTGGACTTATTATTGACTTAAAAACTGTAAGAACAGGCTTTTCTAAAAAACAAGAAATGCATGATGCTTTAATGTCTTTTAAAAATTCTGGAAAAAAAATAATCGTTTATGCTGATTATGGTATATCAAATACTGATTACTATTTAATTTCAATGGCGGATGAAATATACATAAATGATTTAACAGGTATAAATTTGCATGGGCTATCAATGGAAGTTACTTTTTATAAAGATTTTCTTGATACTCTAAATATAATCCCAGAAGTTTTTAGAGTTAATATTGATGGTGAGTCTTATAAAACAGCAGGTGATCCATTTTTAGAATCAACTGCTACAGAACAAATGAAAGAAAACTATGGACAGCTTTTAAAAAATTTATACTCAATTTTTGTTAAAGGAATCTCAAATGGCAGATCCTGGTCTGAGCAAAAAACAAAAAACATAATAAATAATGGTCCATATTCAATTACCTCTGAAATTATAGAAAATGATTTAATTACCAGTACTATGTATCCAGATCAATTTGAAGATTACTTAGAAGAAATAACAACATGTGAAAAAGATGAAAAATGTGACTATAACTATTCAATCGTAAAATGGAAAGATATAGATAGAAGCAAAGAATATGTAAGTGATTGGTTGCCGCAAAAGAAAAATAATATTGCACTAATATATGCTGTTGGAGGAATTATGCCTGGTGAGAGCCAAAAAGGTCCATCTGGCTCTACAGTAATGGGTCATGAAACTATTAATAAAGCAGTTAAGTCTGCTAGAGAAGATAAGAATATTGATGCAATTATCTTGAGAATTGATAGTGGCGGTGGTTCAGCTTTTGCTTCAGATCAAATGTGGAGAGAAGTTGACTTGACAACCAATAATGAAGATATTGAAAACAATAAACCATTTATAGCTTCTATGTCAGATGTTGCAGCTTCTGGTGGATATTATATAGCTTGTCAGGCAGATAAAATAATTGCAAATGAATCGACTGTAACAGGATCGATTGGAGTAATAGGTTTAAATTTCAATACATCATCCTTGCTAAATAAATATGGAATAAATAAAGAAGTTATTGCTAAAGAAGGTGAACATGCTGACTTTTACACAACTTCAAGGCTTCGTAATGAATATGAAACTAAAAAAATAGAAGAATCAATTAATGATAGCTATTTAGTATTTAAATCAAGAGTTATAACTGGTAGAGATAGTCTTAGCAGCATTGATAAATTAGATGATATTGCTATGGGACGCATATGGTCAGGAAATGATGCGAAATCAAATTTTTTAGTTGATGAAATTGGGGGAATTGATGATGCAATTATTCTAGCTGCTAAAGAAGCAGGTATTGAAAATATTAAAAATGTAAATATCATTGAATATCCTAAAAGAGACTTAACAGAAAATCTAAAAAAAGAATTATTAAATAGCTCATTATTTTCAAACAAAATACTTTTTTCAGAAATGCCTAAAGAATATCAATTTTTAATTGATATTAATGAAATAAGCAAAGAAGGTGCATTAATGATGCTGCCATATTCTATAGAAATAAAATGATGTACCTATTTGACAATTATAGGATCTTTGTATTATCTTTAGATATGAAGAAATTATTTATTACTATATTATTTATTTCTTTATCATTTTCACAAAATGATAGATCCACTATTTTCAATACAGGTACTCCACCTGAGTTAGGTGTAGGATGGAATATAACTTGTAATCAATTTGAAGAAAATAATATTGGAGACATTAATAATGATTTTAATCTCGATGTTTTAGATGTTGTTAGTATTGTAAGTTTCATTTTAGGTAATTCTAATCCAACAACTGAAGAAGCTATAGTTTCTGATATTAATGAAGATACAAATATTGATGTTTTAGATGTAATTATTCTAGTAGGCATGATACTAGATGGATCAAATTCATCCAATTTATGCCAAGAAGGTTTATCTGCAGCTGTTAAATTTACAACTTTTGTAGAATATACTTTTGAGGCATTCTCTGTAATTTTGGAAACAGGTGACCTAGACGGGCAGGGATTATTTGAAATTCACCTACATCAAGATAATTTTAACTCTCCAGGAGATATTTTAGGTAGTTGGGAATTAATAATTAGTGAAAATACTGCTCGTGAATACTATGTTTTTACAGGTGATTCTGACTGCATATTATTGGAACCATTTGCATCCTATTGGCTATCAGTCAATCCAAAAAATAATGGAGATGAAGCATTGTGGCTCCTTTCAGAAGAGGATTTCACATATTCAACTAGTACTAATATGGGTATCGATTGGTCTGAGACATTAACAGGTCAAGTTGGATGTATGAAAATATTTGGAGAACAAATTTTTGAAACTGATGATTCTGAGCCTAGCTTAGATACAGTTTATGATTGGTCCCTTGAAGATATTAACCCAAACTCAGAATATTATTTCCCAGATTATGGTGAAACTATAGGTCCAAGCTCATATATTGAAGATCAATATGTATCTGTTTATTATTTTGGGAAGGCTGGCTGAAGTCTATGTCGACACCGGTTCGGTGTTTTAAATGATATGTATTTAGATTTAGTTGAAGAAGGATATGATGATATTAAGTTTGTAGGTGTTAATGGATATGCATATATAAATAATGATTATCATTGCATGATATGTGATACTCTAGATGAATGTTCTAATTGTACTGAAGAAAGAATTCTTCCATGGGTACAGGATGTCCCAGCTATTATTATTGAAGAATATGATAATCAATTAGATTGCGAAGAGAATAACCACTCTTGGGGAGTAGGTGATCAAATTCAGTGGAATCTTTTAGGTGAAACTGAATGTATTGAAAATGGATATACCTGGTTCCATGGAGAATGTATTGAGTTTGTATATGGATGTCTTGAAGATGTAGATATATGGGGCAATTGGGATATCACTTTAAGAGATCTTGTTATTGTCAACAAACAAGGTTATGAAGTATCACGATTAAACCTAACTGGAAATAATCCTGATCCAAACTCAACTTGCGGTGAAAACTATCAAACAATTAAAGATTTAATCATTGGTGCTAGATAATATAGAACTATTCTTTTAAATTTCATTTTTTCTTACATAAATTACATTTCAATTATATGCTAATAATTTTATAAATAATTAAGGAGATACAATGCTAGTAACAAAACCAGCACCAAATTTTAAAACGATGGCTGTTATGCCAGATAATTCAATAGACACAGTAAGCCTTGAGGATTATAAAGGTAAAAAAGTAGTTTTATTCTTTTATCCCTTAGACTTCACTTTTGTTTGTCCAACAGAGCTTTTAGCATTTGATAAAAGATTGTCAGAATTTGAATCTAGAAATACGCAGGTAATCGGTTGTTCTGTTGATTCAAGATGGTCTCATTTAGCTTGGAAAAACACAGATGTTAATAATGGTGGTATTGGACAAGTAAAATATCCATTACTTCAAGATTTAGATAAGTCAATCGCAAGAAATTACGATGTTTTGACAGGTGCTACTGAAGCTTATGTTGAAACAGAAGATAGTGCTGAGACTACGACTGTTGGTGGTGGTGTGGCATTAAGAGGTTCATTCTTAATTGATGAAGAAGGCATAGTTAGACATGCCGTTCTAAACGATTTACCTTTAGGTAGAAATATTGATGAGATGCTTAGAATGATAGATGCATTATCTCATCATCAAAAACATGGTGAAGTATGTCCTGCTGGATGGAAAGATGGTGACAATGCTATGGCTGAATCTCCTGAAGGTGTTTCAAGTTATTTAACTGAAAACGCAGAATCTTTATAATAAAAAAAGGGGCTTAATATGAATGATTTCTTCTTATATCTTGGTTTAGGTTTTTTTATTTTCAAATGGATCCATTTCCTTGCTGGTATAACATGGATTGGGGTTCTTTATTATTTTAATTTCATTCAAGGTGAATGGTTTAAGGAAATTGAAGACCAAACTAAAGGTGTGGCAATTAGGACTCTAGTTCCTCGTGCATTATGGTGGTTTAGATGGGGTGCTATGTTTACATTCCTATCTGGTGTAGCTATGTTACTTCCCCAAGGTCATCCAGACTTTAGTCTTACATACAATGTATATATTTATACAGGTGCATTAATGGGTACATTAATGTTCTTAAATGTTTGGCTAATTATTTGGCCTGCTCAGAAGATAGTTATTGCCTCTTCTGAAAGTGTTGCTGCTGGAGGTGAAGCTGATCCAACGGCTGCGGCGGCTCTTGGTAGAGCTGGTTTAGCATCTAGAACTAATACGCTATTCTCTATTCCAATGTTATTTTTTATGGGTGCAGCAAGAGGATTAGGTGCAGATTCCACATCGCAGTCAGCTCTAATCTTTTCAACAATAATTATATTATTGATTGAAGCTAATGCTATTAAAGGGAAAATGGGACCAATAACTAGTGTAAAAGGCGTTATTCATTGTGGTCTTTTATTAACATTAGTATTGTATTGTAGTCATTGCTATATATAATTGATTAAGTTTTTTATAATTTGTTTCATACTTATTTTTATTGGCTGCGGAGGTAATAAGTCTTCTGGTCAATCTGAAGCTTATTATCGAGGTGAAAAGATTTATAGGACAGTATGCCTATCTTGTCATAACTTGGACCCTCGAAAAGTTGGTGCTTTAGCTCCAGATATTGCAGGTTCAGACTTAGAGCTGATTAGAAGTATGATTATGACAGGAAAACATCCTGAAGGAAGAATAAAAAAATGGCCAGACCATCAAATGGCAGCTCTTCCTAATTTAAAGGATAAAATTCCTGATTTACATGAGTATTTAAAAACGTTTAAATAGGAAGGGTGGACAACGGCTGTCAAGCGGTCTTGAAAACCGTCGCCCCACTGGGGTTGCAGGTTCGAATCCTGTCCCTTCCGCACTGGAGAGTTGGCAGAGTGGTAATGCAGCGGATTGCTAATCCGTCATCCTTGAATAGGGATGCACGTGTTCAAATCACGTACTCTCCGCAAAGAAAAGACAAAAGCTCCTTATAGTAAAGGAGCTTTTTGTTTTTATAATTGATATCATATTCTTAGTAAATTTAATTATAGAGGAATAAATACATTGGGAACAAATAAATTAGATACTTGTAGAATAGAGGTAAAAAAGGAAAATATAAAGATGGCAAAAGAAAATGATGATATTAGAGATATTATGGATAAGCAAAAAAAAGAACAGAATCTAGGTAAGTCTTCAAATAAAAATAAATGGCTAGCATTTTATTTATTGGCCTTTTTTGCAGTAATATATGTATTTCTGCGTTAATCAAAATTTAAAATGTTTTGATACGTGAGCATTTAAATATATATTTACGTAAATTAAATATTTTTTTTTAACTAGAGGGAGAAAATGACAACAATTTTACATGATACCTATACAGAATTAGAGAAAGAAATAGAATTAACAGGAAAATTGAGATCCGAAACAGCTAAACTCATTCAAGAGGCTGCAGCCCATGGAGATCTTAAAGAAAATTACGATTACAAAGCAGCAAAAGAGAAAATGGATTTAGTTGTCTACAGAAGGCAATTACTTCAATCTTTTGCACCCTTTAAATATGTTGACTTTGACGACATCGATACCGATGAGGTTTCTTTTGGTAATAAAGTATCTATTCTTGAGGAAGGAAATGATGAGCCTGAACTCTACTTCCTACTTGGACCTGTAGAACAAGAATTAGATTTATACCCTGATATTGTTACCTACCACACCCCATTTGCTCAATCTATAATTGGAAAAGAAGTTAAAGATACATTCACACTTGAAATTGAAGGGAAAGAAACTAAATTTACAATTACTTCAATTGATAAGGTATCAACTAAAGATCGAAAAAAATAATCGTAATTTTATGGAGAATGACAGGTATAAATTTTTTTAATATTTTTATAGCTATGCTTCAATAGTCTCATATTCATAATATCCTCCTGTTTCACTAATAAACTATTAATATTTTTTATCTTTAAATGAGATATGTATCACAAAAAATATATTTTTTAAATAAAAATCTTTGCTTAAATTATTAATGAGAATGATTCTCATTATCATTTAGCTGTTAACTATTTTGATTAAAAAAAACCTTTTGTGTCGGGTATAATTTTAATAGTTTTTATAGGTGGTATGAACATGAATCATTATCGAATAAATATAAAAGGGAGCAAAAATCCATTAGCCCCGGATTTACCTCCCTTTTATTTTTTAATTTTAAAGGAGTAAAAATGAAAAAAATTGGTTTATTTTGGGGTAGTACATCTGGAAACACAGAAATAGCCGTAGAATTTATAGAGGAGTATTTGTCAGATGAAGGTTTTGAGGTTGATTCTCATAATGTTGCTGATGCAGACCCTGAAGCCATGCTTAATTATGATAATCTAATAATTGGATGCCCAACATGGAATATTGGAGAACTTCAAGATGATTGGGATTCTATATTTATGGATTTTGAGCAATTAAATTTTGATGGAAAAACTGCAGCATTTTTTGGATGTGGAGATGCAGTTGGATATGCAGATAATTTTTTAGATGCCATTGGTATGTTATCAAAAACATTTATGGAAAAAGGTGGAAAATTAATTGGTAGGTGTAAAAGAGATGATTATGACTTTAGAGATTCAATAGCTTTAGATGGTGATGAATTATTAGGTCTTGGCCTTGATTATGATAATGAAGAAGAAAAATGTGAAGATCAAATGGTTGCTTGGCTAAAAAATATAATGAGTGAATTTAAGTAGTCCTTACGGGGTGATTTTTTAAATTATCCCGTATACTATTTTTCTTTAGTTAAAACTTCTTTTTTGTAAAATAAAAACCTCTAGTTCCGAGGCTCAGTAAATAATCTGAGAATTAAATAGTAGTTTTTATTTTACTTTCATAGCTTTGATTTTTCCTATTTATTTATTTAGATTATTTTCATTATGAAATTCATATTTATCATATTATACATCTCTATAAATATTTTATTCTCTCAAAATACAATTGTTCATATTAAGTCAACATATTTTGATGGAACTCCCAAAGAAATTATTATTTATGAATATTCAAATTTATACAAGAATAACCCCTTAAGGATATTAGATACCCTTAGTTTCGATAAAGACGGAAATTTACTATATGATTACAATAGCTATTTTAATGACAACTGGTTTTGCGAGAAAATAGGAAGTGTACAAATTATAAATAATAAGTTTAGGGTACTTGACAATTCATCTTGCATTGGCTGTTATTCATATATGGATAATTGGGAGATTGTAACAACTGAGAATGAGTTATATGTTAATTTAAATAGTTCAATTTTTTTAGATAATGAAAATCAGGATCAAAATTCAAATTATAATTTTTCAATTGAGATTAAATCACTCAATAATTTCATATTAAAGCTTGGTTCTTTTGAATATAGTTTTATTCGATCTTAATACATTCCTTTAAAAATATAGGTCATTTTATATCTTGATTATCTGACTCACTATCTAAAGATAAAGTATATATCATTTAAAAACGATTTTTAGTATATTAAATAGTTAAAATTCATAATAAATAGAGGCATTATATATGAAATTCAATTTTCGCTTTTTACTCTCTTTCATAGTTACTATTCTTATAGTTCAAGCTCAAGACTTTCATGAAGGTCCTTATGGAACTGGATATTTTGATATAGCCGGCCCTTTTACGATATCAGACTTAAACTCTACACTTAGTGGTGATTTAAATTTTGATGATACTGTAAACATTCAAGATATAATCCTTGAAATTTCATATATAATAGGCACTCTAACTAATATTGATTGGTTTGATGAAGGAGATATGAATAATGACCTTACAATTGATATTCTAGATGTTATATTAATTGTAAATAATATTTTAACACCTGAAGATCCATCTTGGTCATTCGAGAATGAATGGAATGGAAATGATACATATGTATTCATATCATATTCTGGCGCATCAGGCTCTTCAACCCTTTGGAATGCATCAGATCGTGAAGATTTTTTAGAAAAGTCTCCAGACAATGTTCATTACTTTTTTGTGTCTGACAGAACATCTTTTGTTAGTGATATAAATAATATTAAAGCTATATATGATGACATCTTAGATACTATGAGTGATGATGAAGCAAGGCATTGGAGAAAACATCTTCATTTTGTACCCAATAAAGTTTCTGGATTTAACAATTGGTTAACTGAAGCTCTTCAAGGAAGAAGAGCTATTGCTATAGATCGATTCCAAAGAATAAGAGAAATCGGATACCTTGGAAATCCAAATGGATTTACTGGTACATATATAAGCTATGTTGCACATGAACCTGTATATTTTAATTCTGAATGGAATAATCTATATGAACCTGAAGATTCTTATGACGAAGTAGTTATTTTTGAAAAAGAACTTTATTCTGGATGGTGGGGAGCAACAATTTCTAAGGAAGTTTCATTCCCTAGCGATGAAGAACTTTCAAACTACTCTGGAATGTCTATTGAGTTACTAAGAGGATGTCCTGACTGTGGTTTGTTTGATGGTGGCAGTACTCAAATTGAATGTGGTGAAGATATTAATTATAGTGATAATGGTTGTGATGACTATGATAGAATTGCAAGAATGTATATATGTAGTGGACAATGCTATGAAACAATTTATTTAGGAAATGCAGATGAACCGACTTGCTTAGAAGGTGGTAATCTTTGGGATACAGATCAAGGGATTTGCTATCAAATCATTTATAATGATTTATCTGAAAATGAATGCCTAGATACTTTTACTATGACATGGGATTCAAACAGAGAATGCAATGAAGCTGCTCGATGGATAACCCCCTTTGCTCGTCAGCCTCATCATTTAACTGATATATCTCCTTTCATATCTCTTTTAGGTGGTAATAAAACAATAAAATTTCAAGAATCTGGTTGGCCAAATAGTTTATTAACAATGAAAATCAGACTTTATCATAATACTGATGATTCTCCTACTGCAAAGGAAATAATTCCTATTTGGGGTGGAACCGTACTATTCAATCCTGAATATGATGATAATCGTCCCCCTACCCCATTTGAAATTCCATCTTATGCAGAGAAAGTAGAGTTTGTATCATACTTAACTGGGCATGGATGGGGTAATGGAACGTGCTACAACTGTTGTGAATTCTGTAATTCTAAACATATTTTTAGTGTAAATGGAGGTGTTCATGAATTTGAGCAATCCTATCCTGAAGCAAGTCAAACTACTCATTGTATGTCACTTGAAATGATTGAAGAGGGAACTATCCCTAATCAATATGGTACGTGGGGATATGGAAGAGCTGGCTGGTGTCCAGGGCTTGATGTAGATTTAAATGTAACCGATATTACCGAATATGTTCTAACAGGTGAAGAAAATATTATTGATTATAATGCTTGTAGGGTGAGTGGAAACTCATGTGTAGCTCCACCAACTTGTGGAACTTGTGGATATTGTCCAGAGATCGCATTTTCATCATATATAGTTATTTACTATTAGACTTTTTGAAATAAATTAATTTTATAAATAATATTATTATAAAAGTGGCATTAACCTGATGTAATAATGCAATATATATATTTACACTCGTTAGCAATGTTAAAACCCCTAATAGAAATTGAATTATAATTAAAAAGGATAATCTTAACTCATCTAAATACTCATCTTTTTCTTTATATGCTTGTGAAAACATATAAATTGCCCATAATAAAATGATTAATCCAATAGTACGATGAATGTATTGAACCGTTGGTAAATTGTTAATAAGGCTATTAAAAACACCTAGTGAACTATTATATAATATCTCATATGGAAAAAAACTGTTATTCATTAATGGATATGTATTGAAAATATATCCAGCTTTCAAACCAGCTGTAAATGTTCCAAAAATTATCTGAATTAAAACTATAATGAAAAATAATAAGGTAGATTTGTGACTCATTAAAAGTTTTTTAGAATTTAAATTACATTTTTTAAGGTATTGCAGGTATGTATATGATACTAAAATCATTGCCATCATAAAATGTAACATAAGACGAATATGGTCTACGAATGGGTTTTGGCTTAATCCACTCATGACCATATACCAGCCAAGTAGGCCTTGAGAAATAATTAATAAAATTATTGTTAATACAACTTTTAGATCATTTTTAGATATTCTTTTTTTAAAAAGCATATAAACAAGAGGTATAATGAAGAATAATCCAATGATCCTACCAACCATTCTATGCAAATATTCCCAAAAAAATATAATTTTAAATTCAGCTAAAGTCATATCTAAATTAATTTCTTTATATTCAGGGTATTGCTTGTAATGATTAAATTCTTCTTCCCAATGATTATTAGTAATTGGGGGTAAAATACCAGCGACCGGCTCCCAGTCGACCATTGATAGTCCAGAATCTGTTAACCGCGTAATACCTCCAATAGCAATCATAACTATCATTAGAGCAATGCCATAGGCGTACCATTTTGAAAAGAAACTATCTGATATCATAATTTTTTTAAGAAGAAATAATAATTAATAAGAGCAACATTGGAAGATAAATAATAGATGCAAAGAATAATTGTCTCGCAGTATTAATATTAACATTAATAGTAAATTTGACCACTGCATATACAAAACCTGAAGACAAAAGCATATTTAAAAACAAATATGATATTCCAACTAGTTTACTAAAATATAGTGAAAACGTAATAATGATTAAAATGAATGTAAAAAAGACAACATGTACACGAGTTTGTATTTGATTAGAATATAAACTCGGAAGCATAATAAATCCTCCACGTTTGTAATCATCAGAATACATATAAGCAAGAGCAAGAAAATGAGGTATCTGCCAGCAAAACATTATAGAAAATAATACAATTGTAATTAAGCTGAAGTCATTTGAAACAGCAAACCAGCCACCAACTGGCGGCAATGCTCCAGGAATGGCACCCACTAATGTATTTAAATATGTAACCCTTTTTAGAGGCGTATATAAGAATATATAACTAATTACTGTTAATAAAGATAAAAGAGATACTATGCTATTTACATAATACTGTAGATAAAGTATTCCTATCAAAGAGCAGATAATACCAAAGAGCATACCAGAGAAAGGCGAAATATATCCTTTAGGTATAGCACGGTCCTTTGTTCGTTCCATTTTTAAATCAGATTTATATTCAATAGCTTGATTTAAGGTGCAAGCACCCGCAGAACTTAGTAATGTACCTACCATTAGATGAAAAAAGATAATCCATTCATCTAATTGAAGCATATAAGAGCCATTAACCCTTAATGCTAAGTAGTACCCTAGATATGCAGAAATAGCTACCATTAGGCATATTCTTGGCTTTGTAAGTGATATATAGTTTTTAAACATAATCAAGAATTAAGTAAGTATGTTGTATTATTTTTAAGAATATTAAATTCAGACTCTATAGCAGGATCATAATATCCAACGATCTCTCCATCATAATTAATTAAAATAAACTTTGTTGGGTGCATCCCGGGCAAATTATCTCCTGATAATAAGAATCCTTCTGGTAATAGACTACTAATTGAAGAATCAGTTTGTAAAAAATACCAATTGCTATAATTTAAATTTCTTGTGTTTATATAATTATTTATTACTTCCTTAGAATCATTTACAGGATCAACTGATATGCTAAGAAATTGTATATTTTTATCATTTTTATATATTTCAGCTAACTCTTTCATTTTCTCACTCATTCTTGGACATATTACTGGACATGATGTAAAAAAGAAATCAGAAATTGTTATTTTACCCTTTAATTCATTAGTTGTAAAGACATTATCATTATGATCCATAAAACTAAAATAAGATACTTTATGAATAGGGTTTGGTGATGAAATGTTATTTAAACTTAAAATAGCCATAATTACAATGATGCAACTAATGATTACTATATAATTACGACGTTTCATTTGATATTACCTAGTTTGTAATTAGTAAGACTTTTTATTTCTAAAATTTTCTGCTGGAGCTTGTTCTTCAACTACTTTAGCTCTTATGTCATATAAAGTATTTCTATAATTTGTATCTACTGCAGTTATAACAATAAAAACAGCTAAAAACACTACTGAGGCTACAAGGAACGCTAAGTTTATTTTATTATCGTATAACAAATGCATAAAAAATAATAATACTAATGTGGCTTTGAATGAAGCAATTATCATTGCAATAACTATATTAAAAGATCCAAAATCAAACTGAACAGAAATCAATGTAATTAAAGTCATTAAAAGTAAAGTGAAATAGATTACAAGATATGTTTTGAGTGGTGTTATATGTATGTGATGTTCGTTATTACTCATATTTATCCTATCAAATAAAGAAGTGGGAAAAGATATATCCATATTAAATCAACTAAATGCCAAAATAAGCCAACCATCTCAACTGGCGTATAATATGCTGAAGTAAAATGACCTTTATGTGTTCTAAAAATAAGCCATAAAATAAGAACCATACCTGCTATTACATGAATTCCGTGTAGTCCAGTCATCATAAAATATATACTAAAAAATACATGTGGATTATTTCCTTCGATAGGAATACAATCAGGGTAAACATGTGGATTATATAAAGCTCCTGGAAGATGTCCACAATGAAACTTGTGTTCATATTCAAAATATTTAATCACTAAAAATGTGCATGCAAATAAAAAGGTCAATATTAAATGTACTAATGCCACTTTTGGTTTATTAACTTGAACATATCTTATGGCAAGAGCCATTGTTAAGGAACTTGTGATAAGAACTACCGTATTTGTTGCCCCCATAGTAACATCTAAGGCCTTATGTGCATTTATAAACATTTCAGGATTCCACATCCTATAAATAGCATAAGCACAAAAGAATCCAGCAAAAGTCAACACTTCTGTAACTAAAAAAGCCCACATTCCCAATTTAGATGATTCATACTGCTGTTCAGGATCAACAAAATGATGTTGAAAATAAGGTGTTGTTTCTTTAGACATTAATCTATTGTCCTTTCCACTTCTACTTTATCATAATCGTAAGGACCATGTGTTATTTTTGGCTCTTCTAAAAAATTATGCGCTGGTGCTGGAGATGGAGTTTGCCATTCAAGTGTAAGTGCTCCCCAAGGGTTACTACCTGCAACTTTACCATATTTAATTGAATGCACCAAGTATACTAGCATAATAATAAATGATACTGCTATAAACCAAGACCCTAATGTTGATAATTGATGATAAAAATGGAATATATCTGTATTTACTAAACCATCATACTGCCAATATCTTCTGGGCATTCCAAGCGAGCCCATAATAAACTGTGGAATAAATGTTAAATTAAAACCAAAGAATATTAGAATAGCTGATATCCTTGCCCATTTCTCACTGTACATTCGACCCCATATCTTTGGCCACCAATAATGTAATCCTCCTAAAAATGCAATTACAGTACCTCCCATCATAACATAATGGAAATGAGCAACTACAAAGTATGTATCATGCAACATAATATCAACAGACAGAGTTCCAAGGAAGATTCCAGTCAATCCACCAATTGCAAACAATAATAAGAAGTTTATTGCATATAGCATTGGCGCCTCATAACTAATTTTTGCTTTGTATAATGTAGCTAACCAGTTAAATATTTTAACACCTGAGGGTAAAGCTGTTAGATATGTAATAATTGAAAAAATAAGCGCAGCAAACTCTGACTGTGAAGTAAACATGTGATGTCCCCATACAAGAAAACCAAATAGAGCAATAGCCATGGTTGAAGCTGCGATATATGTATAACCAAAAATTTTCTTTTTTGAGAATGTTGAAATTAACTCACTTATAATTCCCATTCCGGGTAAAATCATTATGTAAACCGCTGGGTGCGAATAAAACCAGAAAAAGTGTTGAAATAAAACCGGATCTCCACCCATGGCTGGATCAAAAATTCCAACTTGGAATGTTCGTTCCATAATTAATAATAGCATAGTAACAGCAATTACTGGAGTTGCTAAAATTTGAATTAAAGCTGTTGCATATAAAGACCAAACAAACAAAGGCATTGAAAACCATGTAATTCCAGGGGCTCTCATTTTGTGTATAGTAACAATAAAGTTTATACCCGTAAAAATTGATGAAAACCCTAAAACTAATACAGCAAATGTCATTGAAATAACTGCTGTATCAGTTGAGCTACTATAGGGTGTATAGAATGTCCAACCTGTATCAACACCTCCTGATATGATTGAAAAAATTCCTATAGAACTACCTACAACATAAACATACCAACTAGCTAAGTTTAATCTTGGAAATGCTACATCTTTTGTACCTAACATTATTGGCATTATTATATTACCCATAGCTGCTGGTACTGAAGGAATAATAAACATAAATATCATTATCGCGCCATGCAAAGTATAAAAAACGTTATAAGTATTTTTATCTAAGATATCTCCTCCAGCAGGCGTTAAAAGTTCTAATCTCATCATTAATGCTAGGAAGCCACCTACTGCGAAGAAGAACATTATTGCAAACAGATACATTAAACCAATTCTTTTATGGTCTACAGTAAATAACCATGATTTAATTGTTGTTTCTTCATTTAAATAATTTTTTTCTAAATATTCTCTCATTGTTCCTCTTTTTACTTAAGTGATTTAATATACTCTATTAATCCTTCAATTTCTCTATCTCTTATTAAACCTTTATAAGAAGGCATATTTCCATTTTCATAGCCTTTAACGATATGTTTTTGAGGATATAGTATAGATTCTCTAATATAATTTTCATCAATTAATTTATCCTCAGTAGAAACGTGCTCTGCTATAGTATTCCAAATACCTTTAAATGATGGCCCAATCATTGAACTACCATCAATAGAATGACAAGTATTACAAGCATGTTTTTCATATGCAGTTTCACCAACTTCAACAAGCGGAATAGATTCGTCAATTACATTAACTTTTTCAAGCCAATCTTCATAATCTTCTTGGGATTTGACTATGACTTTACCATTCATCTCAGAATGACTTGCACCACAATATTCCGTACAAAGAAGATCGTATTCACCTATTTTTGTGGCTTCAAACCATGTCATCATATACCTATTTGGAATTATGTCCATTTTTACACGAAACTCCGGAACGTAAAAGCTGTGCAATACATCTTGAGATTCCATAATTAGTTTTATTGGCGTATTAACAGGAACAACTAGATCTCTAGGGTTAGAAAAGCCCTCTTTATATTTAAAATTCCAAGCCCATTTTTGCGCTTTTACATTTATTTCCATAGCACCATAAGGAATAACATTCATTTTCATGTAAGATCCAGCACCCCAAAAGAAAACGATCATAACAAGAATAAATGGAATTACTGTCCAGGCTATTTCAAGAGGAGTATTATGGTTTGCAGATTTAGGAGCCTTGCTATTATTATTATTAGAACTCCGATATTTCCATCCAAAGTAAAATACACAGAAAGCAACTATTCCAAGAAAAATTAATGTCCAATAATATATAAAATAAAATAAAGCATCAACCTCACTGGCTATTGTAGATGCTTGTTGTGGAAGCCATGTTGTTTGCTCTGTTGCATTTAAAAACATTATACTTTACTCTCCCTGTACCAAAAAAATGATAAAAATGAGGCCATAGCAAACATAGTTGATACCCCCGCTACTTTCATAACATTTGTTGCTACCAACGAATAACTACCGGCATCAGGATCATACTTATAGCAATAAAGTAAAATTTTATCAAAAATAGATGCAAATTTTCCATCTGAAGCTTCAGTTATGGCCATTGAAAAGTCATTTGATGTTGGAGCAACTCCGAATAAATGATGTGAAACAATACCGTCATTGGATATAATGTAAATAACTGCTGGATGTGCATACTGTTTTGTATAGCTATCATATGAATACTGAAAGCCAAGTTCGTTTGCTAATAATTCAATATCTTTGGATTCGGCAGTTGCAAAAGTCCAAAAATCATCTTTATTATCTTTAAAATATTTGTTTACATAATTGTTTTTCTTTTCTTTTGCTAAACTTGTCGTCTCAGATGGATCTATGCTAACAGTTAAAACATTATAATCCTGGCCAGGTATTAGTTTTGAACCGTTAATTGCTTCTGAAAGGCCATTTAAAACCATTGTGCATAACATTGGACAATTATAATATGCCATAGCCAGGACAGTTGGCTTATCATTGAAGAATTGACCAATTTGAATAGAATTCCCTTTGTCATCAACAATAGTTATATCTGAAGATAATTCATCACCTATTTTGTTGATTACATCCATACTATTTAAATATTTATCTGATGGAGAATCTAAACAAAAAATAAAACTACAAAATAATATTACATGCATAATTTTATTCATTGTAATTCTCTAGAGCTTTTGCCATTCCAGTTTCTAATTTTGATGAACTAAGAAATTCAGTTTTCTGTTTATTATATTCAAGAGTTTGCATTGTATCTCTTTCTAAAAATAGCTCTTGAATATATTTCTCTCCCATAAAAAACATATAATAGTAAATTCCAACAATTACGATTACTAAGGCAATAATAGCACCAATTGTATAAGTGGCCAAAGGCCTTACATCCATATTGTCTTCTTCGTATCCTGTTAAATCAAAACCCATTAATATTTTCCTTTAATTGAATCCTCAAACCTTGACTCATTGATAGGGACCATTGGATAATCAGATAATCTTTTCCAAAATAATGACATGAAAAAACCACCATGTGCTAGGAATATTGTTATATCAAGCCAGTTAAATACAATTGTATCTTCATGAAGGTTTGGTAAAACATTCCAATATAAATCGACCCAATGCATAAACAAAATTAGTACTGCAAGAGAAGCCAAAATTGGTAAAATCTTTTTAGTCTTGTCAAAAATTAATATTAAAAAAGGAATCACAAAATGACCAAAGACCAGTAGTAATGATAAATTCATCCACGTACCGTGACTTCTGGCTAGATACCATTCAATCTCTTCAGGAAGATTTCCATACCATATAATATAATATTGAAATCCTGCTATATACGCCCAAAATACGGTAAATCCGAACATAATTCTTGCTAGATCATTAAAATGAGTCATTTTAACTTCATTATATAAAATTCCCTGATTCCTTAGATAAATTAAAACCAATGTTATAAAAGCAATAGAAACTAGAAATGAACCAGAGAAAATATATACTCCAAACATTGTTGAATACCAATGTGGGTCTAAAGTCATAAGCCAATCAAAAGCTGCAAAGCTAATAGTCAATGCGTATAAAAATGTTCCAATACCCGACCATTTCCTAAGGGTTTGAAATGACTCTACTGATGAGAATCTTGTAGAATGATAATAAAGTGTACGCGATATAAATATCCAACACACAAAATAAAACAAGGTTCTAGCTAAGAAGAAATCTTTTGAAAGGTAAGGTTGTTTCATTTTATGATGGGTCCATTCGTACAATATGTCCATTCCAAAGTAAAGTGGAATGAAAAATAAGCATACGTATGGTATCAAGGACATAGAGGTTTCAGCGATTCTTCTCATTCCTACACTCCATGTTGCATTCATAGCAAAATGCATAAGTACAAAAAACATACAGCCGAGAGATAATGTCATCCAAAAAACAAATGACACTAAATATGAATGATAAAAATGCTCAATATCATTTAAGTATCCCAAATAGCTGAGTGCGGTTGATACAACACCAAGAATAAAAAATTTTCCTACTAAATTATTAGTATCTTTAAATTGAAATATACTATTCATTATCATTATCCTTCATATACCTCAAAGCTCTTATATAGGTAACAATAGCCCATCTATCTTCTTCATTTATTTGGCCCGAATATCCTTTCATGTTATTTTTGCCATTAGATATGATATCATAAAAGTATCCATCGGACTTATCATCAAGAGTTTCAGAAAGTATTGATGTCACAATAACATTATATTCATCATTTTGCGCTACAAGACCATTGCCTACTCCACTATATCCATGACATACTGAACAATAAATATTAAAACGTTCTTGGCCGCGTTTTATAAAATCTTTGTCAACATCTAAAATCTCAGAGACCTTATTTAGGTATTCTCCTTCACTATTTTTTCCTAGGTAAAATTCAGGGTTATCATCTTTGTAGAAACCATATGGAATAGTTCCTTCTATAGGATTTCTTTTAGTTCTATCGTCGTTTTTATAAAAAAACTGCTTTTCCTGAGCATCATATCTTTCTACATCATCCATATTTGGATTTAAATGTATTGGTGGTTTTTTGGATGGCATGCCTTGACAACCAAATAAGAAAAGAGCAATAAATATGTATAAAAATTTTATCATTCTTCTATTACCTCAATATTCTTTCCACCAATAATTTCTAAAAATTTCCTAGTATCTTCTATATCAAATTTAGGATCTTTAAATTCAATGCTCACAAAGAACTTATCATCAGTAGCTTTTTTGAATTGTTCTGAGTTAAATAATGGATGGTAAAATGTTGGTATCCGATTAAGATGAAACATTCCAATTAATGCAGAAAAAGCACCTCCAAGGACCATTAAAACAAATGTTATAATCATAAACGCTTGCCAACTAAATAATGGCTTACCTGATATTATTATTGGATAAGCGATAGTACTAGACCACCATTGAAGTGTTAATCCAGCAGTGGCTCCAACTACGCACCCTATTCCTACAATAAATCCAACTATTGAGCGTTTTAACCCCATTGCATCATCAAGGCCATGTACGGGGAAAGGTGTATGGCAATCAAAATCAATATATCCCTCTTTTCTTACAGCATTAGCTGCATCTAAGATTTCTTTAGGCGTCTGAAATTCTGCTAACATACCATATAAATTTTTAGGTGTCATTAGTGCTTCTCTCCATGATGAGGGTCTGCTTCGGGCATTACACCTTTAACCTCAGAAATTGCTATCATTGGCATAAATCTTAAAAATAATAAGAATAAAGTAAAGAAGAGTCCAAATGATCCTAGAAATAAAGTTACATCCCATATGGTTGGTGAATAGTAATCCCAGTTTGAAGGCAGATAATCTCTAGATAGAGAACTAATTACTATGACAAATCGTTCAAACCACATTCCGATATTTGCAAATATAGAAGCTATAAACAAGACAGGGATACTATTTCTTAATTTTTTAGACCAGAATAACTGTGGTACGATAACATTACATGAAATCATGATCCAATAAGCCCATGCATAGGGTCCAAAAGCTCTATTTACAAATGCAAAAGATTCATAGGTATTATTACTGTACCATGCTATAAAGAATTCCATTGAATATGCATAGCCAACCATTGAACCTGTTACTAGCATAATTTTAGCCATCTTATCAAGGTGACCCATTGTAATTATTGATTCGAGGCCATATATATATCTAACAGGTATTGCAAGAGTGATAACCATTGCAAAGCCTGAGAAAATAGCACCTGCTACAAAGTAAGGTGGAAATATTGTTGTATGCCATCCAGGAAGTAAACTTATCGCAAAGTCAGTACTCACAATACTATGGACAGAAAGAACTAGAGGTGTTGATAGTCCAGCCAACATTAAGTAAGCTTGCTCATAATTTTGCCAATGTCTATTACTAGATCTCCACCCTAAGGCAAGAATACCATATACAACTTTACGGACTTTAGTTTTAGCTCTATCCCTTAATGTAGCAAAATCAGGAATTAATCCAACATACCAAAAAAGAAGAGAAACAGTAAAATATGTACCAACAGCAAATACATCCCAAAGCAATGGGCTTCTGAAGTTTGGCCACATTAACATTGAATTTGGGATTGGGAACATATAATAGGCAACCCACACTCTACCAATATGAATTCCAGGAAAAATAAGTGCACACATAACTGCAAAAATTGTCATCGCCTCTGCAAATCTATTAATTGCAGTTCTCCATTTTTGCCTAAATAAAAAAAGTACAGCAGATATAAGCGTACCCGCATGACCTATACCAACCCAAAATACAAAATTAACAATTGCCCATCCCCAACCAATGGGATTATTCAAGCCCCAGATACCAGTACCTTCCCAAATTAGATAAAGTATTGATACCTGTAAAAGGCCAAGTAAAGAAAGTGAAAATAAAAATGCAAGCCACCATCCTTTTGGAGGAGGAGTTTCAGTAATCGAACTTATTTTCTCGGTAATTGAACCAAAAGTATGATTTCCTAGAACTAAAGGAGCTTCTTGAATATCATTCATCTGTTCTATATTTTTATTAGTATCACTCATCTAGTGATGTCCACCTTCATAATGCTCTTTTTGGTCTTTATGTTCAACCAATTCTGGATGAGGATTTCTGAGCTTTGCTAAATATGTTGTTCGTGGCTTTGTATTTAGCATTTTAAGTAGCGAGTAGTCATGACTTAGAGCTTTTGCTTTTGATACTTCACTATCTGGATCAGTAATATCTCCAAACTTCACTGCATCCATTGCGCAAGCAGATTGACATGCTACATTCACATCTGAATCTCTAAGATCTCTATCTTCAAGTTTAGCTTTAATTTCGGCAGCATGAATTCTTTGTACGCAATAGGTGCATTTTTCCATTACGCCTCTAAACCTAACAGTTACATCTGGATTTGCAGCCATTTGAACTACATCTGGTGTATCTACAGTATAATTGTAAAAATTAAATCTTCTGACTTTATATGGACAATTATTTGCACAGTACCTTGTACCTATGCACCTATTGTATGCCATACCATTTAAACCATTTTCATCATGGACTGTTGCCGCAACTGGACACACTTGCTCGCATGGAGCATTTTCACAATGCAAACATGCAACTGGTTGCAAGGCAAACTCTGGATTTTCAGCATCACCCTTAAAATATCGATCCATGCGTATCCAGCTCATTTCTCTGCCATCCATAACTTGCTGTTTGCCTACCACTGGTATATTATTTTCACTTTGACATGCAATAGCACAAGCATTACACCCACTACATACATTTAAATCGATACTCATCCCCCATTGAGGCCCTTTTGTATAGTCGTGAGAAGGGTACATTGATGGTATATCTTCATTCTTTTTGGGTATATGCCATTTTTTATCATAATAATCAACAAAGTCATCATCTTTTTTATATTCTTCAAGGGTTGATTCTCTTATAATCTCAGGAAGTCTCTTATCAACTTCATCCGCAGCTAGACCCTCTATATCAAGGCCATGATGATCTTGAACACACGCAACAGGATGTTTTTTATTTACTTTAGATAATTCAATAGAATCAAAATAGGAGTTTGGATCTTTAACGCTTAGAGCGTTATAACCCAATATCCCTTCATCTATATATGTTCTATCAACTTCTCTTTCAATAACTCTTCCATACCCCATCTCTAGTATCACTGAATTATTTGGTAATCCAGGAAGAATCCATATTGGAGCTTCTATACTTGCTGACTTACCATTAACTTTGGTAGATAGTTTAACTAAATCAGAATTACTCAAATTATAATCTTTTGCAGTTTGAAGACTAACTAAAGCTACATTCTCCCAGCTTATTTTACTTACCGCATCAGGTACTTCTCGAAGCCAGAAATTATTCATATACCTACCATCATAAATCTGTGAAGAAAGACTAAACCTAACATTTAAATTATCTGATTTACCTTTGAGTAAATTTTTCCTAATCTGGGAAAAAATATTTTTCAAGGGCTTAATGTTAACTTTTTTAACATTCACAACATTGGACAATGTAGAAGACTTCAAGTAACCATCATGGATTACTTTCCTGAAACTTGCTTTATTTTTTAATCTCCATAAATTTGAGTCTTTAAGGATTCTATAGTCAGTTTTTCTATCTCCAATCAATAAAGATAAAAATTCATTTAATGAAATTGAATTATATAGAGGACGAATCAAAGGCTGAATAATAGATAATGTTCCATCTACACTACGTGCATCACCCCAGGTTTCTAAATAATGACTTATAGGAATAGTCCAGTTAGATTGCATTGAAGTCAAATCTCTATGAGAACCAATATAGAAAATATTTTGAACTAAGTTCGACAATGAATCTTTAAGCATATGAGAAAATAGGTGAACAAAATCTAAATCTAGTATAAATAAATTGTCTACTTTCTTATTATTAATTCGATCTACTAAATCAATTGCAGATGCAAGCTCCGGCCTAATTGATTCAGAAACAGATGTATATCTAATGGTTTTATTATTATTTCCTAGCTCTTGGTTTAACAAAAAGACTAATGAATGCACTTCAGATGACAAGGGATCACCAGCTGTTATAATTGATTTAGATCTGTTTTTCACCAGATCTCCAGCTAGTACTTTTATCATTTTTAAGTATTTTTCCTCAAAATGTATTCCTGTAACTTCAATTTTCTCTAAGTTGAAAAGGCCTTTTTTAATTAATTGGTTATTTAGTTCAGCTAAAAAATTATAGACTTCATTAGGTTTGATTTTAAATCTATGGTCAGCCATCATTCCTGTACTTGTTAAAGTACTTTCAATACAATAAAGTCTATTCATTGAATCTGTAGACTTTTTTACTCTTCTTGCTTTAGAAAAAGTTTTTTGGTTATGAATTGAAGTCTGATCCCCAGATAAGAAATCAGAATCTATAGATAAAACAACTTTAGCCTTATCAAATTGATAAAATGGAATTAAATCTTTATTAGTTACTTGCTTTATGCCAATGATTTGATTTTCTTTTGAATCTAAATCAAAGGATGTCCACGATGATTTTGGGAATTTTTTCTTAACTTTATCAATTAGTTCTATTGTAGAAGGGGAATTAATTGTTTTTGTGATAAATGCAGTATTGCTTGATTCGCTAATTGAAGATATCTTATCTGAAAATTTATCTAATGTGGAGTTTTCATTTGCTGATATTGGCTCTTTCACCCTATCTGGATCATATAGATCTAAAATAGATGCTTGAATAAAGGAGTTGACACTTCCTTTTGATTGTGGGTGATTTTTATTACCCTCAATGTGAGTTGGTCTACCAACATGACTTTCAACTATTGCACCAAATGCATTAAGTCCAATGGGAACAGTTGTAGCGAAATAATTAGGTATACCTGGAATTACATCTTCAGGGGCATCTACATATGGAATTATTTTTTGCACAGGTTTTCTGCATCCTACAAGTCCAGCCATAGCCATAGATGCACCCATTAATGACAAAAACTTCTTTCTTGTCATAGTATCAGCTAGCTCTGATGTACCCTCAGGGAATTCATTTACTAGAAAGGATTTTATATCATCTGAGCCCATTTTGTCACTAAGGCTTCTCCAGTAAGTTTTATCGTTTTTATTTTTTATCTGTGACATGCTGTGCAATCCTCTGGAGGTGATATTCCATGTATTTTTATATATTCATTCATAATTTCTTCATGTCCTTCTGGAGCTACCCAATCCATTTGCGTAACACTGACATTATCTGGTCTAATATGTTTAGCTGGGTCTCTATGACAATCTAAACACCATCCCATACTAAGTGGCTCAGCCTGTTCAACAATCTCCATTTGATCAATTCTGCCATGACAACTTGCGCAGCCTATATTAGCATCAACATGAACTGCATGATTAAAATAAGCATAGTCTGGTAGCATATGAACCTTTACCCACTCAATTGGCTTACCAGTTTTCCAACTTTCTTGAACTAAAGCTAATTCATCGGCATCAACATCAACAATATTGTGGCAATTCATACAAGTTTGAGTCGGAGGAATATTGGCCTCGTGCGAAGCTTCCACAGAAGTGTGACAATATCTGCAATCCATTCCAAGTTCACCCGCATGAAGTTTGTGGGAATAATCTACAGGCTGATCTGGACGATAACCTACATCTGTAAATTTGGGTGAACCAAAATAAGAAAAAAAGAAAACAACAGACCCGAGCGCTCCAGCCCCTAAAACAGCTGCAATAACTGGTGCATAATTAGCCCATTTTGGAAATATTTGTGTCGTAACTATATCCTCACTTTAAATAATTTCATGTAACAATATAATAGTAAATTTAAAGGTTATCTAAGAAGGTCTGCAAGGTTTAAATAGTTATATTTTCAAAAAATTTTAAAGATTCAGGATTTACAATAGATGACCTATTGCTAACTTCCTCCCCTTCAATTATTTTTTTTATAGCTAACTCTATTTTTTTTCCATTTAATGTATAAGGGATATCATCAACTTTAAATATTTTATATGGAATGTGTTTTGGGCTACATTCTTGTCTTAGACTTTGCTTAATTAGAGTATTAATTTTATCGTCAAATTCTTTAATCATCTTAACAAATAAAAGAATTTTCTCATCGCCTTCTATGTTCTTAGAAATAGCTACAGAATCTAAAACTCCATCTATCTTATCAACAACTTTATAAATCTCAGATGTGCCAATTCTAACTCCACCAGGGTTTAATGTCGCATCTGACCTTCCAAATATTCTAACTCCACCTGTTTCGCTTATAGATATGTAGTCACCATGGGTCCACTTTTCTTTAAATTTTTCAAAATAGGCCTCGTGATACTTGCTCCCATCACTATCCTTCCAAAAATATATTGGCATTGATGGGAATGGAGTTTCACAAACTAGTTCTCCTTTTTGTGATATAATAGAAACACCATTTTCATCATAACTTTTTACATTCATTCCAAGCCCCAAACATTGGAGGTCTCCTTTATAAACAGGTAAATTTGGATTGCCAAGAGCAAAGCACGATATAATATCAGTTCCTCCTGAAATTGAAGATAACTGGACACTTTTTTTCCAATGATCATATACAAATTGAAAATTTTCTTCAGTTAAAGTAGACCCAGTAGACAAAATTGAATCTAAATTATCAAAATTAAAACTATCAACTGGCTTACATCCAGACAATCTTAATGAATCTATATATTTTGCACTTGTGCCAAAAACATTAATTCCTCTGCTTGATGCCATATCCAGAAGTCTATCTTCATTTGGGAAAAATGGATTGCCATCATACAATACAATTGTAGCGCCTAGAGAAAGACTTGAAACTAGCCAATTCCACATCATCCAACCGCAAGTCGTGTAATAAAAAACTTTATCTCCTTTTTTTATATTAGTGTGAAGAGATAATTCTTTAATATGCTGAACGAGTGTTCCGCCAGCAGAATGAACAATACTTTTAGGTTCTCCCGTAGTTCCAGATGAATACATAATGTATAAAGGATGATCAAAATCAAATACATCGTAATTAGGGATTTTTCTCGTTGATTCAATTTTTAAATGACTATATTTTTGTACTCGAACGTCATCTATTTCACAGTCGTGGATATAATCAATAGCGATAATAGATTCTAAGCTATTAAGCTGTCTAGATACATTTATAATCTTATCAACAATAGATATGTATTTACCCTTAAAAGAATAACCATCTGCAGTGATTAATACTTTTGGTGAGACTTGTTTAAATCTATCCAAAATAGCTTGCTCTCCAAAATCTGGTGAACATGAGGTCCATATTGCACCTAATTTAGCAGTGGCAAGCATCAATATTACATTTTCTGAAATATTAGGGGTAACAGATGCAACCCGATCTCCGTAATTCACTCCAACTGACTTTAAGTAATTAAAACAAGTATCTACTTTTTGATTTAATTCTTTGAATGTTATTTCCAATATTTCACCAGACTCAGAATGAGATTCAATTGCAATTGAATCATCATTGAGTTTTAACAGATTTTGTGCAAAATTTAACTTCATATTTGGATACCATTTCGTTCCTGGCATGCATATATCTCCATCAACATGAGGAAGAAGTGATCCTTTGTAAATGATTTTCTCATATTCAATCAAAGATGACCAAAAGTCATTTAGTGAATTAACAGACCATTTATGTAAGGCATTATAAGTTTTGAAACTAGCGCTATACTTGTTATTAATATATTTTTGAAAAGATGTGAGATTGCTTTGAGCTACTAAATCTTCAGATGGACTCCATATTGGCTTTGTTGACATCTATTTTATTAATCTTAAAACTGTCTGCCAAGCAGTATCTATATCCATATCTTCTAGAAAGTCTTTTGTTTTTTCAATTAGAGTCTGGTTGTCTAAATCATCAAAATCATTATAATTTGAATCAATCTCTGGAATTTCTTTACTACCTGCCAACTTTGCAAGCTCATTACCAGAAAAATTCTTACTTTGAAGAATAAGCTTAGGCAGAGCATCAAAACCAATACCATTATGTCTTGGCTTATGAACTTCAAATATTCCACTTTTGGATCGAGAATAAAAATTATAACCTAAACGAGATACAGGGTCAAGTTTGAACGGATCAATTTTATCATTTTCATCAAAAATATTTTCAGATACATGGAAACATAAAATTTCACCCAAAACTAAATTACCACTTCCAGGTTTACCTCCAAGTTCTATTATATCATATAATTTGCATTCCATTATAAAATTTGATTTATCAACTGATGGAGGAGATATTAACGATGATTTCTTTTTTGCAAAGCCACTCTTAACAAATTCATCAATATCTGAATTGTATTCACATGATGATAAACTTACTTGTTCTACCATATTATAATTAACCATTGATATCGAAAATTCATTAGTATTACGAATGTTAATCAAAGTATCTTTTTGATCTCCTGTACGACCACTGTTAGCTGGAGAAAATCCAACTATGGGTGGATTTGATCCAAATGCATTAAAATATGAAAAAGGTGCCAGATTATCATTGCCGTCTTTATCTTGCGTAGCTACAAATGCAATAGGACGTGGAGAGACTCCCGATATCATTAGTTGATATGCTTCCTTAAGATTTACATCTTTAATATTTATAGTTTTATACAAATTGCAATCTTTATTTAAAGTATTACTTTAGGTTAGCCAGCTAAGTGAATATTTTTCATCTTCAATATCTTTCAATCCACATGCAACTTTTAACGGCTTGAAGGTATCTACCATAACAGCTAACTCTTCAGTCCTTTTCTTTCCTATAGACCCTTCGTATCTTCCAGGATGTGGTCCATGTGGAATCCCTGCGGGATGGAATGAAATAGATTGCTCCTCTACACCATTTCGACTCATAAAATCACCCATTGAATAAAATATAACTTCATCTGAATCTACATTTGAATGAGGGTACGGAGCAGGAATTGATTCTGGATGGTAATCAAACATTCTGCTTACAAAAGAACATACTACAAAGCCAGCAGATTGAAAAGTTTGATGCACTGGAGGCGGCTGATGAATGCTTCCAGTAATTGGTTCAAAGTCATTGATATTTAATTTCCATGGATAATAACATCCATCCCACCCAACTATATCAAAAGGACTATTCTTTAATATATATTCTTGAATCCCGCCTTTGAGTCTAACTTTTAAATGAACATCTTGAGATAACTCAATTGGATCTAAATCTGGAACGACAATATCTCTTTCACAGAACGGAGAATGCTCCATTAACTGGCCAAACTTATTCCTATATCGATTAGGAGTTTCAATTGGCGCAGACGATTCTAATAAAAGGCAAGATAAATCACTTTCTAAGTCCATTTTCCAGATAACACCTCTAGGTATCACTAAATAATCACCAGTCTTAATATTTATATGACCAAAATTTGATTTAAAGCATCCATTCCCACTTTGGATATAAAGCAACTCATCAAAATGAGAATTTCTATATGCATAATCCATATTTTCATTAGCATGTAATTTATAAATGGTAATATCATCATTGTATAAAAGAGCATGTCTTGAATTAACACAGTCACCTGACAAGTTTAATTTTTTTGTAAAGAAATGCCTATTCTTATGCTTGCCAAAAGATTCAATAATATTGAATTCGTTAAAGTTTCCAACAGATAATATTTCTGTTGGCATTTTTTCATGATATACATTAGAGTATATACTAGAAAAACCCTCCCTACTGATATGTTCTTCAAAGTATAGTTTTCCGTTTTCTTTTTTAAACTGAGTATGTCTTTTATTGGGAATATTTCCTCTTTTAATATAAAACATTATAGATTCCCTCTTCTTTTCTGTTCTTTCTCAATTGATTTAAATAAAGCCATAAAATTACCTTTCCCAAATCCTTGACAACCTTTTCTTTGAATGATTTCAATAAAAAGAGTGGGCCTATCTTGAACAGGCTTAGTAAAAAGTTGAAGAAGGTAACCCTGTTCATCTTTATCAACTAAAATTTTAAGTTCTTTAAGTTTTTCAATGTCCTCATCTATCACTCCAATACGACTTTGCAAATCATCATAATAATTGTCCGGAACGTCTAAAAATTGGACTCCATTATTCCTCAAAGCAGAAATTGTAGAAATTATATCAGTTGTTAAAAGAGCAATATGCTGAACGCCAGGCCCATTATTATAATCAATATACTCTTGAATTTGAGATTTTTTCAAACCTTCAGCTGGCTCATTAATTGGTAATTTTATCTTATTGTTGTCTGATTTCATCACCTTACTTCTTAACGCAGAATACTGTGTTGCTATATCATCTTCTGTGAATTCAATAAACGAGTTAAACTTAAAACTTTTTTTATAGAATGATACCCAATCATTCATTTTATTATCTTCTACATTTGCAACCACATGATCTACTAATAATAGATTTGGTGAAGAAATACATAAATTATTAGTATTGAATGGAATAAATCCTGGCTTCCAAAGACCTTTATAATTACTTGCATCAATAATGGAATGCTTTACATCTCCGTATGTTTTTAAAGAAGCTATTTTATATATACCATATTCATCTGAAATTTGCTGAGGACTCAAAAGTGATTCAGCGCCATTATCAATAGAAAACTTAAAATCTTGATCGACTGAATCAGTAGTAAATGCAATATCACATACTCCATCACCATGTTTTTCTACCCATTTTGATATTTTATGGTTGGATGAAAGCGCCGTAGTAAACACAAAGAAAATATTATTTTGCTTTAAAACATAAGAAACACATTCTTTGTCACCTGTTTCTGGGCCAGAATATGCATGACCTGAAAATCCAAAGGCTGAACAATAGTAATGAGCAGCTTGTTTTGCATTTCCAACATAAAACTCTAAATATTTAAAATTTCTCATAATCCTCCTATTGTACAACCTTTTTGATGACTTTTAAAAAAGCTTGTTTGAAAATATGATTTTCTTTTTCAAGGCCAATTGTTACTCTCATGCAATTAGGTAAGCCAAAGCCAATTAGGTTTCGAACAATAACTCCTTCTTTTAATAATTCCTCGCAAATAATATTATTTATGTCCTCATCATCAAATATAATTGTTATAAAATTTGTTTTACTATCAATATAGATAATATGATTTTCTTTAAAAAATTTATATAAATCATTTTTTTGGTTCGTATTTATTTTTATAGAATTTTCAATAAAATCCTCATCATCCAATGCAGCTATAGCAGCTTCTTGGGCAAGCATTGAAGGCTCAAACGGTAACTTTACTTTTAATAAGTTTTTAATTAATTCTTCATGAGCAAAACCATATCCGACTCTAAAGCCTGCTAGGCCATGAGCCTTAGAAAAAGTTCTCAATGTTATAATGTTATCATATCTATAAAGCATAGAGTCAGGATAATCAGGGCTATCCTTAGCATATTCATAATATGCTTCATCTAAAATTATCAATATTCTATCGGGAACTTTTTGCATAAACTTGTCAAACTGCTTTCTATTAAAAAATGTTCCAGTAGGGTTATCTGGATTTGCAAGATAGATAATCTTAGTTTGAGGATCAATCATTTCAGCTATTGAATCTAAATCATAATGATATTTATCCATTGGGGCCCAAGCTGAGTCATATCCACTAGCGTCAGCTAAAACCCTAAAACCAATAAATGAATTACGAGAAGATATTATTTTATCATTACCATGAAGAAAAGTACGCATAATATTTGACATGATACCTTCACTTCCTGAACCTATAATTACATTATCAATACTAAGGTCATATTTTTTTGCAAGTTTTTCTCTTAATTTATAGCCTGATGAATCTGGATATCGATTACAAGCTTCTAAATATTTTTGGACTCTTTCAATTGATTTAGGAGAACAACCTAATGAATTTTCATTAGAAGCTAATTTAATAGGATTTATATCACCATATTTTCTTCTAAATTCATCTTTAGATTTACCAGCAATGTATGGTTTTAATTTTTTAATATGCTTAGGAACAAGGCTCAATTTTTATCCTTTTTTTGTTTTATTTGTATTTATAGTATAATTTACGGAGTTTTTGTAAAGATTGTATAACCCATTTTATAGAAAATAATTTTGAATAGAAAAGAACTTAATAAACCTATTTTTCAACTTTTTACTCATTTAGAGGGAATAGTTATCGCACCAACTATTTTATCTTTAGTAGAAAATGAAATCATAAAAACAATTCTTAAAAATGGACAGATATCACTAAGTGCGTTATCTAGCAGCAATACTCAAATTGGATATTTAAATGTAGCTCTTACTTCTCTTTGCTCGTTAGGAGTATTAAATAAATCAATAGATAAAGATGATACAATATATTTGTTAACATCTTATGGAGAGAAATTTCTCAAACAAATCGAATTTTATAATATTTACAAAGAAATAAAACTAAACTTGAAAGATTTTATATTAAATGATATTTGTTTAGATGCATTAAATAAACACATTGATTTAATTAAAGATTACTCAAATGATTATAATTCTATTTTACGATCATTGCACGAAAATGATGATGAGATTTCATACAGAATAGCAAAACATCTAGAAGGAATAATTCTTTATCCTATTATCTTATTTATGTCATATCACAAAAATAGCCAAAAGGATAAAGCTAATTTAGAAGAGTTCATAAAAATAGTTTTATCTCAAAATAAATACATCAATGTGGATGTAACATATCAATACATATTGTCTAGAGCTAAATCTTATGGCGTTACAGCATCATACCAACCAATTTTATCAGATCTAGACAAAACTATATTTAGTAATAAAAATTTGATCTACAGTAGAAATATTGATGAAAAAGAAATTCACGTTAATCGTAAATTGAATGTCTGGGGTAGTGGTGGTGCGCACAAAACATACTTTAATAAAATAGATTCAATAATTACAGATATTTTTAATTCTCCTATTGAAAAACAGCCCAAGGGAATTGCAGATATGGGTTGCGGTGATGGTATGTTCTTAGAGCATATTTATAAATTAATTACTCAAAATACATTAAGAGGTAAACATTTAGATAGATATCCACTTTTAATTTTTGGTGCGGATTTAAATCAAGAAGCTTTAGATGTAGCTAACTTAAATTTAAAGAAAGCTCGTATTAAAAGTAATTTTTTAATATCTGATATAAGCAATCCTGAAAAATATAAGCATGATTTATATGATATGTTTGGGATAGATATTAAAGACTTACTACACGTTCGCTCGTTCCTTGATCATAATAGAATATTTCAAAAAGTCCAACAACTCACTGGTTTATCATACAAAACATCATGTGCATATGCATTCAAAGGTAGTCTAATAAGTTCTGAAGAAATAATATCAAACCTAATTCACCATCTAAATAAATGGAAAAAACATATATCAAAACATGGACTATTAATGCTTGAGCTACATGGTGTAGATCCTTCAATATGTGGTAAAAATAAATTTAAAACACCAACAATAGCATATGAAGCTACCCATGGTTATTCTGATCAGTTCATTGTGGAGTATGATGTATTTTTAAAATGTGCTAAAGCTGCAGAACTCAAGAAGGACAATATTTATTCAAAAGTTTTTCCAGATACAAATCTTACTACAATAAGTATAAATGTTTTTAAATAATTGTATCGGTTTTTGTAATCAATTGAGCTGCTAAAACAGTATTATACAAAAGCATTGTAATTGTCATAGGACCAACTCCACCAGGAACTGGAGTTACAGAGCTTGCCTTGCCAATAACACTTTTTATATCAATATCTCCTACTAGCTTATAACCTTTTTCTGAATTTTGATCATCAACTCTATTAATACCAACATCTATCAAGCAAGCACCATCTTTTATCATATCTGACGTCAACATTTCTGGTACTCCAACCGCAGCAATTACTATATCAGCTTGTTTTGTAAATGTAGATATGTCTTTGGTGCCAGTATGGCACATTGTAACTGTTGCATTACCAATTTTAAATTTTTGTGCAAGTAATCCGAACATGGGTTTTCCAACAATATTACTTCTTCCAATTACAACAACATGCCTTCCAGATGTCTCTATAGCATAGTAATCTAAAATTTGAATAATACCGTTAGGAGTACATGGAATAAAATTTGGATTTCCCTCAAACAATGAACCTAGATTCAAAGGGTGAAATCCATCTACATCTTTACTTGGGCTAACCTTATTAAGAATTTTTTTTGAGTCAAGGTGATTTGGCAGAGGCAACTGGACTAAAATACCATGAATTTTACTATCATTATTAAGCTTATCTATTAGATCTAAAATTTGAGTTTCCGATGAATCCTTAGGCATTTTATATGTTTTGCTAAAACAATTATTTGATTCAAATACCTTTGACTTGCTTCTAACATAAACGTGAGATGCGGGGTCATCACCTACCAAAACAGCTGCTAATCCAGGAATAACACCATCATCTTTCAAATTAGAAATTTTTTTCGATAAACGAGATTTAAGATGATCAGATACAGGCTTTCCTTTTAATAGTTTTGTCTCCATTATCTCTATTTTTCCTTAGTTGATTCAATTTCTTTAATTCTGTCGTCTATATATTCAATAAATGAATTACCTTTGGTTTCAATTCTTTTTATTAATCTATTTTTTTTATCTTCAGATTGTAATAATTCATCAGCTATATTCATAGCAGCCAATACTGCAATCTTTAACTGCTGGGAATTTGCATCAAGCCCAGTACTTTCTACTTCTTTCATCCTTTCTTGAACAATTTTAGCAATTTTATGAATATAATCTTCATCTCCGGTGCTTTTAAGCATGTAATCTTGACCATATATATTGACAGAAATTGTTTTAGGCTCAGCCATTTTTTACCTTTGAGTTATTTTGAAATTATTCTTAAGAACTTGAATTATACTGTCCATCAAATCATCAATTTCATTATCTTTAAGGGTTCTAGTGTTTGATGAAAATTCAAGAGAAATTGATAAGCTATGTTTATCTTTATCAATATCCTTATCTACATATAAATCAAAAAGAGATATTTCTTTCAATAAATCACCACCAGTATTAGAAATAAGATTTGTGATCTCACTGTAAGAAAATTCTTTAGAAATAAGAATTGATATATCTCTATCAATTGAAGGAAATTGAGATGGCGGCACAATTTTAGTTTTATTATTAACATAATGATTCTTTAATTGATCAATATTAATCTCCGCGAAGAATACTTCGGATTTATTTTTCAATAAATTTGAATCTATATCATTCATAGTTTTAATAAAACCTATTTGTTTCTTATTTAAATGTAATTGTATTTCATTATTAGTATTTACGTATTCAATATTTATATCTAAAGTTTTGAAAATTTGATCTATTTCTCCTTTTACGTCAAAAAAGTCGAATTTATTTTGATTTTTCCAATTTTTATTACCGAAGCAGCACCATGCAATACCTATATATGAATTTTGAATATATCTATTAGTGTTATTTGTATTAATTACTTTATGTACTTCCCCTAATTCAAACAACTTAAAATCTAAGTTGCCATGATTCAAATTAAATTCAACTGCTTTAATCAATCCTGGAATTATAGAATTTCTAAGAAATTGCATATCTGAACTTAAAGGATTTGCAATTTTAACATTTTTTGAGTCTTCAAAAAGCATAATTTCTTTTTCAGATAGTAAACTATTTGAAAAATGCTCATTAAAGCCGCTATTTGATAACATATTTGATATTTTTTTACTTAAAAGATTCTTGTCTTTATTCAAAGATGAATAAGAACCTGAAAATGTCTCAGCTATTGGTATATTGTCATAGCCATAGACTCTAGCAATCTCTTCATACAAATCAACTGATCTTTCAAGGTCATTTCTATAATATGGAATGGTACATTTTATTAATTTTCCTTCTTCAAAGACTTCTAACGATAATTTTTTTAAAATATTAGTCATATCTTTTTTATTCAATGAAGTTCCCAGAAGCGCATTACAATCATCTACGTTAAAATCAATAATAATTTTTTGTTTAACTTCAGGATAAATATCAACTACATTCTTTGAAGGTTTACCACCAGCAATTTCACATATTAAACCTGTCAATGCATCTAAAGATTTAATAATCATATTAATATCTGTATCTCTCTCAAATCTTTTTGAAGCGTCTGTGCTTAAGTCTAACTGTTTTGCCCCTTTCCTTACAGTAATAGGATTGAAATATGCACTTTCAATAAGGATATTAGTTGTGTTACCTTTCACAGATGAATTTTCTAATCCCATAATTCCAGCTATCGCAATTGGCTTTTCTCCATCACAAATCAATAGATGATCTTTTGTGGTAGACCTTGTAACACCATCAAGGCATATTACATTTTGCTTATCTTTAATTTTTTTTACATTTATTTTATTACTTTTTATTTTATCTAAATCAAATGTATGCATTGGATGTCCGAAATGGAATAAAACATAATTTGAAGCATCAACAATATTATTAATACTTTTATGTCCAATCGACTCTATTTTCTCTCTTAACCAGTCAGGAGACGGTTTAACATCTACTCCCTTTATGATACGTGCTGCATAACGAGGACAATCATCTAAATCATCAATTTCTATTTGAATATCAGTATCAAAATCTCCAACTTCAAAAGATTTTATTGATTGATTGATTGATATATTTTCTAATAATGCAATCTCACGTGCTACTCCTAAGTGACTAAAACAATCTCCCCTATTAGGAGTTAAATCAATATCAATAATATCATTCCCTTTAGAGTTGGTAAACTTAGATCCAATTTCATGATTTTCAGAAAATATCATTATACCTTGATGATTGCTGCTGATTCCAAGCTCTTTCTCAGAGCAAATCATTCCATTCGATACAACACCTCTTATCTTTGCTTTTTTAATTGTAAAATTTCCATTGTCAAGTGTTGCTCCTGGTAAGGCTACCGGGACCAAAATGTCTGGCTCTACATTATTAGCTCCACAAACTATTTCAACAGTAGTTTCACCGACATCTACTTTACATAAATTTAGATGATCAGAATCTTCAACTTTAGTTACCGATAATATTTTTCCTACAACAATACCTGAAAAAGATGATACATCAGCCTTATAGGTACATTCTAGGCCAAGAGATGTAAGACCACTTTCTAAATCTTCAGGTTTCAAAGAGTAATCAATTAATTCTTTTAACCATTTTGTAGATACTATCATCTAAACTGTCCTAAAAAACGTGTATCGCCTTTATAAAATTCTCTGATATCTTCTACACCATATAGTAACATTGCAATTCTTTCTATGCCTACACCAAAGGCATAACCTGAATATAAAGAATGGTCATATTTAACATTTTTAAAAACCTCAGGATCTACCATACCACATCCTAAAATCTCTAACCATCCAGTTCCTTTTGTTATTCTCTTATCTGATTCAGAATTAAGACCCCAATAAACATCCATCTCTGCACTTGGTTCAGTAAAAGGAAAATAACTAGGTCTAAATCTAGTTTTGACATCATTACCAAATAACTCTCTTGCAAAATAATTTAATACAGACTTTAAATCAGAGAATGAAACATTTTTATCTACATATAGACCTTCAATCTGATGAAAAAGGCAATAACTTCGTACACTTACATCCTCGTTCCTATATACTCTACCAGGGGCAATAATTCTTACAGGAGGCTCATTATCCATCATAAAATGTATTTGTGAATTTGAGGTATGAGTTCTCAAAACATTTCCATCATTCAAATAAAATGTATCTTGCATATCTCTAGCTGGATGATGCCGAGGAATATTTAAGGCTTCAAAATTATAAAAATCACTATCAATTTCTGGTCCATAGGCAATTGAAAAACCAATCTTCTGAAAAATATCTTCAATCATCAAAACTGTTTTCGTTAATGGATGAACAGTTCCATTTTTCAAATTTGCTCCAGGCAAAGTATAATCTATTTTAGTACTAATTTTTATTTCAGATGATTGAATAAGAATGTGAGAAGATATCTTATCATTTAAATATTTTTTAAGATTATTTAATTCATTACCTGCAATAGGTCTATCCTGAGACGACAAAGTCCCCATCATTGTAAATAATGAGGCAACTAGTCCTTTTCTAGATAAGTATTTATTCTTGAGAGTATCTAATTCTTGTATATTCTTTACATTAGACAACTCAAGATTAAATTCATCTTTAATCTCTTTAATCTTATTAAGAATTAACACTTTGGGATTTAAGAAATATTTTTAATTAAATCAGAAAAAGCATCTGGTTCGTGAACAGCCATATGAGCAAGAGATTTACGATTTATTTCAATTTTATTATCTTTTAATGAGGCAATAAACTTTGAATAACTCAATCCATGCATTCTAACTGCAGCATTGATTCTCATGATCCATAATCTACGAAATTCTCTTTTCTTAGCTCTTCTATCACGATAAGAATATTGTAGTGCTTTCTGGACAGCATCTTTTGCTGTACGATAATTAGACTTCCTTGTACCAAAGTAGCCTTTAGCACTCTTTATTATTTTTTTATGTTTCTGTTTTCTTGGTACTGTACTATTTGCTCTAGGCATAAGTCTACTCCTATTGAATCATTGTTTTAGTTCTTTTTTCCATTGCCTTACTTACTGTATTAGCCTTACGGAGACGCCTCTTCCGATTCGGACTTTTTCTTGTAGACAAATGTCTGTTTCCAGACTTATTGAATTTAACCTTGCCTGAGCCTGTTTTCTTAAAACGTTTAGCAGCACTCTTTTTTGTTTTCATTTTAGGCATCTTTACTCCCTTTTGTCAAATTAAATTGGACTTAAAACAACAGAAATTCTTCTTCCTTCTGTTGATGGCTGTTTATCAACTTTTGAGATATCACTTAAACCTTCTATTACTTCTTTTAAAATGGTTATTCCATCTTCCATCCTATGCATCTCTCTACCTCTAAACATAACAGTGATTTTCAATTTATCACCATTTAATAAAAACTTCTGACCTTTTTTAAGTTTTGTTACTAAATCATGCTGGCCAATATTAGGCCTAACTCTTATTTCTTTAACATGAATTACATGTTGCTTTTTCTTATTTAATTTTTTTTGTCTTTGCTGTTCATACTTATACTTACCATAATCAATGATCTTACATACAGGAGGATTTGAATCTGGATTAAGCTCAATTAAATCTAATCCTAAAGATGTAGCTCTTTCTAAAGCGTCATTTATTGATACAATACCAAACTGCTTACCATCATGATCTATTAAACGAACTTTAGACGCTTTAATATTTTCATTTAGAACAACTGCTTTCTTTTTTGAAATAAGTTTTATCTCCTTTTCACTATAATAAAATATAGTTTTTTGTAAAGTCGAGTAATATAACAACTACTTTACTAGATTACCAACGTAGAAAAAATATTTTTCAAATCTTTTTTCTGTGGTCGATACTGGAGTCGAACCAGTGACCTCTACGATGTCAACGTAGCGCTCTAACCAACTGAGCTAACCGACCTAAATAAAATTCTTCAATTTATCACCTAGAGAAAGTTAATAATCTATAGTGTTCATCCTTATCTTTTATTTTAGACAATGCTAGTTGATATTCATTATCAAGATATAGGCTGGTCTTTACACTTAAACTATTATCTATTGAGAGTTTTGCATATTCCCTGAAAATTCCGTTTATTATCCAATCACTATTTTCATCTAAGAAAAAATATTTTTTCTTATTCTTGTAAATATAATTTTCCATTTCCTTTACAAGTTTATTGAACTTCTTTTTTCTAAGATATTCATTAATGAAATTTTGATTATCTGATTCTGTATCTACAAATTCAGGAAGGGATGATAATCGATTTTTTAAATTATTAAATTCTTTCTCTCCATCAATAAAATAGTTAAAATTATAACTATCAACAAATTTTTTAAATAATGATACTAATTTTTCTTTTTCTGAATATAATTTGAATTTTTTTGCTATATATTCTACATCACCATCGCTGAAACCTATATTATTATGTGGAGGAGTGATTAAATTATAAAATAACTTAAAATACCAATCCAATACTTCATTTTGAGATTTCATTTTTTTACTTAAAGCGCTGTTTTTGGTTGCTATATCTTCTTTCTGACTATCAATATCCAGATAATTAATATCATACAAATAGATATCATAATTTTCGAGCTTACTAATATCAAGATCAATTATAATTCCAAGTAATCTTGATAAAATTGAATATAGCTCATATTTACCAATTTTTTTATTAGAGGAGCTGCCTTTATAGAAAAATAGATTGTTATCAGTTAAATAATTCTTAAGGAGCTCTGAAGGACGGGCCTCAGAATCTGATAAATGTATATACTTTCTAACTTCAATTGCATGTTTTATAATCTCATCATAATTTTTATTAGATAAATTTTCATAAGCAGTATGCTTATTTAGTTGATTGTAAAGTTTTTCAGCTTGATTAATAAAACTAAGATTTAAGGATAACTCAATCTCTTTTTCTTTATCTATAATAATTTTTTCGAAATATGATAAACTATTATCATTTAAAATTTCAATAGCATACTTTTGACCCAAATCAACATAATCATTCCCAAATTTATTCTTTAGATAGTTTCTGTACAGATTAAAAGCATCATCTGTTATTTTTTGAGAATATTCTGCACCAAACAAAACAAATAATCTTTCATTAGCCCATAGCGATCGAACAAATCCAGGCATTTTATTTTTTTTAGAATCAATATCTGGCTGAATGCCTCCACCTCCTCTTATTTTTCTGCCATTAATTGAAAAATATATTGAATCTTTTTTCTCTGCATCTATTAAAGAGCCATCTCCAAGATAGTCATATTTTTGAATCAATCTACCACTTGGTAGATAATACTTTGCAGCAGTAACTTTAAGTTTCAAGCTATCATTAATAGTTTTTGTTATCTGCACTAACCCTTTACCAAAAGAATTTTGTCCTTGAATAACAGCTCTATCTAAATCTTGTAAAACACCAGACACTATTTCGCTTGCTGATGCTGATCTATTATTTTGTAGAATCATAATAGGAATTGATTTATCAATAATTGGATTATTTTTTGAATAGTAGTTTCTAATTGAATCACGACCTTTTCTTACAAGTATTGGATTTTCCATATCTCTATCAACCAAATAATCAAGAATATTGATTGCTTGACGTAATAATCCACCTCCATTTGATCTTAGATCAATAATTAAACCCTGCATACCATTATCTGACATTGATGATAGTGCTTCTTTAAAATATTCGGAGGTATACTTCGAAAATTTATTTATTTTTATATAACCAATGCTATCATCGTCTAATCCCCAATAAGGAATATCATTTATAGTAATACTTCCTCTAAGCAGCCTGAAAAATTTCTTTTGCTTCCCTGGTCTTCTTAGAATTGTTAATTCAACAGGTGTATCAACTTCACCTTTTAGAAGCTTTATTGTAGCCGACTTTCCTAATTTTACTACATTTGTAGTATCTACAGCCAATATCATATCACCAGCCATAATTCCTTCAAAATATGATGGGCTGTCCTCATACACTCTTGTTATGATTACTGTATCTCTTACTTCATCAATTGACATTCCTACTCCGCCATACTTACCTTTGGCTAACATTTCATATCTTTCTTTTGAAGCACCTCTAAGAATTTTTGTATATGGATCTAATGATTCTAGCATCCCGTCAACTGCAGCCATAATTATTTTCGAGTGGTTAAGTGAATCAACATAAGAATTATTAAGATTATTAAATACTTTATTAAAAATTTCAAGTTCATTATTTTTTTCTAATGTGGGATTCTTTTTTGAATAACTATTTTTAGATTTCTGTTTAGTTTTAGTTCTTTCTTGAGAAAATATCATTCCTAACATAAGCACAAATATAAATGTCAAAATTATCTTAAATCTCATAAATCAAATTCCTTTTTAAACTTACTCCAAATTAAGTTATGTATCTGTTCAATATTTAAAGAACCATCAATCAATAAATATCTATTAGGATACGCTTTTGCTATTTTACGATATCCCTCTTCAACTTTCATGAAAAATGTATTAGAATTATTTTCCATTCGATCATTTTCACTATCATCTCTATTTTTGGATACATTCCGTGAAATATCTAAAATAACTGTTATAGATGGAGTTATTCCTTTAGTTACAAATTTATTACAAGAATTTATAAAATCTTTATCTAGTTCCTTACCAAATCCTTGATAAGCCATAGAACTATCAGAATAGCGATCACATATAACAAACTTACCTTGACTTAATTCTTTTAAAATCCCCTCTTCTGTATTTTGTCCTCTAGCAGCAAGAAATAGCATAAGCTCGGATTCATCACATATGGAAATATCTTTATCCAATAAGATTTCTCTAATCTTTTCTGACAACAGATTTCCTCCAGGCTCCCTAAATGTGGAGAAAGATATTGAATATTGCTTTAATTTCTGCTCAAGTAACTTAATTTGAGTAGATTTACCTGACCCATCTATACCTTCAAATACAATAAATCTATTCAACAAGATATCCTTCTTTTGCTATTATAATTACATATTCACCCTTAGGATTAATATGGATATTTTGATCAATCATTGATTTAATGGTACCATAAAAATGCTGTTCATACATTTTAGTCATTTCTCTTGCTATAAATATCTTTCTATCGCCTAGATATGAATATAAATCACTTAATGTTTTATTAATTCGATATGGAGCTTCATACAATATTATACTTGAATCAATTTCTTTTATCTGATTTATTTTTTTTTGTCTTCCCTTTTTCTTAGGTAAAAATCCAACAAAATAAAAACTATCAGAGGGTAATCCAGATACAGATAATGCGCTTAAAGCTGCAGATGGTCCGGGTAGTGGAAGTACATTGAAATCTAAATTATTTTTTTTAATATGAGAAACTAATCTATAACCAGGGTCACTAATACATGGTGTTCCAGCATCGGAAACTAAAGCTATGTTAAAATTATTATTCAAATCATCTATTACTTTAGAAATTCTATTATGTTCATTTTTCTCATTATAGCTAATCAACTTTGATTGTATATTGTACTTTAATAGTAATCTATTAGTAATTCGAGTATCTTCACAAAGTATGTAGTCAACTGTTTTAAGACAATCTAAAGCTCTTTTAGTTATATCCTCAAGATTACCTATTGGTGTAGATACGACATAAAGAGTTCCTAAATTTATTTTAGGCATTGTTTTATTGACATTTCAATAATACCTATAGCTTCATCAATTTCTTCTTTATTAACATTCAAATGAGGTCTAAACCTTATAGATTTATCTCCTGAAGGCAATATTAGAAGTTTATTTGCAAGCATTCTACTCCACAACTCATCTCTTTCTGTCATTGAAGGAAGGTCAAAAGCTGCCCATAGCCCTAAACCTCTAGAGTTTGTTAAATAGGCAGGATAACTATGTTCAAGATTTTCTAATTCGGAAAGCAAGTAACTACCTACTTTTTTTGCATTATCTAATAAATTCTCTTCTTCTATAACTTCTAGTATTAATTTAAATCTCATCATATCCACAAGATTTCCACCAAAAGTAGAATTGATTCTGCTAGATTCATTAAATACATGCTTGTCGACTTCTTCGACTCTTTTACCTGCTAATACTCCACATACTTGAGTCTTTTTACCAAATGACATAACATCAGGAATAGGCTTTTCTATAATTGGAGGGTCACACTCACATAAATTAGGTGTATAATTTTGATGTGCCCACATTTTTCCAGTAATCCCGATACCAGTTTGGACCTCATCATAAATAAGAAGAAATTCATTTTCATTTGCAAGATCTCTTAGCATTTGAAGAAATTGACATCTAAAAAAATTATCACCTCCTTCACCTTGAATTGGCTCAATAATTAATCCTGCGATATCATCTTTGTTTTTAGTTAATGCATCTTTAATCTGATTTATAGCAATTTGTTCATTTTTAATAACATTTTCAATAATATCTGAAGTAATTGGATAACTTAGATATGGATTTTCAATTCTGGGCCAATCAAATTTTGGAAAATACATTGTTTTTCGTGGGTCCGTCGTATTTGTTAATGACATTGTATATCCAGATCTTCCATGAAAAGCTTGCTTAAAATGAATTATTTGTGAGCCTTTCTTTCCTTTTCCTGATTCAAGATTTTTCCGAACTTTCCAGTCAAATGCAATTTTAAGGGCATTTTCAACCGCCAATGAGCCACCTTCTATAAAAAAAGCATGAGGTAAGTAGTCTGGAATTGCAATTCTATTAAATGTATCTAAAAATTCAGCATAATAAACATTATACAAATCTGACAATGTAGGTTTTATTTTTGCAACCTTACCAAGCAAATCAGTATTTTCTACAATTTTAGGGTGATTGTATCCTATGGAAGCTGAAGCAAACATAGAGAACATATCTAAATGTTTTTCACCTTTCAATTGATCAACTATATAGGAACCTTTACTTTTTTCTAAATCCATTATTGGGGTAAAACCATCAGCTAAAATATTTTTTGATAGTATACCTTTAACATCATTTGCTTTAATCATTAATTATTCTCCAAATCAAATTTAATTCCTTGTGCTAACGGAAGATCATGACTCCAATTAATTGTATTTGTTTGTCGTCTCATGTATGCTTTCCATGAATCTGAACCAGATTCCCGTCCACCACCTGTCTCTTTTTCTCCTCCAAATGCACCACCTATTTCTGCACCAGAGGTTCCTATGTTTACATTTGCAATTCCACAGTCACTTCCTCTGGCAGATAAAAATCTTTCAGAATTAATAACATTATTCGTAAATATTGCCGAAGACAACCCTTGTGGTACATCATTATGGATATCAATAGCTTCTTCTAAATTATTATAACTCATTATATATAAGATTGGTGCAAAAGTCTCTTCTTTGACAATTTCAAAATCACTTTCAACCTTAATAATAGTTGGTTCAACAAAAAAACCATTATTAAATTGAATTGGATTCCCACCACAAAGGACCTCACCACCCTGCTCTTTTGCTTTATCTATAGCATTTTTATAATTATCAATTGCCATCTGATCAATAAGTGGACCCATTAAAGTATTAGCATCAAGTGGGTCTCCAATTTTTACTTGACTATATGCGCTAACTAATTTTGAGGCTAAATCATCCATAATAGATGAATGAGCAATAATTCGTCTAGTTGAAGTACATCTTTGACCAGCAGTACCTACTGCACCAAAAACTATTGCTGGTACTACTAAATTCATACTGGCAGTCTCATCAACAATAATGGCATTATTTCCACCTAATTCTAGTATAGTCTTCCCTAGACGTTTAGCTACATCCTGAGCAACAGTCTTTCCCATTCTTGTTGAACCAGTGGCTGAAATAAGGGGAATTCTATTATCATTTACTAATTTTTTACCAATTTCATCGCCGGTGCCAACGACTAAGTTAAAGATTCCCTTAAGATTGTTTTCTTTTAAGACCTGATTACAAATATTTTGAACTGCAATTGCAGTTAATGGCGTCTTTTCAGATGGCTTCCAAATTGAAATATTTCCACATATAGCAGCTATAAAAGAATTCCATGCCCATACAGCTACTGGAAAATTAAATGCAGAAATAATTCCAACATTACCAATTGGATGCCACTGCTCATACATTCTATGATCTGGACGCTCAGAGTGCATTGTGAGGCCATAAAGCTGCCTAGATAATCCAACAGCAAAATCAGCAATATCAATCATCTCCTGAACTTCCCCATCACCTTCTGCTTTTATTTTTCCCATTTCTAATGATACTAAACTACCAAGAGCATCTTTATGTTCTCTTAATTTATTTCCCATCTCAAAAATTAATTGCCCTCTTTCTGGGGCAGGTACTTTTCTCCATTCTTTAAATGCTTCGGATGAATATTTTACAACTTTTTCATAATCTTGGTCAGAACATTTATATACTGATGCTATTTGATCACCATTTGATGGATTTATTGATTTAAACTCACCTAGATTTGTTGTCTCTAACCAACCCTCACCTCCAATGCACGAACCGTAATTTTCTTTTTGAATCAATAATTCTTTTAAAATATCTTCCATAGTCTCCTCAAAATTATTTTTCTAAAGGTTTAGTATTATCTTTATACGCCCAATATCCTATGATCATTATCATAATTAATAAAGTTACTGGAGTTGAATAGTAATACTCTGGCTTACTGAATTCTATAAGTTCTTCAAACCTACCTATCAAAAGTGATATTCTTCCCATAACTGCAAAGCCAAAAGATGCTCCAAACTTAATCATAAGGAAATAAACTCCAATTCTACTTATTTTTCCTAATGCTCCAGTATGTTCTTTAGAAAAGAAAAAGTAAACAAGTCCAGAAATAACACCAACTAAAATAATTAAATCATTAAATATACTGAAGTAAGTACCAGATAGATTAACTGTTGAGCTTTTGATTTGAGTCAATAAATTTGAATTAAGAAATACATAAAATTTTAATCCGGCCATCATGCCTACGATGTAAGCGATTGAAATACGAGAAAGCCAATCATATTTTTTTGAAAGTCTAAAAAGCATAAATACACCAAGAATCAAAGGGAAGATATATGTTATATCAAAGCTAAAACCCGCACCAACATATTTAGGGAATAATCTTCCAAATAGATTAGGCCAAATCGTATCCCAAAATGTTATTGTAAATACATATCCAGCTGAAACACCTACAAATATATGCTCTGCCGCCTTATAAAATGGATTGTCACCATAGAGGTAACTAAATATACTTAGTGTTAATAGTACAACACACCAAACTCCTATTAACTCATACATTACTCAGCTCTCCTTCTTAGAAGATAATATGAGATATTTCCTAGGATAATAAACACAACCATTAATACATGTGCAATAGATTGTGCTGACATTCTTGATGTTGCCTTACCTGGCACCACTGCTATATCTGGATTCATATATTTATTTTTGTCTAAACTATTCAAATATTTAAATACCATCTGCTCATATTCAGCTGCTCCTGGCATGCCAGCTAAGATTCCTCTGATTTGTCCTGATTCAACATAAGGGATAGCATCTGTAACCATTATAGAAGTGCATCCAGATGATAATGGCACCTTATATTCATCACAGGCAAACTGCACCCATTCTGCGTTACCAGGTACACCAGCAGATAAGTCAAAAACAAAGTCAAAGTCTGAAACTCGATTAACACCTTTCATCATTGGTATTTCTTTTAACAAAATATTGTTTACATCTTGCGTAAATATTGAACGAAGATCTGTTGCAATGCCGCGTATAATAATCTCTCCACCTGCTTTATATGGAAGACTGACATAATCAACATGTTCTTTTATATTAAACAACTTAGAATCTACTACTTCTTGAATGGCATACTTTGCCATCATTAAACCTTCTGGCCAAAGCGGTACTGTATATACTTTTACACCTTTAGAGAATAAATGCTGTAAAACTGCGACAGACATAGGGTGAATTTCTGGTTTAGTACTAGCTCCATATTCAAAAGAGACTAAAACCCTATCGCCTTCATTTAGCTTATTGAGTTCATTAAATACAATCTGAGAATTATTTGTAGTTTTTATAGGTATATTTATCCAATTAGGTTTCATCAAAGGAATTAAAACAGATAAACCTATAAGTAAAAATATATACCTCCTATCAAGCTTACCTAAATCAATTAAATAGTTTTTTATATTAGTAAAAAGTTTAGTCACCTAAGATTGACCTTTCTCTACCAGTTATAATTCTATACGATTGAGCTATTGTTCCTAATGCAATTCCAATCATGATTGCTCTTGAACCAGCTGTCGCAGGAACATCCATTATCCATTCTTGCAAATCTGGAATTTTAAAAATAGCTAATTGAGATAGATTTAATTGTAAAATTATAAAGGGAAATATTATCATTGATATTAACAAAGTATAAAACAATGTTTTTTTATTAGCAAATAATCCCGCAGCAATTGCAAAAATAAGACATATATAAATTTCGAGGGATAGCCACCATGGTATTAATTGACCTACAGGCACTCTTCCAAGCATTAAAAATATTCCAGAAACTAATAACAATGTAGCTTCGAAATTTCTAATTTTAAAAGCACGGTAGGATGCAGAAGCTACAAAAAATGCTAGCAAAGCAAACATGGTTGCTCCAAGAGGTAGATATATATTCTGAAACATCCAATAAAATGCAGAGCCTTCTTCCTTAAGGTGTGGTCCCATTGGAACATTAGATCCATTATAAATAAAACCAAAAATTATCATAATAATAAATCCAAATAGTGTAATTATACTATATTGATAATGTTTTCTTTTATTCGCAACTTTATTAAGATGTAATTGTAATAAATTAATAACACCTAAAAATGCAGCAAATCCAGATATAATATCAAACCATTGAGTTGCGTCATTATCTATAAAGTCGTTCAGTGGAGGATAATTAATAAAATGGCCTAATAGGGTTAAAAAACCAATAAATATTACTAAAAAATATGCAATTTGCCTTTTCACTTAACTACATTAGTCCTAAATAAACTTTCAATATTAAAGTCAATAATTCCATAACCATTTAATAGGGATGAAATAAAAACTATCAGAATGGCAATCATGCAGCCAACTTTCACATAATCTTGCCCCTTAATACTTCCTAGCATCTCAGGACTTCCGGATAAATATGCAGAAGCCGCATAAAATTCTTCACCAATTAAAGTATAATCACATGCAGTTACAAAGAAAGGAATCTGCGATGATGAACCAGTACCTGCAATTTGAATTGCTCCAATAGAGTTTCCTGTTTCTGCTAGAATTAATGATTCAGCATAAAATTTTCCCTGAAAAAATACAGCTGCTGGCTTTTCTCTCAACATAATTCCATTAACTCCTGCCGCATATGCAAATTGGTCATCTGTTACATAATGAACCATATCATTTCTATACAAGTCAGGCCTTCCCTTTTTCAAATAGGACTCTTTACATGTTTCTTTTGCTGTTTCCATAACAATCGGAACACATACAGGTACATGCAAATTCGCCTCATATTCAGCAGTCATGCCGGCAACATGGCCTAAAATAGTTAGTCCGGAAATTGTATCAATTTGATCTAAGCTAGATATCCCAGGAACATATAAGACTGGGGTGCCCATTTCAGTAGCTCTACCTACGGCTTCCTCCATAGCCTTTATCGCAGCTATAGGTCTCATATAAATAGGCTCTCCACTTTTGGCAGATTCAATAAAATACTCAACAACAAAGCATAATAAAATCACACAAACAAAAGTTGTTTCATTCCCAACGAGAAAAATTGGTAAAGGTATAAAAAAATAAAACAAAATTATTAAAGAAGAGAGTAATGTATATTTAATAGATTTGTTCATATTAATTTTTTATACTCAATCTCTCGATTTCGTTGATTAAAAATTCTATATTAGTTCGATCTTCAAGTAACTCTGCAAGATTATAATATTTTTTATTATTAATAAAACATGTTGCGAGTGGGCCTAAGAAAACAAGAAACTGGCTACCAATAAAAGATATATATTTTGTACTTTCTAAAAAAAAGATAGCTGGGACTGACATGCCTCTTTCAACTATTTCTTTTGCAAAAGTTGATATTATATTTTGGTCTTTGATCATCTTACTAAATTAATACAATTAATCTAATAATATAACTTCTAAATTTGCTCTGGGTATAATTTCATAACTATCGTCATTCAGCTTAATCTTAGCCACCCTTGAAGTTGTCTCGGTATCAATAGTAACTAATTCTTTCGGTAATTCTATTACCTCTCCAATCAGCCCAAAGAATGGTTCTCTAATTATTCGAACTTTAGAGCCAATAGAAATTGCTAATTTATCTTCATCAAAAGAATCCTCAACTATAGACTTATCTGTTGAGCCAATGAAAATTTCAGGACGCATAACACCTGCTCTAATTTGAGTTGCACCATTTATTGATGCTATTTTAGAAACATTGTTTTTTAATAATTGATAAGTTCTATCTGCCATAGATATATCGCCAAAACCTTCAGTAACTATAATTGTTGTAGTATCTTCCATACCAGTAATTGCAACTCCAAGTGGCTTTTTTAAAATCTTTGTTAAAGTCTGATAATCTATTCCACCACAAACTATACCTTGTATATTTAAATCATTTATTTTTTGATAAAGATCATATGTTAATGTAGATTTCAAAATTAATATATCATCCTGTTCAATACTAGAAAAGTCAGTGTCAGTTTCATTAAAAATTTTTATCTTTCCTTTTTTCTCACCACCAATTCCAATAATACCTTGAATCAGCATCCCACTTGAATTAATTACAACACCTTCTTTATCAATTATTGAATTTACTTTACCTGAAACATAAGCATCGATTTCAATAGGAATAGGAGCTTCAGAGATTATGACTTGTCCTGTAACATCTGAAATATTACCAATTACACCATCTAGAGGAGACCTTACTTCGGACTTAAAAAATCCAAAAAGTCCCTTACTTCGTGCAATAACTTGGCCTTTTGAAACAGACTCATCAATAGTGCACAACATAGATTCCTTAATTTGATCAGCATCAATATTTAACTCATTAGCAATATTAATCATTTGAATATTACCAGGTATTTTAGTCGAAGCGACTATATGGTTTGCATCAACAATTTGATAATTATCTACATGAACTTTTCCTTTTAAAGGAAGCAATCGTTCTTTTTGAATCGTAGTTTTTTCTAAAACCTTAAGACCCGGTGTGTACGATTTTGACATTATATCTCCAAATTAGGATATTCATTAATTGTATTTCTCCAATTGTCAATTAGAGACTTCCTATTTTCCGTTTTCATATTAAAGTTAAATGGCCTTCCTCTTCCATCTAAAACAATACCAACCTCTCCTCCATAAACAGTGCCTTCAAAAATACTTTTATTTTGGATAGAGAAATTACCTTTCAAGTTTAAATTTGCTTTACATTCGATATATTTAGCCTTAATAACTTTTATCTCACCATACTTAAGGGTACCTATATGCTTTTCTCCTTCGACAAAAATAGCATAGTCTAATATTTCTTGACCTATTTCACCTTCACCTAAAGGGGCAATACATGTCCCTAAACGAACAAGGCAATCTTTATTAAAAACTTCTATAGCTGCTTTTTCATGAACAGAAGCTAAAACTCCAAGTTGTGGCATCATAAAAATTGAATCTACTGATAATTCAGTGATCCCTTCTGGAAGAAAGGAATCAATTAAAATCTTACAGGCCTGTTCTCTTCTTGGAGCGTGAGATAAAACGCCTCCTGAACCAACAATCATATCTAGGTCTTGCATATTAACTAAAGTTTCCCCAGACATTGTCTGATCAAATGTATCTGAAATTGTTCTTTCTTGCTGAACTCCTTTTAATGAAACTGCAAACTTTTTATGTTGATCAAATGACAATCTAAGCGCTTCCCTAGCTATTGCTTGCTCAACAATTAATTCATCAAGAGTTTGAGGGATTGTTGTCGGGCGAATCATCTTATTAGCTATTCTATTTGTTAGGTCAGACTCTTCGAGCTCATGACTAAGCCATCTGGATACATTTTCCACACCAGCATCTGCAAGCACATTACATATTGAATAGCTCATTCCATAATTTGCACTTACAGTTCGATTAAACTTATCTTCAAAAACTGAAAAAACATCTGTAGTTGCACCTCCTATATCAACTCCAACAACAGATATTTGCTCTTTTTTAGCAATTCTTTTAATTATTTCTCCAACGGCACCAGGAGTTGGCATAATTGGACAATGCGTCCATTTTTTTAACTTGTCATAACCAGGAGCCTGTGCCATAACATGATCCATGAATAAATCATGAATTTTATCGCGACTAGGCTGTAAGTTTTCCACTTCAAGCGTCGGCCTTATATTATCTACCATTTTAAGGTCTATTTTATCAACCAAAGTCTTATTAACTTCTTTTCGCGCTTCTTTATTTCCAGCATAGATTATTGGAAGTTTATAATTATTACCTAGTCTAGGGCGTGGATTAGCTGCAGCTAGAATTTCTGATAACTCAACAACATGGGATTTAGTACCTCCATCTACTCCTCCAGACAATAAAACCATATCAGGTCTTAACTCTCTTATCCTTTTTACTTTTTCATGATATTTTCGACCATCATTTGATGCAATGATATCCATTACAATAGATCCTGCACCAAGGGCAGCTCTTTGGGCGCTTTCGCCTGTCATATTTTTAACAACACCCGCGACCATCATTTGAAGACCACCACCAGCTGAGCTTGTTGATATATAAAGATCTATACCATTTTTATTATCAGAAGATGTATTTATAAATTTTTCTCCATCTAAAATTTTACGCTCAGAAAGCTCCTCAAGCTCCGTTATTGCATTTATTACTCCACGAGTAACATCTTCAAATGGTGCCTCAACAGTCGTGGGAGCTTCACCTCTATGTGATAGACGATACTCTCCATCAATTTTTTCAATTAAAATTGATTTTGTTGTAGTAGAACCACAATCCGTAGCTAAAATAACATTTATATTTTCTTGATTTTTCATCTAAATATGTTTTTATAATATTGAGTTTTTTAAATAAATATAATAAAGTGGAGCTGCAAATATTATTGAATCAAATCTATCTAAGAAACCGCCATGACCCAGTAATATTGTTCCGGTATCTTTTATATTTACTTGTCTTTTCATAATTGATTCAGCAAAGTCACCTAATTGCCCAAAAACTCCTGTTATAACTGAAATTAAAACAACATCTACCATGCTAATATTATAAGATAAAGCAAAAATATCGTCAAAATAGTAAAATGAAAATGCTACAATGAAAGATCCAATAATTCCTGAAAAGCTACCGACCCATGTTTTGTTAGGACTTATTGCTGGTAATATTTTAGTTTTGCCGAACTTTGAACCAAAAAAATAAGCAAAAGTATCACAAATCCAAACACTCAAGAATAAAAGCAATGTATGATAAAATCCATTATAAGCAAATCTTATATTAATTAATGATTCTGTTAAACAACATCCAATCATAATAAACCCCATAAGATTAAAAGAAATGTTCTGAGTGCTAGATTCGCTATATAAGAAAACTTCAAATGAAAAACAGATAATAAAAAATAAAATAATTAAAGTATAAGTATCACAAATATTCAATAACGAGTTCATGAAAACAATAATATTAAAAGGAAGTAATAATGCAATAGTTATTCTAGAGTTTAATTTATTTACGAGTTTTACATACTCAAAAGTACATGCACATAAAATGATTAAAACAAAATATGGAAATAAAAAATCATAATAAATAGATGAAAGGATTATTGGTACCCCAAAAAAGTTTATTATAAATCTATTATTTTTATAGCTACTAATCATTTATTTGTCGAATATACTCTAGAACCATTTTTATGCATAATTATTGTATTATTAAGTTGCAATTCAATTGAGTACTTATTCCCATAATCCGTCTGAATATTTATATCTTTATGCTTAGGTAATTCTGTAACTATCTTATCTAAATAAGACAGTTTGCTAGATTGATATTCAGTATAATAATAAAGACGATTATATCCAGGATATGTCAAATCTTTTATATTGCCATAAATAATAGCAAATAAAGTAATTAGGACTATATAATTATTTTTTATATTCATTATCACCCCACTTTATAACTTCAACTTTTACTTCAGTTGTTCCCTGTTGCACAAAATCAAGCTCTTTTGCTGCGCCATAAGAGCAGTCTAAAATTCTACCCTTAATATACGGACCTCTATCATTTATTTTTAGTTTTACTGATTTTCCATTATTTAAATTCGTCACCCTAACAGTTGAATTTAATGGTAAGGTCTTATGAGCAGCAGATATTCCATCTTTATCATATACTTCACCATTAGCAGTTAAATTTCCATCAAAACCATCTCCTAAGCCATAAAAGGAAGAAACACCATAAAATGTATCTTTTGTATCTCTAGAGTCTGGTTTAGAAACTAGATTTGTATATCTAGGTGAAGGGTAGCAAGAAATAAATGCTAAAATAAATATGACATATAAAATTCTAATTATGATAGTTTCCTACAAGATCTGAAATAGATGAAAACTTATTTTTTAACATGAATTTATTTAATTTATCATAAATATTTATTATTAATGCAGGATCTCTATAATTGAGGGTCCCTATTTGTACCATTGAAGAACCAACTCTAAAAAATTCTATAGTATCCTCATATGTACAAATTCCCCCCATGCCAATAATAGGAATATTAATTTTATTATAAATTTTATGCACTTTAGCTAAAGCTAGAGGCTTAATAGGTGAGCCAGAAACTCCACCAAAAGTGGTTGACAAAAGCATTTTTCCAGTTTTATAATCGATTGCTAATCCTTGAAAAGTATTCACCGCACTAATAGCATCAGCACCACCTTCTTGAGCAGAAAGAGCAATTTCAGAAATATCTGTGACGTTTGGAGTAAGTTTAATTATTAATAATTTTTGTGTTAACTGCCTTAATTGATGAGTTAGACTAGATACAATATCCGTATTAACACCAAACTCTATTCCTCCCTGTTTGACATTAGGGCAAGATATATTAATTTCGTATCCTACATGATTACCGTTAGACTGCTCTATTTGAGTCAGGATTTCGACATATTCATCAATTGTAGAGCCTGCAATACTAACTATATATTTGGTTTTTAAATTATTAAGAGATTCAACTTTATCTTTACAAAATTTTTCAACTCCAATATTTGCTAAACCAATTGAATTAATCATACCTGAATCTGAACCATGTATCCTTGGGGAAATATTTCCTTCTCTAGGCTGGAGGGTAATTGATTTGGTAATAACAGCACCTAATTTAGAAAGGTCAATAAATTTCTCTACTTCATTCCCATATCCAAAAGTTCCACTAGCTGCAATTATAGGGGAGTTAAAAATAACATCCTTAATTTTCATACTAAGCATATCAATTAATCTTTCTATTTATTTTAGAATCTATATTCTCACACCAAGAAATAAAAGCCCAACTATCTTTCAAAAATTGTATAGGGTTTGAAATTACATCGAATAGACCATTAGGGTAAGCTGTTTCAAATCTCCATTTTATATATTCCTTAGGCCAATTTTTCATTGCCCATAATATTTTTATTTTATTAAACATGCCTTAATAGGATTATTTTGTTAAATTTAATTTTAATTTTTCAAGTTCTAAATTTTCAAAATTTAAATCTTCAAATTTCATGATATCTTTTTCTTTAGATATTTTAACATCCTTATCAGAAGTATCAACAAAATTCAAACTTTCATATCTATTCAAATATCTATCCAAATCAATGATTTTAGAGCTGGGATTATTATTATTCTGCTCATAAGTAATTATTGAATTCTGGATTATTTTCTTTAATGAATCACTAAAACTATTTGGTGAATAAATAGAATCAACGACGATATTATCTCTTATAAAACTAAATTTGGATTGGAAGTTATTATAAAGAATATCAAAATGTGACATATTTCTTTTAAAAGATGAAGGCGAACCTGGAATAATTTCATCAATTCTCACTTTTACAGAATCGTATGAATAATAATCATCAATATCATTTATTTCTTCAAAACAAAAATAAATTGAATCTAAATCATAATTATTAATTATTTTATCGCAACAATCTGACAATTTAGCCTCTGTCTTAATACTTTTAATGTCTTCATTAATAATATAATAATAAGAAGAAAGTTTTTCTTTAACTGTATCAAGATTTCGTTTATCAGAATCAGTGTTTGCATAATTAATATAGTTAATAAGCATTTCATCAGTATTATAAAAATAGATCTCATTAAACAGTCCCTTATAAAATGATAATTCAACATCATTATTTAGGATTTCATCTAAAATAATATACGCGTCAGTAAGGTTGTAGCTGTTAACTAAATCTAACATTGGCAATAATTTATCAATATATTCTTGAGAGGAGATATTATCGATTGAGTAATTAGGAAACTTCTGCTTAGCAATATCTAACCATGAACTTTCAGGTGTATCTATAAAATTATTACTAGGATCAATTCCATTTAGGGCATAAAGTGACATCGCAGCAAATGGGTTACTATTAGGATATTTCTTTATTAACTCCTTGTATCTAAAAATAGATGAATCTATTTTATTAAAATCAAAATAAAAGCTCTCTGCTATATAAAATAAAAGTGAATCCGCTCTAAGCAATTCATTGTTTTCAGAAGAATCTATATTTGTTGAAAGATTATATTCATAAATCAAATCTTCTAAGTCCTCAATCTTTGTCAGGGTTTTTTTAGCTAGTTTTCCAGCTTTTGAGCTTGATTTTTCATTTTTTGACTTTTCTAATAATTCTTTTGTAATAGAGAAATCAAAAGATTCTTCAATATTTATTTTTGCAAGTAGATAAAAAGCTTCTGCTGTTTCTTTTTTCTTTGAATTATCAGATGTTAGATTATAAAAAATTTGCTTTGCAGAAGAATAGTCATTCATTTGATAATAAATTTTACCTAATTCTAAATTCAAAAAAAGTCTTTTATTATTGAATGATGATAGGTTCAATAGCCTTTCAATTTCTGTGATTAAATAAGTATAATTCTTATTTATTTTATGAAATTCTAATGCTGTCAATTTAACATTTTTCTTATCTCGATCATCTTCAAGTGTATCATATAATTTTTCTAAATTATCAACTAATGTAATATAGTCATCAATATTCTCTGAATAATTGATAAATTGATTAAAAATATTTATTTTCTCACTGTCGCTCGATGAGTACTTTAAGCATAAATTTAGATATTTGTATACATCTTGAGTATTATTTTTATCAATACTTACTTTAGCAAGTATCTGATTATATATATAATTTTGGTATCTATTCAATTTCTTACCATTATCAATTAGTTTAGAAATATAATTTTTATAAGAATCAACACGATCTAATCTATATTCACAAAAGGAAAGCCATAGAATTGACTCTATGTAGTACTTACTTTTAGGATAGGTATCTAATAAAATAGAAAAATATTCTTTTGAGCCTTTGTAATCTTCTTTAAGTAAAGAAGAAACAGCTAAAATATAATATGCTTCCTCAACCCATCTACTATCAGGGTAGTTCTGTAAAACAACTTTAGAATTAATTATAGCGTCGTCCAAAAACTTTTTAGCCTCAATGGGGATGTCAGTTTCTGTATACTTTTTATTGTCAATTATAGTTTTTGCATTTTTGAATGCATCCTGAGCATTATAAAAAGTATTAAAATAAGCACATGAAAGTGTAAAAAATGTAACCAGAACTAGTCTGCACAAGATTTTAATATGATAATAAAATAACATATTTGTACCGAGGGCCGGAATCGAACCGGCACGAACATTACTGTTCGAGGGATTTTAAGTCCCTTGTGTCTACCAATTTCACCACCTCGGCTAGTTGGAGGCGTCGACCAGATTCGAACTGGTGATGGAGATTTTGCAGACCTCTGCCTTACCACTTGGCCACGACGCCAAAAAAAGGCCTCTTAATAAGAGGCCATTGAGCGAAAGAACGGATTCGAACCGTCGACCCTCACGTTGGCAACGTGATGCTCTACCAGCTGAGCTACTTTCGCAAAATTATCTAAAAAACAAAGCTGTATATTTTAATATAATAAAACATAAAAAACACAATAATTTTTAATAGGCTTTAAAGCTAATGATTATGTCCATGATGAGGGTCCCCTGGAGCACGTCCTCTATGGTCATTCATCTCAGGACCTTTTGGTATTTTTGCCATTCCTTCATCAACAATAAATAGAATATCAACTTTACTATCAACCTTTGTGTCCAATGCAATTTTTTTTGTATTTATTATATTTTTAGCATTATTTATTTTTGTATTTGACGCCCTAACTATATCTCTATGATTATTAATTGTATCTAATATTTTTGGCTTATCTTTGTACATCTCATCGAGATTTCCATTAGGGTCACCTAATTTTTTATTTTTAAGGTGCTTTTCAGATTGTTTAATCTTTTTTTGCAATAAATCAATATCAATTAAATCTGCGCCAATATTAGACAATGCAATATTAATCTTATTTAAATACTTACCTTTATTGCCCGCTTCGTATAAAGGAGTTGCCCCATTGCCACCATTTTCAGAAGCTCTACTCGATCCACCACTTCTTAAAATAAGATCAAAGCCAATGCCGCTTTTACTTAATCTATCCATGTCTGGTTTGGTCCCATTAAATAAAACAATTACAAAATCAGCTTCACTAGATATCTCGTTATAGACTTTTTTAATTTCTGATATAGGCTCCCTTATTAAAATAGAATCTTTCTGAAAAGAAGAAGCCGCACCAATATACGCAACCTTAAATCCGTCATAATTTTCAATTTTATATGGATCAAAAAGTCTTTTTCTATTACCTACATCATATAAGTTACAAGATATATAGTTGAAATTAGATTGCGACTCTAACTTTTTTAGATATTTGAGTCCTAATGCAAAGTCTCGTGATCCAGGGGTAAATGCGTTATAATTCATTTTATTATTACAATTAACAATTATTTCAGATTTAATCTTTGCTGCTTCAATGTTATCCTTTTCAAATGTCATCTCAGATTTATGAAAAAATAAATCACCTGAATCTACAACTATAAGACGATTATTATTTAAACGCTCATTATCTATCACACTAGCTTTTCGGGCAAGACCGCCCAAAGGGTTTTTAGGTCAGCCACATGGCTCAGTTTCGCCCCAAACACTAGAGGAGTGTAATATTGTGAGGTCAATAGGTAGGCTATAACTTTTATTGCAACCTGCTAAAATTATAACTGATATATATATTAAACGTAATACCATTCTATATATTAGTGAGTTTTTTTATTATTAGCATCATATTTTAGTTTATAAAGCATAATTAAGAACACAATATCTTCAAATATTCTTTTTAACATATCAAAGCGTTTTTCTGCTGCATCGCTTGCAGATATATCTGTCATAAAACAGCCACAATCAATACTTTTTCCTCTTAGGTAAGCTTGTAAAATTAAAAATGTAAAAGCCCACATTAAATAGATTGAGATGTCTATGCTCGCATGATATTTAATGCCGGTGATGAGACCTAAACCTATAAAAAGCTCTAGCCAAGGTAGCACTATTGCAATTAGATTTTCAATATATAGAGGTGTTACCCCAAAATTATGTATATTGCTTGAAAATGAAACAGGATCAAGAATTTTAGAATAACTAGCATAGATAAATACTATTCCCATAATAAGACGAATTATATAATTCAAATAACTACTTTCTAGAATTGACTTCATATCCATTTTCTTTCCATTCAGGGAATCCTCCCTCATATAATAAAATATTTGTATAGCCTAAATATTCAAAGAGATGATTTCCTAATTCCTCACTTAAATCACAGTCGCCCCCACTACAGTATATAATTAAAAAATTATTTTCTTCTACTCCCTCTAATCTACTTAAAATCTGGTCGTCATCGTTTGATTCAAAATGAATATTAATAGCTCCTAAAATATGTCCTTCATCATATAGTAAACTATCTCTAGCATCAATAAAAAATGCTGATTTCTGATCAAACATTTCTTTACATTGACTTATGGTAACTACTTTTGGTCCATCAAGTTGCATATTCACAAGTTCATCATCAGATATCAATTTTGTAGGCTGCTTTATAAAAGCAATATCTTCTAGAAAAAAAACTCTACAAACTCCAAAAAATAATGAGGCTAAAATAATTAAAAATACATCTTTAATATTATTATTCATGCTATAAATTAACTTTATAAAGACAAGTTTTCAAAATATTTGATTATTTTATTTTGAGATAAGTATTAAAAAAAGATAAATTAGATGCCTTTGGGGATATAGCTCAGTTGGGAGAGCGCTTGAATGGCATTCAAGAGGTCAGCAGTTCGATCCTGCTTATCTCCACATTTAAAAAACTAGGAGAAGAAAAATTGTTTAATATGACAACTTTAAGAGAGAGATCTCATGTAATTTTATGGCTATTATTATTCTTTTTTATTGCAAGTATGACTATGGGTGGACTTGTCGGAGGATCTAATATAATAAGCGTCATTTTTGGTTCAAAAGATATTAGAAATTATGTAGGTAGTATAGATGGAAAAAGAATTTCTATAAGAGAATATGATTATCAATTAAGAGTTGCTCTTAATAATATTCTAAATGCTCAAGGAGAAAATGCTCAAGTATCTGAAGATAGACTCCATCGGGATGCTTGGGAAGCTTTGAAAGAAGATTACATAATCAAAGAAAAAATCAAGGAGCTTAATCTTACAGTATATTCAGAAGAAGTTAAAGATTATATGCTTCAATCGCCTCCTCAAAAGTATCAAGAGGCACTAAATGCAGCTGGTTTTTTTACAGATAGCTCAGGAGCATTTGATTTGATTTCTTACCAAAATGCAATTAGAAATGGTCAAATGCCTCTTTCTACGAAACAACTAAATATAAGATGGGAAGATGGTATAAAGAACTTTCTATCTAATAAAAAGTTAACAGACTCATATAATCTACTCTCATCTGTAACAGAGAATGAAATTAAAGAAGAATATGTAAGAAATAATGTTGATCTGACAATCGATTACATATATATAAGTAATAGCAATATCCCAGATTCATCTATGGTTATTTCAGAAGATGAATTGTTGGCTTATTATGAAGATAATAAAGAAGATAAATATCTAGTTGATGAGAAAGTTAAGCTTGACTACGTAATTTATAAATCTTTAATCTCAGAAGATGATACATTAAACTATAATATTGAAAAAGATAGCTTAATGAGTGAAGCATTTATATTAAGTGATGAGGCGAACTATACCTCTTTTGATCAAGCTTTAGACTCTTACAATAAAACAATAGAAGATACAATAAGCGTATCTCAAGCATTGCAAGGGTTTTCAGGAATACCTTCCGAAATGGGTAATTCAAGAAAAGTTATTAGATATGCTTTCGATGGAGATCTTAATATGGTATCAACCCCTTTTGAAGTGAATAATGGAATAGCTGTATTTCGTATTTTAGAGAAAGAAAAAGAAACATATAAACCATTCTCTGAAGTTAAAGAATCTATTGAAAGAGTTCTTGGACGAGATCTAAAAGCTGAAAAAGCAAAAACGATGATTAGTGAATTTAAAAATGCTAATTGGAGCGATATAGCTAATTCAAATGATTTAATTAATTTTGAATCACAATCAGAAGGCAAAATTTCTGCTAACTACAAGGGAATAGGAAAATCCCCAGAACTTGAAGGTGAATTATCTGCATTGAACGAACCAGGAAATATCTCAGGTTTAATAAAGACACCTACTTCATTCGCATTTGCAAAACTTATCAGCAAAGCTGATGTTGATGAAGAAGATTATCAAGAAAAATATCCGAACATAAAATCTCAATTATTACTAAACAAAAGATTTTCAGGTGGATACAATGAATGGCTTAGATCTAGGAAAGATAATATTGAGGTTGAAGACTGGCGTCATCTGATTTACTAAATATTTGAGTTAATAAATTAGTTACTTTTAGAAGATATGTTATTAGGGTCCCAAAGATTCTCAGCTATATCAAGTTTTAATGAAATAAGACGCCCTAAAACAAATAAGTAATCAGAAAGCCTATTCAGATACCTCAATACTGTTATATCTGTATCTGGGTATTTATTTAGCACAGAAACAACGGAACGTTCCGATTTTCTACACATTACTCTTGCCGAATGAATATATAATGTTAGATCATTCCCACCAGGTAATACAAAAGATTTCAAAGGATCTAATTCACTATTCATATCATCAATATCTTTTTCTAGTAAAATGATATCATCATTTTCAATTTTAGGAAGATTATCATTTGTATTAGAGGTTCCTAAAGATGCTAATACTGTTCCTAAATTAAAAAGTTCATTTTGAATTGAAATAAGTCTTTTAGATATATAGCTATAATTGTCTATTTCTGGAAAACTTTTTAAATGCCTAAAACAATGCCCTATTAGTACATTAAGTTCATCAATTTGACCATAAGATTCAACTCTAAGGTCATTTTTAGGAACTTTCTCATTTCCAATAAGATAAGTAGAACCCTTATCGCCTACTTTAGTGTAAACTTTTGAAATATTGAGATTTGGTTCTTTATATTTTTTTTTCAAGATTCAATAGATTAGTTTAGAATAATTTGTACAAGTAAAATCACATCCATAATATTTACTTCATTATCATTATTCAAATCTGCAACAATATTTTCATAAGCACTTCCATCATTGTTCAATATAAGCGCGACCATTCTTACAACATCTAATATATCAACTCCACCATCAGCATTTAAATCTCCCATAACATAATTATCTATTGAAGCAGAAACTGGCACAATAATATTGGCTGCTGCATTAGATTCTAAAATCATATAAGCAAAATAGTTGCCAGAATCATACCCTTGCATATCTATAGTAACAATAATATCATCTGAATTTTCATAATTTATGTTTCCACTATACTGACTTAATGTTATCCATTCTGGAGATTGTTTATATGACAAGGATAACTGACTCGATAAATCTAAATCATCATAAGGAACTTGTTGACCAATTGTTCCTAAACTATTTACAATTCCAATGGTTGCCCCGTCATTAGATACACCTTCAATTGATCTATAGTTTATATCTATATCTCCTGTTGGAAATAATATTATTTGGAAATCATGTCTTATAGCATTATTTGTCCAATGTATAACATCTTCATACCAAATAACCATTCTATCGCCATTAGAATGATATTTTACATATCCCTCACCCACAGAATTATCTCCACTAATAGGATTCAGGTCATCCCAATAAGCTAAGATTGCATTCCTAGGGGCGCTTTCATCAAATATGCTTTCATTATCCCATTCATCATTATCGTCCCCAAAACCAACCCATCCATTTGGATTAATTAAAATTTGGTCATAATTATCTCCATAGAAAGGAAAGTTAAAGCCAATATCAAAATAGCCAGGAGACTGATCATTAGATTCAAATACTACAGATGTATTATTATCAGAGATATCAATCCAATCATAGTCAATGTATTCATCAGCATCTGAAGAAGACCAAGCATAGCCACCCTCATCAACATTTGATTGTTGATTAACAAATGGAGATACAGAAAGATTGTATGATAAATTCGACTCAGGCTCTCCCGAATTAGTAATGCTAAAGATATCAGTTAATGATTCATTAGGCTCTAAACTATAATCTAATGAATTATTAGAAATTTCAAGATCAGGCTGCGCATAAAGAGATGATGTTCTAGTTGTTATAAAAACAGCTGATTGATCTGTCAACTGACCAGCAGCTGTAGGGTACTGATTATTGAACGTATATTCTAAGCCGATCAGACCAGTATGATCTTCAATTCCAACTGAGGTATACATACCATGAACTACAGCACCGTCATAGTTACCAACGGGATAACTTCCAATACTTGTATTATTAAAAACTCTGTATTGTAAGAGCATTTCATCATCACCTGTAGGAGTTTGTGAACCAGTATTATATAATATAATTTGAAATTCTTCATTTGAATTAGCGTAGTAGGTATCAAAGTTATACCACTCAATTATGAATCTATCATTAGGTTCATCATAATATGCATACGCATCACCATCTTCTAAATCATCCCAGAAGACTGCAACCATTGGAGATGGGCCACCAGTACCTGGTAGAGGATAGTTCCTAAAAGATTCTAAATTAGTTTCTCCAAATGATATCCAACCATTACTACAAACAGATATTCTATCATAGTCTTCACCATAAAAAGTGAAAGTAAAAGGCAAGTCTACTGTGGTAACGTCATCTTGATTGTTACCATTATCATTTAAATTTAATTGGTAGCCGCTTCCTCCTTGAGATGGAACGATTTCAACCCATGAATATGTAGGCGCTAAATCATAATCACTATCTTCTTCTCCATATATATAATATCCATATGGGTCGGGTCCGAATGGATCATTTAGTGTCACCTCTCCAACAGTCAATTGTAAATTTACCTGCTGCGCAAATGTATGCGAGTCAGTTACCCTAACCGGAATATTGTAAACTGCTCCATTAATAATACTATTATCTGTAGAAACCTGAATCGCTTGAGATATACTACTATTACCTGGTGAAGTTTCAATCCAAGAAATTAAATCAGTTTCAAAACTTAAGTCACTATCATTATTAAGTATTTCACCATAAAGAGAATCAAAATTTATTTCTCCATTATTAGTAATTTCAATATTTAAACTATTTGTAGATCCTGGAACAAAGTTTCCTTGCGCTCTTAGAGAAACTGAACCTGAATAAATTGGGAGATTTAAAATTTGATTTGATTCAAAACTACTATTGTTGCCTGAAATATTTGCATAAAACACAGGTTCTTCATCAATGGTAATAGATGGAGGAATATTTAAAATTAAATCTTCAACCAATACAGTTTGACCAATATCAATATTTGGAATATTAATAGTATTTTCTGATGCTATAGATAATTCAGAAGACCTAATTTCAACGTTAATATCTTCAATTGATGATCCTGAGTAATTAGTCATATAAAAATCAATTGATAATTGTTCTCCCGGATTAACAAATCCATCTAGATTACTTGATGGGTTAACTTCATCAAATAGCAATGAAGCACCAAGAACTTCAGGGAAAACACTATCTTGATTTAATGAAAATGAAGTTTCTGAATAAACACAATCTTGACATGTTACTGTGACAGTCACCTCACCATTTTGCTCTGATAGACTATTTAAATCAATGATTGCAATACCATCTTCTCCACTTGTTGTATTTATATATATATCATTAAGATTAAGATTAACATTAGCATCAGATACTGGTGATTCATTCTCATCTATAACTTGTACAGTAAAAATGTTATCTGTACCCATAGATACATTATCTAGATGGTTTGCAATTAAAGTTCTTGGAGTGTCTGTCCATAAAATAGTTGAAGCATCTCCCATTAAATTATTCCATGCAGCAAAATAGTAAACATTATTATTAGGGTTTTGAGGATATGCAAGACCAAGAGCTAATTCACCATAAACTAACGATTCACCCGCCGTCTTTGCACCGTAAACAAAAATACCACTATACATTCCCATCGTAACAATATTATTAAAAGCTGTATGCGTATATGGCTGAGCTGTTGCGACAACACCTACTGCCCCTCTTGGATTATTTACAGAAGTACCCGCTCTTAATAGTGATTCAGAAATACACGACACATCTGATGAGAACGAACCTGTATCACAAGTAAGTGTTGTTAAAAAAGGTAATTTGAAACCATTTGATAAACTATTTACATCATTATCATCAAATCCACTAAATCCGTAAAAGCCTCTATAGTTCAAATAAGAAACCCCTGAATTTAGTTGGTCTCTCATGAAATCATCAAATGTATTGCTCCCAGAATATTGTTCATTAATATCTTCCATACCATAATTATCCATAATCTGCGCAATATACTCATTAGTAATAACCGTTGAGATACCAGAGTCATACGGATCTCCAACAAGAGCAACACTCTCAATCCATTCAGGACCAGCATATAATTTTTCATAGCCAATAATCTTACTTGCAACCACAGAGAATTCATTTTCAGATCTTACTGATATTCTTCCAATAGCAGCATCAGCTAAAATATCATCTCCTTCAAGAAGTACATAAGGAAGATCGCCTTCTGCATATGTACCACCAAAGCCTCCACCCTCTCCTATATTGTAAGTAGGGACAGATGGGACACTGCCGCCACCTGATGCATCTCCAATTAGATTTATGAATTCTGGTGGATTTTCCCAATTATCATAAGCATTTTGAATATAATTCTTAACATATGTTGTAGAATTTCCACCTACTTCTGTCAGATCTACTGTTGTAACTTCAAAACCTTGTTTTCTTTTCCAATCCACAAGAAAATCTAAATAGGTATAATCTATAGAAGAACCACCACAGATATAAAGTATAGATGGGTTTTGAAAATCAATTTCACGATTATCAAAGGTATCTAAAATTAAATTATTGTAGATGTTTTGAAATGTTCTTGATCGTTTTTGATTTTTAGAAATATAATTTTCTTTATATCCAATCTCTTCTATATTTATCTCAATTTCTTGAAAAACTTCAAGTGATTTTGAATTTCTATCATATGAAAATGGAACTACATCTAAACTTAGAATCTCATTTCCTCTGAAAAGAGATTTTTTTTCTAAAATTATATTTTCAGGATATACATTTTGAGAATCCCTCGTTAAATCAGCTACATATAAGTCATCACCTTCATTTTCATTTAGACGTTTTGCTGATTGATGTGGATAAATATCTATATTATCGACGCTATATGAGGAAATGATATTATATGAAACCTCATACTCTTTTGAAGGATCTAGGCCATAATTAAGAGTATATTTGGGAAGTTCAGGCATCCCATCATCTATGGTTAAGGTTTGTGTATTTATAAACTTCTTATAACCCTTATCAATCTTGGTTTCAATTTCCTTATTTTGAAACGATATAACTACCTTATTGGATTCCTTTGAATCTAAAGTAAATGATTGAAAGTTATCAGAAAATAAAAATGTTGAAATAATTGAAATTAAAAATAACTTAATAGTTGAAGTCATGACTTTATCCTTATTTATTTTATCCTAATATTAAATTTACAAGAGAAACAATATCTAAAATATCAATGGTATTATCAGAATTTATATCTGATAATAAAAACTCTACATTAGTCGGCGTAGTATTGCCTATAACAAAATTAATTTGCATAACGATATCAAGTACATCTAAGGTAGAATCTTGATTTATATCGCCAACTGAAAAATTTGATGTTGAGGTATAAAATCCATTTCTTTGTTTATTTCCTCTATACATGTTCCAATCAGATACACTATTTGATTCAAACTTAAAATCTATACTTGACAAATCTGTTCCTGTGCCAACCATGATCTCGAGTGTCCCATTTTGATTTACATCAAGTACTGTTGGCCCACTAGACAATGGAAGCTCATGAAGAATGGAAGGATAAATGAAATCAGTTCCGTCCTGATTTAGAATAATAATATTACTATTAACACTTGAAATAATTTCATCTTGACCATCATTATCTAAATCAGCAAAAACAAGAGACCCTATAACCTCTCCGTTTACATCACGAGGCCATCCTTCATAAGAGTTTCCATTAATATCAATATTATATATTTTACCATCTGAGGACCCAAATAAAATCATTAAACCTTGATCTGTATCGTTAAATGAAGGAGATGAATAGATATTACCATCAGTTTCTATTACAAATCTAATATTTCCACTTGAATCAATAGAATAAAAATTATCATCTTTTGAACCTACAAATATATATTTTTGATCAGCATAGCTTACAATTGAAGGAGCAGATTGTAATTTATCATTTAGATTTAATGGAAATCCAGGAGCATCTGATAAATCATCATAAATCAAATATAGATTATCAGAATCAGTTCCAAAAACAATATCATCTATTCCATTGCCGTTGAAATCAGCTAAAGAAACACCAACTTTCATTTTTTCTCCAATTGTTAATGGAAAACCTTCAACATCAGTTGCATCATGATTAATTGCAAATAATTGATTTTCACTTGTTGATCCAGGTCCAAAACTACCCGCAACAATCTCTAGGTATGGATCAGAATCAAGTTGACCAATTGCTGGAGTTCCAAGTAGATACTTATCTGCATAATACTGATTTTCTAATCCATTTTTATCAAAAATGTAAATAGACTTTGTCTTTGATGTTACTACAAATTCAATGTCACCATCTAAGTCAATATCATCTGCTGCTATTGCCCCCCATACATTATCCCCTATTTCATATGGAAAATTATCGTTTGAAACTGTGCCATCTGATTCAACAACGTGAACAAAACCCATATTATCAGAAAAGATTATATCATTATCACTATCCCCATCAATATCTAAAACCAGTGGATTAGTTAAAATCTGATCAAATGTGTCATAAGGAAAACCAGCCTGAAATAATGAAACATTTAATGATATATCGAAAGTTTCTAGATATTCTCCATCATTCGCAAGAATATGGAGCTTTAAAGGATGGCTGCCCAATGAAGCTAAATCAGAAATTGTAAGCAAAAAGGGATATGCGGGAGTATACTCCTGTCCAGCGCTTAAGTCACCAATGATAATAGATTCATTTTGTACTTGAATATCATCACTGAGAGATTCTAGAATTATTGAAACATTACTAGCATCATTCCAAGGTACATAATTTTCTAGGGTTGTATAATATCTTACTGTCTCTCCTGGATTTACAACTTGATCACCATCTCCAACAAATTCAATATATTCAGTATTCGTTAACACAATATGAGGTTCATCAAGTTCTTCTGGTATTAAATTTATTAATGCTCCTTGCCCAGAATTAAACCCATTTAAAGCACTAAGGAGATAATAACCATTATTTGAACCACCCCAACCAAAATTATTATGAAAGTAATCACCTTCATATCCATCAATATTCCATGCATGTCCACCATCATTACTATATCCAACATAAATTATTGGCTGATTTTCATCTAAGTCAGATTCTAAAAATTGTCGGTATTGAGATGTAGAATAATCATCTGCCTGAACTCTTGAAACTCCATGATCATAAATGAAGTAATTTTTCATTGCACTATAAGCTGAATTACTTCCACCCATAACGCTTGCACCTGAACCATCAGGGCTAAATCCCATATTTACAGCTACGGCTGCATGATATATTAATTCTTGTGCTTCGGTAGTAGCAAAATTATCTTCCATTAGAGAATAATCATATGTTGAATTTCCATAATCGGCATATTGATAGCCATAACCACCTGCGTTAAAACCATGAGAACCATATCCAACCTCCGGATATCCCCAATAGTACATTATTTGGACCATAGAGATTGCAACACAGCCCGCATAAACATTTCCACCTGGACCATCTTGATCTGTAGGACACATATTGTTCCAAGGAGAATCTTGATTCCAATTACAAGACAAAAGAGGAGTAACAGATCTTTCTTGAATATAGTCATACGGAGCTGAGTATAGATCCCAAAGATTTCTAATTTCATTGGTTGGTTCTAGGTTATCATCTATTATTGTATCAATATTATCTTTATAAACATTAAGTAGATAATCAAACTGAGGAGGAGTATTTGTATTAGTAAAAAGATTGTCAAAGCTATAGGCGAGCACTGGCATAGCAGAATCATGCGCAGATACTACAATAAAACCTTTATCTATTAGTTTAAAAATATAAAAATATGTTGTGTTATTCTCCTCAATAACATCAACCTCATCTAATTCAAAAGAATTAACTCTAGAGTTAGAAAAGTTTTGAGCAATCTGTGTAGCTCGGTTTAAATCAACTGTATCTGAGAAAGAAAAACAAAGTAATAGTAATGTAAAAATAATTTTATTCATTATAAGAATCCTTAATATTATTCAAAATGCACCATTCTTAATTTACGTTATAATTATCTAAGGAGGGAAAAAAATATCTGTAACAAAACGTAAGTATCTGTTCAATATTCATAAAATTGTATTAAACTAAAAGTGCTCTTATCAATTGATTCAAAGAGCACTTTAGATTTTTGGTATAGATTTTTTTTACTTGAGCAACATTAGTTTCTGTGTACTTGTATATGAATTTGATGTTGCTTTAACAATATACATTCCACTTGGCAGGTCAGATGCATTCCATGTTAATGTAGTATATCCACTAGAAAGCAATCCATTATGGAGCACATCAACTTGCTGACCCATTAAATTATATACTCCAACATTTACATTAGATTCCGCCGGCAGATGCAGTCTCATTGTAGTACTAGGGTTAAATGGATTTGGATATGCCGCATCTAAAGTAAACATTGATGGTGTGGATACTGTTATCTGATCAGATGAATTTGCAACAATCATATCTACAATAGTATAATCACCAGATGCAGTAAAAAGATAATCTGTATATGGAGCTGCAATAATTAATGTGGTAGAATTATTTTTGGTGTGATACTTTGATACTAACGCATCATCTGTAAGTTCAATTGAAAAATTATTATCATGAGATAGCGTCATTTGAACACCACCAATATATCCATCAGAAGATAATGATACTTCACCACTGTTATCTATTAATGAAGCTCTAGTTGCATCATCTACCCTACCTTCTAAAATAATATTAACTATTTGAATAACATCTAATACATTAATAACTCCATCTTGATTTAAATCAGCAGAGTTGTCTGTATTTTGCTCACCTAGGGCTATATTAACAACCTGAATAACATCTAGTACATTGACAATCATATCTCCATTAACATCACCTATCATACTATTAGAATCCGATGAAACGGGTGGAAATGTAATGGAATCAATCCACACTGCATCTTCTCCAGAAAACACATCATCTGATGAATCAATATCTTTAGTGAAGGTCCATCTAAATGTATGTTCACCTGCTGAAACTGCATAAGAATTTTGCGACCAAGCTACTTCACCAGCCCATCGGTCTTGCTCAACATCATCAATATAAAAAGCTAGAAAATCGTAATAGCTACCACTAAAAGAACCAACAGGCTCGCATGATACTCTCTTATAGAAAGAGATATTACCATCTTCAAGAACATCCATTGTCAATTCAAGAGTTGATATAGTACTGTTACCAATAGTTCCTGAACGTGCACTACTGCTACCTTCATAAAATTGATCAGAGTCAATACTCCACTCAGCATTACCAGATAAGCTCCAATCTAAATCATTAAATGCAGATTCAAAAGATTCTACTAATGCCTCAACTGTCATTTCTAAAGTTGAACTTGAGCTATTTTCATCACTTTCAAGATCAAGTTGTAATGCAAAAGTATGTCCATATGGAGCGTCATTTGATACACTAAATGATAGATTAAAAAATGCAAGAGATCCATCGGATAAATTATTAATTGACTCAGAGCCTTCTATAATAGTTATATAAGGATTATCAATCATTTCGTATAAAGTCACCTCAACTAATGAGGAAGAATCATTTCCAAGATTTTCAAGTTCTACAGTTACATCAATAGTTTCACCTGCAGAAATGGTATTATCTGACCCATAATCAATCTCTACGCTATTAACTGTAACAAATGCACCCTCTGGTGTAAGTACAGTAACATTAGATTCATAAGGGAATTTATTATATGCTGTTACTGTAAGATCCAGCTGTCCTGGAGAATCAGCAGTACTTCCAAGTGGTATAATGGATACACCACCAACAGAATAGGCTGAACCTACCAATTCACCGTTTCTAGATAGTGAAGCGAGTGCACCATCAACACCTACATCAACTACAAATTCATCTTGCCCAATTAAAATAATCTCATTGAAATTTACATTTAAATTAGAAGGTTGATCAGAACGAAGTACAACAGATGGGTCACCAAAGAATGTCCAATGATTCGTTTCATTTATTCCTGATGCTCCTTGAGCTTCGTTCATATGCATGCTACCATTAATGGCAATACCACCAAGTGAACGAGATATATTATTATCATAGGATTCAGTAATAATCGAATTCATAGCCCATTGTCCATGCATAGGAGGTTCCCATGATTGAGGTATGGTTGAACCATAGTGAGCTATTGAACCTGTAGCTTGTCCATTATTAGTTGCTCTTTGCCAGGTTTCAGTAAAGCATGCAGAAACGCTTTGAAATTCACCTACATTGCAGCCAACTGTTATTACAAAAGGTAATTTATTACTATTTGTTAAGGAGTTTATCTGAGCATTACTTAATGAAGCGCCATTTCCCCAACTTGTAATAGATCCATGCCCAGTGTAATTAACTAAACTCACACCAGAGTTAATAGCATTTATACCAGCAGCGTCTGTTCCACCACTTCCATCATAAACTCCTGTGAAACTGTCATATGTATAACCAGATAGAATTGTATCCCAAAGAAAATCACTAAATTGATCATCAGTCATACCACCATAACCGGGACCTTCTGCAGATGCAACACCGAGAACATTATCATACCATGATGCTCCTAATTCTGGATATAGTTCATAATCAATTGATCTTTGAACTTGAGTAATTATTTCTGCAGGGTTATTTCCAGAAAACCTACCAACAATGACTTCTGCAAAAGAATCATTTCCCGATATAAATCCATAAGAAGGATCTGACACACTTCCATTTAGTGATGGTGATGGTATTTGCGCAATATCGCCAACAAGTATTAGATATGTAAGTCCATTTTCATAGTAATAATTATCTACAAAACTTTCTATCGCTGATGAGCTATTACCTATCGATGATACGCTAACCATCTCAGTAGGAATCCCTTTACGATTCTTCCAATCTACAAGTGGTTGCATCTCATCCATGAAGTCACCATGACTAATAATTAGCATATTACCTTCATCAACAATGTAGTCAAATCGAGTGTCGTTAGCATAGTTCAAAAATAGATCTTTATAAATATTATTATATTCTCTTGATAATGAACGTTTTGATTCGCTTCGATACAA